>Ga0268263_1000594_pt1 | contig 50459 bp, 50 predicted proteins | sample Biomet5_FD_190358 | JGI IMG/M metagenome (GOLD analysis project Ga0268263, IMG submission 190358) | Microbial communities from bioreactor (seeded with sewage sludge) at LBNL, California, USA - Biofuel metagenome 5 (SPAdes) (version 4) | ecosystem: Engineered > Bioreactor > Anaerobic >... | reverse complement strand
TGGCTTATTTTAAGATGTGTCTCCGACGGATTTTAATTTAGGGGGCATTGACGGTCAGAAATATTGTCGCGCCGCTTCGGACATATATGTCTCTCGCGTCGCTCTGTATTTCTTCCTGCCCGTGGTCCCGCTGTTTCGTCCACAGGACGCGCGGGACCGCGGGCCGCTCGCCCCCTAAGACCCCTTCGGGGATACGCCTCACCAAAATAAGGGCGACCTCGCTAAATGATGAAGCGCGCGCCCGAAGGGTTCCAAAGGGGCGACCGGCTCGCGTCGCCGCGCCGCCAGTGGCGGAATAAGCGGCGGCGGGAGCAGGAAAAAACAAGGAGCGATATAAGCGCGCGTCAGCGCCAGCGCAATAGCGCGACTATGTTTTTGACCGGTAAAGCCCCTTTGATAAGCGATGCGCCGCAGGCACATAATTCTCCAACTTCTCAAGTTCAAACCTTCAAAAACGAATACCCGAAACAGGCCGGAAAGTGGAATTTGATAAGTTAGCTTGTTTTAGAGGTGTCCGCTGCGCGGACAAATTACTAAACAGGGGCTTTCCGTTCGCCCCTGTACGACCCTTCGGATGTACACCTCATCATTTGGTGGAAAACCGCAGGCCGCTGCGCGGACAAATTTTAAATAAGGGCATTGACGGTCAGAAATATTGTCGCGCCGCTTCGGACATATATGTCTCTCGCGTCGCTCTGTATTTCTTCCTGCCCGCGGTCCCGCTGTTTCGTCCACAGGACACGCGGGGCCACGGGCCGATTGCCATTATTTATCCTTCGGATGTACACCTCGACATTTGGTGGGTGACCGCAGGCAGGACGGAAACGACGTTTTAGGGGTTTCAGACGAGGCGGCGGCCCATGAGCACGCCCATGACGGAGGCCATCATCAGTCCGCGCGTCCAGCCGCTGGAGTCGCCCAGGCAGTACAGGCTCTCGATGCTCGTGGTGAGGTCGGCGTCCATCTTCACCTTGTTGCTGTAGAATTTGAGCTCCGGGGAGTAGAGCAGCGTCTCGTAGCTCGCGAAACCGGGCACCACCTTGTCCACGGCGGCGATGAAATTGATGATGTTGAGCATGGAGCGGTAGGGCATGGCGGAGGTGATGTCCCCGGCCACGGCGTCGGGCAGGCTGGGCTTCACGTTGGAGTAGGCCAGCTCCTTCTGCCAGGTGCGCTTCCCGTCCAGGATGTCGCCGTAGCGCTGCACCAGGATGTGCCCCGCGCCCAGCATGTTGGTCAGCTCGCCCACCTTTTGCGCGTAGAGTATCGGCTGGTTGAACGGCTCGCTGAAATTGTGGGAGCAGAGGATGGCGAGGTTGGTGTTGTCGGTCTTGAACTCCTTGTAGGAGTGGCCGTTCACCACCGCGAGGTCGTTGTCGTAGTTCTCCTGGCTGACGAAACCGCCGGGGTTCTGGCAGAAGGTGCGCACCTTGTTTTTGAACGGCGCGGGGTAGCCTATGAGCTTGGACTCATAGAGCACCTGGTTGACCTCCTCCATTATCTCGTTGCGCACCTCCACCCTGACGCCGATGTCCACGGTGCCGGGCTGGTGCAGGATGCCGTGCTCGCGGCAGATGCCCTCCAGCCACTCCGCGCCCTTGCGTCCGGTGGCGATGACGGTGTTCTCCGCGGTGAGGCGCTTCTCGTCGCCGCTGCCGTTCTTGTGCAGCACGACGCCGAGGCACTTCTTGTCCTCGAGGATGATGTTGTCGCAGCTCCAGCCGAAAAGTATCTCCACGCCCGCGTCCAGCAGGTAGTGCTCGATCTTCAGGTACAGCTCCTGCGCCTTCTCCGTGCCGAGGTGGCGGATGGGGCAGTCCACCAGCTTGAGGCCCGCCTGTATCGCCTTCTTGCGGATGTCCTTGATGCGCTCCGGGTCGGAGATGCCCTCCACGTGTTCCGTCGCGCCGAACTCGAGGTAGATGGAGTCCGCGTAGGCGATGGTCTCGGCCGCCTTCTCCTCGCCTATGAGGCCGGGCAGGTCGCCGCCCACCTCCGGCGAGAGGGAGAGCTTTCCGTCCGAGAACGCGCCCGCGCCGGAGAAGCCCGTCGTGATATGGCAGTAGGGCTTGCAGTTCATGCAGCGCTTCGTCTTGTTTTTGGGGCAGCTGCGGCGCTCTATGGGCTCGCCCTTCTCTATCATCAGTATCTTTTTGTGGGAGCCTTTTTTCAGCATCTCCAGGGCGGTGAATATCCCGGCGGGGCCGGCGCCCACGATGATAACGTCGTAATCCATGTCAGTCCTCCTCGAAATCTATGACCGCGCGGTCGTAAGTCACCTTCGCCACATACTCGGAAACGGCCGTGTGCGCCGGGTGGCCGCGGTAGGCCTTCATGTCCTCCAGGCTGTCGAAGCGGGCCGTCAGCGCCATGTCCCAGCTCTTTTCGCTGTGGAGCAGGTCGCGCCCGATGACCGCGCCCCTGAGCTGCGGCACGACGCCGCGCAGCGCCAGCAGCCTTGAGGCCACGTATTCCATGTTCTCCTCTTTCGTGCGGCCCTCGCCCTCGTCCTTAAAGCGCCACATCACGATATGCGTCAGCATTGCCGTCAGTCCTTTCAGTTGAAGCGGTTCATCGCTTCCTCGATTTTTCCGTCCATGATGAGCTTCACGGCCTCGGAGGCGTTGGCGAACATCGGGGAAAGGGCGGCCATCTCGTCGTCCGTGAACTTCGAGAGCACCCAGTCCGCGAGGTCCCACCCCTCCGGCCGCTGTCCTATGCCTATCTTTATGCGCGGGAACTCGTCGCTCCCGGCAAGGTAAATGATGTTCTTTATGCCGTTGTGCCCGCCGTCGCTGCCCTTGCGGCGCACGCGCATCCGCCCGACCTCCAGCGTCGTGTCGTCGAAAATGATGATCGCCCTCTGCGGCGGGATCTTGTAGAACTGCATGGCCTCCTGCAGCGCCTCGCCGGAGAGGTTCATGTAGGTGGACGGCTTCAGCAGCAGCGCGCTGTGCCCGCCGAGCGACGCCGTGCCGGTCAGCGACTTGAAGCGCAGCCTGTCCACCGGGGCGCCGGCGTCCGCCGCTATCTTCTCCAGCGCCATGAAGCCGGTGTTGTGGCGGGTGCGCAGGTACTCCGTCCCCGGGTTGCCCAGCCCCGCGATGATGTATTCCGGCGCGCCGGCCGGAGCCGCCTTTTTGGCGTCCAGTTCCTTGAAAATGTCGAAAATGCTCATACTGTCTCCTTAAAAAGTATTGCCCCAGAACCACTGGCTGGGCAGGAAGAAGGTCCACGGGGCGGTGACGCACGCGAGCCAGAGCGCGAGGCTCTTTTTCACCTCGTCCGGCGCGGAGAGCCCGCGAAACGCCCAGCGCCTGTCCGCCGCGCAGATGAGGGCCCCGGAGATGAGCACGGCCGTGAGCACCGCGAGCACGCCCCACACGCTGCCGAACGGGTTCGACATCACGGGCACCGTCACGTTCGCGTAGAACCAGTCGTAAAACGCGCCCTCGCCGTAGATGAACTGGCACAGCAGCAGGAAAGCCGCGCCCGCGAAGTCGCACAGGAAGCCGAGGAGCCACACCCGCAGGATGCACGCCTTCCATCCGGCCCGCAGCTGCGTCATCCCGGCGCGCCGCATGGCGAGGAGCAGCACGGCGCTGTCGATGAGGAAATTCGCGGGCAGCACGACGAGCCACGCCGTCGGGAACACGAGAAGCAGCCAGATGGGGAGCAGGACGTTGTACAGCCTCGTCTCGTTCTTTCGCATATCTTCCTCCAGCCGTTTTTAACGGTGAATATTATATCATAAAAAGCCGCCGTTGTCGCGCGTTTGTGTCCGCCGCCGTATATTTTCCCCCTCACGTGGGAGGATAATCGCGAAAATGCGCGCGAAGGGAAGTCTTTATATGGGAATGACGCCTGAGGAATACAAAAAGCTCGCGGAGAAGGCCAGCCCGCCCACCGACAGCCTGCGCAACCTCACGGGCGCGTTCCTGACGGGCGGGGCGATCTGCGCCCTCGGGCAGGGGCTGCTGGAGCTTTACGGCTCGCTGGGGCTCGGAAAGGCGGAGGCGGGCGCCGCGGCGTCGGTCACGCTGGTGTTCGTCTCCGCGCTGCTGACGGGCCTCGGCCTGTACGACAGGCTGGCGAAATTCGGCGGGGCGGGCACGCTCGTGCCCATAACGGGCTTTGCGAACGCCATGGTCTCGCCCGCGATGGAATTCAAGAGCGAGGGGCTCGTCCTCGGGCTCGGCGCGAAGATGTTCTCCATCGCCGGCCCTGTGCTGGTGTACGGCACGGCGGCCTCGGCGCTCTACGGCGCGGTGCTGTGGGCGCTCTCCCTCGTCTGACTCAGGCGCCGCCGTAAAGCAGCTCCGCCGTCACGGAGTTCGACAGCAAAAAGCCCCTGACCGTCAGCGCCACGACGCCGTCTTTCACGGCGAGCAGCCCGGCCTTTTCCAGCGGGGCGGCGCGCAGCAGGAGGCCGGGAACGGGCGCCTCCGGGTATTTTTCCGCGAGCGCGCGCGTGTCCAGCCCCTCGGAGAGGCGCAGACGCAGCATGGCCTCCTCCTCCCAGCCGCCGCCGGGGCCCTCCTCCTGTTCCAGCGCGGCGCAGTCCCCTTTCATGAACGCGGCCAGGTCGCGCCCGAAGAAGAAACGCCGCCCCTCCATGTAGGAATGGGCCGCCGGCCCGATGCCGAGATATTCCTCATCGCGCCAGTATTTCAGATTGTGGCGGCACTCGCGCCCGGGGCGGGCAAAATTCGAGATCTCGTACTGCGGGAGGCCCGCGTTCTCCGCCTCCTCCGCCGCCGCGAGGTAGAGCTCCGCCATCTCGTCGTCTCCGGCGCAGAGGGCTCTGAGCGGGGACGAGGCGAGGGGCGTGCCCTCCTCTATCTTCAGCATGTAGGCCGAGAGGTGCGTTATCCCGCAGCCCGCCGCGAAGCGCACGCTCCTGCGCAGGCTCTCCCGCGTCTGGTACGGCACGCCCAGCATGAGGTCGAGCGAGACGTTCTCTATCCCCGCCCGCCTCGCCGCGGCCACGCTCTCCGCCGCCATCGTCGCGGTGTGGAGGCGGCCCAGCGCCAGCAGCTCTCTGTCGTTTGCGGATTGCAGCCCCAGCGAGAGCCGGTTCACGCCGCAGGCCCGCAGGTCCGCGAAGTCCGCCTCGCGCGCGGTGCCGGGGTTGCCCTCCGCCGTTATCTCCGCGCCGGAAAGGCCGAAGAGCCGCGCCGCCTCGGCGATCATGCGCCCCAGCCTTTTGGCCCCGAGCAGCAGCGGCGTGCCCCCGCCGAAATAGAGCGTGTCCGCGCGAAAGTCAGGATACGCCCCGGCGTAGTGCCCGAGCGCCGCGACGACGCTCTCCGTATACATATCGTATACCCCCTCGTCCGCGGCAATCGAGTAAAAGTCGCAGTACGGGCACTTCCTTATGCAAAACGGAACGTGTATATACAGCCCCGCGCAGGAATGATTATTCATACGTATCCGTCCTTTCATTTTTTGACAGAAAACGCCAACGTCCCGGTGCTCGCCGCGCGGTTTCGCTTTTTTCCACACGGCAAATTTGGAATTTCACCGCCGCCCCGGGTGCTCGCCCGCGTAAAAACGCAGCTTTTCCGGCGGGTTTTCCACGTTTTCCACCGCGCCGTTGTTGAAAACTCCGCAGACCCCGTCTTTCAGAGGCGGAAAACTGCCGGTTTTCAACGTTTTCCACCGAGTATCCCACCAAACGGCTTTCGGAAACAATTTGTTAATAAAATTGCGGTGGAAAACCGGAGAGGAGGCAAAAAGTGCCAACTCTGAGCACCCTGACACTTAATGGTAAACGTGCATACTGTGATTATCGTGTATTCATTTACGTACAAACGTTCTTAAAAGCTATGCATAATGCATAGACGGAGCGGGTTAAAACTTCCCGTTTTACGTCAAAATAGGGGTCATTCTTCGGAGCCGGACTCCAGCACGCGCTCGGTGAGCCGGCGCAGCGCGTCCAGCGAGTCGATCTCCCCGCACTCGCGGCGGAAGGCGGCGGCCCCGCGCATCCCGCGGATGTACCAGGCGGCGTGTTTGCGCGTCTCCCTGATGCCCACGTAATCGCCCTTGTAGCGGCAGATCAGCTCCGCGTGGCGCAGCAGGACGGCCATGCGCTCCTCCGGCGGCGGGTCGGGCAGCAGCTCCCCGCGCGAAAGGTATGCCGCCGTCTGCGCGAACAGCCACGGTCTGCCCAGCGCGCCGCGCCCTATCATCACGAGGTCGCAGCCGGTCTCCCGGTACATGGAGGCGGCCGACTCGGGCGAGTCCACGTCCCCGTTGGCGATGACCGGCACGGAGACGGCCTCCTTCACCAGGCGGATGATCTCCCTGTCCACGGGCGGGGCGTACATCTGCGTCCTGGTGCGCCCGTGCACGGTCAGCGCGGCGGCCCCGGCCCCCTCCATCAGCCTGGCGAAAAGGACGGCGTTTTTGTGCTCGTCGTCCCACCCGGCGCGGAACTTGACGGTGACGGGCGTCTCCCCGGCGGCGGCGACGACGGCCTCGGTTATCCGCGCGGCCAGCTCCGGCGTTTTCATCAGCGCGCTGCCTCCGCCGTTTCCCGCGATCTTCGGGGCCGGACAGCCGAAATTTATGTCTATCGCGTCCGGCTCGTAGCGCAGGGCGAGGCGCGCCGCGGCGGCCATGGCCTCCGGGTCGCTGCCGAAAAGCTGCACGGCCGTGGGCCTCTCCGCGGGGCCTATCTCCAGCAGCTCCTCCGACTTTTTGCTGCCGAAGCCGAGGCCTTTGGAGCTGACCATCTCGCCCACGCTCCAGACCGCGCCGTACCCGCGGCAAAGCTCCCGCATGGCCCTGTCCGCCACCCCCGCCATGGGCGCGAGCGCCGCGTAGGGCGGTATCTCCGTCGTGCCTATCCTCAAAAAAAACACCTCTCCGGGCGTCTGCCGCCCCGAAATCTCACCGGTATATTATCGCACAAAGCGCGCCTCTTGTCCACCTCGATCCGTGCGCGGAGCGCGGACAGAGCGGCGCGCCGAAGGGGGCGGAAAAGGAAAGGCCGGAGAACGGGAGGCCATCCATCCGTTCTCCGGCCTGCTGCGCGGTCAAAAGCATTTGCCGTCGGCGCCGGGCCCCGCGCCGCGGGCATATTCCCGGCGGGGGCGCATAAGCATGTATACAATGCGTATCCGGGAGACCGGCGCGCACACTGCATGTGGGAGGGTTTCGCTTGAAAGGTCTGCCAGAGGAGAGGGCCGCGCGTCTCGCGGAGTACATAATAGAGCATGGGGCCACGGTGCGCGCCGCCGATCAAAGCGTCCCGGCTGTCCGTTCGGATACGGGCAGACGGATCGGCTTTTGCCTCTGTTTCAGAGCCGGGTATCTGCTTTTGCCGTCGTTATACCCATGTGTGTGATTACTTTTTGCTCCCGTAAACCGCCGCGGCAAGCACCGCCGCCAGCAGCAACACGCCCGCGTAAGTGGAGCCGAGGCCGGTATCCGGCGCTATCTCGGGCTCCTCATACGAGGGGGTCGCCACGACCTTGGGGGCGATCACGCCGTACGACGAGTCGCTCACTTTTCTTTCAGAGACGACCGTAGGGCCTTTCTCGGTGGTCGTGCCGGTGCTGTTTGCCTTCCACTGTGCGTAAAGAGTGAACACGTTGTTGACATAATCGACAGGGAAGATCTCTATGGTCGAGCTGTATGACGAAAATTCAAGCAAACCGTTGTATTTTGTGCCGGAGCCGTCAGCTTTTGTGTTCCAGCCGATGAATGTATATCCTTTGCGCGAAAAATCAGAAAAACCCTCGTTGGGCACAACGATTAACAACTTATCGGGACCATCCGACGGGCAATCACAGAAAGTTTTATTGGAGGGTGTGACGCCGCCGTTTCCCTCATAACGCACCATATAACCGCTGTCAGACGCCGGCAGCCACTGTGCGTACAGGGTGAGCGCGCCGTTTGTAAAAGCGGAATAAGGTATATCGACCACAACGGAGTACGTGTCGTCGTCGAGCACCCCTCTGTACTTTGTGCCGCTGCCGTCAGCCGTCGTGTTCCAGCCTATAAATTTAAAGCCCTCACGCGCAAAATTCGGAAAGCCGTCGCCGCCGTTGGGCATGATGATGGTACCTTTGCCGTCTTCTTCTTCATAATTATAAACGAATTCGGTACCGCCGCCGGCATCCACACCGCCGTTCCCCATGTAAGTGAGCGTGCGCGGGTGCATATCCGCGGCAAAAGCACTTACCCCAAGCAGGGACACCATAAGGAACAGAACACAGGCCATCGCCACAAATTTTTTGAACGCAGTTTTCAGCATAAACTTTTGCCCTCCTTAAAAAAACGTTATAATGCCTCGTTAGCAGCGAAACATCAATGTGATTACAGTTTATGTCAAAAATTGCAATATGTTTTACAAATGGTGTAGACATATCGTTTTATGGTGTGAATTGTGACCGGACAGAGCGGCGCGCCGAAGGGGGCGGAAAAGGAAAGGCCGGAGAACGGGAGGTCATCCATCCGTTCTCCGGCCTGCTGCGCGGTCAAAAGCATTTGCCGTCGGCGCCGGGCCCCGCGCCGCGGGCATATTCCCCGGCGGGGGCGCATAAGCATGTATACAATGCGTATCCGGGAGACCGGCGCGCACACTGCATGTGGGAGGGTTTCGCTTGAAAGGTCTGCCAGAGGAGAGGGCCGCGCGTCTCGCGGAGTACATAATAGAGCATGGGGCCACGGTGCGCGCCGCCGCGAAGGAGTTCGGCGTCAGCAAGAGCACCGTGCACAAGGACGTCTCGCAGAGGCTGAAAAAGCTCAGCCCGTCGCTGTTCGAGCAGGCGGAGCGCGTGCTGCAGCAGAACAAGCTGGAGCGGCACATCCGCGGCGGGGAGGCCACGCGAAAAAAATACGAGTCCCTGCACGACCCGGCGCAGAGACCCGAAAATATATACTGCAAGTAATAAAGCAAGGCAAAAATACCGAATATCAGACCGGCTCGCCGGCGCTCTTTTTCAGCTCGCGCGCGAAGTTCGCCATGCTGTCGGGCAGCAGGCGCGTCACCGGGCGGAATCTTTCGTCCGTTTTGGCGGCGGCCTCCATCATTTTGACGATGAGCCTGTCCGTCCCACGCAGTTTCTCCGGCTTCAGCTCTCCGCCGAAGGTGTCCATGCAGATGGCGTGCTCGATGAGGTCCAGAGAGAAATTTTTGCTGAAAGCGTCCGCCGCCCGGTCCGGGAGGCAGCCGCAGGTGAACACCCCGAGGCGCATCATCATTATTTCCGGTTTGTGCCGTTCGATGAAGCCGGAAATGCGCGGGTCCACCCTGCCCAGGCGCACCGGGCTGCCCAGCACCAGCGTGTCGTAGGCGGAGAGCGAGGGCTCGCCGTCCGCGATGTCGCGCATGTCGGTGTTCTCGGCCCCAAGGCGCGCGGAGAGCAGGGCGGCGCACTTTTTCGTCGTGCCCGTCTTTGTCGCGTAGAGTATCAGCGTCTTCATCCGCATCGCCTCCTCCGCCGGGGCGCGATCCGCTGTAAAGCCCGCGGCTCTCACAGGACGCGCTCCCCATGGAAAAAAGTATAGCACTTTCGCGCTTTCAAGTCCAGAGCCGTCAGCACGCCGCGCGCCCGCCGACGCTATACATGTAATAATATCAGATGCAAAATAAACTGTGAGTAAACACGGCGGCTCCCCGCGCGGCCCTCCCCGTGAAAAAACTCCCGCCTGCGCAGAGCAAACGGGAGCGTTTTTGTTCTGTTTGTGCCCGGCGCAGGCGCGTCCCGCCCACACGGGCGAAAGCGGTCAGCGGCCGCGCAGAAAATCCGGTACGTCGAGCAGGCTGTCCAGCACGGCCGCGGCGAGGGCCCTCACGTCCGGAGGAGGAGCTATGCGGTCGGGGATCATGACGGCGGCGAGGCCGGCCGAGCTTGCGGAGCGGATCCCGGCGGGGGAATCGTCCAGCGCGGCGCACTCCCCCGGGCTCATGTGCAGCATGGCGGCGGCCGTGGCGTATATCTCCGGGGCGGGTTTGCCCTCCTTCACCATCTCCCCGCAGACGAGCGCGTCGAAATAGTCCAGCACGCCGGCGGCCGCGAGGTGGTGCTTCGCGTGCCGGGAATCCGAGGAGGTGGCGAGCCCGATGCGGTAGCCGCCCGCGCGCAGCCAGTCCAAAAGCTCGTGCAGGCCTTTTTTCTCCGGCACGCCGTCCCGGTCCAGCGTGGCGACGAAGCGCCTGCTCACCTCCGCGAGGAAGCCGTCGAGGTCGAAGCTCCCGCCGAAGTAGTCCACGCAGGCCCGGCGTATGGAGCGGGCGTTCAGCCCCACCAGCGATTCCCGAAATTCGTCGCTTATCTCCACGTCCCAGTCCCGCGCGGTGTCGAGCCAGCTCCTGGTCGCGACCGTCTCCGTGTCGAACATCAGCCCGTCCATGTCGAATACGACTGCCTTTATCATCATCCGGCCGCCTCCTTTATAATGTATATAACATATCATAAAGCGCGGCGCGCGGCAAGCGTTTGGGCAAGGTTCATCGCTATCCACAAAAAATGCCGCAAAAAATAACGCTTGACCGGTGTGCTCCGCGGGGCTACACTTGTGCAGGGGAAAGAGGCGGCTGCAAAATGGCGATCGTTTCGAACATGCACACGCACACGGCCTTCTGCGACGGGGCGGACCCGCCTGAGGCCATGGCGCGCCGTGCGGCGGAGCTGGGCCTTGCGGACATAGGCTTTTCGGGTCACTCCCCGCTTGCGGGGGCGGATTGGGCAATGAGCACGGAGGGCGCCGCCGCGTACGCCGCGTGCGTGCTCAAGCTGAAAAAGAAATACGAGGGCGTGCTCGGCGTCTGGCTGGGGCAGGAGTTGGACTCCATGTCGCGCCCGGAGACGGCGGGGCTGGATTATTTCATCGGCTCGGTGCACGCGGTGAGGGACGGCGACGGCGTCCGCCACGAGATAGATTCCTCGCCGGAGGACTTCGCGCTCATGGTGCGGGAGGTGTTCGGCGGGGACGTCCGCGCCTTTGTGAAGCGCTACTATGAGGACGCCGCGGAGAACGCCCTTTCGCGCCGGCCGGACATCGTGGGCCACTTCGACCTGCCGGTGAAATACAACGGGGACGGGCGCTGGTTCGACGAGGGGGCCGCGTGGTACAGGGATGCCGCGCTCTCCGCGCTTGCGGCCGTACACGGGGCGGGCCTTATTTTTGAGGTCAACCTGCACCCCGTCTTTTGCGGCTACAGGCGGGAGCCGTTCCTCGCGCCGTTCCTGCTGCGCTGGCTGGCGGAGCACGGGGGCCGCGTCACGGTGAGCAGCGATGCGCACAGCGCGGGCGAGCTCGCTTTCCGTTTTTCCGACCTGCCGGAGTACCTGAGGAGCTGCGGCCTGCGCTGCGTCTGGCAGTTTGCGGACGGCGGGTTCCGGGAGACGCCGCTCTGACCGGGAAAGACAAAAAAATATCGCCGCTCGCGTTTTTTAAGGCGCGGGCGGCTTTTTTACGCTCAGAAATTCAGGAAACGGTACTCCGTGCGGCTGTAAAATTCCTCTCCGGCGCGCAGGAGGGGCTGCGTCCACTCCGGGTGGTTCACGGCGTCGGGCAGGTAGCCGGGCTCCAGGCACACGCCGCCATACCGGTCGTACTCCGCGCCGTCCTTGCCGGTCATAGGCTCCATGTAGTTCGCGGTGTAGACCACGAGGCAGGGCATGTCGGTGAACACGCGCATGGCGATCCCGCTCTCGCGGCTGGCCAGCGCCGCGCACTCGCGGAAACCGCCGCCCTCCAGCACATAGCAGTGGTCGTACCCCATGCTGTCGAGCATGTTGGCGTGGGGGTTGGACATCCCGTCCGCCAGCGCGCGCGGCGACAGGAAGGAGAGGGCCGTCCCCTCCACGGGGATGAAGTTTCCGGTGGGCAGGCCGTCGGCGCCGTTCTCCTGCGCCTCGCGCGCGGCGAGCTGCAGCCGGTGCGCGCCAATGGGGCCGGAGCCGTGCCCGTCGAGGTTGAAGTAGCAGTGCGTGGTCGGCGCGAAGAAGGTGTCCCTGTCGGACACGGCGCGGAACTCCACGGAGAGGGTGCCCCCCTGAAAGCCGTAGGTCACGCTCGCGCGCATGTTGCCGGGGAAGCCCTGGTCGCCGTCCGGGGAAAAGAGGCTGAAAACGACGTTCTCCCCGTCGCGTCCGCAGTCCCACACGAGGCGGGAGAATCCCTTCGGCCCGCCGTGGAGCTGCGCCTCGCCCTTTTCGTGGAGGAGCTCATACCGCGCGCCGTCAAGCGTGAAAGCGGAGCCGGAGACGCGCCCGGAAAGCCGTCCCACGGCCGCGCCGAAATATTCGCCCCGCCCGGCGAGGTAGTCCTCCTCCCGCGCGTAGCCGAGCACCACGTCCGTCGGGGAGCCGTTCCTGTCCGGCACCACGAGCCGTGTCACCGCGGCGCCGTTCGGCGTGAATTCCGCGTAGGTGTCGCCGTCCTCTATCCTTATCATGTATAAACACCGCCTTTCGTAACGCTCAGATTATACCGCAAAGCGCGCCGCCGGACAAGTGCCGGGGAGCCTTACAGAAAACTTCCTTTTTAGAAAGCATAATGTTTCTTTGTATTTCATATGAGAAAACTTAACATTTTGATTGTATCCTTATCGTTGGCTCTTGAGAGAGCTAATGAAGGGAGAAACAATGATGAAAACAGAACTTAAAAAATACGCCGCGATCGCTATGGCCGCGGTGCTGACACTGGCTCTTGCCGCCTGCGGCGGTGAGACCGCATCCTCCGAAGCCGCGACTTCCGAGCCTGTGACTTCCGAGTCCGCCTCCGAGTCCGTCTCCGCGTCGGAGAGCATGACCTCCTCGAGCACCAGCTCCAAGGACGCCATGGCTTCATTCTCCACTGTGCTGGACGGCATCAAGAACTACGAGAGCGGCACGGCCGGTTCCTCGCTGAAAGCGGTCGTCGCGGCTGCGGGCCTTATGGACTGGGCCGAGGACAACGACTTTACGGCTGACGACGTGAAGAAAGCCGTCACCGACTACACCGAGAACCTCAGCGATGAGGAGAAGGCCGCTTTCGCCGAGAACGCGAAGGAGATCGTCGCCACGGCTGAGAACCTGCTGACCAGCAGCGAAGCCAAGGATCTGTTCTCCGAAGCCGGCAATCCTCAGACGCACGAGACCTACAGCGCCGATAAGGTCGGTGTCGCGGTCAACGCCATAAACGACGCCGTCACCGCCATCTCCGGCAGCTCGTCCAGCTCTGCGGCTGCGTCGGGCTCCACCAGCTCTGCGGCTGCCTCCAGCGGCGCGTCTTCGTCCGCTGCGTCGGAGAGCGCCTCCGGCAGCGCCAGCTCGTCCACCTCGTCCAAAAAAGGCTGATAAGCAAAAAACTTAAAAGCGCGATCTCAGGGCCGTGAAAGCGGCCCTGATTTTTTTGGCGAAAAAATGCCCGGCCGCGGCGCCGGGGGCCGAGACAAAAAAAGGGAGCCGTCCGGCGGCCCCCTTTTATGATGTTCAGCGTTTTTATCTCACGAGGTCGCCGACGAACTGCTCCCCCGTGCCGTACTTCTCGTACACGAAGTCGATGTCCTTGTCGCCGCGGCCGGAGAGGTTGGCGAGGATGCTGCCGGTCTTGTGCGTGCGGGCGTAGCGGATGGCGTAAGCCACGGCGTGGCTGCTCTCGACCGCGGGGATGATGCCCTCCAGCCGGCAGAGCAGGAAGAACGCCTCCATGGCCTCGTCGTCGGTGACGGAGTCGTACTTTACGCGCCCTATGTCGTGCAGGTAGGCGTGCTCCGGCCCGACGGACGGGTAATCGAGCCCGCTCGCTATGGAGTATACGGGCAGCGGCTCGCCGTTCGCGTCCTGCAGCAGGTAGCTCTCGAACCCGTGCAGCAGCCCCTTCTTGCCGAAGGTGATGGAGGCGGCGTTGTCGCCCACCCCGCGGCCGCGGCCCATGGGCTCCACGCCGACGATCTCGACCGGATCCGCGAGGAACGGGATGAACAGGCCCGCGGAGTTGCTGCCGCCGCCGACGCACGCCGTAACAACGTCCGGGAGCATGCCGGTCATGTCGATGAACTGCTCGCGCGCCTCTATGCCGACGACGGACTGGAAGTCGCGCACCATCATCGGGAACGGGTGCGGCCCCACCGTGGAGCCGATGCAGTATATCGCGGTCTTGTACTCCTTCATGTAGCCGGCGAACGCCGCGTCCACCGCCTCTTTAAGAGTCTTCAGCCCCGCGCTGACCGGGATGACGCGCGCGCCCAGCATCTTCATGCGGGTGACGTTCGGCGCCTGCTTGGCGATGTCCACCTCGCCCATGTAGATGTCGCACTCCAGCCCGAAGTAAGCCGCCGCCGTGGCGAGCGCGACCCCGTGCTGTCCGGCGCCCGTCTCCGCGATCAGCTTCTTCTTGCCCATGTATTTCGCCAGCAGGCCCTCGCCCATGCAGTGGTTGAGCTTATGCGCGCCGGTGTGGTTCAGGTCCTCGCGCTTCAGGTATATCTGGCACATGCCGAGGTGGCGGGACAGCCGCTCGCAGTGGTACACCGGGGTCGGGCGGCCCTGGAACTCGCGGCGGATGCGGCGCAGCTCGCTGATGAAGGAGGCGCTGTGGCAGATCGTCTCGTAGGCCTCGTTGATCTCCTTAAAGGCGTCCTCCAGCTCCGGCGGGAGGAAAGCGCCGCCGTACTCGCCGAAATAGCCGTTTTCATCCGGAAATTCTTTCAGGTAGTTGCCCATCGTCTTGTAAACTTCGTTCTCCATGTCTTTCTCCGGCGCGTGTTGGCTCGCCGCTCCTTTCAGTATTATAATTTATTTTTTATACATTGAGTAGCGCACGGGGCTATAAAAAAACGCCCCCGAAACGGTCCCCCGTTTCAAGGACGACTTCTTTGCAAGCCGCGGTGCCACCTTGATTCCCGCGCCGTCAGGCGGAGCGGGCCCTTTCGGAATGCCAACACACCCCGCGCGATGTAACGGTCGTGACCCGTTGCGCCATACTGGGAAAACCGTTCCGGCGCACGCTCATCGGTCCATTTAACGGGGCTTTCCGCGCGGCACTCCCATCGCCGGCCGCTCTCTTTGCCGTTGTTTCCCGTTTTTATCTCCGAATCATGGCTTTGAGGTGATTATACCACGTCCTCCGGCGTTGTCAATGATTTTTTGGCTGCATTTTCTGCCGCCTTTGTGTCCCGCAGCCGCAGGAAGAACTCCGTTAGCAGCGCGGAGGACTCCCCCGCCAGCACGCCGGAGACGACCGCGGGCGCGTGGTTGTACGGCAGGGCGAACAGGTCGGCCACGCTGCCGCAGGAGCCGGCTTTCGGGTCGGCCGCGCCGTAGACGAGCCGCCGTATCCGCGAGTTGATGATCGCGCCGGCGCACATGGGGCACGGCTCCAGCGTGACGAAGAGGTCGCATTTCCACAGCCGCCAGCCGTGCAGGTTCCGGCAGGCCTCGTCTATGGCGATGAGCTCCGCGTGGCGCAGGGCGTTCTTCTCCGTCTCGCGCAGGTTGTGCCCGCGCCCGACGATCTCTCCGTCCCACACGGCCACGGCGCCCACCGGCACCTCTCCGAGGGCGAGGGCCTTCTCCGCCTCCGCCAGCGCTTGTCTCATGTAATACTCGTCGTCCACTCCGCTCACCCCGTCACAGCCGCGTAGACGGTGCTGCCGCCGAAAGAGATGTAGTTGAGCATGAACAGCGCGCACACGATGATGGCCACGACGAACATCGGCGTCGTCAGGAAGGCGGAGACCTTCTCCTTCACGGACAGGGAGCAGGGCGGCGGGTTGAGCATGAAAAGATTCTGGTCGCGCAGCATCAGCAGGCACAGCGCGAAGCCGCCCAGCACCAGCCAGAGGATGGACAGGCTGTCCGAGACCATCAGCGCGGCGCGGTCCCCGGAGGAGCTCGCCACATAATCTATCAGCAGGGACTGGCTGTTGTTCACCAGATGTATCAGCACGGCGCACCACAGCGAGCCCGTCCTCAGCGTGAAGTAGCCCAGGCACAGCCCGAGCATGATGGCGTAGGGCATCTGCACGAAGTTCAGGTGGTACAGCCCGAAAAGCAGCGCCGACATGACGAGCGCGAACCCGTCGCCGAAGCGCCGCAGGGACTGCATCAGCACGCCGCGAAAGACGGATTCCTCGAAGATCGCGGGCAAAACGGCCACCAGCAGCGCGTAAAGGCAGTAGGCCAGCGGGTCGGTGGGCGTGTCTATCTGCGGGAGGGTTATCGTCACCCCGACGGAGCCGAGCGCGTATTGCAGCAGGTTCACGCACCAGCCCGCCACGCAGCACAGCTCCATGCCCACGGCGGCCCCGCCGAAGGTCACGCCGGGATCGGCCCGGCGGAACGGCAGCGCCACGCGCAGCGGTATTTTGATGGCCGCCGCGTATATGGAGAAGGGCAGCACGAGCGACAGCACGTAGGACGCGATGTAAATGAGCTGGGTGACATAGGCCGGGGCATAGAACTGCGGCCCGCGGATGTACACCTCGGGCGAGAGCACGGCCGCCAGCAGCAGGAGCAGGCTCCCGGACGCGGAGGCGGCGGCTATGTACCCGACGGTGGCGAGGCCTATGCCGTTGGAGTAGTTTTTCACGGTCTGCAATTCGCAGACACGGCGGGGCGGCGTGGGCCGGCCCTGCCACATATATGTCGTTTCGACGGGCCTTTCGGGCCCGAACTGCGGTTGTTCCATAGAATGAATCTCTCCCGGAAAAGAAAATTGACGCGGCTCAGCGTTTCAGGAATTCCTCGATGATGAAACGCGGGCGGCGCTTTGTCTCGGAGTAGATCTTTCCGATGTACTCCCCCACCACGCCCAGCGCCGCGAGCTGTGCCCCGCCGAGGAAGAACAGCGCCAGCATGACGACGATGAGCGCCTCGGCGTGGATGTTCCAGATGGTGAGCACGGCGAGCACGACGAGCGCCAGCAATGAGCACGCGGCCAGCGCGCAGCCCGCCCAGAAGATGAAGCGCAGCGGCTTGACGGAGAACGAGGTCACGCCGTCGATGGCGAAGTTTATCATTTTTTTGAGCGGATATTTCGACTTGCCGGCCGCGCGCTCGTGCCGCTCATACGTCACGACGTCGCTTTTAAAGCCGACCAGCGGCACTATCCCGCGCAGAAAGAGGTTCGTCTCCCCAAATTCGAGCAGCGCCTCCAGCGCGCGGCGGCTCATCAGCCGGTAATCGGCGTGGTTCTCCACGGTCTCCGCGCCCATTTTGTTCATCAGCCGGTAGAACATGCCCGCCGTGCCGCGTTTAAAGGCGGTGTCCGTCGCGCGGGAGCTGCGCACGCCGTAGACCACGTCCGCCCCGGCGCTGTGCTTCGCCACCATGGCGTCTATCGCGTCGGGGTCGTCCTGCAGGTCGGCGTCCAGCGAGATGGCCATGTCGCACAGCGGCGCGGCGTATGTCAGCCCAGCCAGCAGCGCGTTCTGGTGCCCCCTGTTGCGGGAGAGCTTCAGCCCGGCGAACCGTTCGTCCCGGGCGAAAAGGTCGGATATGATGCTCCAGGTGGCGTCCCGGCTGCCGTCGTCCACGAAAAGGATGCGGCTCTCAGGCGAGATGGCCCCCTGCGCGCAGAGCTTTTCGAGCTTCTGCAGCAGCGCCGCCGAAGTGACGGGCAGGACCTCCTCCTCGTTGAAGCAGGGCACCACGATATATAATGTGTCCGTTTGTGATACACCTCCGGAATCTGTGTCGCGCCGGCGCTGACGGGCATAGGATGTCATGCCCCGCGGCGCGCGCCAGGGGATATGATTCCCGCCGGGCGGCGGTGATACGCTGTCCGGCGGGTGCGCTTCACTTGATGTCTTCGATGACCTTCGTCAGCTCTTTCATGTGCTCGAAGGCGGCTATCCCCTGCGGGCAGACGGCCCTGCAGGCGCCGCACGACGTGCAGTTCTCCGCGCGGGAGGCCTTGGGCGCCCTGTCGTAGGAGGCCTTGAGCTCCATCGTGTAGCGGGACTCGAGGAACGTGTTGTATATTTTCAGCATGCCGGGGATGTCCACTCCGGCCGGGCAGGGCATACAGTATCCGCAGGCCGTGCAGGGCACGCGCTCCACGCTCCTGATGGCGGCGACGACCTTTTCCAGCGCGGCCCTGTGCGCGGGGTCGAGCGGCTCGCACGCCGAGAAGATGCGGAGGTTGTCGGAGAGCTGCTCCGGCGAGGACATGCCACTCAGGATGACGGAGACGCCCTCCAGCCCGAAAAGCCAGCGGAAGGCCCAGTCCGGGAAGGGCAGCTCCGGGTCGGCGTTTTTCAGGGCGGCGGCGGCCACGGCGGGCGGAGAGACGAGCATCCCCCCGCGCAGAGGCTCCATCACCACGACGGGCAGCCCCTTTTCGCGCACCATGCCGTATATCTTTTCGGCGTCCTGTTCGCTCCAGTCCAGATAGTTCAGCTCGAGCTGCACGAAATCCCACTCGTAGTCGCGCAGCATCGTCTCCATCAGCGCGGCGTCCCCGTGGAAGGAGAAGCCGAGCTTTTTGATCCTGCCCTCGCGCTTCTTTTCGCAGAGGAAAGGATAGGCCTCGCACTTCACCATGCTTTTGTAGTTGTCGGCGTCGATGGAGTGCGCAAGATAGTAATCGAAATATTCCACACGGCAGCGGCGGAGCTGCTCGTCGAAAATGCGCACGTCGTCCTCCCGCGAGCCGCACACCCAGACGGGCAGCTTGTCCGTCAGGAAGTAGCTCTCGCGCGGATGGGCGGCCAGCGCCTCGCCGAGGAACACCTCGCTGTCCCCGTCGTGATAGCACCACGCTGTGTCAAAATAGTTCACGCCGCCGGCAAAGGCGCTCTCCACCATGGAGGCGGCCTTTTCGCGGTCTATGGAGCCGTCGTCACGCTTCGGCAGGCGCATCGTCCCAAACCCGAGCGCGGAAACGCGCCCTCCGCAGAAGTCCCTGTATTCCACCTGAAAACACCTCTCATATACAAGTATCGACAGCGATATTGTAGCATATTCCGCGCCAAAAAAACAGCTTGCCGTGTCTTTTCGTTATGGACAAACTGTAAACAATTTAAGTCAAAAAACTCCGTGCTGTTGACCTTTTTTCGCTCGTGCGGTAAAATATAATGTACTTTACATCATGGGGGAGTGTGTGCTTTGCCTATACTCATCGCGCCGTCCATACTTTCCGCGGATTTCGCGCGCCTTGGGCAGGAGGCGCTCGACATGGCGGACGCCGGAGCCGATATGCTCCACATAGACGTCATGGACGGGCACTTCGTTCCGAACATCAGCTACGGCGCCGTCGTACAGAAGTCGCTGCGCCGGGTGACGGATCTCTTTTTCGACACCCACCTCATGATAACCCAGCCGCAGAGGTATATCGCGGACTTTGTAAAGACAGGCTCCGGCAGGATCACCTTCCATATAGAGGCGGAGGGCGACCCGCGGGAGACGATAAGGCTCATCAGGGAGGCGGGCGCTCTGCCGGCCGTCTCGGTGAAGCCGGGCACCCCGGCGGAGGCGGTGTTCCCGCTGCTGCCGGAGCTGGACATGGTGCTCGTCATGACGGTGGAGCCGGGTTTCGGCGGCCAGAGCTTCATGGCGGACATGATGCCGAAGGTGCGGGCGCTGCGGCGGGAGGCGGACAGGCTCTCCCTTCCGCTCAACATCCAGGTGGACGGCGGCATAGACCTGCCCACCGCGCCCCTTGCGGCAGAGGCGGGCGCGAACATACTCGTGGCCGGGTCCGCCCTGTTCTCCAAGCCGGATTACGCGAAAGCCGTGGCCGCTCTGCGCGCCGCGGCCGAAAGCGCCCTGGTCTGAGAGAGAAAATCCAGTGAAGCCCGCTTTTCGGGGCGGGCGCGACGGAGGAGATTTATGTCCATTTTCAGCGCAGGAATAATCCTGGAACAGCACAAGGAGCCGATGCTCAGCCGCGACATGCGTCTGCTGGACAAGGGCGCCTCCATAGAGCTGTTCGACAACCCTTACGACGGTGTGGAACCGAGCGAGCTGCGCCCGGAGGAGATACGCGCGATAGCGAGGCTCGCCGGCATCACGGACGAGACCGACGGCGCCGAACTCGCCGGCAAGCTGGAGGCTGCGCGCGAACGCGGCGTCTCCACGGTGTACTGCGACGCCATAGACGACGAGCCGTATGTCTGCAGCCAGCTCGGCATAGTGCTGAGGAGGCCGGAGGAGTCCGCCCTCGCGCTGGAGCTCGCGATGAAGGCCTGCGAGGGAGTCGATATGCGCATCGCCGTCTACAAGCACGTCCTGGATATAGCCGAGCACATCCCGCGCAAGATAGCGGGCGTGCAGGTGCAGCGCGTCGGCGGCCGCTATCCGGCGGAGCTGCGCGCCTACCGCACGTTCCGGCGCCGCCAGAGCATGGTGACGATAGGGGCGGGCGCTCTGCTGCACCTTGTCCGCGCGGCGAGGGAGAGCACGAAACAGACCACCTGCTTTGTGACGGTGGCCGGCGACGCGGTAGCCAATCCCTACAACGTCGAGGCGCCGATAGGCACGCCCGTGTCCGCGCTGCTGGAGTTCTGCGGGCTGGCGGCCGACCCGGAGGCCATCGTGGTGGGCGGCTCCATGACGGGGCGCACCATTTCGGAGCCGGACGAGGAGAAGGTGGGCGTGATGACGCGCGCCGTCCTCGCGCTCAGGGAGAGCTACAAATCGGCGAATTACGCCTGCATAGGCTGCGGCCGCTGCGACTCCGTGTGCCCGGAGGGGCTTTCCGCGTGCCAGCTGCGCCGCTTCGCCGAGTTCGGCCAGTACGACAAGTTCGCGCTGTACGACGCCGAGCGGTGCACGGGCTGCGGGGCGTGCTCCTACGTCTGCCCGTCGAAGCTCGACATCGCGGCCATAATCTACCGCGCCAGGACACAGGCGGCGCAGGCGGCAAAGGAGGCGGACGCGCAGTGACGGGACATTTCATCCTGCAAAGCTCGCCCCACGTGCGTTCGAGGGAATCCTCCGCCACCGTGATGGGCGACATGATGATCGCTCTGCTGCCCCTCTACCTGATGGCGTTTTATTATTACGGGTGGCGCACCCTGCTGATGGGGCTCGTCGGCATCTTTACGGCGCAGGCGCTGGACCTGCTCACCACGGTCATGAGCGGCCGGAAACCGAACTGGCGCGACTTTTCCGCGGCGGTGACGGGCATGATACTGCCGCTGCTGCTGCCGGCCTCGGCGCCGTATTACGTGGTGGCGACAGGCGTCGCGGTGGCCATACTCGCGGTGAAGTTCCCCTTCGGCGGGACGGGCAATAACCTGTTCAACCCCGCGGCCGTGGGCTTCGCCTTCGTGGCTTTCTGCTGGCCGGGGAGCGTGTTCTCCTTCCCTGTCCCGCTGGAGCGGCTGGCGCTCACCTCCACGACGGCTTTCACGGCGGGCGTCTCTCCGGCGTACAGCCTCGCGATCGGCGCGATACCGGAGTATGACGCGCTGGACATGCTGCTGGGGGCCGTGCCGGGGCCGATGGGCGCGACCAATATCCTCGTGATACTCGCCTGCGCGCTGTTCCTGATAGTGCGGGGCACGATAAACTGGCGGCTGCCGCTTTCGTTCATCATCACGGCGGCGGTCATGTCCGCGCTGTTCCCGCGGGTGCCCACGAGCGCGGCCGTCTCGGTGGAGTACGAGCTGTTCTCCGGCTGCCTCATGTTCGGCGCGGTGTTCGTGCTGACGGAGCCGGTCACGACGCCCAAACGCGACACCTCCAAGGTGCTCTACGGCATCTGCTCGGCGGTCGCGGTCATGCTGTTCAGATATTTCGGCGGCTTTGAGGAGGCCATGATGTTCGCAATGGTCATCATGAACGTCCTCTCGCCCGCTTTCGACTACGCGACCGAGAAGCTGCTGCACAAGCTGCGCACCGGCGGAGAAATAGGCGCGGGCGCGCCGGCCAAAGAGGAACAGAAACAGAGCAGACACAGCCGCGTGCGGCGCGCGGGATAAGGGGGCGGCGTTATGAGCGATGAAAAAAGCATGAAACTGAAAACGAGCGCCACCAAGATGTTCGCCTCCAACCCCGTGCTCGTCACGGGCCTGATATTGGGGCCGCTGGTGGTGTGCGCGACTTCCCTGCAAAACGCGGCGGGCCTCTCCATAGCGTTCGCGCTGATAGTCGTGCCGGTGCTGCTTTTCGCGGCGTGGATAGGCGTCAGGCTGCCGGCTCCGGCCAGGGCCGCCGCCTATGTCACGATCGCGGGGCTGATGCTGATACCGGTGGAGATGCTCGTCTCCCGCATTTCGCAGACCATATTCGACTCTCTCGGCATATATCTGCCGCTGATGGCCGTGAACTCCATAGTCGTGGCCTACACCGCGCGCTACACGGAGAAGCACGACCTCGGCACCGCGCTGATGGACGGCGTGTTCTTCAGCCTCGGCTTCGCGCTGACGGCGGGGGTGCTCGGCCTCCTGCGCGAGCTGTTCGGCAGCGGCACGATCTGGGGCGTTCCGGTCGCGCAGTTCAAGGCGCCGGCCCTGCTGCTGCCGTTTTCCGGGTTCATTCTGCTCGGTTTTATGGCGGCGGCCGTGCAGGGGATAAAGTCGCTGGCCGAAAAGCGCGCCGGTAAAGACAGCGGAGAGGGGGCGGAGCCGTGACTTTCATCAGCGAGTTCCTGCTGGCGGCGATGACCGCGCTGGTCGTCGAAAACGCCATTTTCGCGCGTTCGCTGGGGTCGAGCTGGATGCTCTACCTCATCCGGCACCCGCGCGAGCTGCTGGATTTCACCGGCATCATGACGGCGGTGACCGTGACGGCGAGCCTCATCGGCTATCCGCTGCGCTCCGCGATAAAACTGCCGGGATACGAGTACATCACTCAGCCAATAATATATATCGTGTGCATGCTGTTCGTCTACTGCCTCGCGTACCTGGCGCTGCGCTATCTCGCGCCGAAGCTGTACGACAGGATATACCGCCGGCTGGCGGACGGGGCGTTCAACTGCGCCGTTTTGGGCGCGCTGCTCATCCCCGCGACGGAGAACATGGACCTTGCGCGCACGCTGGGCTACGGCATAGGCGTTTCGCTGGGTTTCGCGGGTGCCGTGGTGCTCATAGGCATAGGCATAGGCAGGCTGGAGCTCTGTCACGTACCGAAGGCGTTCAAGGGACTGCCGATAGTGCTCATCTACATCGGGCTGCTGTCGCTCGCCCTTTACGGGCTCATAGGGCATCAGCTCCCGACCTGACAGGAAAGGAAATTTTACTATGGCAAGGCGCTATAAGATAAAGCGTTCAAACGGCAGGATATACGACCCCGTGCGCGGAAAGCTGATAAAACTGGGGCTGGCTCTCGGCGCGGCGGCTCTGCTGTTCCTGCTGGGCTGGCTGGTGTATGAGCCGGTGTTCAACGCCATCACGCAGAAGCGGGACGAAATATCTTCGCAGAGCTCCGTCTCCGAGTCCGTGTCGGAGTCCGCCTCCGAGTCCGTGCCGGAGCCCGCGCCGGAGCCCACCTTCTTCGACGGCAGCGTTCGCGCGGCCTACGCGCCCGTCTCCGTCCTGACCGACGACGCCGCGTGGGGGCAGTTCCTCACGGACGCGAAGGCCGCGGGCCTCAACGCCGTCATGTTCGACATGAAGGACGCGGACGGCGGCGTGACTTACGACTCCCAGCAGGAGAGCGTCACCGCCGTCGGCACGGAGATAGAGGCTCCCGTCGACCTCGCGGCGCGCGTCGCCTCTCTGCGGGAAGCGGGGCTTTCGGTGATAGCGCGCGTGTATGCGTTCCAGGACCCGCTCGCCTCGCAGAAGAACGCGGACATGGCCGTGCGCTACATGGAGGCGGACGGCGTGATATGGCTCGACGACGCGCAGGAGCAGGGCGGCCGCTCCTGGCTGAACCCGTACTCCGAGACGGCGCAGAAATACGTGCTGGACGTGGTGTACGACGCCATCTCCGCCGGATGCGACTGCGTGATGCTGGACGGCGTGCGCTTCCCCGCGGAATACGGCACGAGCTCGGCGTATTACGGCGAGCGCGCCGCGCAGGTGGACCGCCGCACGGTGCTGGAGGAGTTTACGCAGAAGGCGAAGGACGCCTGCGAAAAGCGCGATGTGGAGCTGCTGCTCGGCTACGACGGGGCCAGCGTGTTCTCCGGCGAGACGGAGATATACGGCGGCTCTCCGGCGGTGCTGCCCGCAAGCGGCTACAGCCCGACTTTCCTGCCCTCGGCTCTCGTCGGCGCGGAGGGGCTGCCCAAGACGCTGACGTATACGGAGCTGCCGGAGGACCTCGGCGCCGTGATGAAGTCGATGGTGGAGGCGCTCTCCCTCGCCACGGACGCGGAGCAGATGCCGCTGGTGCAGGCGTACGACCTCACGGCGGCGAACATCAGGTCCATGATGACGGCGCTGGAGGAGGCGGGCATGGACGACTGCATCCTCTACGACCCCAACGGTACGGCGTACCTGAAGGACCTCGCGGCGGCCGCGTCGGGCGAGTCCCAGCCGGAGGAGAGCTCGTCGGAGAGCTCATCCGAAAGTTCGGCGGAGAGCTCGTCCGAGGCGCAGAAGGAGAGCACGCCGCAGCCCTCGTCCGTGCCGGAGATAGCGCTGCCGTCCTCGTCGCAGGAGAGCTCCGCGAAACAGGCTTTCACCTTCAGCGCGATAGGCTGACGGATAAAAATAAAGCGGGCAGTCGTTTTTACGGCTGTCCGTTTTTTTGCGCCCGCGGGTCCCCGTCGGCCCGCCGTCCGCCCTGTTTTGCGCGGCCGCCCGCGTACCAGAAAAAGCCGCGGTTTGATGTCTGTATGACCGCGCCCCTCGGCGCCTGCCTGCAGACAAGGCGCACGTCCATGTAGTCGGGCATCGGCGAGAGCACGCCGATGATCCCGGCGGGAATGCAGATCCCGGACAGGACCGCGTTCGGCGGCGCGGCAAAAAACACGGCAAGCGGTATCAGGCCCAGCAGCGCGGGCATCAGGCTCATGATGATGAACCGGGTCTTCGTCAGCGGCTCGTGGCACACGGAAAACGCCGCGAATTTGTCGAGGGAAATGCCCGTGTACACGGTGGCCGTCTGGGGATAGCACGCGGCGTGCAGAAGTTCGTGCGCCGGGAGTAGCAGCAGGCCCAGAATGATGCCGGCCGGCATGAAAACGGGAGCGGCCGCCCCGACGCCCGTGATCTGCCGCTTGAGGACGATGAGCGCGCAGGATAAGAGCAGGGGAACGATCCCGTACGGAAGGCAGGCCGTGAATATGTTCTCCGGCCTGTCGATGGGGCTTGCGTCCTCCGGCAGCGGAAATTCCGGAAATTCGGTGCCCCACGGCCTGTTCCCCACCCATTTTATTTTCGGCACGGCGCTTTCCCCGCCTTTCTTCCGCCGGTTTCCGGCGAAGCGTTTCGGTCCTCCGCCTGTCGCCGTAAAGGGCCGGCGGATAAAAGAAAATTGCCGTGAACGACGGAGCATTCGCGGCAATTTTTGTTTTACGGCGGCCCTGTTTCGGGGGCGGCCGCTGCAATGGCGAAAACAGAGGAAAAACCTCTCAGAACTTGCCCCAATCGTCGTCGTCCAGCTTTTTCTTGCTGCTCGCGACGGTGACGGCGGGCTCCTCGGGCTCCTCGTCCTCGGCGTCGTCGTAGAACTGGTGCTGAGCGGGGGCGGCGGGCGCCTCGGCCTCCTGGGGCTGCTGCTCCGCGGCGGCTTTGCGGCGCTCGTCTATCGCCTCTTTGCGCGCGAGACGGGAGGCGGCCTTGTCGTTGTCGCCGCCGTCGCGTCCGCGCAGGAATATCAGCAGGGCCGCGAGCACGCCGAACACCACGATGCCGCCGATGATGATCCACACCCAGGCGGGGATGCCGCCGGAGGCAGCCTTCGCGGCGGAGAGCTCTATCCAGCCCAGCACGAACGGCGACAGGCTGTTGAAATCGGCGGTCACGCTGGCGGCGGAGGCGTTGGTCACGAGCTGGACCTCCACTATCGTGCCGTCGGCGGACATGTAGGCGAAGGAGGAGGGCATTTTTTCATAGTCGGTTATTATCAAACGGGAGACGCCGTCCTTTTCCTCGAAACGCACCTCGGAAGCGGTCTCCCCCTTCTCGTCGGCCACGTTCCACAGGACGGCCTTGTTTCCGTCCTTCATGTAATACTCGGAGCCGGTGAACGCGTCGAGCGAGACGACGTGCAGCACGGCCAGCACAGCCTCGCTGTAGGGAGAGTCGGACGAGCTCTGCTTGCCCGTCATGTTGAAGGTCACCTTTCCGGCGGCCTCGCCGCTGTAGGTGCTGCCGTCCTTGAGCAGCGAGAGGTCGTAAGCCGCCACGCTGCTGTCTATGAGCGAACGGGTGGTCGCGTCGGACGCGAGGTCCTTGTTCAGCGTCACCACCCAGAGCTGAGTGTTGCCGAGATCGCTGGAGAGCTCCATGTCTATGTCGGTCACGGGAGAGGCGGTGTCCTCCACCTTATAGGTGAGCGCGCCGCTGTCGGGCTGGGACTCGGACTCGCTGGATTCGGAGCTGGATTCGGAGCTCGACTCCGAGGATTCCTCGCTGCTCGAGCTGCTGGAACTGCTGGAGGAGCTGGCGGCCGGCTTCGGCGCGCTGCTGGAGGAGCTGGCGGCCGGCTTCGGCGCGCTGCTGCTGGAGGAGCTCGCCGCGGGGGCGGCCGTCCAGGTGGCGATGGCGGTGACGTCGCCCTTGAGCGTCGCGACGGTGCCCGCCTGATATACGGTGCCGTTTATGTTCCAGCCGGCGAACACGTAGCCCGCGCGCGTGAACACGTTGGCCGCGAGCGTCACCTGCGCGCCCTTTTCGACGGAGTTGCTGACGAACGCCGTGCCCGTGCCCTCGCCGGGGGTGTAGGTCACCTTTACGGTGCCCGCGCTCCACGTCGCCGTGACGGTGGTGTCGGCGTTGATGACGAGCGCCTCGCCGGGCTGATAGACCGTGCCGGAGACGCTCCACCCGGCGAAAGTGTAGCCGGTGAGCGTGATGGGGCAGGTGGGCAGCGTCAGCTTGTAGCCCTTCGCCTCCACGTCGGAGGAGGGGAGCGTGCCGTCATAGCCCGTGGCGCCCGCCGCGTAGGTTATCTTGACCTGGCCCTTGGCGGAGTCCCACACGGCTATGAGGTTCAGGTTGCCGTAATGGAAAGCGTCCACGGGCACTTTTTTGGTGTATACCACGCCGGTCCTGTCGTCCATCCAGCCGGCGAAATCGCCGTCCTGGGCCTTGAGGCCGGTCTCCTTGAAAGTGTCGAGCGAGATGTACCCGTCGGAACCGGCGGTGTAATCCTCGACGTATTTGTCGCTGTATTCCGCGTCACTGTAGTACCTGATCGTGTACACGTCGCCGCTGTAATCGATGCTGAGCTCAGCGAGGCTCGTCACCGGCGCGAGGCACGCAACCATGATCACCGCCAGCAGCAGGGCGGCAAAACGCTTTAAATGCTTCATAAAAAGACCTCCGTTGTCATTGTGAAAAAACACTGTGATAAGCAGAATTTTACACTTAGCATTATAACACAGCATCCGGGCGTTGTCATCTTTTATTCCGAAAAATCACCTTAAAGGCTCCTTAACTTTAAGCCCTTTCGGAACGATTTCGCGCGCTTGTGCTTGTAAAACGCGGCCATAGCAATTATAATATTACATATCGAACGCGTGAAAGGGGGCCTTGCCGTGGAGGGCATGGGTCTTTCGCCGGCTCGCTTCAACAGCTTCTTTCTGGAGAACAGCGCCGGCGTGATGGCGCGCATGGCGTCACTTGCCGGGGCGGAGAGGGCCGCCGCGCTCTCTGACGCCGTGTTCAGGGACGCGCGCGCGGTCATGGATACCGTTCCGGCGGACAGGCTCGATGAGCGGGCCTGCTCAGTGATACTTGCGGGGGCGGAGAGCCGGGCGGCGGCCGGACTGAACGGCACGCAGCCGGTACAGGCGCGCGTGGCGCCGGAGTATGCGCCGGAGCAGCCCGAGGCCGTGCCGGAGCAGGCAGCCGCGGAGCCGCCGCGGGAGCAGAGCGAGCCCCGGCCGGAGCCCGCCGCCTCGGAGCAGCCGCAGGCCGCGCCCGCCGCGCCCGTATATGCCGCACAGCAGGAGATGCCGCCGCAGCCCCCGGCCGGGTGGATGAGGCGCGTAGGCGGGGACGAGGGCGTCCCGGAGCTGCGCCATGATTACGAGGAGCCGCCGTTCACGCCGGAGCAGGCGAACGCCGGGCCCCAGCCCGCGCCGTGGCAGCCGCCGCTGAACGTCTCGCAGGAGGTGCCGGCAGGCCAGTCGCAGGAGCAGCTGCGCGCGCAGCTCGCTGACAAGGTGGAGGAGCGCGGCGGGAGGATATGGCCCAAAGTGGTGCTGCTCGTCGTGCTCATCGTGCTCGTGCTCGTGCTTTTGTGGGCCATGGCGGGCGTGCTGATGAGCCAGGGCGTCATTCCGGCGCTGCCTCTGGGCTACAGCTGGTTCAACAGGGTGTTCTTCCCGTTCTTTTAAAGGAGGCGCGGCGTGGACAGGGCATTGAAGATCATGGGCGCGCTGGCTGCCGTGCTCGCGGCGACGCTGGGCGTGTTCTATATAATGTGGCCGCAGGTCACGCTCTCCCGCCGCCTGGCGTATTCCGAGGCGGCCGCGAGGTGCGCGATGTCCGGGAGCGGGCCGCTCCGCATAGAGGCGGATTTTTCCGAGCCGCCGTATGTGAGGGACGACTTTTCCGCGCTCGGCGCGCTGCCCGGGGCCGACGCCGCCGGCTGGGACAGCGAGGAGCTCTCCCCCGCCGCCGTGCTGGACGTGCCGAAACTCGGCCTCACGGCCCCGGTGTTCTTCGGCGCGGGGAAACAGGCCCTGCGCTTTGGGGCCGGGCTCGTGAAGCTGCCGTCGGCCGAGAGCTCGGAGCCGTCGTACGTGCTTGCCGGGGTGTGCGGCGCGCAGAGCGGCGACAGGCTGGCCGGGATAGAGGCCCTCGCGGAGGGCGACGGCCTGACCCTGACGCTCGCGGGCGGAGAGAAGAAGCTGGAGTACACCGTGCGGGAAGTCGGCGTGATACCGGCCTCCGCGCTGGTGCCGGAGCTGACGAGCGCGCACTACGAGAGCTGGCTCGCGCTGGTGTCGCCCGTCTCGCCCATATCGGACAGGGAGTACAACATCGTCTGGGCAAAGCTCGGGGACTGAAAACATAAAAACGCGAAATAAAGCGCGCCGTCCTTTTTCGAGAGGACGGCGCGCCTTTTTATCGCTGTGAAGCTCAGCCGACGGCGGCTTTTTTCCCGACCGGGAGCTGCGCCATGACGATGGCGGCAAACATCAGCGCGCAGCCGAGCAGCTCCCGCGCGGAGAGCGTCTGCCCCAGGATGGCCCACCCGGCCAGCGCCGCGAAGACGGACTCAAGGCTCATCAGCAGCGAGCCGACGACCGCCCCGGTGAGTTTCTGCGCGAGGATCTGCAAAGTGAACGCCACGCCGGAGGACAGCACTCCCGCGTACAGCAGCACCCCCGCGGCCCCCACGTAGCCCGAAAGGGCCGGCTTTTCAAAGATGAGCGCGGGCGGGAACGAGAGGACGAAAAACACGAAAAACTGCAGGCAGGACAGGCGCACGCCGTCCACGTCGGAGAAGCGGTCTATCAGCAGGATGTGTATGGAGTACACGAACGCGGACATGATGAGGTAGATGTCGCCGGTCTCCACGGAAAAGCCGCCGTTCATGCACAGCAGGTACAGCCCCGCCAGGGCGGCCCCCACCGCGCACCAGACCAGAGGCCCGGGCCTGCGGCGGAAGAACAGCCCGATGACGGGGATGATGACGATGTACAGCGCCGTGATGAAGCCGGCCTTCCCCACCGCCGTCAGCGCGATGCCCGCCTGCTGCAGGACGGAGCCGCCGGTGAGGGCCACGCCGCACAGCGCCCCGCCCGTCAGCAGCCTTTTGCGTTTGACGGGGTCGTCCGTGCCCCAAAAAGACGGTTTCCTGCCGGAACGCCTGTCGAAAAAGATCACGATGGGCACGATCGTCAGGCAGGCTATCAGCGCGCGCGCCGAGCTGAACGAGAGCACGCCCAGATAGTCCATGCCCACACTCTGCGCCACGAAAGCGCAGCCCCATATCATCGCCGCCGTCAGCAGCATGAGGTTGCCCTTAAGTTGTTCTTTCTTCAAAAAAGCCCCTCCAAACAGAAAAATTCCGCCGCGAAAGACATAACCTCAACAATTATATCCTTCGCGGCGGAATTATCAAGCTAAAACGGCGCGCTTTGTGGAAAATCACGGCTCATTCGTGCTCAGCGGCGATCTTTTCCACCTCCGGGCGTATGGAGAGGAACGTCTCCGCCACGACGGGGTCGAAGTGCGTGCCGGACTCGTCATTTATCACGGCGAACGCCTCGTCGAAACTCATCGGCTCCTTGTAGCTGCGCTTCGACACCAGCGCGTCGAACACGTCCGCCACCGCCATGATGCGCGCGGAGAGCGGTATCGCGTCTCCGGAGAGCCCGTCGGGATAGCCGCCGCCGTCCCAGCGCTCGTGGTGATAGTGCGCCACCTGCTGCGCCACGACGAGGTAGTTCTCGCTCTCCACCCCCTGCAGCGCCTCGTTCAGGATATGGCTGCCGGCCGTGGTGTGCTGTTTGATTATCTCGAATTCCTCCGGCGTCAGGTGGCCGGGCTTGTTGAGGATGCCGTCGGGCACCTTCACCTTGCCTATGTCGTGCAGCGGCGCGCTCATGCACAGATCCTCAAGGTACCGCCTGTTCAGCACGTCCGGGAATTCGCCGCGCCGCAGCAGCTCCTCCCCCAGCGCGCGCACGTAGGCCGAGGTGTGGCGCACGTGCTCGCCGGTGTTCTCGTCGCGGTTCTCTATCATGTCGGCGAAGCTCGCTATCACGTTGGCCTGCATTCTCTCTATCTCGGCGTTCTTCTCTTTCAGCAGGTCGACGTAGGCCAGCAGGCTGTCCACCATGTTTTCTATGGATTCGTAGAGGTTCTGCACCTCGTCGTGCGTGTGGATGTCGAGGTCGAGCAGCTTCTTTTTCAGGGCCAGGGAGTTGGCGCCGCCGTCGGCCACGAGCTCCCCCGTCGTCTGCGCCAGCCGGTTTATCGGCGTGACGATCTTCCTGTCGAAGAAGCGCGCGAATATCAGGACGATGGCCGCCGTCGCCGCCAGGGAGAGCAGCAGTATATCCTGCAGGAAAGACGCCCGGTCGGAGACGATGCTGTACATCTTCACATCCACTGCGGCGTAGGCCACGCAGTTGCCGGCCTTGTCGAAAATGGCCCGGTGCACGGTGAGCAGCCAGCCGTAGCGGTCGTTTGACTGTTTGGGAGGTATCGCGCCGCCCTGCAAAAACTGCTGGAGGTAGGGCTTGAAGGTGTCCTCTATCTCCCACACCTCGCCCAGCTTGCTGCCCGGCACGGTGTCGGTGTCGAGGTCGTAGACGACGTGGCAGCCGTCCTCGCGCACCTGGTAGATGTAGATGAACTCCACGTCCTTGAAAGCCTTTTGCAGCTTTATCAGCTTTATTTTGTTCGCCCAGTATTCGTCGTCCGTCTCGCCGGTGGCAAGATACCCGTTCACCCTGTCCCCGTTCACCGCCGCGGCCGCAAGCTCCGCCACGCCGCTCGCCTGAGAGACAAAGCGGTTGTACATTGCGTTCGTGTAGGTCACGAAACCGACGACGCACGCGATTATCATCACGACGACGGACGCCAGCGTCACCATCAGGATCACTTTGCGGGAAAGCGGTGAACGCACGCGCGGGCGTATCACGACAAAGCCGGGTCTGCTCATTTTGCCCTCCACAGTAACAAATAAAACGTTGAAAGCATCATAGTGTCACATAATATTACCATCATACACATAATATGTCAATTAAAAATAAAGTTCGGCACTTGATTTTGTGCGTACAATGGGGGAAAATGTATTAAAGACAAATGTGCGGGAGGCGTTTCCATGAAAGTGCTCGTCACCGGCGGGGCCGGTTATATAGGCAGCCACACGGTGCTCTCGCTGCTCTCGGCGGGGCACGAGGTGGTGGCGGCGGACAATTTCTCCAACAGCAAGCCGGAGGCCGTGCGCCGTCTGCGGGAGCTGGCGTGCCGGAGCTTTGAGTTCGAGCGTGTCGAGCTGCGGGACGGGGAGGAGACGAGGGCGCTTTTTGAAAAGTACGCGCCGGACGCGGTGATACATTTCGCCGGGCTCAAGGCGGTGGGCGAATCCGTGCAGAAGCCGCTGGAATATTACGAAAACAACATAGGCGCGACGGTGAGCGTCCTTAAGGCCATGCGGGCGGCGGGGACGAAGCTGTTCGTGTTCAGCTCCTCCGCCACGGTCTACGGCGACCCGGCCAGCGTGCCGATAAGGGAGGATTTCCCTCTCTCCGCCACGAATCCCTACGGCCGCACGAAGCTGATGATAGAGGAGATACTGCGCGACGAGGCCGCGGCGGACGGGGCGCTCTCGGTGGCGCTGCTGCGCTATTTCAACCCCGTAGGCGCGCATGAGTCCGGCCGCATAGGCGAGGACCCGCGCGGCATCCCGAACAACCTGATGCCGTACATCTCCCAGGTGGCGGTCGGGCGGCTGGACCATCTGCGCGTGTTCGGCGGCGACTACCCGACGAGGGACGGCACCGGCGTGCGCGACTATATCCACGTCTGCGACCTCGCGGAGGGGCATGTTTCGGTCCTCGCGAAGCTGGCGGAGGCCCCCGGCGTCCTCACCTACAACCTCGGCACGGGGCGCGGCTGCTCGGTGCTGGAGCTGGCGGCGGCGTTCGAGCGCGCGAGCGGGCGCAAGATACCCTACGAGATAACGGCGCGCCGCCCGGGGGACATAGCGGAGTGCTGGGCCGACCCCGGCAAGGCGGAGAGGGAGCTGCACTGGCGCGCGAAGTACGATATAGACCGCATGTGCGCGGACGCCTGGCGCTGGCAGAGCATGAATCCCGACGGCTACGGCGAATGAGCACGGAGCTTTGAGCACGGTGCTCAAAAGGTTTGCGGAGCGGGAGGCGGGCTCGTTGGAGATAAAGGACGCCGTGTTTTTCGACGGCGAAAGGTTCCGGCGCGGCGGTTTCTCGGTGCGCGGGGGCCTGTTTGCGGACGTGCGCGGAGAGGAGACGGCCGTTTCCCCGCCGGAGGGCGAGGTCTTTGTCCCCGGCCTGGTGGACGTACACATCCACGGGGCGGCGGGGCGGGACTTCTGCGACGGGGACCCGGCGGGCGACGCCGCGATAGGCGCGTATCTCGCGCGGCACGGGGTCACCTCTTACTGCGCCGCGCTGATGGCCTGCGGGGAGGACGAGCTTTGCCGGGCGGCCCGCGCGGCCGTCGCCAGCGGCGATGAGGGCGGAGCACGTCTGCTCGGCGTCTATTTCGAGGGGCCGTTCCTCTCGCCCGCAAAGTGCGGCGCGCAAAACAGGGAGAGCCTCGTTTCGCCGGAGCCGGAGCTGTTTTTCCGCCTGAGTGAGGCGGCCCGGGGCAGGGTCGCGGCCGTCTGCGTGGCGCCGGAGCTGCCGGGAGCGATGGGATTCATAAGGGAGGCCTCGCGCCTCGCGCCCGTGTCTCTGGCTCACACGGAGGCGGACTACGGGACGGCGGCGGAGGCGTTCCGCGCCGGGGCCACGCGCCTCACCCACTGCTTCAACACCATGCCCCCGCTGCTGCACAGGGAGCCGGGGCCGGTCGCCGCCGCGATGGACGCGGGCGCGTATGCGGAGCTGATATGTGACGGCGTACACGTGCACCCGGCGATGGTGAGGGCGGCTTTCAGGCTGTTCGGCGCGGAAAAGGTCTGCGTCGTCAGCGACTCCATGCGCGCGGCCGGAGAGCCGGACGGCGTCTACGAGCTCGGCGGGCGGCGCGTCGCCGTGAGGGGCAAAGAGGCGAGGACGGAGACGGGCGCCCTGGCCGGCAGCGTGACCGACCTGCATGCGGAGCTGCTGGAGCTGCTGGAGTTCGGCATAGCCCCGGCGGACGCCCTGCGCGCCTGCACGGGAACGCCGGCTCGCTCCGTAGGCGGGGGCGAGGACGCCGGCGCCATTGTGAACGGGTTCCCGGCGGATCTCGTCCTGCTGGACAGGGAGTGGAACATAAAGGCCGTTTGGCGCGGCGGCAGGGCCGTCGTCTGAGCGGCGGGCGCAAAAAAAGAGAGCGGATGTCCGCTCTCTTATTTTTATGCAGTGAGGATTCATTCCGAGGATTCGATGATGTGCTCCGCGACGTCGCGTTTCAGCGAGAGGATGATGCCGAGGTACTCCTCCGGCGGCATGGGGTCTTTGGCGCCCAGCCAGCGTTTCAGCGAGGCGAGGAACGCGTCGCTCCAGAATTCGGCGTAGAAATAGGCGTGCTCCTTCCGGCAGCCGCCGCTGTCGTATATCTCGCGGAAATGCTCCATCAGTATGGGCTGCAGCACCTCGCCGAAATACTCCGAGAACGAGTTCTGCCCCTCCACCTTGAGCGCGCTGCCGTAAAAGAACCTGTTGTCGTAGAAATAATGGCACGCGTCGGTCAGGAAGCGGTCGGCGCTGCCGTCGCTGCCCTGGGCGACCGCCTCGGCGAACTCGGTGTAGAATATCCAGTTCACGAGGTCGTACTTGTCGCGGAAGTGGTAGTAGAAACTCTTGCGGTTCATGCCGCACTCGGCGCAGATGTCCCCCACGCTTATTTTGGTGAACGGCTCACGGGCCATGAGCGACTTCATGGCTTCAGCGAGCGCTTTTTTCGTTATATTGGAATCAGGCATGGAGCGCAGCCTCCTCACTGTCAAATTGCGGTCTTTTTCGTGTCGTCTTCCTCATCCGGGCGCCGCCAGTTGTCCAGCTTGGTCATCAGCTTCTCCATCACGGAGATGAGGCTCGTATCCTTTATGGCTTCGGCGGCGGCGTGCGTGCCCTGAGCCATGGCGGCCTGCGCCAGACCGGCGGCGGATATGGCGAAGAAACACGGACGGGAGGAGATCTTCTCGTCCACAAAGCGGGTGTCCGACGTGAGGTCCACGAGGAAGATCGGCTTGCGCTGCTCGTCGCGTATGCGGCAGACGATGTTCCTCACGGCCTCGCGCGTCTGCGCGGAGACGTTTTTTTCCGCGCGCAGCAGCACAAAGGTGCAGCCGGCCTCGCTGAGCGGGTCGATCCAGCCCTCGTCGGAGAGCCACACGTCGTCCCCGTCGGAGTAGGCCACCTCCGCGCCGCACAGCAGCTTTTTGGAGCGCAGCAGCTCCATCTGCGCCGGAAACTCCGGCAGCGAGGCGGGTATCGTCAGCGCGACGTTCTTCGTCTCAAAGAGGGCGTCGGCCTCCGCGGCGGTGACGGGCCCGGTCAGCAGCAGGGTGAACGCGCAGTCCTCGTTGTTCTGGCACAGGGAGAGCGCCGCCGAGAGCCCGCTGCGCACGCGCACGAAGTAGGAGAAGACGCCGAGGCTCCTCCCCTCCCGTATCACGCGGTTCAGCTCCGAAAGGGGCAGGTGGTCGGGCGCCGAGGCGTCGTACTCCAGCACCATGAACCACGGTATGTTGTAGCCGAGCTCCTTCTCCTTGCGGCGTATCGTCTCCGCGCCGGAGGTCCAGCTGTTGTAGCCGAGGTTGAAACCGTATTCCTTTAGTATCTCGTGATCCACGCCGGTGGCGAGACGGGACATCAGCTCGTAATACGCGCTGTCCTCGTCCTCCAGCATCTCCGCAGCCTGCGTGAAGAAAGTCTTTTGATAACCGCCGCTGGCGAACTGGCCGCCCATGTCGACCAGACGGCGCACCGTGCGCCTCGGGTCCGTCTCTATCTCGCGGAGCCATTTATCTATGGCGGAACGTATCAAAATCCTGGAGAGGCTGTCTTTTTCCAAAACGAGCACTTCCTTTGCCTTGTCGTTATGGCTGTATTATACCATAAAAACCGGCCGGATGAAGTTACAAAACGGATTTTATGTCCCAAAAAGGAACACGGAGGCCGCCCTGTCCAGTGACACGGGCGCATATCCGCATTAAAATACAGTCGTAAGCGAAAGCAAGCGACAAGCGTGTTTTGAGTGGAAAGGAAGTCATTATTATGAGCGACAAAACTTTTTCGGAACAGATGCAGTCCTTCGGTATGAAGCAGGCGCTCCATTACCTTGACAGCGACCCGCAGAAGAACCTGCCCAAGCTGCTGGACTGGGTGAAGAAATTCGATAAGGACGGCATAGTCACCAAACAGGCCGCGGCGTTCAACGACGTCGTCAACGACCCCACCAACAACTGGAATATCCTGCTGCAGAAGGTGTGGAGCGACATCGACCCCGAAGTGCGTAAGACCATGTTCGAGAACTTCATCATCAACGCCACCATCATCGGCGGCAAACGCCAGAAAGAGGCCAAGGCCGAGAACAACTGCAACATCCCGTGGGCCATACTGATGGATCCGACCTCCGCCTGCAACCTGCACTGCACCGGCTGCTGGGCCGCGGAGTACGGCAACAAGCTGAACATGACGCTCGACGAGCTGGACGACATCATCAAGCAGGGCACGAAGCTCGGCACGTTCATGTACATATATTCGGGCGGCGAGCCCCTCGTCCGCAAACAGGACATCATCACCCTCTGCGAGCGCCATCCGGACTGCATGTTCCTCGCGTTCACGAACGGCACGCTGATAGACGAGAAATTCGCGGACGACATGCTCCGCGTCAAAAACTTCGTGCCGGCCATCAGCATAGAGGGCTTTGAGGAGGAGACGGATTCCCGCCGCGGCAAGGGCACGTATCAGGCCGTCATCCGCGCCATGGATATACTCAAGAAGCACAAGCTCCCCTTCGGCATCTCCTGCTGCTACACCTCCAAGAACGTGGATGTGATAGGCAGCGAGGAATATTTCGACGATATGATAGCGCGCGGCGCGATGTTCGCGTGGTTCTTCACCTACATGCCGGTCGGCGTGGACGCCGTGCCGGAGCTGATGGCCACCGCCGAGCAGAGGGCCTACATGTACCGCAAGGTCAGGGAATACAGGAACACCAAGCCGATATTCACCATGGATTTCTGGAACGACGGCGAGTATGTCAACGGCTGCATAGCGGGAGGACGCTGCTATCTGCACATCACCGCTGGCGGCGACATAGAGCCCTGCGCCTTCACCCATTACAGCGACTCCAACATCCGCGAGAAGACGCTGCTGGAGGCCTACAAATCCCCGCTGTTCATGGCTTACCGCGAGGTCCAGCCGTTCAACAAGAACCTGCTGCGCCCGTGCCCGCTGCTGGACAACCCCGGCGCGCTGACCCACGTAGTGGAGTCCTCCGGCGCGAAGTCCACGGACATGCAGCACCCGGAGAACGTGCGCGACCTCTCCGCCAAGTGCGTGAACGCGGCCGAGCACTGGGCCCCCGTCGCGGACGAGCTTTGGAAGGAATCCGGCCACACGCTGGAGAAGCCGGCCGTTAAGTGACCCGCAAAGGGTAAAAAGGAGCGTTCGACATGCTTTGCAGCAAAAAGACAGAAAAACTTGACGAAGGCCGTGCCCGCCGCAGCCGCAGAAAGGCGCGCCGCCTCATCGCAAGGCTCCTGCTGGCCGGGGCGACGGTGGCGGGAGTATACGCCGCCGAGGACAAGCTGAAGTCGAAAAAAGAGGAACGCGCCGCCGAAAGAGCGGCCAGGAAAGCCGAGGGCAGCGTGAGCGCGCTGCACAGGCTCGGGGAATTTCTGACAAAAACTTTCTGAAAAGCAAAAATGGCGCTTGACAAAACGTCGGGCCGTCATTATACTGATATTCCAAACAGAATATCACCTTATCAAGAGCGGCAGAGGGAACAGGCCCGTTGAAGCCCGACAACCTGCGATTATCGCAAGGTGCCAAATCCTGCGGAGTATTCCGAAAGATGAGGAAGCGCAAGCAGTCTCGTTTATTCGGGGCTGCTTTTTTAGTGCAAAACAGGAGGTACACGTTACATGAAAACATTCTTCACATCCGAATCCGTGACAGAGGGGCACCCCGACAAGGTGTGCGACCAGATAGCCGACGGCATCCTTGACGCCCTGCTCTCACAGGACCCGATGAGCCGCTGCGCCTGCGAGGTGACGGCCGAGCCCGGCGCCGTGCATATCATGGGCGAGATCACCACCACAGCCAAAGTGGATTATGAGGCCGTCGCGCGCGAAGTCATACGCGGGATAGGCTACACGAAGCAGGAGTACGGCTTCGACTGCGACACCTGCAAAATAAGCGTCTCCCTGCACGAGCAGTCGCCCGACATAGCCATGGGCGTCGACCACTCGCTGGAGGCGAAAGAGGGCTGCGACGAGGACGAGCTCGGCGCCGGCGACCAGGGCATGATGTTCGGCTACGCCTGCGACGAGACGCCGGAGCTGATGCCGCTGCCCGTCGCGCTGGCGCACAAGCTGACGAGGAAGCTCGCCCAGGTGCGCAAACAGGGCCTTCTCAAGTACCTCAGGCCGGACGGCAAGAGCCAGGTCACCGTGGAGTACGACGACGGGGTGCCCGCGCGCGTGGACGCCGTGGTCCTCTCCGCCCAGCACGACCCGGACGTCTCCATGGAGAAGCTGCGCGACGACCTGCTGAAATACGTCATTTTCGCGGCCATCCCCTCCAGCCTCATCGACGACGAGACCCGCTTCTTCATCAACCCGACCGGGCGTTTCGTCTACGGCGGTCCGGCGGCTGACACGGGGCTCACCGGCCGCAAGATAATCGTGGACACCTACGGCGGCATGGCCCGTCACGGCGGCGGCGCTTTCAGCGGGAAGGATCCGACGAAGGTGGACCGCAGCGCCGCTTACATGGCCCGCCGCATAGCCAAGACCATCGTGGCCGCCGGCGCCGCCCGCAGGTGCGAGGTGCAGCTCGGCTACGCCATCGGCGTGGCGAAGCCCGTCTCCCTGCGCGTAGAGACGTTCGGGACAGGCTCCCTGCCGGAGGACGAGCTCGCCGCCTGGGTGGACGAGAACTTCGACACCCGTCCGACGAGGATAATCAAGGACCTCGGCCTGCGCGCCCCGATATACCGCCCGACAGCCTCCTACGGCCACTTCGGCCGCGAACAGGAGGGCTTTGCCTGGGAGGACGTGGACGCGGAGCAGGTCTCCGAACTGGAGCGTCTGGTGGACGTCTCCGCAATGGCATAAATCGACGACGTGGGGCGCCATCCTCCTAAACACGCTGCTTTCACCCGTCAAAAGAAAGTCGCTCATATGGCGCCCAATGCGCGCGCTCCGGACAACACTCTCCGTCCGGGGCGCGCGTTTTTATTTTCGTAAGATACGTACGGAAATGCGGCGCGAAGCGCCCTTTCGGTTGACAATAACGACGGTTTGCATTATATTATAAGCGTGGCAGTTTGCTTGCAGACGGAGGAATCAAAATGAAAAAAAACAGCTTCATAGAATATTCGTCCGAAGCCGGAAAGGCGCTTGAGCGCGGCAAGCCGGCGGTGGCTCTGGAAACGACCATGTTCAGCCACGGCGCGCCGTACCCGCAGAATTTCGAGCTGGCCAAAAAGGTCGGCGACACGGTTCGCGGAGAGGGCGCCACGCCCGCGTTCATCGCGGTGATAGGCGGGAAGATGAAAGTCGGCCTCACGGACGACGAACTGGAATATATTTGCCGCGCGGGCTCCGACCTCAAAAAGGCCGGGGCGCGCGATCTGGCGCTGCTGGCCGCCTCGGGCGACGACGGCGCGGCGACGGCTTCGGCGGCCATGTTCATGGCGGGGCTCGCGGGCATCCGCGTGGTCGCGCTGGGCGGCATAGGCGGCGTGCACCGCGGCGGCGAGGACTCGATGGACGTCTCCGCCGACCTGGAGGAGCTTTCGCGCACGCCGGTCATGGCCGTCACGGCCGGGCCGAAGACGATACTCGACGCCGGCCTGACGCTGGAGTATCTGGAGACGCGCGGCGTGCCCGTCATCGGCTACGGCACGGACGAGCTGCCCGCGTATTACACCCGCACGAGCGGATACAAGACCGATTACACGCTCACCGGCCCGGCGGAACTGGCCAAGGCCATGCGCGCGGCGGGCGCCCTCGGCGTCGGGAGCGGCATGCTGGTGGCGAACCCCGTGCCGGAGCGGTACGCTCTGGACGCCTCCGTCCTCGGCCGTGCGATAGACATAGCCGTCGGCAAGGCGGCGGAGCTCGGCATACGCGGGCGTGAGCTGACGCCCTTCCTGCTGACGCTGATAAAAGAGATGACGGGCGGAAAGAGCGCGGAGGCGGACGCCGCTGTGGCGCTCGGCAACGCGAAGCTCGCGGCGCAGACCGCCGTGGTGCTCTCCGCCATCTCCGACACGGAGGACGAGGGCGCGGGCTCTCCGGCGGGGGATGCCTTCAGGCGTTCGCGCGAGGAGATGCGCGCCGAGATGAGCGACATGTTCGCGGCATATATGGCGGGGCGCGCGCCGCAGCCGGTCATCCAGCCGCAGTATGTCCCGCAGCAGCCCCTTCAGCCGCAGTATGCTCCGCAGCCCGCGCCGCAGTACGCACCGGCGCCTCAGGCGGCGGCTCCGGCGGCCACGGTGGGTTCCGGCGCGCCGATACTGGACGACAGGCCGTTCATACCGTTCGTTCCGGGACAGAAAAACGACAGACACGGCCCCGTGAAGACGGAGGAGGAGCCCGCCCCCGAGGAGCAGGAGCCTCCGAAGCACGAGATACCGGCGGAATACCGCGCGGACGGCGTGCCCGAATACAGCGACGAGCCGGAGCCGATCGTCGTGGAGGAGACTGTGACTGAGGAGACGGCGGAGGCCGTCGAGGCCGTCGAGACCGTCGAAACCGTCGAGGCGGAGGAGGTCCCGGAGACACAGGCGCCTGAGGAGGAGCCCGCGGCACAGGCGGCCCCGGAGGAGCCGGAGCAGGCGCCGGAGGACGCGGGAGCGGGCGGCGACAGCAACGAGTTCACCGTGTACGACCCGAACAAGTACCGCGCGAAGCACGAGGCTGAAAAGCAGCAGCGCCAGGCGGAGGTACAGCAGGGCAAGGCCGAGCCGGAGGAAAAGGGCGGACTTACGGAGTACGACCCCGACCTCTATCATCAGCGCGCGCTGGAGAAGAAGCGCCGCATGGCCATAGCCTCCGGCGAGGACATCCCGGATGAGGCCAAGACGGAGGCCGACAGGCAGGCCGAGGCCGTCGCGATGGTGGACTGCAAGGGCCCGCTGGAATTCACGGGCGAACACCCGCTGGCGTGGAAATGCACGCGCTGCGGACAGCTCTTTGAGAAACACGAGATACCGCACAAGCGTCCTAAGACGCCGCAGGACGAATGATACGCAGAAGGGGACGGCTCCAAAGGGCCGCCCCTTCTTTGAATAACGGGCCGAAAGCGCGCAGCGCATGAGCATGCGCCATGAGCACGGCCCGGCGGAGGCTGATACATGAGACTTTTCACGGCGATACTCTTTACCGAAGAGGTGAAGGACGGGCTCTGCCGCGCGAGGGACGCCGTGTGCGGGATGTGCTCCGACGCGCGCCCCACGCGCAGGGAGAACCTGCACCTCACCCTCTCGTTCATCGGCGAGACGGAGAGGCTGCGGGACGCGAAGGACGCGCTCGGCGCCCTGCGTTTCAGCGGCTTCACGCTGGAGACGGCGGGGGTCGGTCGGTTCAGGGGCCCCGGCGGGGAAACGTTGTGGGCGGGCGTCGCGCCGTCTCCGGAGCTTGCCGCTCTGCAAAAGGCGCAGGCCGGGGAGCTGGAAAAGCGCGGTTTCGAGCTGGAAAAGCGCGCCTATTCCCCGCACGTCACGCTCGCAAGGGGCGCACTCCCCTCCCCGGAGTTCGACAAGGGGGCGGCGGAGGACGCGCTCGGGGCGGAGAAGATGGAGGTCGTCCGCGTCTCGCTGATGAAGTCGGAGCGGGTGGACGGAAAGCTCGTCTATACGGAAATATATTCCAAGGAGGCCGAGCCGCGCGCATAGGGCGGCAGGCAGCAAGGAGGCGCTTCATGGAGGACGCTTTTACCGCAGGCATCAGGCCGGGCGGGCTGACAAAAGAGAGCGAAGTCAGGATACTGATATGCCACATACTTGCGGCGGCGGGAGAGCCGCTCTCGTTCGACCTGCTGACGGAGGTCGTGCTCGCCGACGAGGCGGCCAACTATTTTGAGTTTGCCAACGCCGCCTCCGCCCTCGCCGGGCTGGGGTGCGTGGACACTTTCAGGGGCAGGGACGGGGAGCTCGTCTACTCGCTGACCGACAAGGGCCGGGAGGCGGACGAGACGCTGGCCCGGGAGCTGCCCGCGGCCATACGGGACCGTAGTGCCGAAAACGTGCGCGAGCTGATGAAGCGCCGCAGGATAGAAAAGGAGAACGAAGTCTCGATAGACGAGGCCGAGGGCGGCTTTTCCGTGCGCATGCGCGTGACCGACATCGGCGCCGACCTCATGGAGCTGCGCCTTTTCATGCCGACGTTCGAGCAGGCGCAGAAGGTCAAGGAGAGGTTCCTCTCCGACCCCGCCGCCGCTTACAAGGCCGTGCTGTCGGCCCTCGCGGAGATATAAAAATTGATTCTTAAATATAATTGTGATATAATATCTTTTCAATCTGTTTGGGAGGCGATGACCTGTGTCTAAAAAGACTGTCGCGCTGCTGTTCGGCGGCGTCTCCAGCGAGCACGAGGTGAGCTGTATGTCGGCCGCCTCGGTCCTGGAAAATATAGATAAAGAGAAGTACGACGTGGTGATGCTGGGCATTACGAAGTCGGGCAACTGGTTCCAATACAGCGGCCCCGTGGAGGCGCTGAAGAAGTGCGAGTGGGAGCGCAGCGAGTACATAATCCCGGCGTTCATCTCGCCCTCGCGCGCGACGCACGGCATGCTGTACGAAAGGCTCGGCCGGTTCGAGAGCCGCCGCATAGACGTGGTGTACCCTGTCCTGCACGGCAGGAATGGGGAGGACGGCACGATGCAGGGCCTTCTGGAGATAGCGGGGATACCTTACGTCGGCAGCGGGGTGCTCGCCTCGGCCGACTGCATGGATAAGGCCGTCTGCCACACGCTGCTCGAGGCGGCGGGCGTGCCGCAGGTGAAGTGGCTCGAGTTCCACCGCGGGTGCGACGCGGCGGCGGCTGAAAAAGCGGTGGCCGAAAAGCTCGGCTGGCCTGTTTTCGTCAAACCGGCGAACGCCGGCTCCTCCGTCGGCATCACGAAGGTGAAGGAGCCGTCGGCGCTCGCGGGCGCGTTTGAGCTCGCGTTTGCGAGCGACTGGAAGATCATCGTGGAGGAGGCCGTCAGGGACCCGATAGAGGTGGAGTGCGCCGTGCTCGGAAACGACGAGTGCTCCGTCGGCGGCCCGGGCGAGATAATCCCGGCGGACGAATTCTACACCTACGACGCGAAATATCACAACGATAAGAGCGAGGTGCTGCTCAAGGCCCGCATAGCGCCCGAAAAGGCCGCGGAGGTGCGGGAGATCGCGGTGAAGGCCTACAAGGCGCTGGGGTGCCGGGGGCTTTCGCGCGTGGACTTCCTGATAGAGAGGGAGAGCGGGCGCGTGTTCCTCAACGAGCCGAACACCCTGCCCGGCTTTACGAGCATCAGCATGTATCCGAAGCTGATGGTGGACTCCGGCATGACTTACGCCGGACTGATAGACCGTCTGCTGGAACTCGCATTGGAGAGATGATATGGATCAGCGTCCCATCGGCGTGTTCGACTCCGGCCTCGGCGGGCTGACGGCGGCAAGGGAGCTGCGGCGCCTGCTTCCGGCGGAGGACATCATATACTTCGGCGACACCGGCAGGGTGCCGTACGGCGGGCGCGGCCGGGAGACGATAGCGCGCTTTGCCGGCGAGTGCATGCGCTTTTTGGAGAGGCGCGGCGTGAAGCTGATCGTCGTCGCGTGCGGCACGGTCAGCTCCGTTTTGGGCGAGAGCCTCGGCGAGGGGCTGTCTGTTCCCTGCCTCGGCGTGCTGGGCCCGACTGCGGCGGCGGCGGCGCAGGCCTCCGAAAACGGCCGCATAGGGGTCATAGCCACGGCGGCGACGGTGAATTCCGGCGCGTACGGGCGGGCCATCAGGCAGCGCCGGCCGGAGGCGCAGGTGTTCGGCCAGGCCTGCCCGCTTTTCGTCCCGCTGGTGGAAAACGGCTACACGGGCCGGGACAACGCGGTGACGCGCCTGGTCGCGGAGGAATATTTCCGCGCTTTCGACGGCACGGACATAGACACGCTCATCCTCGGCTGCACGCACTATCCGCTGATCGCGCCGCTGATAGACGACGTGACGGGCGGACGCCTTGCGCTGATAGACGCGGGCAGAGAGACGGCGAAGGCCGCGCTCTCCTTTATGGAGGACGAAGATATGCTCTCCCGCACGAAAAAGATCGGGGAGCTCACCTGTTTCGTCACGGACGAGGTGCAGGGCTTCGCGGACATAGGCAGGCGCTTTCTGGGCGAGGAGCTGCCGCAGGTCGCGCGGGTGAGCTTTGAGGAACTTTGAATGAGGGCCGGACGCTCCGGCCCGAAGGGGAAACACAGATGAAGAAAGACTACCTCATTTTTATAAAAGGCACGCAGAACGTGGACGGCGAGGAGGACACCATAGAGCTGCTGACGAAGGGCCGCTACTATAAGCGGCAGGGCAGCTGGTTCATCGCCTACGACGAGCTGGAGGACGACGACGCCCCCAAGCCGACGATAAAGACCCGCCTCCAGGTGGAGGGAGACGACAAGGTGACGATGACCCGCCGCGGCAGGCAGAGCAGCCAGCTCGTGATAGAGAAGGGCGTGCGCCACCAGTGCCACTACGACACGGGCTTCGCGGACTGGGTGATGGGCGTGCAGGGCGGCCGGATCAAGAGCGACCTCGGCGAGCGCGGCGGCACGCTGGATTTCAGCTATTCGCTGGATATAAATACGATGCTTTCGAGCGAGAACTCGGTCAATATAGTGGTAAAGGAATGTGAAAACGATGCGTGACCCGGTCAGGGAGGCAAAGGAACAGTTCAGAGACGTGATAAACGGCGCGCTGGACGCCGCGGTGGAGGAGGGGCTCCTGCCCGGCGCGGAGAGGCCCGATTACAACATAGAAATACCGGCGGACGCCAAAAACGGCGACCTCGCCACCAACGCCGCCATGGTCTGCGCCCGCGCGCTGCACCTTCCGCCGAGGAAGATAGCGGAGGCCGTGGCCGCGAAGGCGCAGCTCTCCGGCACCTGCTTCGAGAGGATGGAGATAGCCGGCCCCGGCTTTATAAACGTGTTCTATGCGAAGGACTGGTACGCCGGGACGGTGGCGGCCGTGCTCTCCGAGGGGGAAAAATACGGCGAGTCCGACTGGGGCGGCGGCAGGAAGATCATGATAGAGTTCGTCTCCGCGAACCCGACCGGCCCCATGCACATGGGCAACGCGCGCGGAGGGGCGATAGGCGACGGGCTGGCCGCGGCTTTTGAAAAGTGCGGCTGGAACGTGACGCGCGAGTTCTACATCAACGACGCCGGCAACCAGATCGAAAAGTTCGGCGTCTCGCTGGAGGCGCGCTACCTCCAGATCTACAAGGGCGAGGACGCCGTGGAGTTCCCGGAGGAGGGTTACCACGGCGAGGACATAAAGGTGCGCGCGCGCGAGTTTGCGGACCTGCACGGCGACAGCTACGTGGACGCGGAGCCGGAGAAGAGGCGCCGGGCGCTGATAGATTACGCCCTGCCGAAAAACATCGAGGGCCTGCAGCGCGACCTCGGCAAATACCGCATAAATTACGACGTCTGGTTCCGCGAGAGCAGCCTTTATAAGGACGGCACCGTGGACAAGGTCGTCGGCATCCTCAGGGACAAGGGCCTCACCTACGAGAAGGACGGCGCGCTGTGGTACAGGAACGCCGAGGTCGTGGGCGCCGCGCTCGCCGCCGAGGGGAAGACCCCGGAGCAGATAGAGGCGCTGGAGCTCAAGGACGACGTGCTCATCCGCGCGAACGGCAACCCGACCTACTTCGCCGGGGACATCGCCTACCATTACAACAAGTTCGCGATACGCGGCTTCGACCGGGTGATAAACGTCTGGGGCGCGGACCATCACGGCCACGTCGCCAGGCTCAAGGGCGCGATGGACGCCGTGGGCTGCGGCGGCGACAGGCTGGACATCGTGCTGATGCAGCTCGTGGAGCTGATGCGCAACGGCAAGCCGGAGCGTATGAGCAAGCGCACGGGCCGCGCCATCACGCTGACGGATCTTCTGGAGGAGGTGCCGATAGACGCGGCGCGCTTCTTCTTCAACATGCGGGAGCCGAACACGCACCTGGTGTTCGACCTCGGCCTCGCCGTGGAACAGAGCGCGCAAAACCCGGTGTACTACGTGCAGTACGCCCACGCGCGCATCTGCTCGATCCTGCGCAACCTCGCCGCCGAGGGCATAGAGCCGAAAAAGCTCGCGCCGGAGGGCCTGCGTCTTTACGACACGGACGAGGAGAAGGCGCTGATCGCCCTGCTGGCGAAATATCCGGGCGAGATAACGGAGACGGCCAAGAGCTACGACACCGCGCGGCTCACCCGCTACGCCACGGACATGGCCACCGCGTTCCACCGGTTCTACACGGCCTGCCGCTGCAAGGGCGAGGAGGAACATCTCATGCAGGCGCGTCTGTCGCTGTGCCTCGCCGCCAAGACGGTGATAGCCAACGTGCTCACCCTGCTCAAGGTGGACGTGCCCGAATCCATGTGATACTGCCGCGTGCTCGTTTTCTGGGCACGCGGATTTGCTAATACGGCTTTTTAGGAAAAACAGGCGGCCCGTGCGCGGGCGGCGGATTTTGAGAGGAGCTTTTGGATGATACCCGACTTTAGCAGGCATTATCTGTTGGACGGAGCCACCGGAACGAGGCTGTTTGCGGCGGGGATGCCGCGCGGCGTCTGCCCGGAGAGCTGGGTGCTCGAGCACCGGGACGTGATGGAGCGCATCCAGCGCTCGTATATCGACGCGGGGTCGGACGTGCTGTATACCCCCACTTTCGGGGCGAACTCGGCGCGGCTCTCGTCTTTCGGGCTGGAGGGCGGCCTGCGGGACATGAACGCCCGCCTCGTGGACATATCGCGCAGGGCGTCCGGCGGACGCGCGCTGCTGGCGGGGGACGTCTCCACCGCGGGCGCGATGCCGGAGCCGTTCGGCGACACGCCGTTTTCCGACCTCGTCGGGATATACGCGGAGCAGGCGCTGGCGCTGAAAGAGGCGGGAGTGGATTACGTGGGGCTGGAGACGTTCATGTCCCTGACGGACGCGCGCGCCGCTTTTCTAGGGGCGAGGCAGGCGGGGCTGCCCGTCACCGTCACCATGACGGCGGATGAGCACGGCCGCACTTTCATGGGCTCGTCGGTGCTCGCGGCGCTGGTGACGTTTCAGGCCATGGGCGCGGCGGCCTTCGGGCTCAACTGCTCGGAGGGGCCGGAGCCGATGCTCCCCGTCATAAAGTCGCTCGCGCCGCACGCCGCCATCCCGCTGATCGTCAAGCCGAACGCCGGCCTGCCCGCGGGGGAGCCGCCGCGCTACGACATGACGCCGGAGGAGTTTTCCGCGCAGGTGCGCCTGCTGCTGGACGCGGGCGCCTCCATTGCGGGCGGCTGCTGCGGCACGCAGGAGGGGCATATAAAGGCGCTGCGCGGCCTCATGGACGGCTACGACTGGGCGCGTCCCCTGCCGGAGCGGAAGGAGGGGCTCGTGCTGGCGTCCGACACAGGCGCGTATTTCCTGGAGGAGGATTTCGAGCTCTCTGAGGAGATAGAGTGCGAGACGGACATGAGCGACGCCCTGCTGGATGCGGAGGACGAGGCCGTGGACGCGCTCTCCATCCGCATACGCAGCTTCGACGACGCCTATCACTTCGCGCTGAACGCGCACATGGCGCACCTGCCGGTCTCGTTCCTCGCGGACGGCGAGGAGGAGCTGGAGAACGCGCTGTTCTACTACCCCGGCCGCGCCATGATAGATTCGCGCAGCGACGTGGACGAGGACAAGCAGCGGGAGCTCGCCGCGGGTTACGGCGCCGTGATCGTTTAAGGGGGGCGGCTGGATGCGTTTCGGAAAGAGCATAAAGCTCGGCAAAGGCATAAAGGTGAACTTCTCCAAGTCGGGCCCGAGCCTTACGGCGGGGGTGCCCGGCCTTTCGATAAACATCGGCGGCAAGGGAGCCTACATCAACACGGGCATACCCGGCACGGGCATCTCGAAAAGGACGAAGATAGGCGGCTCCGGCAAGACGGCGGCCAAAAAGACGGCGGCGAAGAGCTCCGCGAAAAAGAGCGACGTCGGCAAATTCGCCGTGGAGCTGGACGACGACGGCAAGCCTGTCGTGCGGGACGGGAGCGGCCGCCGCATCAGCGACGAGGCCCGCCTGCGCCGGATAAAGGCGACGGACGAATACAAAGAGAAACGTGACAGCCTGCTGGAAAAGCGCGCGGACGCGGCCGGAAAGCAGGCGGAGCAGTTCAACGCGAACGCGGACTCGCTCATTTACATACACAGGCTCTCCGCGAAGGTCTCCCCGGCGCGGGAGACGGACGCGGCCCGCAGCGGCCCCATCACCTACACGCCGATACCCTACGAGGTGCCGGAGCCCACGGAGCGCGAGGTGCGCGAGGAGCTGCTCGCCGAGGCGAAGGAAAAAATAAAATCCGTCGCCTTCTGGACGCTGGACGAGAAATACAAACAGTACGTCGATGAGAACTATATCGAGCGTTTCACGCAAAAGACCGCGCTCTGGGAGCGGGAAAAGAACGCCCACGACGACGAGCAGCTGCGGATAAAGGCCGAGCGGGACAGAGAATTCGCGCGGCAGTACGAGGCGGAGCAGGCGTCGCGGGAGGCGGCCGCCAAGTCCGGCGCCGACTCCGAAAAGGTGGAGCGCGGCGTGGAGGAATGGCTCTCCGGCGTGCAGCTCCCGATAGACTGCAGCATACAGTACCAGTACGCGCCGGAAAAGCGCACGCTCTATGTGGACGCCGACCTGCCGGAGATAGAGGACATGCCGTGCGAAAAGGCCGAACAGACGTCGTCCGGCGCGCTGAAGATGGTCAAAAAGACGCAGAAGGAGCTGCGCGAGAGCTACGCGAGCTGCGTGTTCGGCGTCGCCATCTTCTTTTCGAGCCATCTGTTCTGCGCCGCGCCGGAGACGGACAGGATCGTGTTTTCCGGCTTCACCCAGCGGGCGGACAAGGACGGCGGCGTCTGCGACGACTACATATTCTCCGCCGTGTTCACGCGCGCGGGCTTCGCGGCGCAGGACCTGACCCAGGCGGATCCGCGCGCCTTCTGCATGAGCTTTCGCAACAGGTGCGTCACGACGGCGGGTCTGCTTTTCAAGACCATAAAGCCGTTTGCCGCCGGCGACGAGGAAGCGTAAGGGGGAAAGGGCCGTGGAGATACGCGTGATGACGAAAGACGATTACGACGAGGCGGCCGCGCTCTGGAAAGCCACGCCGCACATGGGCCTCGGCAGCGGGGACGATTCGCGCGAGGGCGTGGCCCGCTATCTTGAGCGCAACCCCGGCACCTCCTTTGTCGCGGTGGAGGACGGAAGGGTCATCGGCACGATACTCGGCGGGCACGACGGGCGGCGCGGCTTCCTCTACCACACGGCCGTGGCGGAGGAAAGGCAGGGCCGCGGCGTCGGGCGGGAGCTCGTGGCGGCGGCTGTGGAGGCGATAAGGAGACAGGGCGTCTGCAAGATAGGGCTGCTGGTCTATGCCGGGAACGACGCGGGCGCGGCCTTCTGGGAAAAAGAGGGCTTCGGCGCGCGCGGGGATCTTTCATACCGCGACCTCGTGCTGGTGCCGCAGGAAAAAATGTGAAATAAAAAAAGCGGGCCCCGAAGGACCCGCCCGAGAGCAGGAGAAAAGGCGCTGGGCGGACAGGACGGCGCGCCCCGCCCGGACAGCAAAACAGGCCCCCGAAAAGGGAGCCCGGCGCGCTCACATGCCCCTGTGCTCGATGTACTTTTTTGCGTACTGGATGAGGTTCTTGTCGTTGCGGAAGGTCACCATGTCGTAGGCCTCGTCTATCTCCGACCAGATTATCTCGCTGACCTCCTCCTCCTGGGGCTTGAGGGTGGACTCGTTCAGCGTAAAACCGATAAAATACACCACCTGTTTTTTGACCCCCGGCTTGGGCGAATACTCCACCGCCTCCCTGAACCCGTCCCGCAGGAAAACGATGAGTCCCGTCTCCTCCCGTATCTCGCGCAGCGCGGTCTGCATCTCCGTCTCTCCGGCCTCCATGTGCCCCTTCGGGAACGACCAGTGGCCGCCGCAGCGGTGCTTCAGCAGCAAAAGCTCCGTCCTGCCCTCGTGCTCCCGGTATATGAGCCCGCCGCAGGATTTTTCGTGTTTCATCTTCTACCTCCAAAAGGTAAGACTATTCTAAATTAATATGATACCATTATTGCGGCATAAAAACAACCCCAAAATAAAAGCCGCCGCCGCTGTTTACAGTTGACAAATCCCCCGTGCTGGGATAAAATATAATGGCGTCGGCGAAAGCGCCGCGAAAACCGAATATGTCTCCGTAGCTCAGTAGGATAGAGCGTCCGCCTCCTAAGTCTATGAAAGTCCTTGCATTTAGGGCCAAAATGCGATAGGCTGTGGATGCGAAAAATTAAATACGTCTCTGTAGCTCAGTTGGATAGAGCGCGAGCCTCCTAAGCCCGAGGCCCCC
>Ga0268263_1000588_pt1 | contig 50778 bp, 44 predicted proteins | sample Biomet5_FD_190358 | JGI IMG/M metagenome (GOLD analysis project Ga0268263, IMG submission 190358) | Microbial communities from bioreactor (seeded with sewage sludge) at LBNL, California, USA - Biofuel metagenome 5 (SPAdes) (version 4) | ecosystem: Engineered > Bioreactor > Anaerobic >... | reverse complement strand
GAGGGCATGGCCGACACGGTGGTGCGCCTGCCCAAGGTGCCGGTTGCTCCGCGTTCTCGCGACGGCAAGAGCCAAGGACCCAACACTGGACGGACTCGCGCAGTGAGCGCGAAGGCGGCCAACCCGCCGGCGTCTGGCTCGTCGCGTAGTCGGACCACGAAGCGTCCGGCTGCCGAGGCGGCGCCGGCCCCGGTGCCGGCTCCGGTGGTCGCACCCGTGGTGCCGCCGGCCCCGGTCGTCCCCGTTGCTGCGGCGGCTGCGGCCGACCAGCCGAAGCCTCGGACCGGCTTGCGCCGGACCCGCAAGGCGCGGCTGCGCTTGTCCCGGGTGGATCCGTGGTCGGTGATGAAGACCTCGTTCCTGTTCTCGATCGCCTTCGGGATCATGTTCTGGGTGTCGGTCTACGTGCTGTGGAATGTGGTCTCGTCCTCGGGTGTGTTTGAGGCGCTGAACGGCCAGATCACCAAGATCATCGCCAGCCCGACCAGCACCGACACCTGGAACATTCAGGACTACATCAGCACCAACAAGGTGCTCGGCCTCAGCGCCTTGTTCGCTGCGGTGAATGTGGTGCTGATCACCGCACTCGGTACCCTGACCGCGTTCTTGTACAACCTGTCCGCCAACATCCTCGGCGGCCTGGAAGTCACTCTCGCCGAAGACTGACCCCCGGGGACGGGTTCCATCACCGTCCGCCCTGATCAGCCCTGATTGTGGGGACGGTTCCGCTACCGTCCAGCTGCTCCGGTTCGACCCGATTTGAGCCTCTGGACCGGAGTCGGTAACCTTTCACCTTGCGTGTTCACCCGCGCGGCGGGCCTATAGCTCAGACGGTTAGAGCGCTGCCCTGATAAGGCAGAGGTCACTGGTTCAAGTCCAGTTAGGCCCACCAGATCTTCCCCGCCAGCTGTCTTCGCCTCTGTGAGGATGGGCGAATGCAGTCCGAAACCTCTCCTACCGGCGTATTCGGCATGCTCGAGCTCGCGCGCGAGCTCCGACGGACTGCTGGCTGAGACCCTTCCCGAGCGGCTCAGGGTCGCGTCTGGTGTGAGCACACGAGCAGGTCAGGGGCCTCGACTCCAAGGAGATGGAGCCTCCCTTCCATGCCTACCACCGTGGCGATCCTTGTATCGTGTAACGATATGCGATACGCTGCCGACTGTGATCGTCAGCTTCCGGCACAAGGGCTTGGAGCAGCTGTATCGCGATGGATCGAAGAAAGGCGTGCAGGCGGACCACGTCCCGAAGCTCCTGCGCATACTGTCGCTGCTGGATGTGGCCCAGACTCCCGATGATCTCGCGATCCCGTCGTTTCGGACGCATCAGCTTAAGGGCGACCTCGCCGGCCACTGGTCGATCTGGGTGAATGGCAACTGGCGAATCACGTTCAGATTCGTGGAGAGCGACGTCGAACTCGTCGACTATCAGGACTACCACTGAGGAAGGAGAAGGACATGGTGATGAAGAACCCGGTGCACCCCGGCGAGATCCTGCGCGAGGACGTCCTTGCCGACCTCGGATTGAGCGTCGGCGAGGCGGCATCCCGGCTGGGCATTTCGAGGGTGACGCTGAGCAGGGTCCTGCACGGTCACGCGCGGGTGAGTCCGAACCTGGCCGTCCGGCTGGAAGAGGCCGGCGTCGGAACTGCTCGTGCCTGGCTGGCGATGCAATCGGCACATGATCTCGCTGCGGAACGTGCCGCCGGACTGCCGACCGTGCGTCGCCTCGATCCGGTCGCCTAGTCCACTCAGCCGCCCTCGTCCACAGGGCGAGCTTTCGGCCTCAGCCAACCGATCGCGCATATCCCTGCGGCGGCTACGGGTGAAATGAGGTGAGTTCCAGTGTGTAGGTGCCGCCGGACCAGATGGTCACTTCGGCCGGTCGTGTCAGAATCCCCGTTCCTTGCCCGATCGAGGTGGTCGTGACCATGTAGTGGCCCGGCGGCAACTCGATACGGAACGAACCATCCTTGGCTGCCTCGAAGTTGTAGACAGCCGGCGCGGAAGCGTAGATGGCGGTCGCAGTCAGCTTCGCCGGATACCCATAGATCTTGGGGTCTAGGCCACCCGTTGAGTAGAGGTGCCCGACCAGTTGGCCAGGCGCAGGTGTCGGCGTTGATGCAGGTTCAGCGCTCACCGACGTGCAACCAACCACCAGAGTGAACACGGACGCAACTGCTGCCGTCAGTTGGAAGAGCCGTCCATAGCGCGATCGGTTCATGATCGGTCGATCCTCCTTCACTACGTAGACGGCCTTCCGCCTCGGGTTGTTGCGGCACCCCCTCCAGGTTCCCGAGCGGATGCAACCTTTCGCCGACTCCGTGCGTGAGTGCTGGTGTTGGGAGCCCCGCCCGGAGAGAGGCCTGGCATGTTTCGCAAGTTCGTCGGCATTGCGGCGTTGATCGCGGCAGCCATTTTGATGACTGCCTGCACCAGCGCGGGTACGCCGACCAGGTCGACGACGGCTCCGGACACAAGTCCGTCCACGGAGGCGTCGAATGCCAGCAATGCCCAGGCTCTTCCACCGGTCTTCGTCCAGCCGGACAGGCTCGCTGGTCAGACCATCGGCGTGCGAGAAGGCAGTGCCGTGGTGGTCACGGGTGGCTCCGAGGGCGATGAGCTGGGCAAGTGGAAGGGCAGCACCGAGGACGCATCGATCGCGGTGTTCTCCGCTGGCGGCGTCCGAGACGGCGCCAGCTTCAACCCGGGCTTCGACGCCAAGAAGGCCGGCGTCACCAAGGCGAGCCTGACCGACCCGTCCGGCAAGACGGTGAGCTTCACCATTGAGGTGCAGCCGGCCAACAGCTGATCTGCTGGGCGATGGCGCCCGAGGCTCCACTCAGGCTGCCTCGCGCCCGTGGCGGGCTCGGCTACTCGGCCGGGATCGCAGCCAGGATGTCGATAACCATCGCCTGGGCAGCTGTTTCGCCCTCTTCGTCGGCGGGATAGAGCAGCAACAGGCGTGAGCCGACCCGCTTGCCAACTGTCGCCGTGCCGCCACCGGCATCGATCTGTTGGTAGGGCCCGGTCCAACTGGAGGAGGTCTCGGCACCCCACTCGCCGGCCACGATGTGGTAGAGCAGGGTGTCCGTCTCGCGGACGGTTGCGCCGGTACCTTCGGCGAGCACGATGGCCTTCTGCTCGGTCGGCTCCGCGGCATCCGCAGCGATTGTCAGCGTCGGCTCCTTGCCGAGTTCCCCGGTGACAGTGAGACCCGAGGGCAGGGTGGCCTTGGTGAGGGTCGCGGAAGTCAACGCCTCGGTGGTGACAGGGGTGGAGCCGAGGACGTCCACGACGAAGACCAGGGTCGAGCCGGCGGGGATGGAGTCAGTCTCCTGATCGCCGTAGCCGTAGGTGGGCGGGACGACGAGCTGCACACGGTCGCCGACCTTGGTGCCCGCCAGTCCGTACGTCCAGCCGTCGACGACCTGGCCCAGCGCGAAGCTCGCCGGTTCACCGGAGTCGTAGGAGGAGTCGAACTGGGTACCGTCGCTCCACAGGAAGCCGGCATAGTTCACCTTCACGAAGTCACTGGCAGCGACAACGGCGCCGTCACCGGCCTTCAGTGTCTTCACTGAGATGACCGTGGGCGCTTCGGCCGCGACCTTTTCCATGGTGGGGATGCCCTGGGAACTGAACGCGATGGCAGGCAGCGTGCCCTGCGGGTCACGATCGACCTGTGGTGCGTCCACGGCTGTGTCGGCAGTGGTAGTGGCGCTCGCACTGGAGCCGGCCGAGGTTGACGCCTGGCTCGCGGTATCAGCAGCAGCCGTACACCCGGTGAGAGTGAGGACGGCGGCGAGGACAGCGGCGGGAAGTGTCTTGATCGTCATGTCAGGTAGTGACTCTCCGCAGTCGCACGTGAGCTGCATCGGGACGTGGACGGCAGGGCTCCGTCCCACCAGATCCGATGCGGGCGAAAGCTGCCGTCGGCAACGCTAGCCGCCGGGGCTATGGACAACCTGTGGGGAGGTGGTGGCTACGTCCCACCCTCCTGAGGCTCCTCAACGACCAGATCCTGCCATTGCCCTGGCTGGGCGAACTGGTCGCCAGCTCCGCTAAGTTGCCGGCCTCTCGCTGGCCAGCAGCGCGCTGCGCCGGGTCTTCGCCTCTCGGTAGAGGGTGAGCAGATCGCTGTCGAGGGAGTGGGTCCAGGCGTCGGTGGCGGCAGAGATCGGCGCCGACAGCAGCTGGATGATCAGCTGCAGATCCAGGTCAGTGGTGCCGTCACCCAACCGCTCACGCAGCCGCTCCTGGGCCAGAGCGGTCACCCGCGCCTTCCAGACCGAGTTGGCCGACTGCAGGTCGGGGTCGGCCTGCACCAGGCGGCGGAATCGGGTGAACATCTCGGCGCGCTCAGTGTCCACTGCGTGCGCGTACTGGACAAGGAGGTCTTCGATCACCTGCTCGACCTGCGGGATCGCCGACTCGGGCGTCAGCTCGGGCAGGGGGACGTTCTGGACGATCGCTTGGACCTGAGGGAGCCATCCGAGCACCAGATCGCTCTTGGTCTCGAAGTGCCGAAAGACCGTCCGCGGCGACACCCCAGCGGCCTGGCCGATCTCTTCGATTGTGGTGCTGCGGAAGCCCTGCTTCTCGAAGAGCGCGAACGCAGCAGAGAGGATCTCGCGCTTGGTGGCCAACTGTTGGCGTTCACGCAGGTTGGGGTGAGTGGTGCTTGTCATCGGCCAGCCTCCTTCTACCAGCATGCTATCAGCGGTTTGGCGCTATATGACAAACTGTCAGCGACTGCCGTAACGTCGGTAGCTGACAGTTTGCGAATCTCAGATGGGGTAGGTCTGATGGCTCAGTGGTTGTACAAGCTCGGCACCTGGTCAGCGCGTCGGGCCTGGGTGGTCATCGCGGTCTGGGCACTGCTTCTCGGCACCGTGGGCGCGACGGCAGCGACCCTGTCCGAACCGTTCACCAGCAAGATGTCGATTCCAGGCACAGAGTTCCAGACGGTCATCGACGACCTCCAGACCGCACTGCCCAAGGCTGCCGGCGGATCGGGAACCGTGGTCTTCTCCACAAGCAGTGGCTCACCGTTCACCGCAGCCCAGAAGTCGGCCATCAGCGATGTCGTCGGCGTATGGGAGTCGACCGACGGGATCGAGGCCGCCGTCGACCCCTTCAGCACCCAAGACAACCTCACCGACGCCGAGACGAAGGTCGCCGACGCGAAGACCAAGCTCGCCGATGGCAAGACCACGCTCGACAAGAACGCCAAGAAGCTTCGTGACGCCAAGAAGGACATCGCTGACGGCAAGGCGACCATCGCCGAGAACCGCAAGAAGCTCGCCGATGGTCGCAAGAAGCTGAACGCCGGCCAGAAGAAGCTCGATGACGCACGGAAGAAGCTGAACGCCGGTGCCGCTGAACTCGCCAAGAATGAGCAACTCCTGAAGACCTCCCAGGCGCAGCTCACGGCAGGACGGGCCACCCTCGACGCCGCGCTGGCCGAACAAGGCCTCAGCGAGGCCACCGTGCCCCCCACCCTGGCCACACTCGAGGGAGGGATCAGCCAATTGCAGCAGCAGCTCACCGCTCTCACCGAGCAGCTGGGTCCAGACGACCCGCAGGTGGTAGCGCTGCAACAGCAGCTGGCTGTCTATCAGGCCCAAGCCGACCAGCTACGAGTGGTCGCGTCGAAGATCGCCGAGATCGAGGCGGGGCAGAAGAAGCTGGACGATGGCGCGGCCGCGCTGAAGCAGGGCAAGAAGAAACTGGACGCTGCGCGCAAGAAGCTGGACTCGGGACAGGCGGCCATCGACAAGAACCGGGCCACGCTCGCCGACGCCCAGCGCAAGCTGGACGACGGAGCGGACGCTCTGGCCAAGGCCACGACCAAGACCGCAGACGGCGAGAAGAAGCTCGCCGACGGCCGCAAGAAGCTGGCCGACGGAGAGATCGAGTTGGCGCGGGGTGAGCGACAGCTCGCCGTCACCAGTGGACTGCGCTTCGTCAGCGAGGACGGCTCGGTGGCGATCTCCCAGATTCAGTTCAGCCTTCCCAGCGAGCAGGTGACCAAGGCGACACGTGCCGCAATCCCGGCCGCCGCAGCGACACTGGCCAGCGAAGACGTCCAGGTGGACTACTCCAAGGAGGTTACCGGCAACAACTTCGCCTTCAGCACCGAGGCGGTCGGGGTGGGGGTCGCGGCCGTCGTCCTGCTGGTCATGCTCGGCTCACTGCTGGCGGCCGGACTGCCGCTGCTGACCGCGCTCGTCGGGGTGGCCGGCGGCCTGCTGGGCGTGCTGACAGCCACGCAGTGGGTGCAGATGACTGAGGTCACTCCGATTCTTGCGCTCATGCTCGGACTCGCGGTGGGCATCGACTACGCGTTGTTCCTCATCAATCGGCACCGCCACCAGCTGACAGAGGGCGCCGAGCTCATCGATTCCATTGGACGAGCCACCGGCACCGCCGGGAATGCAGTCGTGGTCGCCGGCCTCACCGTGATCACCGCGTTGGCCGCCCTGACCCTGACCGGCATCCCTTTCTTGGGAGTGATGGGGCTGGCTGCCGCCGGGACCGTCGCCGTTGCGGTCCTGGTCTCCATCACACTGACCCCGGCCCTGCTGCGGTTCATCGGCCCACGGATCCTGTCGCGTAAGGGACGCACGAGGCGCGCGGCCCTCCTGGCCGGGCAGGATGCGGCTTCGGCAGCACCCACCGCGAGTGCGCTCACGAGTTCCGCTGATTCCGCGCGGGGCTGGGGCGGGCTGGTCACCCGGCATCCACTGATCGCCGTCTGTGTGTCCGTGCTGGTGCTGGGAGTGCTGGCGATCCCGGCCGGAAGTCTCAAACTCGGCCTGCCCGATGGTGGCTTCGAACCACAAGACTCCAGTGCCTACCGTGCCTACACGCTGGTCTCCGACAGCTTCGGCGCCGGCAAGAACAGCACAATGATCGGCGTCGCGAAGGTCCCGGACGCCACGGCGAGTGCCCTGACCGACGACGAACTGACCGACCTCAAGCTCGACATCGCCGAGCGACTCGAGCTGATTCCCGGCGTCGACTACGTCATTCCGGCTACCGCGAGTGACGACAAGCAGACCCTGGTCTTCCAGATCGTGCCGAGCACCGGACCGTCCGATGATGCCACCAGCGCTCTGGTGCACACGCTGCGGACGGACCGCTCCGACATTATCGCCGCAACGGGGATCACGTCCCTGGGATTCGCCGGCCAGACTGTCGCCAATATCGACATTTCAGGGGTGTTGGCGGCGTCCCTGCCCGGCTATCTCGCGGTGGTCGTGGGGATCTCGCTGGTCTTGATGCTGCTGGTCTTCCGGTCGCTGTTGGTGCCGGTGATGGCCACGGCCGGCTTCCTGCTCTCGATCGGTGCCTCCTTCGGCGGGGTGGTCGCGGTCTACCAGTGGGGATGGCTGGGGTCGCTGTTCGGCGTCGAGCACGCCGGGGTGATCCTGAGTTTCTTGCCGACGCTGGCCATCGGAATCCTGTTCGGCCTGGCTATGGACTACCAGATGTTCCTCGTCTCGGGCATGAGGGAATCCTGGGCTCACGGTGAGGACGCGCACCAGGCCGTCCGCTCCGGGTTCCGCCACGGGTCGCGCGTGATCGTCGCCGCCGCTCTGATCATGACCAGCGTCTTCGCCAGCTTCATGCATTCACACATGACGATGGTGCGCCCGATCGGGTTCGCGCTGGCCTTCGGCGTTCTGATCGACGCTTTCGTGGTCCGGATGACGATCATCCCCGCGTTGATGAGGCTGTTCGGAGCGAGCGCCTGGTATCTGCCGGCCTGGCTCGATCGGATCCTTCCGGACCTCGACGTGGAAGGCGCAAAGCTCGCCCACGGCCACGGCCACGTCCACAGTGCTCCGAGTGAGATCCCGGTCGTTGTGGAGGAACCGGAGCCGGGAGCCGCCTGAGCGGAGTCCGCGGCGTCCCTCGCTCGGTAGCCGCGATCCTCCTGCTTGTGGCGTGGACGCCTCCGCATTGATCATCGACACCGATCCGCACCGGGTGCAAAGGCGCCGCGCGGAGAGTGCGCAGTTCTCGGGCGGTGGCGGGACCGCCGGCAAGTACCAGCCCTAGCATGAGCCTCATCGGCCTGTGGCACTCGGCGTGGACGCATCGTCCCCCGGTGCCCCGGGCTGGTCAGTTTTCGGGCGGGATGCATCGGCGGAACCCACGGCATTTGGCCGGCCCGACGACAATGCACGCAGAGGAAGATCTCTCAGCCAGAGGCCGTGAGGTCACACACAGTGCTGAGGAGTTGTGTTGTGGTGAGTGACGTAGGCGCAGCCGGTATGCGCCGCGAGCGGTTGCTGTGGGCATTGGATTCACCACTCCCCTTGGTGCTCCTCGAGACAGTGCCGGGAGGCGGAAAGCAGACACTGCTGGCACAGTGGGCCGCCGAGGAATCACCCGAGTGCCGGATCGTCGTCCGTGCGGACGGCGCTGTCCGCGGGCCGGAGCTGCTTCGGCTCATCGGAGCCGAGATCCAGCGCCACACCGGTACCGCAGTCGCTACCTGGAGCCGACGCGAGGGCGCTGCCGCCACTGAAGAGCTCCGACAGCAGTTGGCCGGCCAGCAGGAACCCGTAGCTGTCGCACTGCTGGGCGCCGACGTCCTCGAACCTGGCACGATCAGCGACCTGCTGCGGTGTATGCAGGCGTCCGACCGGGTGCGCCTGGTGATGGCCGCCTTTGACGCGGACCGGATCATCGAGAGCGCCGAGCTCTGCGGCATTCCGCATGTGCTGCTCCGCGATCAGGATCTATGGTTCACCGTCGAGGAGTTGCTGGCCCTGATGGACGCGGCCGGCATCCCCTCGTCGGTCGCGAGTGCGGTCGCGCTGCGCCGAGAAACCAACGGCCACCCGGGCCTGGTGGCGGCAGCTGTGGATGCCACACCGATGGCCGTCGAATTGGGTGCAGTCTCGGTTGCTGACCTGCTCCCGGGCTACCTCTCGACGCTGCAGCTGGCGCCGTGGCCGGTCGGCTTGGCCCGCTTCATCTCCCGGATGGTCCACGTGCCGCGCTTCACGATCGCCGAGGCGGAGCTGATCGGCAAGGACCAGAAGGCAGCTAAGCAGCTGCACCGGATGCAGTGCCTGTGCCTGGGCGAGATGTCCTTCATTCCCAGCGCGCAGCAGCGGGTGTTCCGCTGGTACGAGCCGATTCGGCGTGGCGTAGCCCAGTTCACGGCGGAAGTCGGAAAGCAGGATCCCGATCTCGGGCGCCGGATCTATGTAGCGGCCACACAGTCCGGCGATCATGAGTTGCAGGTGTCCAGCCTGCTGTTGGACGGGGACCTCGCCGGAGCCGAGCAGGTGCTGAAGGATTATCTGTGGGATGTCCTTCCGGATGCGATGAAGCCGGTGTGGGAGCCGATGCGCAGCGTGAATCCCGATGAGCTTGGTGCCTATCCGGGATTGTCGTGTGTCTACCAGCGCAGCGCAGCTCAGGAGGTGCGGCTGCCCGTTGCGCTCCGCCAGTGCGCACTGCTCGCGCGACAGACCGTTGCCGGCGCATCTCATGACCCACGCGAGCGGCTATCGGCCTTCGCTAGATCGCTCGAACTCGCCCGTCACGGTCAAGACTTCGAGTTGGCGCGCAGCATTTCCCTTCGCGCGCGCGGCCTGGTCGCCGAGTTCTTCGGCGGGACGGCGGTGCCCGAGGTCGGACCGGGTGTCGTCTCCGACCTCCTGCTGATTGCGCAGGCCTCGTTGCAGCTGGGCAACACCGCCTTTGCCGCCGAGTTTGCGCAGCACGCGCGGGGGCTCGTCCAGACCGACCAGGCCGGGCTCGACCCCCTGGGCTCCCGCTCCCTGTTCGCGGCCCGGCTCGTGCTGGGCTCGGCGAGGGAGCGGGGTTTGGAGGACCCGTTCGACGCGGAGCCGGTGCTGCATGGCCATCGGGGATTCCTCCGCGACGCGGACATGGTCGGGAGTCTGGAGGCGCTGGTGTGGGACGCGCTGGACGCCGGTGATCTTGTCCGGGCGAATGCGCATTGCCTACTCGGCGAGGAGAAGCTGGGCGTCCGGATCACTGAATGGCCGGCGCTGTTGTTCACGATGATGATCGTGGCGGCGTTGCGAGGAGACGTTGGATCGCTGCGCGTGCTGGCGAGAAGATACGAGCAGAGCGGCGTCTTCAAGCGGCCCCGCGTTCTGGGCACTGTCGGGCACACCCACGAGATCGCCGGTGAGGTGATGCGGAGCCTGACCGGGCACGAGGTGCCCAGTCCAGATTTCATGCCCCCCGACGAAGCGGTGGTGCCGAAGGACCACTTCGGGTTCTCTCCGCGGGTGGAGAGCACGGCGCTGACGCTGGAGGCGCTCAACGCCCTGCGCGCCGGGCGTTCGTCGACCGCACAGGCCTGCCTGGAGCGGGCGATCACGATCCTCCCGGCGCGCGGCACGGCTCCTGTTCTCGCCGCGGTGGCCAGTGTCCAGGAGATACGTGCGCTGACCGAGCTGGTCGCCTCCAACCCCCGCGCCGATCGGTTGCGCCTGGATCATGCGCTGACACTCGCTCCGGCCCTCGCCTCGGCGCCGACCGCCTTCTCCGAACGGGAGCTGGAGCTGTTGGCAGGGATGCGGCGGGGCGCATCCAACAAGGCCATGGCGGAGCAGCTGTTCATCTCGGTGAACACCGTGAAGTATCACCGCGCGAACCTGATGCGGAAGCTCGGTGCGCGCGACCGTAACGAGGCGCTGGAGGTCGCTGCCCGACTCGGACTGTGACCAATCCGACCCGGGTGACGGCGTTGACCGAGCGCCGACGATGTCACCCGTGGTGGGACCACCCGGTGGGGTGGGCCTTGAGGTAGGTCGGCCCGCGAGCCGGAGTGGTTTGTCGCGGAGTCGGGTGTCACACGCGTTGCGTGCTGGACATCCTTGGCGGGACACGGGCACGGGTGGGGGCCTGCGGTGGTCCGCGCGTACTCGGTGTCTGTCGAGAGCAGTCCAACCGAGAGCCGGGAGTCATCGTGACCCGAACAGTCACCCCCAGTCGACGTCGCGCGCACCCGTTCAGCCGCGGCCTGTCTGTGCTGCTGAGCCTGATGATCAGCATGCTGACTGTGGTCGTGGTGGCACCGTCCGCGCATGCGGCGACCGCCGGCGTCAGCGCCAACCTGATTCTCAACGGGACGACCTACCACGGGACACCAGTGCTCACCGAGGGTGACACCCTCACCCTGCGGGTGCAATACACCGATGCAGTCACCCCGGGCTCGACCGTCGAGTTTGATCTGGGGACCAACGTGACCCTGAGCGCTGTGCCGAGCGGCAACTCCGCGCTCGTCGGTGTGGCGACCAACGGCAACAAAGTGCGAGTCACCTTCGCCGATCCCTGGCCGGCCGGGGTCAACCAAGGCGTCTTCGACCTGAAGTTCACCGTGAACGCCGTGGACGAGAGCACGCCGGATCGGATCGTGTGGAAGATCGACGGCGAGGAGTTCTCCCAAGATGTCATCGTCCGCAACTCCGGCGACTCCTTCGCCGATGTGACCAACGGGGTGAGCAAGAACCTCTCGCCGAGCAGCTCCAGCAGCTACATCTCGACCTCCGCCACGGGGACGGTCACCGTCTCACCCACCGTGATCGGCAGCACCCTGACCACCTACACCCTCCGGGTGAACAGCGCCGAAGCCCGCGATGGGCTGACGATCGCCGACCAACTGCCGGCCAATCTCGCCTATCTGAGTGGTTCCTTCTCCGCGCAGCTGACCACCTGGGACGCCGACGGGCTCAACCAGTCGACCAGTCCCTTTTCACTCACCCTTACGGTGTCGGGCTCCTCGTTCACCAGTTCAGTAGACCTCCCCGAGAACTCGATCCTGGCCATCACCTACGCGGTGACCGTGCCCGATGATGCGGCTCGGCTGGCGCTCCAGTCCAGCCTGCAGGCGGCAGCTGATGCACGCGCCGGAAACCCGGGCAACTTCTCGATTCCGCTGCAGAACACGGCGACCTTCGGCACCGAGACGCGACAGGCCACCTTGCGACTCACCGGCACCCTGCCGGCAGCTCCGGGGCCGAACCCGGGCTCGGCTTTTGCGAAGACCTCCGATTGGACGATCCAGGAGCTCAAGGCGGGCGCCGACGGCACCCTCACCCCGCCGCAGCCGATCACCTACAACCTGACGGCGAAGCTGGCGCAGTGGGACGACCGGGACGCCAACTACACCCTGACCCGCAATGTCGTGATCCAGGACGTCCTGCCGGCCCAGGCGAGCTGGAACACGGCGGATGTGAACTTCCTTACCGCCACCGGCATGACTCTCACCCCGGCAGTGTCTGGCGTGGTGTGCACCGACGCCGGAATGGCGGTGGACGCCCAGATCGGCACCTACTGTGTCTCCGATCAGGCCTTGCTGGTGAACCTCGGCAAGGACAAGACCACTGACGTCTCGATCCAGGTCAAGGCACTGGTGAACACCCTCAGTGGGCTGCCCACCACCTCCACCACCATCGTCGATGCGACCGCCTACCGGCTCGGAAACACCGCACAGTTCTATTACCGTGCAGCCAGCCCCTACTCGACCACCCGCAACGTCACCATCGTGGACCTGCCCGACGACACCTCCGGCGGCATCAACGATTCCAGCGTGTTCACGAAGAACGGCTCCGCGAGCGCAACCACCGTGGATCCGGGCGACACGATCGACATGACCTACTCATTCGTCGTTTCGGCAGGCAAGGGCATTGATGTCCGCGACAGCTGGCTGGTCGACTACGTCGATCGCACCCTGTTCGACTTCAGCGACCCAGACACCGTGCAGGTCAGCGGCAGCTATGACGGCCAGGCCTTGGCGGCGAGCGGCTTCACGACAACCCTTGATGCCGATCAGAATCTGGTGATCGCGCTGAGCGACGCAGGCAAGTCCGTGGTCACCGCGAGGGGCGTCGACAAGCGTCTGGTGATCACGATCGTGCTGAAGACCCTTCCCTTCGAGGGCAAGGAGACCAAGACGATCAAGAACCGGGCCACCTTGTTCGGTGACGACGGCGAGCCCGACTACTGGTCAGAGAACGGCGTCGAGGCGACCTCCTACGGTGACGAGGCCGAAGTCCGCAAGACCGTGTACGACCGGACGGATGAGGACTGGGTGCAGACACTGAAGGCACACCGGGACGCCGACGGCCACTTGCTGCAGAACGTCTACACCTACCGGGTCGAGTTCCTCCCGCACGGCGACTACAACAGCGTCGCGATTGCCGATGTGCGAGATGTCCTTCCCAGCGGTGTCTCCTTCCTGGGCTTCGTGACCGCAGCCAACGCGGCGACAGCCGCGAATCCAGTCGCGGGGCCAGTGAATATCGGTGGCAATCTCGAGGCGACCTATGACTCCGGAGTAGTGACGCTGCGGCAGCAGAGCGGAACGGTTCTGGACGCCCGCGCACCGATCGCCGCCTACTTCGCCGTCCAGGTGAACGACCCATCGGCCTCGGTTCCGATCGTCAACCAGATCGGCTCCACCCGAGCCGAGATCATCCCGGTCTCCTACGCCATCGGCGACGTCGTCTGGATCGACGCCGACCGTGACGGTGTGCAGGATGACGGTGAAGAGGTGCTCTCGGGCGTCCAGGTGGAGCTCCTGGGAGCTGACGGCTCGGTGGTCGCGACCACGGCGACTGATGCGCAGGGTCGGTACCTGTTCGACGATCTCGTGGCCGGCACGTACCAGGTGCGTTTCACTCTCACCGACGATCAGGCTGCGCGCTACACCTTCACCACGTCGGGGATGGGCGGTGACGCCGCGAAGGACTCCGACGCACAGGTTCCCGCGGATGCCAGCTTCGGGCTGACTGCGCGGTTCGTGCTGGATGACACCAACACGGCCCTGACCACCGACTACGACCGCGCGCTCACCGCGAGTGAGGGCGTAGACCCGACCTGGGATGCGGGTGTCGTGCTCAAGGCGGTGTCGGTGGGCGACCTGGTGTGGGTCGACACGAACCGCGATGGACGCCAGGATCCGGGTGAGCCGGGCATCCGCGGGGTCGTCCTCGACATCGTCGGCCCCGACGGCAACCCGGTCACCGACGTCTACGGCAAGCCCGTGCCGCCGGCGACCACCGACGACAACGGCGGCTATAGCTTCGATCACCTGCCGGCTCTGAGCGATGGTCAGACCTACACGGTGCGGATCGATCGGGAGGCGTCGGCGGAGGCGCTGCGCCCATACGTCCCCACCACCGCGGGAGTCGGTGACCGCGCCGGCGACTCGGCCAGTTGGGAGGCAGTGAGCGAGTCGGGTGCGCTCAGTGAGGACGGCGATCGCGATCCGACCCTCGACTTCGGCTTCGTCACCAAGACCTACGCCATCGGCGACTATGTCTGGATCGATGCCGACAAGGACGGGCGGCAAGGCGAACAGGAGAAGCCGCTGTCCGGAGTCACGGTGGATCTGCGCGATGCAGAGGGCAATCTGATCGCGACGACCACGACCGGCTCCGACGGACGGTATGTGTTCGACAACCTCCAGGCCGGCACGTACCAGGTGCAGTTCACCCTCACCGACAAGCAGAAGCAGCGCTATCGGTTCACTGTGGCCGATGCCGGTGCTGATCAGTCCGATTCCGACGCCGATCGGACCACCGGGATGACTGCCAGGATCGTGCTCGGCGAGGCCAACACCGAGCTGACCACTGACTATCCGTACGGGACGATCCAGGCTTCCGAGGGCATCGATCCGACCTGGGATGCCGGGGTGGTGCTCCTGCCGTCGGCAGTCAAGGGCTCCGATGACCAGGAGTTGGCCTTCACTGGTGCCGGAGCCGGGCTGTGGGGGATCGCCTTTGCCGGCGTCCTCGCCCTGCTGATCGGTGCGGCTCTGCGCTGGCGTCCGCGCCGGGCGTAGCCGCGAGCGGCGCACAGGGGTCGGGGTGGAGAAATCCATCCCGACCCTTTGGGTGTCAGCGCCCACCGTGACCGAACGGTGAGGGTCGAACGGAGGGCGACAAGACTCAGGAGTCGACGGCCTTGAGTCCGATCACCCCGCCAATGATCATGGCCAGGAACAGCACCCGCCACAGCGAGGCAGTCTCGGCACCGGTGACCATTGCGTAGCCGACGGTGAGCGACGCACCGATACCGACCCAGACCGCATAGGCGGTCCCTGTTGGCAGGCTGCGCATGGCGAAGGCCAAGCCGGCCATGCTGAGCAGCAGGGCGAGGCCGAAGACGGCAGTAGGCACCAGACGAGTGAGTCCTTCGGATCGTCCCAGGGCCAGCGCCCACACGGCCTCCGCGACACCGGCCAGCACCAGAACGAGCCACGACATGACGAGCCTTCCATGGCCGTCTTGTCGCTGACCGGGTACGGCTCCCTCGTCCGGGGTCCGCATGAGGGACCTGCCCACCACTGTGCCAGACCGGGCCGCGGAGAGCTTCTCCGAATGCGGTACTCAGCTGCCGTCGGTGGCCAGGCTGATCGCCAGCTCCAGATCACGGGCTGCGCCCTTCGGATCCGACCGGGCGGTGCTGAAGGCGGAGACCAGCAGGGCTGTGCAGGTCTTGGCAAGGCGTGCGATCGCGTCGCTGCCGCGATCGGGGAAGCGGGCCTGCAGGCCGCGGCGGAGTCCGTCCTGCAACTCGGCGCGATAGTCGGCGACGACGCGGGCCACGGCCGCGTCCGCACCCAGTGGTGAGGTCGCGGTATTGATCAGCAGACAGCCGACAGCGCTGCTCGCCTTGCGGCCAGCCGCCTTCACCGAGGTCAGGTAGATGACCACTGCGTCCGGATCGACCGGATCGTCATAGAGCGGACGAAGTCGTGGCCGCACCACCTCGTCGAGGTAGCTGGTCACGGCGGCGTCGAAGAGGCCGCGCTTGCTGCCGAAGGCGTGGTAGATGCTGGATCGGCCCACCCCGGTGGCCTGCTCCAACTCCGGCATGGACGCTTCGGAGTAGCCCTGATCCCAGAAGACCCGGCGGGCAGCCCGGACTACCTGTGCGGTGTCGAACTCCTGTGGCCGCCCCATCGCACCTCCTGTGACGTGGTCGTCGCCGTTGCAGCGCCGATTTGTGTATCGGTCAGTTCAGTTTATATATTGGAACGGTTGATACACAACTGTGAGCGGGTTCGCGTCCCGCCACGACCACTGTGACCCGGCAGCACGGCGGCGGACTCGTCCGCCGCAGGTCGCGCCGGCCGGTGGTGAACCACCGAGAGGCAAATCGTGAACAATCCCGTGCTCGCGCAGCTCACCGAGCGGCGCTCCGTCCGTGCCTTCACCGGCGAGGCAGTCAGCGAGTCCGATCTCACCGAGATCATCGCGGCCACGCAGCAGGCACCAACCTCGATCAACGGTCAGCAGATCAGCCTGGTCGTCGTCCGCGACAAGGAGCGGATCGCCCGGATCGCAGAACTCGCCGGCCAGCCGCCGATCGCGACCGCCGATGTGTTCGTCGCCTTCGTCGCGGACTTCAATCGGACCGCCGAGGCTGCCAAGCTGGCCGGCACTGAACAGATCGTCGAGCACAGTGCCGAGGGCGTCCTGGTGGGCGCCGTCGACGCCGGCATCGCCCTGGCCACCTTCCAGGCTGCGGCTGCAGCGCTGGGCTACGGCACCACTCCGATCGGCGGGATCCGCCGCAATCCGGCCGAGATCATCGCCCTGCTGGACCTCCCGCCGCGCACCTACCCGATCGTCGGCTCCACCTTGGGTGTGCCCGATCAGGAGCGGATGACGCAGGTGAAGCCGCGCGTGCCCGTCGAGTCATTCGCCATGCCTGAGCGCTACGACGCCGAGAAGGTCGCTGAAGGTGTGGCCAGCTACGACCAGGTGCTCCGCTCCTGGTGGGACGCACAAGGGCTGACCCAGATGCCCAGCTACGCCGAGGAGACCGCCGGGGTCTACTCCCGGATCTACTACCCGGACGTGGCTGCCACCTTGCGCTCGCAGGGTTTCGAGTTCACCGACTGAGTTCGCCGGCACGCGGTGCTGGCCGATTCGGGGGATCGGTCAGTCGCCGGAGCCATCCGCCGACGGCTCTGAACGACGGCGCTGCTCGGCCCGGGCCCGATTGCGGAGGATCCGCTGGGCCCGGGTCGTCGGCATCTTGGTCCAGGTCGGGTTCGCGACCGTCCAGGCCGGGTCGGTGAGCATCCGGGCGATCGCCAGGCCGGCAGCCAGGGCGACGATCACACTCAGCGCGGCCGATGCATTGCTCAGCGCACTGAGTGAATCCCGGTTGATCATGGCTACCAGGGCTCGGTAGGTGCTCGCTCCCGGAATCATGATCAGCACCGCCGGCACCGACAGGATGATTCGAGGTGCCGGCAGCCGCTGGCTCGCCCAGCCGGCCAGCAGTCCGACCAGGATCGTGGCCGCCGTCGCGCACAGCAACGGGTTCCACGATGCGTCCACCGCGGTGAGCCGGACGACATTGGCCAGCATCCCGATCACCGAAGCCATGATCGCCGGACGCAACGGCGTGTTGAATGTGATCGCGAAGCCGAACACGCCGACCAGGCTGGCCAGTGCACGAAGGACGAGAATCGCGGACGGGGTCAGGCTCAGCGGCGGGATCTCGGCCGGGGTCAGCCCGAACGCCCACGCCACCAGCCAGGCGCCCAGCGCCGCAGCCAAGGTGACCATGGTCGCGTAGAGCAGTCGGGACACCCCCGAGGTGAAGTCGAAGCGGGCCAGGTCGAGAGCCGCTGTCAGCAGCGGGAAGCCCGGCACCAGGAACAGGATCGCCGAAGTGAACGCCGCCTCGTGCAGCGGGTGCGCCGCGGAGGGCATCAGCCAGGCCAACGCGGTGGCGCACAGCATGTAGACAAGGCAGGCGACGGTCGCCGCGATCCCCACGATCGCAAGCTGATTGAGCCGGAATCGCTGCAGCGCGAGCTGGACGAGCTTGCCCAGGCCGGCGGCCAGTGCCGCAGCAAGGCATTCCTGCCAGCGGCCGTTGTTCAGGAAGGCGAAGGCGGCACAGGCAGCGGCTGCGCCGGCGATGATCGCCGCCTGAGGATAGTGCCGGGCCTTGGCCTCGACCGCGTCCAGCTGGGCCTGTAGATCGGACGCGGTCAGTCCCAGCGTCGCCCGTAGTGAGACTCGGAGCAGGGCGGAGATCCGGTCAGCGTTGACCACCGGCACCGGCACCTCCAGGACCTGCGTGCGGAACGCGCCCTGGGCCCGGGTGGTCGCCACGATCTCTGTCAGGCTGACCTGCGCCTCCAGCTGTTCAATGCCGAGGGCGGCAGCGACTCGTCCCATTGCGGCCTTCACCCGGTAGGAGCCGGTACCGGCGGTCAGCATCAGTGAGCCCATCCGGCACACGGCGTCTGACTTCTCCGCCAGTGCGGCGTCGCGTCCGACGGGTTCGGGAGTCGGGGCTTCGTCGGTCACACTGCGTCCTTCCTGCCGGGTGGACAGACTCGACGGCAGGAGGTGATGCCTGCGAGCCGGTCCGTGCCGAAACCCATCCTCTCAGGCATCGCGCGGAGGCCATGGCAGCGTACCCGGGCCGCCGCGCTACCGTTCCTTCGCGAAGCTACCGGTGTACGGGTAGCGCGGTGATGGGACGGGTAGCGCGGTGATGGGACGGGTAGCGCGGAGACAGGACGGGTAGCGCGGCGGGGCCGGCGAGTCGGCGATACCATCGCGGGAACAGCCAAGAGGGAGTGGCCATGGGCTTCGCGGAACTGCACCTGCATCTGGAGGGGACGCTCGAACCCGAGCTTGCTTTCGACCTGGCCGAGCGCAACCACATCGCCCTGCCCTGGCGCGATGTGGACGATCTCCGCAGCCGCCTCGACTACGGCTGCCTGCAGGACTTCCTCGACATCTACTACGCCAATATGGCCGTCCTTCGCACCGAGGCCGATTTCGCCGAGCTGACCGATGCCTACCTCGCCCGTGCCACCCGAGCCGGCGTCGTCCGGGCCGAAGTCTTCCTAGATCTACAAGCACATACGGCGCGCGGGGTGCCGGCAGAGGTGGCGCTGGCCGGGGTCAGCGACGCACTGAGTCGCTCCGAGGCCGACCACGGGGTCAGCTCAGGGCTGATCGTCACCTTCTTGCGCCACCTGAGTGCGGACGATGCCGAGCGCGCCTACGACCAGGCGCTGGCCACCGGCGTCGAGCTGCTCGGCATCGGACTGTGCTCCTCTGAGGTCGGCTTCCCAGCCGCACCGTTCGCGCCGCTGTGGCAGCGGGCCCGCGCAGACGGGCTGCACACCGTCGCCCACGCCGGCGAAGAAGGCGGCCCCGACTACGTCTGGGAGGCACTGCGCGAACTCAAGGTCGAGCGTGTCGATCACGGCATCCGAGCAATGGAGGATCCGGCTCTGGTCGCGCATCTGGCCGAGCATCGGATCCCACTGACCAGCTGTCCGTTGTCGAACGTCCGCCTGAAGGCGGTGCCCGATCTGGCCGCGCACCCCCTTCCGGCGATGCTCGAGGCAGGGCTGGTGGTGACGGTGAACTCCGACGATCCGGCCTACTTCGGCGGCTACCTGGACGAGAATGTGGCCGCGGTCCGCAACCAGTTCGGGCTCACGGACGCTCAGCTCGACACCCTGGCCCGCAACAGCATCGAGGCATCTTTCCTGCCTGCAGACGAAAAGGCTCGGTTGCTCGCCGCTGACGCCCTGGCCTGAGTGCTGGTGAGCAGGACGCCTCCCAATGCCATCACAGTGCAGGCCGACGGGAGTCGTTCAGGCCGTCGGCGCGGCGGTGCTGGAGCGAATGACCAGACCGGTGGCCAGCTTGACCCGGCGGGAGGTGGGACTGTGACCGGCCGACATGTCCTTCAGGGTTCGGACCGCCAGGCGTCCCATGTCGGACAGCGGCTGCGCGATTGTGGTGAGGGCGGGGGTCATGAGCTCGGTGCCTGGAGAGTTATCGAAGCCGATGACGGAGATGTCGTCAGGAACGCGGACGCCGTGGGTCTCGAAGGAGCGGATGGCGCCTAGCGCCATCCGGTCACTGAGCGCGAACACTGCGGTGGGCGGAATCGGCAGCCGCATGACCTCTTCCGCGGCGTCGAAGCCGGAGCCGAAGGTGAACCGACCGTCGAAGATGAGGTCGTCGTTCCCGCTGATGCCGGCTTCCTCGAGAGCTGCCCGGTAGCCATGCATCCGCTCGATACCCGGCAGGAACTCGGGCAAGCCGTTGATGAGAGCGATTCGACGGTGCCCGAGCTCGATCAGGTGCTCGGTGGCGGTCTTCCCGCCTTCCCAGTTGGTCGCGCTGATTGTGACGTCGGCATGCTTCGACATCTCGTAGGGGTCGATCGCGATGATGGGAATCCCGCGACGCTTCGCGACCTCGAAGACCGGGCCACGGGCCCGATATACCAGGATGACGATGCCGATCGAACGGGGACTCAGATGCATGCTCTCCCATTCGTTCGGTGAACTCGCCGGGCGGAAGCTCTCGGACTCGATGTGGGGGATGATGTCGATTCCTCGTCTGGCACCCTCCTCCACCATGCCGCGGAGAACTTCCACTCCGTAGAAGGCGTCGATCGAATCGGTGATGACTGTGACCGTCGGGCGCGCGGAATCGGGATCGAGGCGCCTGGACGGGAAATAGCCCAGAGCGGCGGCCGCCTCCAGGACCGCGCTCCTGGTGTGGTCAGCGATATCGCCGCGCCCGTTGATCGCTTTGGATGCTGTTGCCTCCGAAACGCCCGCTCGAGCGGCAACATCCTTGAGCGTGATCCTCACCCGTGCACCTCCATGTTTCGAAAACTATCCGTGATTCTTGCCGGCCGTCAAGAGGGATCGGACGGACAGAAATGCCTCAAGCTGAGCCGTTTCAGACGCTCCGAGCCAGATCGGGCCCAGATTCTCCGTTCAAGACTGTTGACACACCGAGGAGTGACGCCTATCTTCTTTTCGCCTTCAGGCCGGATCATTCGAAAGTTTTCGGTGGTGGGGGCTTTGAGCACCGGGCTCCGCGAGCTGCGTCGATCAGTGGACGGTTCATCGGATTCTGGCGTACAGCTTTCAACGATGAAGGAGTGCGAGCGTGACGATGAAGTCACTGTATTTCGCCCGTGAGGGCACGATGGAACTCTGGGATGTCGAGATCCCGACCCCCGGCTTCGGCCAGGTTCGAGTGAAGACAGCCTTCGCCTCGCTCTGCGCAACCGATGTGCACCAGGTGACCATGGGTGTTCTCGGGGCGAAGCCCCCGATGCCTCTGGGCCACGAGACCAGCGGCACAGTGGACGCGCTTGGTCCCGGCACCGAAGCCAGCGGGCTCCGGATTGGGGACAAGGTGACCGCCTTCCCCGTGTCGGTGTGCGGACAGTGCGCGCGCTGCAAGTGCGGTCAGCCTCAGTACTGCCTGAACGCCGTCCCTTTCGGTGGCTTCAGTGAGTACTACGTGACCTCGGTGGACGGCATCTTCCGTCTGCCGGACGCAGCAGACCTGAAGTCCTTCACCATCACCGAGCCGACGGTCTGCGCGATCAGGGCGATGGATCTGGCCCCGATCCAGCACGGCCAGACAGTGGCCATCTCCGGGATCGGCGGAATCGGCGCCATCTTGCTCAACGCGATCATGCTTTCCGGGGCAGCGAAGGTGACAGTCATTGAGCCGGTCGCAGCGAAGCGGGCCATGGCCTTGGAGATGGGCGCCAGCCACGCGATCGATCCGACGACGGAGGACGTGGTGGCGGAGGCCGACGTGATCACCGACGGCTTGGGCTTCGATGTCGTGTTCGAGGCTTCAGGTTCCCCCAGGGCGGCGAAGCCGGCGCTCGACATCGTTGGCAAGTGCGGACGGGTCATCTACTTCGCGGTCTACCCGCCGAACTTCGAGCTTCCGGTGAACCTCTACGACCTGTACTCGAAGGAGGCCGCGATCCTCACCGTATTCACCAATCCCGACCTCTTCCCACGCGCCATCAACCTGCTGCCGAGGCTGGACCTGGACCGCATCATCGGGCCCGTCGTCCCGCTGAGCCGCGTACTGGAAGGCATCGAGCTCTTCCACACGGGCCAGTATCCGAAAGTCATCATCGACTGCACGGCGTAGTCCATCGAGAGGGGAGATTCCACTTCTCCGGTGGAGATCCCGTCTCGAGGAATCCGTCAACGGACTCCACGTGAGGCGCGTGGAGTCGAGCACTACCTACAAATTCAACCGCCCAGATTTCTAGGACGAGCTTTCGTCCTGCGTCAGCAAGGAAGCGACGCGTGAAAGCAGGCGCGATGTTGCATCGGGCCTGGCGATCATCGCCAATCAATGAGGAGAGATTTGATGAGTACGCAGACCGAGCCTGTGGGCGCACGGCTCAGCGTGACTGAGCTCGAGGACCGTGCGTTCGAGTTGCGCGAGAAGCTGCTGCACCTGTGCGGCACCTACGAGGGAGCAGTCCACATTGGTGGCGATCTCTCTTCGGCAGACATCTTGACCGCACTGTTCAGCTACGGAATGCACGTCGACCCGACCAATATCTCCAACCCGGAGCGTGATCGGTTCGTGTTGAGCAAGGGCCACGCGGCCGTGTGCATGTACATCGCGATGGCGATCCGCGGGTTCTTCTCCTACGACGAGATTGTCGAGACCTACGGCCAGCTCGACAGCGCCTACGGCATGCATCCCTGCAAAGTGCAGTTGCCCGGTGTGGAGTGCTCGACCGGATCGCTCGGCCACGGGCTTCCGCTGGCGGTCGGGATGGCGCTGAGCGCTCGCAATCGGGGCGACGACCACCGCGTGTTCTGCCTGCTCGGCGATGGCGAGACCGGTGAGGGCTCGGTGTGGGAGGCCGTGATGGCCGCGCGAAGCCTCGAACTGGGCAACGTCGTTGCATTCATCGACCGCAATCGGCAGCTGATGACGAGCTTTGCCGAGGAACGCATCGTCTTCGAGCCGTACCCGGACAAGTGGCGCGCTTTCGGCTGGAACGTCGTGGAGATCAACGGCCATGACATGAGTCAGCTGGTCGCCGCGATTGACGCGCTGCCGGCCGCCGACAGCAACCGTCCCACCGTTGTGATCTGCGAAACCGTTAAGGGCAAGGGCGTCGATTTCATGGAGCACAACTTGGCCTGGCACGCCGGCTCGCTGGGTGCCGCCGACCTGCAGCGCGCGATGGCCGCGCTCGAAGCAACTCGCACGAAGGAGTCATTCTGATGCCCGTCACATTCACTTTCGGGGAGATGCTCTCCGCCCGGTCCGTCATCGGCTCGACACTGGCCGAGCTCGGTGACGAGTACCAGAACCTGTGGGTGCTCACGCCGGACATCGGTGCCACCGTGATCGAGTTCCGTGACAAGTTCCCCGACCGCTTCGTCGATGTCGGCCTCGCTGAACAGGCCTGCGTGGGGATCGCGGCCGGCCTCGCTTACGACGGCAATATCCCGGTGGTCTCCGGAATGCTGCCCTTCCTCAGCATGCGCGCCCTGGAGCAGATCCGCACCGATGCCTGCTACCCGAATCTTCCGGTCAAGATCATCGGCACCCACGGCGGCCTGGTGGGCAACGGCGGTTCGACGCACTACGCCGTAGAGGATCTCGCGCTGATGTGCGCACTGACCAACATGACCGTTACCTCGATCGGCGACCCGCTGATGGTGGGCGAGGTGATCCGGCAGTCCATGACGATGCAAGGCCCGCTCTACATCCGGCTCGCCGTCGGCAAGAAGGACAGGGTCCTCTACGAGCCCGGCCAACATGAGGTGCGGATCGGCAAGGGGATCGTCGCCGCCGAAGGCACTGACGCAACGATCTTCACCCATGGCACCACTGTCGCCCAGGCCCTCGACGCCGTCGCCGAGCTCGCCAAGGACGGGCACTCGGTGCGGGTGGTCGACATGTTCACCCTCAAGCCGGTCGACGAGGAGCTGATCGTCCGCTGCGCGGCCGAGACCGGTGGACGTTTCGTGGTCCTCGAAGACCACCTCGCCTACGGCGGTCTGGCCACCCGAATCTCCGACGTCGTCACCGATCACGGGCTCACGCTCACCGCCTTCGAGCGGCTGGGAATCCCTCAGGTCTACGCCGGCTTCGGCAACGACGAAGAGTTGCGCAACAAGCACGGCTACGGGCTGGAGGCGACGATCGCGGCGACCCGCCGGGTTCTCGCCGCTCAGGCCTGACGCCCCGACTACTAGACGAACACGCTCAACGGAGAGACGCATGAAGACAGTAGCTGTCACCAAGATCGGGAGCCTTCGCGACCCCGATGAGAGTATGCGCGGACAGATCGGCGTCGTGGACTTCCCGGCTCAGCCGCTGGGACCTGAGGATGTGCGGATCCGCGTCGCCTACGCGGCGATCTGCGGTTCGGACCCGCACATCGCCGAGGGCTATTTCGGAACCGATGTGCCGATCGGCCTGGGTCACGAGATGTCCGGCGTGATCGAGGCGATCGGTGAGCGAGCGCACCGCAACGGGCTGCAGGTGGGTGACCGCGTCGCGGGCAACTTCCTCCGCTTCTGCGGCACCTGCCGGCCCTGCCAGGAAGGCGGCCAGCAGTTCTGCGAGCACATCCAGGAATACAACCGGCCGTGCATGGCCGAGACCGTCACCTGGCACGAGTCGCAGATCTACAGGCTGCCTGATTCGGTATCGCTGCTGCACGGCTGCCTTCTTGAGCCGACGTCGGTCGCGGTGCGGATTGCTGACAAGACCAACATCAAGGTCGGGGATCGGGTGGTGATCTGCGGTGGTGGGCCGATCGGCCAGCTGTCGCTGCAGGTGCTGCGCATGCATGGGGCGACCTCGCTGACCATGATCGAGCCGATCGCCGAGCGTCGCGAGATGGCTCTGCGCAACGGTGCCGACATCGTGATCGACCCGATTGCAGAGGACCAGAACGCCCGGGCCGCCGAGATCACCGGCGGTCGCGGCTACAACGTCGTCGTCGACGCCTCCGGATCGCCTCGGGCGGTGCACGGACTGCTTGACATTGCGGCCAAAGGTGCAACCGTCGTCTACGGTGCGATGTACCCGTACGACTTTGAGATGCCGCTGAACTTGTCCGACTACATGTACCTCAAGGAGCTGACGCTCACGGGGGTCTTCGTGTCGCCGCACGCTTTCCCGAGGGCGCTGCAAGTCCTGCCGCGTCTGGCTCTCGACGAGCTGACTCAGGCGGTCTTCGACCTACCTGATGCCGCCGAGGCGTTCGCTGCGCACATCAGTGGCAAGCACAACAAGGTCGTCATCCGCTGTAACGACATCGTGGAGAGGTGACCGATGGACGAGCTCTTGGCGCCTGAGCCCGCGCAGCGTGAGGGAGAGCCGATGCTGCGCGCCCGTTCGATCTCGAAGCATTTCGACGGAGTGTTCGCCGTCCGTTCCGCGGATCTGTCCCTGTGGCGCGGAGAGATTCACGCTCTGTTGGGGGAGAACGGCGCAGGCAAGAGCACGTTGGTGAAGATCCTGACCGGCGTCTACGCCCCCGACGAGGGGACGATCGAGCTGGAGGGCGAGCAACTCGAGTTCCGCAATGTGATCGAAGCACAGCGCGCCGGCATCGTCGCGCTCTACCAGGAACTGTCGATCGTGCCGAATCTGTCGGTCGCAGAGAACATCCTGATGGGCGAGAAGATGCCAGCCACCGCTGGCCTGGTCTCATGGGGGAAGCTCTTCACCATCGCGGGCGACCACCTTGAGGTGCTCAACCAGCGCATCCCGCTGCGGCGGCTCGCGCAGGACCTCTCGCCTGTCCAGCAGACGATGGTCTCGGTGGCGCGGGCGCTCGCCTTCGACGCCCGGGTGCTCATCCTTGACGAACCCACTGCGTCGTTGACGAATCTCGAGATCGTTGATCTGTTCCGCACCCTCCGCCACCTACGGGACAAGGGTGTGGCCATCGTCTATGTCTCACATCGACTCGAAGAGGTGTTCGAGCTGTGTGACCGGGCGACGATCATGCGCAACGGGCAGATCATCGCGACCGAGCTGGTCACGGACCTCACCATCGACATGGTCATTTCGAAGATGGTCGGCCGCAACTCCGACGAGATCTTCCCGCCCCGCCGGAGCCACAGCGATGAGGTCGTCGTCGAGATCGAGTCACTCAGTGGCCGGAAAGTCCAGGGTGCCTCACTGAAGGTGCGTCGTGGCGAGATCCTCGGCGTCGGAGGCCTGGGCGGTTCTGGTCGCAGCGAGCTACTACGACTCATCTCTGGCGCTCAACGGGCGCAATCCGGGGTGGTGCGGATGGCTGGCAAGGACGTCACTCCGCGCTCGGTCACCCACGGACTCGATGCCGGCATCGCGATGGTCCCGGAGGAGCGACGCAGTCAGGGAGTCATTCTCGAACAGTCGATCCGGGAGAACGTGATCCTCTCCAACCTTCGGCTGGTCAGCACCGGCGGTCTGGTTCGCGATGCCCGGGTGCGCTCTCTGGCGAACCGCGGGATGGCAGATCTCCAGATTCATGCGCGCGGCACGTCACAGAAGGTCGGCGAACTGTCCGGCGGCAATCAGCAGAAGGTCGTGCTCGCGAAATTCCTCGCCCGTAGGCCCAAACTGCTTCTGCTCGACGAGCCGACCCGCGGCATTGACGTCGGCACCAAGGCCGAGATCTATTCGCTCATCCAGGAGCTGGCCGAGGCAGGCGCCGCGGTACTCGTGGTGAGCTCGGAATTGCCCGAACTACTGGGCCTTTGCCACCGCATCATCCTTTTGCACCAAGGGCGCCTGGCCGGCGAAGTCGCCGCCGAGGTCGCTACCGAAGAACAACTTCTCACTTACTGCTACGGAAGGACCATCTGAGATGGCAATGGAGAGGCCTACGGAAGCCCGCGGCGCCGGGTCACCCCCGGTCCTGACTGAATCGGTCCCGAATCGCAGACTGGGCATGGGGCGCGTCCTGCGATTGAGCGGCACAGGCATCGGCCTGATCCTGCTCATCGGCATCTTTGGGGCGCTCCGGCCCACCGTGTTCCTCACCGTGGGGAACTTCGTGAACATCCTTGAGCAGATCTCGATCCTGGCCATCATCGCCGCCGTGCAGACGGTGGTCATGGTGGTCGGGGATCTGGATATGTCGGTCGGCTCAACGGCGTCCCTCGGTGGTGCGCTCACCGCAGTGCTGCTGATGGCGGGTTGGAGCATTCCCGCCGCGATGCTCGTTGCACTGTTCGTCGGTGCTCTGATCGGCGCCTTGAACGGTCTGCTCGTGTCGTACGTGAAGCTCTCGGCGTTCATCGCCACCCTCGCGTCGATGACAGCCGTTACGGGCCTGGCCTTCATCGTGACGAACGGCGCCAACATCTTCGGATTCACTCCGGACTTCAAGCCACTTGGGCAGGGACGCTTCCTCAGCGTGCCGGTGCCGGTCTATATCGCCGTCGCCGTGTCGCTGTTGATCTGGGCTCTGCTCCGGTTCACCACGATCGGTCGCCGGTGGCGGGCCGTCGGCGGCAATGCCGAGGTCGCTCGGCTGAGCGGAATCCGGGTGGACCGGGTCCGGTTCATTGCCTTCGTCATCGCCGGTCTTGGTGCTTCGCTGGCGGGGATCATCCTGGTCAGCCGACTCGCCAGTGCCACTGCCCAGGCCGGCGACTCACAGATGATGCTCTCTATCGCTGCGGTCTTCCTGGGGATGACGATGTCGAGCTACGGCGGAGCCAACATCGGCGGCACCTTGGTCGGTGTGGCCATCCTCGGAGTGCTGACCAACGGCCTCAACATCGTCGGCGTCAACACCTACGTCCAGCAGGTGCTCACCGGCGGCATCATCATCGCCGCAGTCGCGCTGTCTCGACTCGGTTCCAGACGCCGCTAGCGGTTCTCACAGTCTTCCCATCATTCGCCGGCCACCGGCTGGCGGAATACTTCAAAGGAGAGGTACACGAAATGAAGAAGGAACGACTCTTCGGCCTCATTGCGGCCGGCGCGGCCGTGTCGCTTGTTTTCGCCGGCTGTGCAAGCAGCGGGCCTACCCAGAGTGCCAGCACTGAGGCTGGCTCCACCTCGAGTGGCAGTGGTAACGCAGTCAAGAATGTCTCGCTCATCACCGGCTCGTATGGCACGCCTGCGGCGAAGGTGGCGATGGACATGCTGATCAAGAAGGGCGAGGCTGCGGGGATCAAGATCACCCTTCAGGACACCGCGTTCGACTACAACAAGATCAACTCGCTCATGCAGGATGCAGCGTCCCAGAAGGTCGACGCGATCGTTGTCGGCTTCACCACGCCCGAGCTGATCACCCTCGGCACGCAGGCTGCTTTCGACGCCAAGGTGCCGGTGTTCGGATTGGACGCCGGCGTCCAGCCCGTTGACCAGGTGACCCTCAATGTCACGAGTGATAATCCGTGGTTCGGCAAGACCAGCGCCGACGAGTTGGTCCGCCTGATGAAGGGCACCGAGATGCGGGTCCTGATGATCGAGCATGACCCTCACCCCGGGGTGAAGCTCCGTACGGTGGCGGCGCGTGAGGCGTTGAAGGCCGCTGGAGTCAACATCGTCAATGAGGTCCAGATCAAGTCTCCGGCATCGGGTCGTCAAGAGGCGCTGGACTTCGTCACCAACTACCTCACTTCCCACCCGAAGGGCATTGATGGGGTCTGGGCTGGCTGGGACGACACCGCCATGGGTGCCGCGCTGGCCCTGAAGGCCGCTGGTCTCGACATTCCGGTCACCACCGTGGACGGCACTGACGAGGGGATCGCCGCCATCAAGTCCGGCACCAGCGCCTTGAAGGCAACCTGCTGGCAGGACTGGGGCACGATCACCGACAAGCTGGCGGCAGGCATGTCCGACTACTTCGCCGGGAAGAAGCTGGACTCGAACCTGATCAAGGTCGAGGGCAAGCTGGTCACTGCTGAGAACGTCGCCGACTTCAGCAAGTAGTCCCTTCCGGGCGAACCAAGACCCTGGCATGGGAGGCCGCATCGTCGGCTCCCATGCCGGGCGTCCGCCGGTCCTTCCCGGACAGGTCCACGGCAAGAGACCGGGGACCCCGGACGATTCGGCGAACTGAGCTGGCAGTCGCGCATAGACCCTGCCTCCACACCCTTACCGCACATCGCATGGCCTGCCGGTCGTCGGCATTGCCGACGACCTGATGGTCGCTGCGCCGTCCTGGCCTGCCTCGGACTAGTCCGAACGACGACGTTCGAGAACTGACGGTGGCTGGTTCGCCGCAGTCAAGTCCAGCAACGCAACCCGTTGCACCCGTGTCCGGCCGGGCCGTCATCCCGGCCGGACACCATCAGCCACAGATCGGAGAGAAGCTCAACCAAAATGAAGATCAACGCAGCAGTCGTCGACGCTCCCGGGGCAGAGCACCGGATTCGGGAGGTCGAACTGGCGGCGCCAGGCCCGGGAGAGGTTCTCGTCCGGATCCTGGCGTCCGGAGTGTGCCACACGGACCAGGTCGCTCAGGAGCAGATGATTCCGGTGCCGCTGCCAGCGGCTCTCGGCCACGAAGGCGCCGGGCAGGTGGTCGAGGTCGGACCGGGCGTCGACGATCTCAAGCCCGGGGACGGCGTGTGCCTCAGCTTCGCCTGGTGCGGCCAGTGCCCCGAGTGTCTCAGCGCCCGTCCCTTCCTGTGCCAGGACTTCAATCAACTCAACTTCAGTGGTCGGATGCGGGACGGTTCGACCCGGCTGAGCCTGGACGGCGCCCCGGTCGGGGTCTTCTTCGGACAGTCTTCCTTCGCCACCCATGCCGTGGTTCAGCGTCGGAGCCTGGTCAAGCTTGCCCCTGGAGTCGATCTTCGACTGGCGGCACCACTCGGCTGCGGGATCCAAACCGGCGCCGGCGCGGTCCTGAACCGGCTGCGCCCGGAGTTCGGCTCGTCAATCGCCGTGTTCGGCTGTGGCACGGTCGGCCTGAGCGCGGTGATGGCTGCCGCCCTGGCTGGCTGCGAGCGCATCGTCGCCGTCGGCGGCAAGCAGAGCAGCCTGGACTTGGCTCTCGAACTGGGTGCTACCCATGTGGTCAACCGACACGAGTTCGATGACCTCGCAAACGGGGTCAAGACCGCCGGCGGCGGCCTGGTGGACTACGCCATCGATACCAGTGGGGTCGCTCAGCTGGTCCGAACCGCGCTCGCCAGCTGTCGGACTGGAGGATCCGCGGTGGTGCTCGGTGTCACCGGAGAACTGACCATCAACGTTCAGCAAGAGCTGATGGGTGAGAGCAAGAGTCTGATCGGGATCGTCGAGGGTGACTCGGTTCCGGCGGTCTTCCTTCCGAAACTCATCGAGCACCAGCGCCAGGGCCGGTTCCCCTTCGAACGACTCATCACCTACTACCCGTTCGAAGAGATCAATGCTGCGGTCGCCGATTCGGCTGCCGGGCGGACGATCAAGGCCGTTCTCACCATTCCGTGAGCCAGCCCCGAATCACCTCAGCTACCCAACCCACCAACCCACAAGTTCTCTGTCCTCGATCCGCATCACCTGCGCGATCCTCATCAAGAAAGGGAAGTCGATATGACCACACAGTTTGACGCCGAGTACGACATCATCATTGTCGGAGCGGGCGCCTCGGGCCTTTCCGCCGCTGTCGAGGCGGTGAAGAACGGAAACAGCGTCGCCGTCTTGGAGAAGCTGGATTCAGTCGGTGGCCGCGGGCAGTTCGTCGAGGGCTCGACGGCCTTCGAGTCCGATGAGCAGAAGAAGCGCGGCATCGAGGTCACCCGCGCTCAGGGCTTCAAGGCCCTCATGGACGAGTCCCAGTGGCGGGCCAACGCAGATGTCGTGTCTGCCTTCGTCCACAATGCCGCACACACCATTCGGAAGCTGTCTGACATCGGAGCTGTCTGGGAGGACGTGACGATCTACGCCTACGAACAGGAGAGCGAACTCAAGACGATGCACTGGGCCGAAGGAGAAGGCGCCCGGATCATCGAGCTGATGGAGAAGGCCGCGCGCGACGGTGGCGCTGAGATCTACTTGAACACTGCAGCCGTCAAGCTCCTCACGGAAGGTGGCCGAGTTGTCGGCCTTGAGGCGAAGGACGCCGATGGGCAGGTGCTTCAGCTGGGTGCGAAGGCCGTCATTCTGGCCGGTGGAGGCTACGCCTCTTCGCCGGAGATGATGGAGAAGCACTCCTGGTACGGCAAGAACGCCCGCTACCTGGTCGACCTGGGTACCCCGGGTAATACCGGAGACGGGCTGAACATGGCCGTGGCGGTTGGCGGCGCTACCGCTGAGACGGGGTCCGTGCTGCTGATGCCGGTCGCCAAAGACAAGACCATCACCTCTCACGTCTCCGGTGCCGGCTCCCAGCCCTACCTGTGGGTCAATACCTCCGGACGACGCTTCACCGACGAGGTTGTGGCGATGAACTTCTCCGACGCCGCCAATGTGATCGCCCAAGGCGACCAGGGAACCTCCTTCACCATCTTCGACGATGCCACGAAGAAGCACCTCGAGACAGCCGGATCTGACATCGGCCTGGGGACCTTCATCCCGTACCACGCCCAGCTGAACAAGATGGACGCTGAACTTGAACAGGATCTGGTCACAGGGACGGCGGCCAAGGCCGACACCATCGAGGAGTTGGCGAAGGCGATCGGGGTGCCCGCCGAGGCTCTGGCGGCGACCGTAGCCCGCTACAACGAGCTGGCGGCAGCTGGTTCAGACGATGACTTCTACAAGCCGGCCAAGTACCTGCGGAGCATCGAGCAGGCTCCGTTCTACGCGGTCCGGATGGTCGCCGGCACGCTGGTGTCGGTCGGAGGAATCAAGGTCAACGGCAATCTGCAGGTGATCGCAGATGGCACAACCGACGCGATTCCCGGTCTCTACGCTGTGGGCGCGGAGGCCTCGGGCATCTACGGAGACACCTACCCGTTGACCGTTCCGGGCAATATCAGTGGCTTCTCCTACACGTCCGGCTGGCTGGCTGCCGACCACGCGGCCTCCCAGATCGCTGCAGAACCCGCACTGACCCGATGACCACCGTCGTCGCCTTCAACATCGCTCGCGAGCCTGCCGCAGCCCAGGTCCTGGCCCACGGCGGCCTGACCTGGACAGCCAGGAAGCTGCCACCAGCCGAGGACGACCATGCCGCTCTCTCGGTGTCGGTGGCTCTGGCCGGGGACGGTGAACTCATCGGGGTCACCCTCGGTCAGGGAGATCCGAGCTGGGCGCTCGCCCGTGGCGCGAGCCAGGTAGTCCGGATCAGCGATGTCATGGTCGGCGACGATGATGCCGCCACCGCTGCCGCTCTTGCGGCAGCGGTGCGGCAGGTGGTTGACGCGAATCTGGTGGTGATCGGGGACTCCGAGCACCACCCGGGGATCGCGCCGGTGCTGGCCGCGCACCTTGGCTGGCCGCTGGTGCTGGGAGTGTCGGGTGCTGCTACTCGGGGCGAGAGCGTCGAGATCACCCGGCATCGTGGGGCGATCGACGAGACCATCTCGATTGCCTTGCCGGCGGTGATCGCGGTCGTCGCGGAAGCCGAAGAGAGTCAACCTCCGGGCATGAAGACGATGCTGGCTGCCCGCAAGCGTCCGGTGCAGGAGGTAGCGGCGGCCGCGCTTGGGCTCAGTGCCAGTCCACCGCTGGATCCGGTCCGCACACGGCTGCCGGAGGTGACCACGGCGCGCTTGATGGGCGGCGACGCTCGCCAAGCTGCGGCTGAACTAGTCAAGGCGCTGCGCGCCGAAGGAGTGCTGTGATGAGCGGGAACTGGCTGGTGGTCGTCGACCGGCAGGATGTGGGTGCACTGGGCAGACTCGTCCCCCGTGGCCCAGTGACGGCCCTCGTCGTCGGAGACCGAGACCTTGCGGAGTCGGTGGCGGGTTCAGGGGTCGACAGTGTGCACTGGATCGAGCCTGCGAAGGACGCGCCGGCTGAGGCCTACGCCGCCGACGCAGCCACAGTGATCCTGGCGGCCGGTCCCCAGTTGGTAGCGGCGACCCCGATAGCGCCGGCCGCTCGCGCCATTCTCGGGGCAGTGTCCGTGGGCTGTGGAGCAGCTCTGATCTGCAACGTGACGGCGATCAGTGGCGCCGGCGAACACGTGGAGGTCGAGAGTGCGGCCGCTGGTGGAGCTGTCATTGCCACCTTCGAGCTGGCGACGCCACTGTGCGTTCTCCTCGTCCCTGAGGACGAACTCCCTCTCGCCGGGCCGCAGGTGGAGGTCATCCCCCATCCGGAGGCGAAGCCGGCGCTGATCCGGTTGGTCGACCAGCAACTGTCGCAGTCGACCGGACTCGCTGATGCGGCGCGGGTCGTCGGGGTCGGCCGGGGATTGCGCAGTCGGGCCGACTTGGACATCGTTCAGGAGTTGGTCGACCAGCTGGGCGCCGAAATCGCCTGCTCGATGCCGGTCTCCGAGGACCTCGGTTGGTTGCCGCGCGACCGATTCATCGGACGTTCCGGACAGCAGATCTCGCCGAGGCTCTACCTCACTGTGGGACTGTCGGGGGCACCCCAGCACCTCCAGGGTGTTCGCGGGGCGAAGGTCGTGGTCGCGATCAACTCCGACCCCGAAGCCGACATCTTCCGCGCCGCTGACTACGGGATTGTGGGCGACCTCTACGAGATCGTCCCCGCTCTCACTGAAGCACTGGCATCCATCTGACCGCCCGGCCACCCACGCCGCCAGTGAGGTGGGCAGCCTCCGGGACGCACACGTCCCCTCGAAGGAGTCCTCATGGAAGACGAAGCATTCGACGCGATCGTCGTCGGGGGTGGTGTTGCGGGCTGTGTCACCGCCTACCAGTTGGCGCAGGCGGGACACTCCGTCGCACTCATCGAACGCGGAGCCGAACCGGGTGCGAAGAATCTCTCGGGCGGAGTCTTCTACTGCCGGATCATGGAAGAGGTGTTCCCCGACTTCGTGAACCGGGCTCCCGTCGAGCGCCGGATCACCCGCAACTGCATATCCATGCTCAACGGTTCATCCTTCGTCAACCTCGACTACTGGGATGCGCGCCTGGCTGAGCCGGTGAACGCCGTGAGCGTCCTCAGGGCAAAGCTGGACGCATGGCTGGCCGAGCAGTGTGAAGCCGCCGGGGTGGCGGTACTGCCCGGGGTCCGGGTGGACGCGTTGCTTCGCGACGGCGATCAGGTCACCGGCGTCCGGGCCGATGAAGATGACCTGGCTGGACGAATAGTGATCTTGGCCGACGGGGTGAACTCCTTCCTGGCTCAGGAGGCGGGGATTCGCGCCAAGGAGCCGGCCCGGCATCTGGCGGTCGGGATCAAGTCGGTGATCAGCATCCCGAGCTCGAAGCTGGAAGAGCGATTCCAGCTGGCCCCCGGGGAGGGTGCGGCCTACGCCGTGGTCGGCGACTGTACCCGCGGTGTGGCTGGCGGCGGGTTCCTCTACACGAATGGCGAGTCGGTATCGGCCGGTGTGGTGTTGCGTCTGGACGATCTGGAGGCCAGTGGCTTTGCGGCGTCCGAGATCCACGACCACTTCCTCGGTCATCCGATGGTTTCACGGATGCTTGAGGGCGGCTCGTTGCTGGAGTACGGCAGCCACCTGACCATCGAGGCCGGCCCACAGATGGTTACCCACGACCTCACCCGACCCGGCTTGATGATCGTTGGTGATGCTGCGGGCTTCACGCTGAACACCGGATTCACGATCCGTGGCATGGACCTGGCCGCCGGATCCGGTATCGCCGCCGCGCGCGCGGCCCACGCCGCCCTAGTCGAGTCAGACTTCTCACAGGCGGCGATGGACCGCTACCGCACTGAACTCGCCGCCACCTTCGTCGGCAGGGACATGCGGACCTACGCCAAGGCCCCGTCGTTCTTCGAGAGTCCCGCGCTCTACCGGGATGCGGGCCTGCTTGCCGCGGACGTCCTGCACGGCATTTTCGACCTCGACACCACTCCGCGCACTCGCCTGACCGCGGTATTCCGGCGCGCGGTTGCGCGGTCGAGGCTCGGCTGGGGAAGTCTCGCCAGCTTGATGATCACAGCAGTGAGGAGCCTGTGATGAGCTATCTGGTGAGCATCGTGGAGCGCCTCGGCGGCAATCACTATGTTCTGGACGAAGAGCAGTCCCACATCCAGGTCGACCAGGAGGTGATCGCCGCCACGGGTACCGGTCGCGTTCTGGTCCGGATCTGTCCCGCTCATGTCTACTCCGAAGGGGCGGATGGTCAGATCCTGGTCGCCGACGCCGGGTGCTTGGAATGCGGGACGTGCCTGGCACTGATGCCTGCCGGCACTCTCCGCTGGCACTACCCCAGAGGTGGCTTCGGAGTGAGCTTCCGACAAGGCTGAGCCCTGGTCAGAGGCCGGGGGCGGTCCCCGGACCGAAGTTCTTCAGCATGACCAGCGGCTCGGTCGAGCTCTGGTTGACCACCCGGACGCCGCCGCGGGCGGCCGGCTCGGAGACGAAGAACTCGTCCTCGGTCAGTTCGCCGAAGCGGATCAACGTGGGTGCCGCGGCCGGATGGACGCCGAAGCGTCCGTGTCCCTGGATCACGATCACGCCGTAGGCATCGGAGTCGGTGATCACCACGCTCGCGCCCGGGGCAACGGTCAGCTCTTTGGCGGCGAACATGGCCGACTTGTAGACGATCCACTTCTCGACATGGCCCGGGTCGGACTCCGCCTCCGACTCGGCGGTCTCGAACGGGATCAGCCGACGGCTGTTGGTGAAATCCGGGTCGGTGTTCAGCTCCCAGTCCAGCAGGTCGAGGATGTAGTCGTAGTCGCCGATGCGATCGGCGGGGGCATCCTTCCAGAGCAACTCGTCGGGCACCTCACGGTTGTTGCTCCACGACTCACACATGCACAGCACGTCCGAGGCGGCTTGCGGCTCGTAGGTGCAGGCGCTGGCCGGGGCGTGCAGCACGCCGGCCGGGACGTCCCATCCGGTGCCGAGCTGGGTGCGATAGCCGAAGGAGAGCTCGGTGATTCGGTTGTCGCCGCCGGAGCTGAAGCCGATCAGCCGCTCGCGCAACTGGTCGCGGGTGACCCCCGGCTGCAGGCCGAGGAACGAGACCGGATGCGCGGCCAGGTGGTTGTTCAGCTGCGGGGCGTAGTAGTAGGCCTCCGGCTTGGAGACTTTGCCGATCGCCCGGGCGTCCTCGTCGCGGTGATGGACGTGGAAGGGCAGTGCCTGCTCGTTGTCGAAGAACTTGGCGAACACCGGCCACTTGCCCCACGCCGACCAGATCCGCGAGCCGACCAGCTGCGCACCGTGGTGGGCGATGAACTGGTCGAAGGGCAGCAACTCGCCCTCGGTGCCGCGGACGAGGCTGAGCCCCTCGAACTCGCCGGCCGCCGGGCCGTTGTCGGCCCTGATCGGTGAGGCCAACCAGCGCTCGTCGATGCCACCGCGATCCTTGCCGAAGGCGTAGTAGTCGTCCGGGTGCAGCCGGATGCGTCGTCCGGGAGTGGAGAAGACGCGCGGCACCCAGGTCGGGGCGAGCCGGACGACACCGTTGCCGGCGTCCAGCGCCCGATCGGCGGCAGTGGCGGTGAAGGTGGGCAGGACGGACATCAGTTCTCGATTCAGAAGGTGATTCGATTCAGTCGCGGGCGTGAGCGTCCTCGAACTCGCTGGTGACGATCACTCGGGCGCCGACCTCGGCGGCCATGTCGAGCAGAGACTGACTCGGCCGCTTCTCGGTGATCAAGGTGGTGTTGGCCGACAGGTCGGCGACCTCGGCGAACTCGCGCTTGCCGAACTTGGTGGCATCGGCCAGCAGGAGGGTGTGCGAAGCGCAGTCCATCATCTCCCGCATCATTCCGGCTTCGGGGAGGCTGCTGGTCCACACCGTCCCCTCCTCGGAGACGCCGCCGACCCCGATGATCGCCCAGCGGGCATGGATCGAGCGCGGCTTGCCGGCGCCGTCCGACAGGGCCACCGGTCCGATGGTCACCTGGGAGCGCGGACGGAACGAGCCGCCCAACACGTAGATCTCGCGCACTCCGCGGGAGTAGAGCTCTTGAGGCAGCGCCAGGTTGTTGGTGACGACGGTGATGCCGCGCAGTGCAGCCAGGTACTTGGCCAGCGCCAGCGTGGTCGTCCCGCCGTAGATGATCAGGCTCTGTCCCTCTTCGATGAAGGTGGAGGCCACCCGGGCGATCTCGTCCTTGGCTGCGGAGTGGGCATCGATCCGCTTCACGAAGGGGACGACGTCGTTGAACCGATCGTCGCGGGAGATGGTGACGCCACCGTGGGTCCGCTCTACCGAGCCCTGAGTGGCCAACGTTTCGACGTCGCGGCGGACGGTGTCCTCCGAGACGGCGAACTGCGTCGACAGCTCATGGATCGAGGCCTGCCCTCGGTCTCGCAGGAACTCCAGCATCTCGGCGCGACGTCGGGCGGGGTAGAGGTTCTCCTTGGCCATACTTTCTCTCCCTTGGGGGTGCGGCTTTCTGCGGAAATTCTGCCATAAATCCCGCACCTGTGGCAAGAGTGCGCGGAAGTTATCGATCTGTAACCGCAAGAATCCGCAAAAATGCCTTGACTCTCGGAGGAAATCGACGGCAGTATGGGCACGCCGGCGCGATCGTGAGTCTCAGAGCGGAGTCGCCGCTCCTCCGGCGCGTCACGCACGAACAAGGGAGTGAGATGCGTAAGAAGTTCCTGGCTGGGATCGCTGTGATGGCAGCAGCGACTCTGGCGATGACTGGATGTGCCAGTGGCAGCACCACCGCACCAACTTCAGCCGCAGGCAGCACCAGCGCCGCAGCTGAGGACGTGACCCTCGAATTCGCCCAGTGGTGGGAGCCGGAACTGCCCGCTAACGCACTGCGCGGCCTGATGGATCAGTTCGAGAAGGAGAACCCGGGCATCAAGGTCAAGCTGATCAGCGGCCCGTACGCCTCCACCAAGGAGCAGGTCGTCGCCGGCGCCGCCGCCGGCACCATGTCCGACGTGGTCGGCCTCGACGGAGCGTGGGTCAACGACTTCGTCAAGCAGGGTTCGCTGGCCAACCTGTCCGAGCTGATGAAGGCCGCCAGCTTCGATGAGAGCCAGCTGGCCGCTCAGGTCCAGCTCGACGGCTCCACCTGGATGATCCCGGTGGCGAACTTCGTCTACCCGATGTTCGTCAACGACGATCTGCTGAAGAAGGCCGGCGTCGCCGCCGTCCCGACCAACCGCACCGAGTTCACCGCTGCCGCCGCGGCGTTGACCAAGCTCGGCAACAACATCGCCGGCTGGGTTCTCCCGCTGGACAGCAGCGCACCGAACGGCATCCAGAACGACGTGATGAGCTGGGTCTGGTCATCCGGCGGCTCCATGCTCAAGGACGGCAAGCCGTACCTGACCGGCAATGCTGATGTGAAGTCCGCCATGGAGTTCATCAAGGGCCTGTACGACGCAGGATCGATCGCCAAGGGCAGCTTCACCATGAAGGAGCAGGACAAGGTCAACGAGTTCACCAACGGCCGGGTCGGCATGATGATCGACTCTCTGGCTCACGTGAACCTGATTCGCGAGCAGAACAAGGACCTGAAGTTCCAGGTCGCCGCCATTCCGTCCGTCGATGGCTACTCGGGCAAGCGGGGTATGCCGTACGCATCGTGGGGCATCGGTGTTGCCGCCAACTCCAAGCACCAGGCCGAGGCCTTCAAGCTGGTCTCGTTCCTGATGGGCAAGGACGTCAACGCGACCCTGTGCAACTCGGCTCACGCCTTCCCGGGCAACGCCCAGTCCGTCCCGGACTTCGTGAACAGCGACCCGATCTTCAAGCAGGCCTTCGAGATCTACCAGGCAGGTGCGCCCACCAACGAGTTCACCGGTCTGCCGGTGGCCGAGGATCTGATGCGCTCCTTCGATGAGCAGTTCCAGAAGTACCTGGCCGGCAAGCAGTCCGCGGACGATGCGCTGGCCGCTGCACAGAAGGCCTGGGACGCAGCCTTCGCCGGCTGATCCCAACCTGATGTACCAGGGTGGGGGCCTCACGGTTCGCCTGGGGCCCCCACTCCATGATCGAAAGGAGGGCGCGGTGAGCACCACCACGCTCCCGGCACGAGCCAAGCGCACTGGGCCAGGCGGACGCCGGGTCCAGGCGACTGGAGGCAAGAAGGGGCTGGTCAAAGCCCTCGTCCCGTTCGGCTACCTCAGCCCGACTGTCGTTCTGCTGACCGTCTTGATGGTCATCCCGATCGTGATGGTCATCGGCTACTCGCTGATGGACAACGTGATCATGAAGAAGAACCCGCAGTTCGTCGGGTTCAAGCACTACAGCGACATCCTGGCCAGCGACAGCTTCTGGACAGCGGTCACCAACACCTTGTTCTTCACCGGGGTGAGCGTCGTCGCCCACCTGGTCCTCGGCCTGGCTTTCGCCATGATGCTCAACACCGAGCTCCTCGGACATCGGGTGAAGGCGATCTTCCGCACCATCTACGTCCTGCCCTGGCTGTTCACCGTCGCGATCATCGCGGTGCTGTGGCGGTTGCTGCTGGAGCCGAACGGTGTCATCAACTACCTGTTGACGGCATCACACCTGGCCGGCTCGCAGATCGAATGGCTGGGCTCGCCGGACACCGCACTCCTTGCGGTCACCTTCATCAACATCTGGTCCGGCTACCCGTTCTACATGACCAGCCTGCTGGCCGGCTTGCAGGGCATTCCCGCCGACTACTACGAGGCCGCCCAGGTGGACGGCGCCAGTGCCTGGCAGCGGTTCACCCGAATCACGCTGCCGCAGCTCAAGCCGATCATCATCAGCATGGCGTTGCTGGACTTCATCTGGACCACTCAGCAGTTCGCTCTGATCTGGATGACCACCGGCGGCGGGCCGCTCGGGACCACCGAGATGTTGAGCACGTTCACCTACAAGCTGGCCTTCACCAAGTACCAGTTCGGGACGGCGTCGGCAGCGGCCGTGATCGTCCTGGTCATCTCCATGGTGCTCGCGTTCTTCTACGTCCGTGCCCAGAAGGCGAGGGACTGACCATGACCAAAGCCCAGAACCGCATGCTGGCTCGCACCGGCCTGGTGATCGCCTTGCTGATCGGCGCCGTCTTCGCCGGTGCCCCAGTGCTGTGGATGCTGTCGAGCTCGTTCAAGCCGAACACCGACATCTTCCAGTTCCCGCCGCAGCTGATCCCGTCCACCTTCACCTTCGACGCCTACACCGCGATCTTCACCGATCCGACCAAGGTGCGCTTCTTCCTGAACAGCTACTTCGTCTCACTCTCGGTGACCGCACTCACCTTGCTGGTCGGCATCCTCGCCGCCTTCGCGCTGAGCCGCTACGAGTTCCCGTTCAAGAAGATCCTGAACATGATCATCGTCAGCGTCCAGGCCGTCCCGCCGATCACGCTGCTGATCCCCTACTTCGGCCTGATCGTCTTCCTCGGCCTGTACAACAGCTACGCCGGACTGATCCTGACCTACCTGGTCTTCACCCTGCCCTACGCGATCATCATGCTCACCGGCTACTTCAACACCTTGCCGCGTGAGCTGGACGAAGCGGTGAAGGTCGACGGCGGATCGTCGTGGACGGCGCTGTGGCGAGTGCTGGTTCCGATCAGCGTCCCCGGGCTGGTGTCGGTCGGCATCTACACCTTCATGATCGCCTGGAACGAGTACCTGTTCGCGCTGACCCTGACCAAGACCCCGGAAATGCGGACGGTGCCGATCGGCATCCAGCTGCTGATGGGCCAGCACTCCTATGAGTGGAACCAGATGATGTCGATGTCGATCCTCGGATCGATCCCGATCATGCTGCTCTTCCTCTTCTTCCAGCGGTACTTCATCGGCGGCATGACCGCGGGTGCGGTCAAGAACTGATCTTCCCTACCAAACAAAGAAACACAAGGAGAAATAGCATGCTTACCAGCGGTGACGGAGTTCTGAAGGTCGCCAACGAGCACGGCTTTGCAGTGCCGGCGTTCAACATCAGCGATTACGCGATGTTCCAGGGGATCTCGGACCTCTGCGAGGAGCTCCAGGCGCCGTGGATCGTGGCGATTCATCCCGATGAGTACGACCACATCGGTCCGGACATGATCAAGGCGATCCTGGCTCGCGCGCACCGCTCGTCCGTGCCGATGGCCGTCCACCTGGATCACGGCGGCACCTACGAGCAGGTGCTCACCTCGATCCAGAACGGCTACACCTCGGTGATGATCGACGCCTCGATCAAGCCGTTCGAGGAGAATGTCGCGCTCACCAAGAAGGTCGTCGCCGCCGCTCACGCGGTCGGGCTGTCGGTCGAGGCCGAGCTGGGCACCATCGGCGCCAACGACGCCTACGGTGAGTCCGGCGCTGCCGAGATCATCTACACCAAGCCCGAGGACGCGGTGAAGTTCGTCGAGCAGACCGGTGTCGACAGCCTCGCGATCGCCATCGGCACCTTCCACGGCCTCTACCCGGCCGGCATGAAGCCCGAACTCAAGCTCGAGCTGCTCAAGCAGATCAAGTCGGTGCTGCCGATCCCGCTGGTGCTGCACGGCGGTTCGAACAACCCCGATGATGAGATCGGCATCGCCGCGAAGACCGGCATCAACAAGATCAACATCTCCTCCGACATCAAGGTGGCCTACCACTCCAAGATGCGCGAGGTGCTCGGTGATGATCCCAAGCTGCGCGAGCCGCTGATGATCCAGCCGGCCTGCATCGAGGCGATGAACGAGGTGGCGGCTCACAAGATCCGTCTGTTCGGTGCGGACGGCAAGGCCGGCCTGTACCGCTGAAAGCTGGAGATCGTTCCACGATGACTCACGAACTCGTCCTCGGACTGGGCGGAACCGTCGATTTCGAGATTGCTTGGGATGCCGAGCTGCTGGCCGAACTGGCCCAGCAGTATCGGATCACCCGGGCCGATCTCGACGTGACCGCACCAGTCCAGGACGAGCGTGACCTGGTCTGCTCGATCCTGGCGTTCTTGGACGCCGACAGCGGGGGCGAGAAGTTCATCGCGTCCTCCCAGTTGGGGATCGACCTGGCAGAGCGCTTCAACTATCAGATCACCCTGGGCGGCACGTGCGTGCGCGCCGCCCTGGCCATCGCCAAGCTGGGCGTGCCCAGCCTGGTGCATCTGGTGAGCATCGACGACAACGTCCGCCGCTTGCTCCCGGCCGGAATCGACTATCTGTGTAGCGCGTCGAGCGACTCTCTCGACCCGCATGTGATCGTCCAGTTCCCGGCCGGGGCGAGTGTGGCGCTCGTCGATGGTGACGTGCGGGCCGTCCACCCGAACCGGATCATCTACGTGAACGATCCGCCCAATCGGGATCTGGTGCTCAGCCCGGAACTGCCCACTGCCTTGGCCGGCGCTCGGGCCTTTCTCCCGTCCGGCTTCAATGTGATGCGCGATCCGGCTCTGTTGGCCGACCGGATCGCGTTCCTGCAGCAGGCGATGACGCGGCTCCCGGCCGACGCAGTGGTGTTCTACGAGGACGCCGGATTCCACGACAACTCGATGCGCGAGATCGTCAGCCGCGACTTCCGGGGACGAATCGACGTGCACAGCCTGAACGAGGACGAACTGCAGTCCTACCTCGGCCGGCGGGTGAACCTGCTTGATCTGGACGACGTGCTGGCCGCCCTGGACGAGCTCGAGCGCTTTGCGATCGCCCCGACCGTGGTGATCCACACCAAGTACTGGTCGCTGGCCCGTGGGGCTCGGGCCGCAGAGTTCACCGAGGCTCTGGCCGGCGGAATCGACCTGGCCAGCACCCGTTACTGCTACGGCGACGGATTCACCGTGGCCGACCTGAACGCGGTGCGTCAGCTGAGCATCCATGCCGGTGGGGCGGAGTTCAGTGAGCGGATTCGGACTCGGCTGGGCGAAGCCGTCCGCTGTGTGCCCGGACGGGTGCTGGACGTGTCGCGTCCGACGACGATCGGGCTGGGTGACACCTTCGTCGGTGGCTTCCTTGCCACCCTCGTCCACGGCCCGCTGGGCGTCGAAGTGACCGCTGAGCAGGGCTGATGCTGAAGAAGATCTCACCACTACTGACTCCGGAGCTCTTGGCCGCTCTGGCCGAGATGGGCCACGGCGACCGGCTGGCCATCGTGGACCGGAACTATCCCTCAACCAGTTCGGCGCCGCGGGTGTATCACCTGCCGGGCGTCGGTACGGCGGCCGCTGCGAAGGCCGTCCTCGAGCTGTTCCCGGTGGATACCTTCGACGCTCCGGCCGTTTTCCGGATCGTTCCACCGGGACAGCTCGAGACCTGGTTCGACTCTCATCGGGAGTTCCAGGCTGAGCTGAACGCCGCCGAGAGCCGCGAGGTGGAGATCGCCGCTGTCGAGCGCCTCGACTTCTATGAGCTGTCCCGCACCGCCTACGCGATCATCCAGACCGGCGAGCCGCGCGGCTACTCCTGCTTCGTCCTGGTCAAGGGCGTCCTGTAGCTCAGCGGTAGCGGCGGACGGCCTCGCGGATCGCGTCCGCGTGCAGGTAGATGTCTTCCACCCGCTCCAGCGCCACCCGCGTTTCGACCTTCTCTTCATTGAGCAGACCCAGATAGAGCCGCTTGCCGTTGAAGTGCAGCCGGCACACGGGCTTGCGGTTGTTGTCGTCCAGCAGGACCGCGAAGTAGGAGTGCTGATCCCGCTCGAAGACCCGGTCGTAGGGCACTTCGCTGGCGGCGATGGCCCGAACGATCTGGAAGCCTGCCCGCTCTTCGTCGGTCGTTTCGAATGCGGGGGTCTCCGCTTCAGGGGCGGCGTCGTCCGCGTCCGCGGACGCAGGTGTGGGGCTCGACGCACCGTCGAGCGCTGACTTGAGCCGGTCGTTGACCCGCTCACTGATGAACTGCGCCATCGCCTTGGAGGTGAGCCGGCTGAACTGCTCGCGGACCTTGGCGGTGAAGGACTTGTCGTAGACCTGCGCTGCGAGCAGCTTGACCAGCTCATCGGTGGGCCGCTCGAACTGATCGGCCAACGCTCGCTTCAATCCACTGACGTACTTGAGCTCCTCGGCAGCCTGGATCACCGACTCCAGGTCGAAGACGTCCTTGGTCAGCTTCTTGAGTTCAGGGAGGACGTAGGGATCGATGTTCATCAGGTCCAGCTGCAGGAACGGCCGCTCGTCCATGATGTTCGTGCGCTCGAGGTCGGTGTAGAAGTGCCAGTGCTGCCCATTGGTGAGCACGCCGATCCGTGCGTTCGATGTGTGGAAGTAGCGCACAAGCTGCCCGGCGTGGTCGAGGCTGAGGCTGTCGCCGATCCGCTTGGATTCGATCAACATCTGCACCTGGCCGTCTCGCAGGATCGCGAAATCGACCTTTTCGCCGCGCTTCAAGCCCAGGTCAGCGACGTACTCAGGGAGGACCTCTTGTGGGTTGAACACGTCATAGCCGAGTACTTGGCTGATGAAGGGCATGATGATTGCGGTCTTGGTCGCTTCTTCGGTGGTCAAGGTGGGACCGAACTCCCGCACCTTGTCCGCGACATCTTGTAGGGCATCTTCGAAAGCCATCGTCGGCACCTCCCTGTGTCGAAGTTGACCGCAGTGTCGCACCGCACAGGCATCGTGACGGCTGAAGCGCGGAGTTGGCCGCGAATCGACCGCTGCACTGAGATGCTCCACTACGTCGCCGGGTTGCCCGGCCCGACTAGCGTTGGCGCATGGATTACCAGCCAGAATCGATCACTCGTGACGAGGCGGACGCCCGGACGGGGGCCACCGTGCTGCAGTTCGGGACGAACTGGTGTGGCTACTGCCAAGGTGCGGAGGCCGTGATCGAGCAGGTGTTGGGTGGGCGCGATGACCTGGCGCGGATCCTGGTCGAGGATGGCAAAGGACGTCCGCTGGGTCGCTCGTATCGGGTGAAGCTGTGGCCGACGCTGGTCTTCCTGGCTGACGGAGTCGAGGTGGCTCGAGTCGTCCGTCCCTGGGGAACCACCGAGCTGAGTGCTGCGCTGGACCAGCTCGACGCAGCGCTGCCCGACTAGGTGCGCTTCGCCCGCAGAAAAGGGGACTGTCCCCTTTTCTGCGGGGCTCCGGCTCGGGGCGGGCGGTCGCTGACCGGTGTGGGCCCCAACCCGGCTGGCTGTCTGCGGCCTGTCCTCGCCACGTGCGGACGGACTGGCGAATACGCTCTTCAGGATTGGCCACAGAAGGGCGGCAGATGACGGGGTTGCGGCGACGACTGGCGGCGCTGGTGGGTTCATTCCTCGTCATAGTGGCGGGCCTGGCTCGGACCTTCTACTTTGCGGGGCGGCCCGACCAGTTGATCACGATCATCCCTGATGATGCCTTCTACTACCTGCGGCTCGCGCACAACCGGGTCGCCGTGGGTACCTGGACCTTCGACCAGGTCTCGCCGACGTCGGGCTTTCATCTGCTGTACGGCTACCTGCTTGCAGGCACCGAATGGATCTTCGGGCCGGTCCTGGAGGACTGGCAACACAGCGCTGTGGTGATCTCGGTGCTGTCTACCTTCGCAGTGGCCCTGGCCGCGTACTGGGTGGTGCGCACTGGCCAGCGGTTGTACGGCGAGCCAGCTGCGTGGTGGGCGTTGGTCGTCCTACTGGTGCCTTCTTCGATCCAGCTGCTGACGATGATGATGGAGTCACCACTGGTTGTGCTGGCTGCCGCCGGCGTCTTCGCCCTCGGCGCCTCTGACCGTCAACCCTCGGTACCGAGTGTTCTGGGGCTTGTGCTGGCTGGTTGGCTGGCCGGGCTCAGCCGGGCTGACTTTGGGCTGTGGCCCGGCATGTTGTGGCTGGTGATGATGTTGTGTCGCGATGAGAAGGTTCGCAAGCTGCGACTGAGCCTGATTCTGGTGGGAGCCGTGGTCGCAGTGATCACCACCCTTGTGCACAGCTACCTCTGGACCAGTCACCTGGCGCCGTCCAGCGCCTTGGTGAAGCTGCAGTGGTCGCTGGAGGCCGGGATGGGTTCGTTTGGTGGAGACTTCGGTCTGCCTGCCCTGATCCTGCTGGCTTTCGGGTTCGCCGCCTATCGGCTGGCCGCACACCGCCCGGGAAAGCTCAGCTTCGAACCATTCGCCCTGGCCAGTGCGCTGACAGTGGTCGGCTACATGGTGATCTTCTACGGAATCGGCAGCCGTGGTGTTCAACCCTGGTACCAGGCGTCCTTCCTGGTGCCGCTGTCGGTGTCGGCGATGGCGGTCGGGGCTGTCGTCTCGCCAAGGCTAAGCAAGGTGATCGCGATCCTGCTGGTCAGTGTGGTGGCGATCGCCAGTCTGATGGCGACCACCACTCAGCGGTGGCCGTGGCAGGCCGGGATGTATCACGCAGCACAGAGGCTTGTGGAAAAGACTGACGGGAAGCCGGTAGGAAGCTGGAATGCCGGGATCCTGGCGGTGGTGTCGGGGTTGCCAGTCACCAACCTGGATGGCTTGGTGGACGACCGGGCGGCAGCCGCTTCCGTGCAAGGAGTGCTGTACGACTACCTGCGCGCCCGTGAGATCGAGTACATCGCCGATACGGCCGAGTCGCTGGGTTGGACGGAGTCCGGAAAGGAGGATCCACGGATCGCCCAGTGCTATGAGTCTCTCGGCCGACTATCGAACAGCGACGATCCGGCCGATCTGAAAGGCCCGACCACCCTGTTCCGGCTGCGCGAGGCGTGCCGGTGAGGCGCTCCCGCTGACCGTAGCGCCACAGCGAGCGGCCAGCCCGCAGGTCGGGCCGGACGAGCGGTCGCTGACCGGTGCCTTACGATGCCGATGTGGCGAATCTCGTACTGACTGTCGTAGGCGACGACCGGGCCGGCTTGGTGGCGGTACTGGCCACAGTGGTCAGCTCGCACGGCGGCAACTGGGAACAGAGCCGACTGGCTGAGTTGGCCGGAACCTTCGCCGGCATCGTCGAGGTCTCCGTCCCGGACGCGCGCAGCGCCGAGCTGATCGAAGCGCTCAACGAGCTGGACGGCCTGCTGAAGATCACCACCCATCCGGGCTCGGAGGCGGCCGCACCGGCCTGGCGCAGCCTGGAGCTGAACGTCCTCGGCAACGATCACCCCGGCATCGTCCGTGACGTCACCGACGTGCTCAACCAGCACCGGCTCAGCATCGAGAAGATCGCCACCCGGATCATCGAAGCCCCGATGACCGGCGGACGGCTGTTCGAGGCCACCGTCGTGGCTCGACTGCCCCAAGAGGTCGACCCGGAAGCGCTGACCTCCGACCTGGAGCGGCTCGCCGCCGAGATCCAGGTCGACATCTCACTGGTCGACTAGCACCAACCCGGACACACAAAGAGGGCTCAGGGAGCGGATCGAACCGCGCCCCGAGCCCCGTCCGTGTGTGCGGCTACTGGGCCGCCGTCTCCAGATGTGCCCGGACGAACCACTGGAACTTCTCCAGAGCACCGGTCTGGCCGATCAACAGATCCTGGGTGACCAGGTCTGCGTCCGCGACGGCCTCGATGGCCGCCCGGTTGGCAGCAATCACCCGGTCGTACTCGCGATCCAGCGCGGTCAGATGGTCGGGAACCAACGCGCGGCCCAGCGGGTAGTCGTCCCAGTCGCGGGTCTTGGTGATGGCGCCGACGGTGCCGCGCGGCGAGCCGCCGAGAGTGGCGATGCGCTCGGCCACCGCGTCCGCGTTGAGCCGGACCTGGTCGACCTCAGGATCGATCATTTCGTGGACGCCGATGAAGCTCGGGCCGACCACATTCCAGTGCACATGCTTCAGGGTCAGCTGAAGATCGTTGTAGGCGTTCAGGCGCTCCTGCAGGAGCTCAACCACCTTCGCTGCGTCCGCTGCGCTCAAGCCAGCCGGGCCATGGGGGCTCATCGTCTTCGTCGGCATGTTTCTCCTCATTTGTGTTGGCTCGACCTCTTGTACGTCCGAGCCTGGCAGTCACTTTTGGTGTCACTAGGAACAACAGCTCGCTGCTCGACGGCATTCCTTGGCGACTGTGCGATCCCCCGTGCCCGGTCGTCGGTCGGTTGTGGCTAGGGTGCTGGACGTGAACGGACTTCGGCTCGCCCTCGGCTTGCTCACCGTGATTCCAGTCCCCGCGCCCGACGGCGTCGATCGGGATGCGGCGCGGCGCGCCATGCTGCTGGCTCCGCTCGCCCTGCTGCCGATCACCGTGGTGTCAGCACTGGCCGGCTGGGGCTGCCTGCTGCTCGGCGTCCCCGGGTTCGTGGCCGGGGTCGTCACCGTCGCGGTCGGGCTACTGGCCACCGGGGCTCTGCACGCGGACGGCCTGGCCGACACCGCGGACGGACTGGGCAGCCGTCGCGACCCGGACACGTCGCTGGCGATCATGAAGCGCGGCGATATCGGCCCGATGGGCGGTGCCGCACTGGTGCTGATCTACCTCGCCCAGGCGGCTGCTGTGCCGGCGCTGCTCGGGCGTCCGTGGGGGTGGCTGCAGGTGGCGCTGCTGCTGGCCGGTTCCCGGCTGGCCCTGGCGGTGCTGACCCGAGCCGGTCAGCAGCCTGCCCGTCCCGATGGCCTCGGGGCCCTGGTGGTAGGGACGGTTCCCACACCGCCCGCCCTTGTCGTTGCGCTGATCGGCTGGTTGGCGATCGCCGGTTCCGGCTGGCTGACCGGACACCTGATCGGGGCGCTCCTTGCCGTTCCGCTCGGTCTGGGTGCTGTCCTCTGGCTCGCTCGGACGGCCCGTCGCCGCCTCGGTGGCATCACCGGCGATGTGCTGGGCGCCGGCGTCGAGCTCGCCGCCACCGTCATGCTCATCACGGCCTCGATCGCCTGGTAGCGGTCAGTCTCTTCGTTCACGCCCGCCACACTCATTCCTGCCCGCGAACCTTCGTGGGCAGGAATGAGATTCGGGGGCACGAACAGCTCGGGTGGGAACAGATCGGGCGGGAACAGCTCGGGTGGGCCGGCTCAGAGGTGGACGGCTCGTCCGGCGACGAGCAGGACGACCTGGTCGCAGGCGGCGGCGATCACCTGGTTGAGCCTGCCGAGCTGATCGGCGAACACCCGTCCGGCCGGGTACTCCGAGACCAGACCCCAGCCGACCTCGTTGGTGACCAGCACCACATCGTGCGGGTGGGTGGTGATCACCGAGGCCAGCTCGACGACTTCCTGGTTCAGCCGCTGCTCCCATTCGGACGCCGGGGCGTCCCAGGCCTCCCAGGCGTCCAGAGTGCGGGTCAACCAGGTGCCCAGACAGTCGATCAGGACCGGCCCGTCCGCCTCCCGGACACCCTGAGCCAACTCGAGGGTCTCGACCGTCCGCCACGACGCGGGCCGATGCAACTGGTGTGCGGCCACCCGAGCGTTCCATTCCGGGTCGTCGCCGGTCGGGTAGCCGGCGGCCAGGTAGGTGACCTGCTCGGCGTCGGCGAGCAGTTGTTCTGCGTAGCGTGACTTGCCGCTGCGCACGCCACCGGTGACCAGAACGTGTGCCATGACCTGAACCCTACTAAGGTCGCCACCGTGTCAGACCCGTCCGTCGCTCAGGCGCTGACTGCGACCTATGCCGAAGTGCTGCCCGTCTGTGACGGCGCGAATGCGGCGGTCTATCCCAGCCTGGCCGGCGCCGACCCCGAACAGTTCGGGTTGAGCGTCACCCTGGCCGACGGTTCCCAGGCCGAAGCCGGGGACGCCACCGCCGAGTTCGCGCTGATGAGTGCGGCCAAGCCGTTCACTTTCGCGCTGGTCTGCCTGGCCCTGGGTGCCGAGCGGGCTGCGGACGAGTTGGGTGTGAACGCCACTGGCGACGCCTTCAATGCTGTCGAGCCGGTCCGCAGGCGTCGGGACGGCCGGACGAACCCGATGGTGAACGCCGGCGCGATCGCCACCTGTTCGCGGCTGCCCGGAGCGTCCCTCGAAGACCGCTGGGAGAACCTGCGGGCCGCCCTGTCGGCATTCGCCGGACGCGAGCTGGCCGTCGATGAGGAGTTGTTGGCCGATGTGGCGGCCACGAACGTCCGCAACCGGGAGCTGACCGAGGCACTTGCCGTGCGGGGTCTGCTGGCCGGCGACCCGGACGAGGCTCTGGAGCTCTACTCGCGGCAGTCGTGCGTGAAGGTGTCGGCCCGCGACCTCGGCGTGATGGCCGCGACGCTGGCCCATGCCGGGCGCAACCCGATCACCGGAGTCGAGGTGGTGGCGGCCGAGGTCTGCGCGCCGGTGCTGGTGGTGATGACGACGTCTGGGCTGTACGAACACAGCGGTGACTGGCTCTATCACGTCGGCCTGCCGGGTAAGTCGGGGCTGGGTGGCGGCATTCTCACCGTCGCTCCCGGACGCGGCGGCATCGGCAGCTTCTCGCCTCGCCTGGATCAGGCCGGCAACTCCGTCCGTGGACGCGCGGCGACCGCCGCGCTGGTCCGTCGCCTCGGGTGGAGCCTGTTCGGCTGATCGGCAACAGCGGAACGAACAGCAGCGCTCAGTGAGGAGCCGACGCGCTCAGTGCCCGGCGCGATACTCCTGGGTGGCCAACCGGACGCAGGCCGCAGCCACCGTCATCGCGGTGCGCACCTCTTCCAGCGGCGGCCGGGTCGGAGCCAGCCGGATGTTGCGGTTCTCCGGGTCCACGCCGCCGGGGTAGGTCGCCCCGGCCGGAGTCAGGCTGACCCCTGCCGCATTGGCCAGTTCGACGACCCGGGCCGCGACCGGCTCGGTGGTGAACAGCGAGCTGAAGTAGCCGCCGCGCGGCGTCGTCCACGTCGCGAAACTGCCATCGGTGCCAAGCTCGGCGGACAGCACCTCGTCCACGGCGGCGAACTTGGGAGCGATCAGTGCGGCGTGGGCGCGCATCAGGCCGTCCATGCCACCGGGGTAGCCCTCGATGAAGCGGACGTGCCGAGCCTGCTCGACCTTGTTCGGGCCGATGCTCTGCGCGCCGAGAAGTCGAGACAGCCACGTGATGTTTTCCGGCGACGTGCCGACGAAGCCGAGTCCGGCGCCGGCGAAGGTGATCTTGCTGGTGCTGCCGAATACGAAGGCGCGATTCGGGTGGCCGGCCTGTGCGCACAGCTCGACGAAGTTCACCGTGGCGTCCGGTACCCCGAGGTGGTGGGCCCGGTAGGCGTCGTCGGCGAAGATCGTGAAGTCGGGGGCGGCGGCGT
>Ga0268263_1000585_pt1 | contig 51088 bp, 48 predicted proteins | sample Biomet5_FD_190358 | JGI IMG/M metagenome (GOLD analysis project Ga0268263, IMG submission 190358) | Microbial communities from bioreactor (seeded with sewage sludge) at LBNL, California, USA - Biofuel metagenome 5 (SPAdes) (version 4) | ecosystem: Engineered > Bioreactor > Anaerobic >... | reverse complement strand
GGCGGTCGCACCCGTTGCGATCACCGGTGTGGACGGCACCAATACTGTGACCAGTGACGGCGCGTCGGTCTCAGTGGCCTACACCGGCAGCGGCTGGGCAGCGGCGGGCGCGGTGCAGCGGGTGGCGGTGGAATCGGTCAGCATCACGCCGGAGCAGGGGCTGCGCGTCGACACGGTGCTGACCAGCAGCGACGGAACCTATCAAGTGCCCACCTACTTCAACGCCCGGGGATCGAGGTACGGGCTGTTCCGGACGTCGGACGGCATGATGATCCTGGGCGGCATGGTGCTCCCGAACGGGCAGCCCGCCGGGGTCGCCGGGGCGCTGGTCTCGCCCGGGGCGACCGGGGAGACGCGCATCGAGATCGAGACGGCGTCGCAAGGGTCGGGGCAGGCGCGCATCGACACCGCCGCGCTGCACCTCGTGCAGCCCAGTTTTGCAGGGGCGACCGACGTAAACCCCGCGCCGACCGGGGAGAAGGTGCCGGTCTGGTTTGAGGCGGTGCGCACCACGCTGCTGAATGGCGACCAGACCTATTCGGACAGCTACCGCACGGCGATCAAGGCGCTGAGTTCGATGCAGTTGATCGCGCTGGGCGATGGTGGCGAGGCGCTGGCGTGGCTGCTGGTCGAGCACACGCCGGAGGGCGGCCTGATCCACACCGACGGCGCGTACAGCGCCTCGGACTCGGAGCGCACGCTGGCGAACTTCACGCCCAGGATCCAGATGAGCGAGCCGACCGGTGAAAGCATCGTGTACAACGCGACGGCCCGCCGATACATGCTGGATTGGAAGGCCATCGATAACGGCTACGGGCGGTTTCAGACATTCAAGGGTGGCAATCAATCGCTGCGGGATGTCGGGATCGTGATCCGGCAGCCCGGGGCCTACCGTTTTGTGTTCCATGCGGACTTTGAATCCTCCGGTTCTTCGGGCGCGGTGCTGCACGTCAACCGGATGCCGTTTGACTGGTCGCCGCCGGCGAACCGGGATTACTGCCTGGATTCGGACCTGACGGCGCGCATCGCCTACCGGCGCGCCGCCAGCGCGCCGCTCAGCGCGAATGTGACGACCTGCACGCTGGTGGCGGACCTATGGTGCGAGGATGGCGACAAGGTGCTGCCCGTCGTCGCGATGGCGGCCGCCAGCAAGACGCTGGTGTCGGCGGGCACGTTTTTTACCGCGCAGAAGGTCGGCTGAAAGCACAAAGGAGGAGATCGGATGGCTGCGGCTGCGGAGGAACGAAAAGAAGCGGTGGCGCTGGCGAAATCCCGCGTCAGACTCAACCGCTACACGCAGGGGGAGAAGCGCGTCTATGCGGGCGGCTATCCCAGCCCCGGCGACGGCGTGATGGGTTACAGCGATTGCAGCGCCTTCGTGCGCTGGGTGCTTCAAAAGGTGACGGGCGTGGACATCGGGTACAACACCAACGCCCAGATCAGGAACCGGGGCAGGGGCGTTCTGGTCGAGATGGCGGGGGGCGCGCAGGTCCAACCCAACCAGGCGCTGCTGCTGCCGGGCGACTGCCTCTACTTCAAGGGGACGCCGTCCCATCTGTGGCAGGTCGGCCACGTGGAGATGTACCTGGGAAGCGGCAAGAGCATCGGCCACGGCGGCGGCGTCGGCCCGACCGTGAAGGCGCTGAAGGCTTACTGCCGGGGCCGGAGCACCCCCGCGCGAAAATACCTGTGCGCCATCCGCTGGATCCCGGACGATTCCGCGGCGGAACTGGGCGGAAGGCTACTGAAGCTGGGCGACGAGGGGGCGGACGTGGCGGCGCTGCAGAAGCTGCTGAAGGCGCTGGGGTACGACCTGGGCGCCTGGGGCGCGGACGGGGAGTACGGTAACGACACCAAGGCGGCGGTGCGCGCCTTCGAACAGGCGCACGCGCTGCAGGCGGACGGCATCGCCGACGTCGCCTGCATCGAGGCGATCCAAGCGGCCGCGGGCCAATCGCCGGGCCGGGTGCGGGTGACCGGCAAAAACGTAAACGTCCGCAGCGGGCCGGGGACGGATCAGAAGATTCTCGGCTGCGCGCGCAAGGGGGACGTTCTGGAGCGGAGCGGCGGCGACACCGAGGCGTGGCGCGGCGTGAGGTACAAGGGGCAGGCCGCCTACGTCAGCGCGAAGTACATCGAGGAGATTTGATGGAGGGGGAGATTCACATGAAAAAGCGCGCGTTCATCCTGGCGGCATTCGGGGCGGCCGCGGCGGTTCCCGCGCTGGCCGAGGCGGCCGTTTCGCCGGTCACCATCGACCTGACGCCGCTCTTGCAGGCGGCGCTGAGCCTTGCGATCTCGCTGGTTACCGCGTTTTTGATCCCCTGGATCCGCGCGAAGTACTCCTTCGAGCAGCGGCAGCGCATCGCGGCGGCGTATCAGACCGTCGTCTACGCGGCGGAGCAGATGTTTGGCGCCGGCGCGGGCGAGCGGAAGCTCCAGTGGGCCGAGGAGCAGCTGGAGGCCAGGGGGTTCAGCGTCGACCGGACGGCGCTGGAGGCGGAGGTGCTGAAGCTGCAATCGCTGGGCAAGGCAATCCTGCAGGACGCGGCGAAGCAGTAATCAGGCGAGGCCTGAAGACAGTCAGCGCTGAGCGCAATACCCGGCGCTGACTATTTATGGAAAAATTTCTACATCCTGGGGCGATCGCCCGGCATGGGTGCGCATCGAGGGGCAACTCCGGGATTTGATCCGCTTTCATCAGGTTCACCCTTTTCTGGGGATTCACGGCCCTCCGGCAGCAATGCCTCGGTCAGGCCCGCCATCGAGAGCATCAGGTAGCCGCCGTAGAACAGCGTCAGCGCAAAGCCCAGAATCGTTCCCGCCCGGGAGAACCAGCGCGTTTGATACACCCGGTCCCACATTGATCCGAACATCATAGCCACAGCGAACACGCCGTAGGGCCAGAAGGTTGCGATCGTCATGCCAAGCACGCGCCCGAAATGTCGGTTTCCCGTACGGAAACCAACCTTGAACGCCGCGATCGCGCCCCGTTCCGGCGCGCGGGCCATCTGGTAGTTCACCATTTCCAGCCAGGCTGCGAGCCAGACGTAGACCGCGATACAGAGAAACAGCGCGGCATAGGCCAGCCTGGCCAGCGTTAACCCCATCCAGGACGTGTCCGCGGCGCTTTGATAGATCTTCCCGGCCAGCAGCAGCGCGCCGCCGAGCAGCGCCGCCGGTGCGATCGTCACCAGCATCTCGAGCAGCATCAGCCCCAGCGCATGAAAGTACTGGCCTTCCCTCAGGAAGAAGCCCAGCATGCGGACGCGCGGCGTTTCCCCTTTCCAGAGCCGCACCGCGGCGTAGGCCGCGCCCAGCGTGACGACCGGTGCAATCAGCGCGGTGAATATCTCTTGCACGGGGTTGAAACCGCGGATCATCCAATCGGGCAAAATCCATTTTGCCTGAAATAGCGGCTTGAGCGCCCCGAGCAGGACGACGATGGCCGCCAGCGGCAAAATCCTCCAATAATTCTCCCGGAACAGCCGCCAGGCTTCCCGGCGGATAGCGCTGTTCATCGCGTGGCGGGACAGGGGCACCGGCTTCACCTCGGCCTCGGGCGCAAGGCTCTCATCAGCAGTGGGCAGGAATTCCACTGGCTCGCCCTCTATGATCGGCAACTCCTCCGATAGCTGCTGCTGGCACACCTCCCAGGTCAGCTCGTCCTGCTCCGGTTCGGCAGGCGCTTCCGGCCCTTCCTTCCTATTGCCCTCAGGCGCTTCGGCACTCTCATCGTCGTCTTTGGGCTTTCTGAGCGATTGCACCACCGCGTAGATCAATACCGCCGCCACCAGCAGGATCAGCACTCCCCAGTTGTTCTGCATCGGAAAACCTCCCCGTGCGATTTCAAGAAAGCGCCAGCGCGGCCAATTGCTCTTTGGAGCCATTGAAAACATTGAGGTCGATAAAGCGCTCCGGCCCGTCGTAGCCTACGAGCCGGCCGCGGTCGGAATACTGCCAGAACAGGAAGGTTGCGCGAGGGGCCAGGTACACCTCCCGGATCCACAGCGGGTAATCTTGGTAGGCGTCCTTTAGGTATATCGACCAGGCGGCGCCGGTGGCGTACAGGATGGGCTTGACGCCGTAGCACTCTTCCAGCGCGCGAAGCAGCGGGTCCAGCCGGGCGCGGACGTCCGGAAGGCTTGGCGGGCTCCGCTTGAACGCGCCGTAGAGCTCCACGTCCACCGCCGGCGGAAGGCTGCCGCTCAGGTCGCCCGCCGCCCGGATGAAGTTCTCCGCCTGCGCCTGACCGGAGCTCTCGAAGCTGAAGAAGTGATAGGCGCCCGCGATCAGGCCCGCCCGCCGGGCACCCTGAAAATTGGCTGAAAAACAGGGATCGGCGTACCCCGCGCCTTCGGTGGCCTTTACGAACGCGAAGTCCAGCCCTTTTGAAAGCCTCGTCCAATCGACGGTCCCCTGATATTCCGATATGTCCACGCCCTTCACCGGGTAGCGCGCCGCGATCAGCCTGTTCGGGCGCAGCACGCCCGCCCAGACCAGCGCCGCCAGTGCAAGGAGCGCCGCCAATATGGCCACTATCCACAAGGCCCGTCGCTTCATGGCGGCCCGCCTTTCCTGAATCTTCCACGTTCATTATATCGTGCCTGACCGCCTTGTCAACCTCCGCGCCGGTTGACAAGCGGCCCCGGCCCGGGGATAATCCGGATAGAGCCTGACTGGAGGGAACTGTATGGAAATTAAAATGCTGGAGATTCATTCCGGGCGCGGGATTACTCGCCCGGTGCTGCTGAGAGACGGGAATCGCTTGGCACTGGTGGACACCAGCTACCCGCTGATGGCGGAGGCGGTGCTGGAGGCTGTGCGTCAGGCGGGAGCGGACCCGGCGGCGCTGGACACGGTCTTCATCACCCACCAGGACATCGACCATGTGGGCTGCCTCAAGGACATCCTGAATCACTGTCCCGGCATCCGGGTGCTGTGCCATGAGGCCGAGGCGCCCTACATCGACGGCAGAATGACGCCGGTCAAGCTGCAGGCGCTGCCGGAGCATCACGAGATGCGGCAGGCCTACGCCCGGCGCACGGTGCCCATCACCCGGACTCTTGCGGATGGCGAGCGCCTGCCCGACTTCGGCGGGATTCTGGCGATCCACACCCCCGGCCACACGCCGGGCCACATGTGCTATTACCTGGAGGCGGCCCGAGCGCTGATCGCGGGCGACGCGCTGAACGTGTGGGACGGCGCGCTGGCCGGGCCCAACCCGGTCTACACCCAGGACATGGCGCTGGGCTGCCGGTCGCTTATCAAGCTATTGCCGCTCGAAATCGAGTGCGCGTACACGTTCCACGGCGGGGCGTACCGGGGCGGCGCGCACGGGGCGCTGGAGGCGCTGATCTCCTCCGGCCCGGCCTGACATCGCTCCGCATGCGCCGTCCCCTTCGCCGCATACAATGGGTCAGCAAGCGAAAGGGAGGTGGACGGCGTTGTACTATGGCCGGGGCCAGGGCGTCAGCTATCTTGGCCACATGCTGCGCACGCTGAAGCCCGCGGCGCGCGCCATCGTGCGGGGAAGCGCGGCTTACCCCGCCGTGGAGGGATATGTCACTTTCTACCCAAGCGGGCCGGGCACCGTTGTGGCCGCGGAGTTCACCGGCCTACCCGGGGAGATCGGCCCCTGCGCGGGCCGCGTGTTTGGCTTTCACATCCATGAGGGATCCAGCTGCACCGGCACGGAGGAGGAACCTTTCGCCGACGCGGGCAGCCACTTCAACCCGGGCGGCTGCGAACACCCGCAGCACGCGGGCGACCTGCCGCCGCTGTTCGGCAACGCCGGGTTCGCCTGGAACATGGTGTACACCGACCGCTTCACGGTGCCGCAGGTGATCGGCCGGACGGTGGTGGTGCACCTGAACCCGGACGATTTCACCTCGCAGCCCGCCGGGATGTCCGGCGAGCGCATCGCCTGCGGCGTGATCCAGGCCGTTCCGTAGCGGGAACGATCGGAAGGTTCGGCAAGATCTGACAGCATCCGCTGCCCGCGGCGCAAGCCGCGGGCCCTTTATGCGCAAAAACGCAAAAAAGTACATGTAAAACAAAATCAAATCGTGCGACAGCCACGCGGCGTTGGGGTAGAGGGGGACAATCGGATTGGAGGTTGAACGCAGCATAAAGGCGTGGCTTCGGGAGTTGATCGCGTCCCCAACCAAGCCGGTGCTGCTGGTACTGTCCTTCCCGGCGATTCAGATGGTCTCCTCCGACTGCGATATCCCGCCCGCCTCCAAGTGGGAGAACATCGACGCCTTCTTCTGGTGACCCCGCCGGCCAACTAAGCTCAAGCGCCTTTGCGAAGGGCGATCCGCGCGCTTGACATCCGCCCGAAGCGCATGCTAAGCTGGTCGAATATGGAAGCGCCCGGCGGAGAGCGCGCGATGGCAAGGGAGTGATCCCCTTGGATCAGCCTGTCGTTCTGGTGGGCAACGCCCACATCGACCCGGTCTGGCTCTGGCGCTGGCAGGACGGCGCCGCCGAAATCAAGGCGACGTTCCGCGCCGCCCGCGCCGTGGTACAATATGGTGCGGTTCTTGAGATGGACGAATTTGGAGGGATACATATGGGCAGGCTGGATGTCCGGCTGGAGCAGGTTTCACGCCTGGCCGGCGGCAGGATGAAGGCGCGGCTGGACGCGGAGCTCAAATACGCCCGCCGGGTTTCGCTCGTGAACGGGGACGCCTACGATATGCTGATCGAACGCGCCATCGACGGCCTCGTGGCGCGCTATGAGCGGGAGGGCGCGCTGACCGACGGCGCGGCGCTCGAGGCCGAGGCGGCGCTTAGCGGCATGGCGGCGGCGTGCAAAAAGTACCGCCTGCTGATGGTCGGGCACGCGCACATCGACATGAACTGGATGTGGCGCTACGACGAGACGGTCTCCATCGCGCTGGACACGTTCCGCACGGCGCTCAACCTGATGAAGGAGTTCCCGAAATTCACCTTCGCGCAGTCCCAGGCGTCCACATACGCGATCGTGGAGGAGCACGAGCCCCAGATGCTGGAGGAGATCCGCGCGCGTATCGCGTCCGGCCAGTGGGAGGTCTCCGCGTCCACCTGGGTGGAGGCCGACCGGAACATGCCCTCGGCCGAATCGGTGGCCCGCCACTTCCTGTACACGAAGCGCTACCTGCCCAAGCTGCTGGGCATCCGGGCGGAGGACCTGAACCTGGACTTTGAGCCGGACACCTTCGGCCACCACCAGAACGTGCCGGACATGCTGGCGCGCGCGGGCGTCAAATACTACTACCACTGCCGCGGCGAGGAAAACCAGTCGCTGTACCGCTGGCAGTCGCCCTTGGGCGCGGAGATCCTGGTGTACCTGGAGCCGGGCTGGTATTTGGGCCCGGTGACCGGCGACGCCGCGATAAGGGTGCCGGAATTCTGCGAGCGCTTCGGAACCAACGCGGCGCTCCTGGTCTACGGCGTGGGCGACCACGGCGGCGGGCCGACCCGGCGCGACCTGGAGCGCATCGTGGACATGGGTTCGTGGCCGATCTTCCCGGCGGTGGAATTCGGCACCTACCGTGAGTTCTTTCAGGCGGCGGAAGCGGCGAGGGAGCGCATTCCGGTGCTGACCGGCGAGCGGAACCCGGTGTTCTCCGGCTGCTACACCACGCAGACCCGCATCAAGCAGGGCAACCGCGTGGCGGAGCGCATGCTGTACGACGCCGAATCGCTGGGCGCGTTCGCTGCGCTGGAGTGCGGCGCGGGGTACGACCGCGGCGCGTTCGAAAAGGCGTGGCGGCGCGTATTGTTCAACCAGTTTCACGACATCCTGCCCGGCTCCGGCGTGGTGGACACCCGGGAATACGCGATGGCGGGCTTCCAGGAGGCGTTCGCGGCGGCGACCAGCTCCAGGCGGCTCTCGCGGGCGGCGGTCGCGGGCCGCATCGACACCCAATCCCTCGCCGGGGCGGATTTGGCCGGCTCCACCGCCGAGGGTGCGGGCGTCGGCTTCGGCGTGCAGGGTTTCGGCGCGGCGCAGGTCTCCCGCGGCGGCGGGAAGACGCGGGTGTTCCACCTGTTCAACCCGCTGCCCTTTGATCGCCGCCAGGTGTGCGATCTGATCCTGTGGGACTACCTGGAGGACCCCGACCTGATCGAAGTGACCGATTCCGGCGGGCGGCTTCTTCGCCATCAGCTGATCGACAAGAAATTCAACGAATACTGGCAGCACGAGTGGGCGCGGCTCCTGGTCGAGGCCGACGTGCCCGCGCTGGGCTACGCTACCGTCGTACTGAAAACGCGGGACGAAAAGCCGCCCGTTCGCCCCGTCCGCGCCGACCCGCGCGTCGAAAAGCCGTTTATCATGGCGCTGGAGAACGACCGCGTCCGGGCCGAATTCGACGCCTCCACCGGGGAACTGACCGCGCTTGTGGACAAAAAGACCAGCAAGACCCGCGCGCTGGAGGCCGGCTTCCGCTTCATCGAGGAGGACCCAACAAAGGGCATGACCAGCTGGGTGGTCGGCCGCATCATGCGCGATGCGCCGGTTCGCGGCAGCGCCCGGATCGCATTATTGTGCGATGGCCCGCTCTACAAGGCGTACAAGGTGGAGACCCGCGTGGGCGAACGCAGCCTGCTCAAGTACACCGTTTCGCTGCGCGCGGGCAGCGACACCCTGGATTTCGACGTCGACTGCGATTGGCAGGAGACGGGCAGCGAATCCACCTGCATCCCGCAGCTCGCCTTCGCGGCCAGGCTGCCCGAAGCGCCCAGTCGCTTCACCTACGACATCCCCGGCGGGTGGATCGAGCGCGCGCCCGCGGCGATGGACCTGCCGTCCCAGGGCATGATCGCGGCGGGCGGCGCGGCGCTGCTGTGCGACAGCCGGTACGGCTTCCGCGGCGACGGCGAGCGCGTGAGCTGCACGCTGATCCGCTCGTCCTTCGACCCCGATCCGTACCCGGAGCCGGGCCACCACGCGTTCCGGCTGGGCCTCAAGGCAGCGGACGCCGAAGGCGCGGCGCTGCTCAACGAGGCCGCCGCCTGGAACCAGCGGGTGGAGGCCGTGTCCGGCTCCATCCACCCGGGCGACCGCGCGCCGGACGGCTCGTTCCTCCGCGCATCGGGCGCGGTGGTCTCGGGCGTCAAGCTGGCGGAGGATGAGGACGCGGTGATCGTGCGGCTGCACGCGGCGGAGTCCGGTTTTGCACGGCTGACGTTTGCCCGGCCCGTCCGCTCCGCCCGGATGGTGGACGCGCTGGAAGCGCCCGCGCCGGGAGAAGCGAAGCTGGAGGGAGCGAGCGTCGTCGTCCCGGTTCCCGCCGAGGGCGGCGCGGCCGTCAAGATATGCTTCTCAAAGCGTTGAAAATCCGCTTCGCGTCTTTTCAACGCGTGGGAGGAACTGCGTGCGCCTGAAAATCTGCGGATTTTCCGGGGGCGCACTGACCCAAGGAAATGTTTCCGTAACCAGTGTGCGCACTGGTTACCGAAACCGCGTCCCCGGCGACTTGTCGCCGGGGACGATTGAGTGGTACGACGAAGTTATCAATAAACGAAGCGCGGGGCCGTCGGCTCCGCGCTTGTTTCATAGATTTGAACTGATCTGTCACCCTTCGAGGCGGGGGAGGCAATGGCGCATCCACACGCGCATCTCGCCGCGGCCGCGGTGGTTCCACAGCGAATAGGGGATCGCGGTGAATTCCGCGGGTTCGTAGACCGGCGCGGCCTCGCGGTAGAGCGCGTCCTCGCCCTCGGGCGCCTTTTCGCGCCAGCCGGAGACGGTCAGCGCGGGCGCGGCCCCGTCCACCGGGCAGGGGCGCGGCCGGGCGCTCTTTGACGGGTCGACGACCGCCGCCGCCAGGCCCGGCCCGTTGTCCGCCTGCTCGAAGCAGTAGACCAGCGGCCCCAGCGTCAGCGCCACGTCGCCGCAATCGGCGGACACCCGGGGATCGGCGTACAGATAGCGCGGCCGCACGTCCAGCGCCAGCGCGATCTCATGCGTTCCTTCGGGGCAGTCCAATCGCGCGTAGCCCTTTTCAATCCGGGGGGATTGGGGCGCGCCGTCGAGCGTCAGCGTTCGAAGCGGCGAGTGCCCGGGAACCCGAAGCGAGAGCGAAAGCGGCCTGTCCAGCGTGAGATGAAGGTCGATCTGTCCGTCCGCGGGGTAGCGGGTGTCGAGGCGGAGGCTGCCGCCCGGGAAGGACGCCTCCGAGGGCAGGTACAGGTGGACGAACAGCTCGCCCTCCGCCTGGCCGAAGGCGTACTGCCCCAGCGAGCCCAGCGTGCGGGCGATGTTGGTGGGGCAGCAGGCCACGTCGAACCACTGCTGGCGCTCGGTCTTTACGTGGCGAAGGCGCATGGAGTGGTCGCAGAACTCCGGCGTCACTTCCAGCGGGTTGACGTAGAAGAAGCGGTTGCCATCCCGGCTGATTCCGGCGAGCACGTTGTTGTACAGCGCGCGCTCCATCACGTCGGCGTAGCGGCCGTCCCGCTCCATGCGCAGCATCCTGAGCGCGAACAGCGCAAGGCCGATCGAGGCGCAGCTCTCGCAATAGCAGGCGTCGTTAGGCAGGTCGAAAGCCGCGGTGAACCGCTCGCCGTACTCCGCGCTGCCGACGCCGCCGGTGATGTAAAGCTTGCCGCGCTCGATGTCGCGGAAGATCGCGCGGCAGGCGGTTTTCAGCCGCTCGTCCCCGGTCTCCGCGGCCAGGTCCGCCATCGCGCAATAGAGGTAGGCGGCGCGCACCGCGTGGCCCTCGGCAGAACGCTGCTCCCTGGGCGGCAGGAAGGTCTGCGCGTAGTATTCGTCCGCCATCAGCTCGGGGTCAAAGATCGTGGTTCCGCCGCGGCGCGCCTGCTCCTGCTCAAAGTACAGCGGGCGGCTGCCGCGCTGGGAGACGAAGTAGTCCGAAAGGCGCAGGTATCGCTGCTCGCCGGTGGCCCGGTAGAGCTTGACCAGCGCCAGCTCGATCTCCTCGTGCCCCGGATAGCCCTTGAGCTTGCCCGGCTCGGGGCCGAATGTCCGGTCGATCAGGTCGGCGTAGCGGCACATGACCTCCAGGAAATCGCGCTTGCCGGTGGCCTCAAAGTAGGCGACCGCCGCCTCGATGAAGTGCCCCGCGCAGTACAGCTCGTGGCCTTCCTTCAGGTTGGTCCAGCGCTTGCCCGGCTCCTTCAGCGTGTAATAGGTGTTCAGGTAGCCGTCCGGCTGCTGCACTTTTTTGATTAGTTCAATGCACGCGTCCGCCCGCGCCTCCAGTTCCGGGTCCGGGCGGGTCGCCAGGCTGTAGGACACCGCCTCCAGCCACTTGGCCAGGTCCGAATCCTGAAAGACCATGCCGTAGTATTCGCCTTGCTCAAGCCCCGCGGCGATGCGGAAGTTCTTCAGGCAGCCGCTCCGGGCGCCGGACTTCAGGCGGTCGTTCAGCATGTCCCACTGGTAGGGGATGATCTCGGTGTGCAGCTTTTCAATGTAGTGGCCAAACAAAGGGTCGTTGATGCGGATGTCCTTGAGGGGCAGAGGCCCGAGGGTTTTCATCGTCGGTTATCCTTTCATGCCGGTAGTTTTGATGCCCTGTACCAGGTACCGGGAGCCGAACAGTTAGAGCAGCATCGGCGGGATGATCATCAGCGTGGACGCGGCCATCAGCGTGTGCCAGGTGATGGTGAACGGGTTGTCCCCGAAGTTGCGGTAGTGGGACATCACCGCCACCGTCAGCGGCCGCCAGGTGTCGCGGTTCAGGAAGATGATCGGCTGCGTCAGTTCGTTCCACCAGAACACCGAGGAGAGCACGAACACGGTGGCGAACGTCGGCTTCGAAAGCGGCACCAGCACCCGGAAGAACGCGCGCACCCTTCCGCAGCCGTCGATGGCGGCGGCCTCGTCCAGTTCCTTCGGGATCGTGCGGAAGAACTGCCGGAACAGGAACACGTTGTAGGGGTAGGCGAACCACGCGGGCACGATCATCGGCAGCAGCGTGTCCAGCCAGCCGAGCTTGGAGAACATCATGTACTGCGGGATAATCAGCGAAATGCCCGGCACCAGCATCGTGCCGATGATTACGGAGAAGAACAGGTTTTTGCCGGGGAAGTCCATCCGCGCCAGCGGGTACGCCACGAGCGACGAGGACAGGAGCGTCCCCACGCCGGTGCCCAGGATCAAGATCAGCGTATTCCTCAAGTAGCGGTAGAACGCGCCCTCCGACAGGATGCGGGTATAGTTGTCCAGCTGCGGCGACTTGGGAAAGATCGTCGGCGGGAACTGGCTGACCTCCACCAGGCTTTTGAACGAACTGGAGACGATCCAGATGATCGGGAAGAACATAATCAGCGCGACGAGACACTTGAGAAGCGTGATCATCGCGTGCGACAGCTTATTTTTGCGGCCGGGCATGCGTTCACACCTCCCTAAATTTCATAGTAGACGTACCGCTTAGACAGCGCGAACAAAACGCTTGCGAACACCGCGGCGATCAGGAACAGCACCACCGACAGCGCGCAGCCGTACCCCACCTTGTAGTTGAGGAAGGCTTCCTTATAAATTAGAAGGCTCAGCACGTTCGTCGCGCCGTTGGGGCCGCCCTCGGTCAGCGGGTACAAAAGGGCGAAGGAGCCGTTCAGCGCGCTGATGGAGCCCATGACCATGTTGAACAGGATCACCGGCGATAGGATCGGCAGCGTGACGCTGCGGAACTTGCGCAGCGCGCTGGCGCCGTCGATCTCGCAGGCCTCATAGAGCTCCGTGGGCACGTCGTTCAGGCCTGAGCGGAAGATCATCATCATCTGCCCGGTGTTGTAGGTGAACAGCGTCACGAAGAACACCGCGAAGTAGACGGTGTTCACGTCATACAGCCAGTTGATGTTCACGCTTTTGCCGCTTAAGATGGTCAAAAGGTAGTTAAACACGCCCGCGTCGGCGCCCATGATCATCCGGAACGCGAACGCCAGCGCGACGGTGGGAATGACCGCGGGCACGAAGTAGAAGAACTGGAAGATGCCGTTCAGCCGCTGCTTGCGGTTTAAGAGCATCGCCATGAACAGCGCCCAGATGGCGGTGACGATCATCATCACGAGGGTGAAATAGAGCGTCACCTTCAGGGAATTCAGAAACGTCGGGCTGGCCGCCATGTTGACGTAGTTTTTGAAGCCCAGGAATTTGGAAAGCCCGGTCAGCTTGCGGTTGGTCAGGCTCATGGTGAGCATGTAGACGATCGGGAACGCGGAGAAACAAAGAAAGCCTATGAACCAGGGGCTCATGAAGCCGTAGGCCACCAGATTGTTCCGCCGCCTTCGCTGCGCGGCGGTTTGTGGCGATGATTTTGCCATGATCGATCCTCCTGTCCACGGGCGGGTCCGGGATATTTTAAAAGGTTGGGCTGCCGCGCCCTTGCACCGCATGGCGCGGCAGCCCGTTTTTCATGGATCAGTAGCCGATGGTCTCCGCGGCGTACTGCATCGCCTGGCTGACCGCGTCCTTCGGGGCGATCTGGCCCAGCGTCGCGGACTGGAACAGGTTGACCGCGTTGCCGGTCACGCCCGCGGGCAGGCAGGTGTAGCCGAACACGCCGCACTCCAGCGACTTGGTGATGGCGTCCCAGTTCTCAATCGAAGTGGCGGCGGCGACCTTCCAATCGCCCTTGGCCGCGATGGCCTTCAGCGCGGACGGGTTACCGGAGGACTTGGAGTTGATGGCCTGGCCGTCGGGCCCCATCAGGTACTCGATGACCTTCCAGGCCGCGTCGGGGTTCTTGCAGGTGGAGGAGATGGTGTAGAAGCCGGTGTGCAGCGTGTTGTACTGGCGCGCGTCCTTGGGCAGCACCGCGATGTCCCAGTTGAAGGGCAGGTTGCCGCCGTAGGTGCCGATCTGCCAGCTGCCCTGCCAGCTCATGGCCGCCATGCCGGAGGAGAACAGATCCGCGGTGTCGGAGGAAGGCTGCGGCATCACGCCGTCCTTGACCATCTGCGCGCAGTCGGTCACGAACTTGGTGGCGCCGTCGCCGATCACCAGCTGGCCGTTCGAGGGATCATACACCTGATCGCCCGCCGCGCCGACGCCCGCCCACCAGGTCTGAAGGTTGGGCAGCGTGCAGCCGTACACCTTGGTGGTGCCGTCGGCGTTCTTCTGGGTCAGCTTCTGGGCGGCCGCCTGGAAGTCGGCGTAGGTCCAGTCGTTGGTGGGGTAGGCGATGCCGGCCGCGTCAAACATATCCTGGTTGTAGTACAGGATCTCGGTGGCGGCGCACCAGGGCAGGCCGTAGGTGGCGCCCAGGCCGCTGGACAGGTTGGCCACGGCGTCGATGAAGTCCTTCTGATCGATGGAGGACTTGGCCAGGTAGTCGTCCAGCTTCAGGATGCCGTTCGCCTCGACGAAGTTCTTCAGGTCGCATTCCCAGACGATCATGATGTCCGCGTCGCTCTTGGAAGCGACCATTTGGTTCAGCTTGGAGGAATACTCGGTCTCCGGGATCACGGTGACGTTCACCTTGACGCCGGTGGCCTTCTCGGCCTGCAGGTACATGTTCATCGCCGGGTCCTCGTTGGGCTCGTTCCACACCGTCAGCGAGACGGTGGGCTGCGCCTCGGCCATCGCGACCGGAACCGCCATCGCGGCGATCATCAGAACGCTCAGCAAGAGGGCAATCAGTTTACGGGACATACGGACACCTCCAAAGATGATTTAATCGAGCGCTGACGCGCGTCAATCCGTCTGCCAGGGGCTGGAAGAATAGGTCTTAAGAATGATACCACGCAAACGTTTTTTAGTCTATTAAGATATTATATGCGTCATAGGGGGTTTGTCAACCCCTTTTTTACGCGATTTGCGCAAAAAAGAATTCCGCCGGATGTGCAACCGGCGGAGGAATCCGCGCAACGCCATGGATTATCGTACGGGTCAGTCGGCGATGAAGAACTTCACCAGGATGCCCTGGGGGTACTTGCCGAATTCGCGCCCGAAGACCATGATGCCGTTCATGTGCTCGGCGTCGGGCTTGATGCCGACCCTGAGCGTCAGAAAGCGCTCCTGGGCCAGGATCTCCGCGCCGGTCGCCGGGTTGGTCTTCCGGTGGTTGATGAAGCAGCCGCCGTCGTTGAGCGAAATCTTTAAAAGTTCGCCGTTGTAGGGCAGCGTGCGCCACCAGGAGGGGGTGTAGATGGCGCTCTCGCGGTCGTCCTCCAGGCTTACGGTCTGGGTGCCCACCTCCACGCCGTTCACCCAGACGGTCACATCGGACACGTCCTCGGTGATGCGGCTGGCCGGGATGTCCGGCGGCAGGCAGAGCGCCTTGTGGGTGCGAACCATGTGATGGGGCGAGATCTCCAGCACGATCTTGACTTTTGTGATCCGCTTTCCGATGAACAGCGGGTCCACCGGGATGCGGTACTCCAGGTAGCCGAAGGCCGTCCACACCAGCGCGGCGTTCACCCGCTCCACGTCGCAGAACGAGGAGGGGTCGTCCCACTTGCGGATGATGTGGCTGTGGGAGGCCAGGCCGCAGGGCGCCCAGGCGTCGAAGCCGAAGAAGTTGCCCACGGGCACCTCGATCTCGTAGTAGGCCTCGTCGTCGGCGTCGCTCTTTGGCTGCGGGTCGAAGTCGAAGATCAGCCGGTCGTAGACCTTGTGGCAGATGCGCTGATTGCCCACGGTGCCGGCGCGGTACTCGCTGCGGATGAAGCCCGCCTGTTCCAAGAGGTTGATGTGGGTCAGCACCGCGGTCTTTGAAAGATCCAGCTGGGCGGCGATGTTCTGCACGTTCATGTCGCCGTCCGAGAGCAGCGAGAGGATTTTGAGCCGGACGTCGTTGGAAAGCGCCTTGACCACCGGCGCGACGTGGCTGCCCTCGATGCGCATCTCCTTGGACACGGCTCATCCCTCCCCGGCGTTTTCTCGTTTGCTGCATTATAGCACATAGGCCGGGGCGCGTCAAAGCCAATCCGGGGAAGCGAGGGGATGCCCGCGTCAATCGCGGATGGAGCGCAGGTACTCGCCGGGCGTCAGCCGCATCAGCCGCTTGAACTGCCGGGAGAGCGCCGCCGGGCTGGAATACCCGAGTTCGTCCGCGATTTGGGTGATGTTCTTTTCGCCGGCGCGCAGTAGCCTTCGCGCCTCTTCAATGCGCAGCCGCCGGTAGTATTCCATCACCGTGACGCCCGCGTAGCGCCTGAAGCGCTCCTTGAGCACCGTCTGGGATAGCCCGACCCCCCGGCAGACCTGGGAAAAGCGCAGCGTGCCGTCCAAACGCGCGCTCATCAGTTCCCGCGTCCGCTCGAAGCAGGCGGCGAAGTCCTCCTCCCCGGTCAGGCGGGGGCTGGTCGCCTGGGCGGGCGACGGCTCGTGCGCGCGGAGCAGGTCGATGAGCAGGTGGGTCAGGTACAATACGATCATCTGCACGCTGCCCCGGGGCGCCGCGGAGTCCAGAAACAGCTGCTTCTGGTCGGACACGTCGAGGATCGGGCCGAACGCGCGCTGCCCCTCCTGGATCAAGCGGGAGAGCAGGCGCCGCTGGGACGAGAGCAGCGTGTACTGCCTGCCGCGGAATTCCCGCATCGCGGGGCTTGCGCACTTGAAGGAGATCACGAAGATGTTGGCGCCTTTTTTGTAGTTGGCCCAGATGGAGTGGAACTCGTTGGGCTTGTGAAAGATCAATTGGCCCTGATCGAGCCTCCTGACCTCCTTGCCCGCGCCGATCTCCGCCTCGCCCTGGTCGATGTAGACCATCTCCCAGAAATCGTGTTTTTCGCCGCTGAACACGTAGCCGGAGGCGAATTGGAAGTAGTGCAGGCTGTACAGCCCGGTGATCGCGATCTCGTTTCGCGGCTTCAGCATCCGGTATTCCGACACGGGAATCCCCCCTTGAATCCACTTTGACACATCCGCCTCCGCCTGTCAATGCCGATCCGGCGGATTTGCATCATTTTCCGCCCGATTTGAACGTGCTTTTCCCGCGCGGCTTTGTTATGATCGATGTTCGGGGGGCGTTTATCCGTGAAACAAAAGCCGATACTGGTCATCATGGCGGCTGGGCTGGGCAGCCGTTACGGCGGACTGAAGCAGATCGATCCCGTGGACGGTCGGAGGCAGATCATCATCGACTATTCCATCTACGATGCGGTGCGCGCGGGCTTCGGCAAGGTGATCGCGGTCATCACACCCGAAATGGAAAAAGACTTTCGCGAGGTGATCGGCGACCGCATCGCGCCGCTTGTGAATCTTGAGTGCGCCTACCAGCGGCTGGACACCCTGCCCAGCGGCTTTTCGGTGCCGGAGGGGCGCACAAAACCCTGGGGTACCGCCCATGCGGTGCTCTGCGCCGCGCCGTTGATCGACGGCCCCTTCGCGGTGATCAACGCGGACGATTTCTACGGCCGCACCGCCTACCGGCAGCTGGCGGACTATCTTTCCGAGCCCCGCGGGGCCGGCGAGCACGTGATGGTGGGCTACGACATCGAAAACACATTGACCGAGCACGGCACCGTGGCGCGCGGCGTGTGCCGCGTGGAGAGCGGCTTTTTGACCGAGATCGCGGAGCGCACCCGCATCGAGCCGAGGGAGGGCGGCGCGGCCTTCACCGAGGACGGCGAACATTTCACCTTCCTGCCGAACGGCACGGTGGTCAGCATGAACTTCTGGGGCTTTCAGCCGGGCATGATTTGCGAGATCGAGGCGCGCTTCGCGGGCTTTTTGGAAAAAAACCTGCCCGTAAATCCGCTGAAGTGCGAATACTTCCTGCCCGCCGTCCCGAATCAGCTGATTCAGGAGGGCTGCGCCACGGTGCGCGTGCTGCCCACCCGCGAAAAATGGTACGGCGTGACCTACCGGGACGACATGCCGCGCGTCCGCGCCGCGATCCATGAAATGAAACAAGCGGGGATTTACCCCGACGAGCTTTGGAGAGAACCGGCATGCTGAGCATCCTAAACCGATTCCGGCTGGAAGGCGCGCCCGTCTCCTGCGCGCGCTACGGCAGCGGGCACATCAACGAGACCTACCTGGTGGAGACCGACGCGCCCCACCGCTACATCCTGCAGAAGATCAACCGCAGCATTTTCAAGGACGTGCCGGCGCTGATGGAGAACATCCGCTCCGTCACGACCTACCTGGCCCGGCTGGATCCGGACCCGCGCCACGTGCTGACGCTGGTGCCCGCGCTGGACGGCCCGCCCTGGGTGAAGGACGGCGAGGGCGAAACCTGGCGCGTCTACGAGTTCGTCACCGGCGGCATCTGCCTGGACCGGGCGGAGAGCGCGGAGGACTTTTACCAGAGCGCGATCGCCTTCGGGCGCTTTCAGACGATGCTGGCGGATTTCCCGGCGGGCACGCTGCACGAGACCATCGCCCGCTTCCACGATACGCCCGCCCGCTATCTGGCGCTGCGCCGGGCGATGGAGCGGGATTCCGAAGGCCGCCGGCGGAAGGTGGAAAAAGAGCTGGAGTTCGCGTTCTCGCGGGAAAAAGAGGCCGGCGGGCTGATGGGGCTGCTGGCGGCCGGCGCGCTGCCGCTCCGGGTGACCCACAACGACACCAAGCTGAACAACGTGATCCTGGACGAGAAAACCCGCACCCCGCTGTGCGTAATCGACCTGGACACGGTGATGCCGGGCCTCGTGGCCAACGATTTTGGCGATTCCGTGCGCTTCGGCGCGTCCACCGCCGCCGAGGACGAGGTGGACCTGATGCGCGTGAGCCTCTCGTTGCCGCTGTATGAAACCTACGTCCGGGGCTTTCTGAGCGCCTGCGGCGCGCGGCTGACCCGGCGCGAGGTGGAGACGCTGCCGCTGGGCGCGTTCTTGATGACGCTGGAGAACGGCGTGCGCTTTTTGACCGACTACCTGGAGGGCGACCACTACTACGCCATCCATAGGCCTTCTCACAACCTGGACCGGTGCCGCACCCAGTTCCGGCTCGTTCAGGACATGGAGCGGAAATGGGACGCGATGAACGAGGCGGTCTTGCGGCATGGCTGACGGAAGGGGCGGGCCGGTGCGCGCGGTCGTGGTCGGGATGGGCGACCGGTCGATGATCTACGCCCGGGAGGCGCTTCGGCACCCGGACCGGCTCCAAATCGTGGGCGTCGCGGACGTGAACCCCGCCCGGGTGCGCCTGGCGCGGGAAGTATTCGGCATCCCGGAGGAGCGCTGCTTTCCGTCGGCGGAGGAATTGGCCGAAGTGCCGAAGTTTGCGGACGCCGCGATCAACGGCACGATGGACCCGCAACACGTGGCCACCACATTGCCCCTTTTGCGCCGGGGCTACGACGTGCTGCTGGAGAAACCCTTCGCGCTGAACCAACAGGAGGCGGACGCGCTCGCCGCCTGCGTTCGGGAGACCGGCAGACATGTGATGGTCTGCCACGTGCTGCGCTACGCGCCGTTTTACCGGAAGCTCAAGGAATTGGCGCTGTCCGGGGCGCTGGGCCGCCTGATGAACATCCAGATGACCGAGCAGGTCAGCTATTTTCACGAGTCCGTCTCCTACGTGCGGGGCAAGTACGCGTCGAAGGAGTGGTGCGGTTCGGGGCTTCTGCTGTCCAAGTGCAGCCACGACCTGGATCTGATGGCTTGGCTGATGGCGGAGACTTTGCCCAAAACCGTATCCAGCGTCGGCTCGCTGTTCCAGTTCCGGCCGGAGATGGCGCCCGAGGGCGCGGGCACCCACTGCCTAACGGACTGCCCCGTCGAGCGGGACTGCGTCTATTCGGCCCGGCGGCTGTACCTGGAGCATCCCCAGCGCTGGGCGGCGAACATCTGGCACGACACCGGATACGAGGGCGCGACGGAGGAGGAAAAGCTCGCCGCGCTGTCCGAGCCGGGCAGCCGCTACAGCCGCTGCGTCTACCGCTGCGGCATCAAAATCGTCGACCATCAGTCGGTGCTGGTGGGCTTTATAGACGGCGCGACCGGCACGTTCACGATCAACGGCGGCGCCTCGGAGGCGTCCCGGCTGATCCACCTGACGGGCACGAAGGGGGAGGCCTTCGGCCGCTTTGAGGACGGGCATTTCACGGTGTCCTTAATCGCGCCGGAGGCGGAATCCGGAAAACGGGTGTATGAGGTGGACGCGTCGGCCCGGGACGCCCACGGCGGCGGCGACCAGGCGCTTGTCGCGGACTTCGTTTCACTGGTTCGGGGGGAGGCGGCCTCGGTCAGCTGCACGGAGCTTGCGCAGTCGATGGCGGGCCACCGGCTGGCCTTTCTGGCCGAGGAATCCCGGGAAAAGGGCGGCGCGGCGCTGCCCTATTGACCCAAATGAACCCCGCCCGCTGCGCGCGGGATCAAAAAAACCGGCGCGAGCCCGTTTGGGACGTAAAATCAAATTGAAAAAACCGAGAAGATCCTGTATAATATGTTTGTAATGGAACGCGCGGCGTTTCAAATATAATAGGAGGGGAAAACATGAAAAGGTTCGTTGTCCTGCTTCTGGTCGCCCTGTTGACGCTTTCCTGCGCAAGCTACGTCGCCTCGGCGGAGGACATCACGCTGGACGTCATCATCTGCCAGTATGGCAACAATACCAACAACTGGTTCACCGGCACCGGCATCAATGGCAAGAGTTTCGTCCAGTTATTCGAGGAAGCCAACCCCGGCATCAAGCTGAACCTCGAAGTGGTCTCCTGGAACGACGTCTACACCGTGGTTTCCACCCGCATCAGCAATGGCAACGCCCCTGACATCCTGAACATCGACACCTTCGCGGACTACGCCAACGAGGGCCTTCTGCTGCCCGTCAAGGACTACTGCCCGGATTCGCTGCTCAAGGATTTCTTCCCCGCCTTCATCCAGCAGTCTGTGATCAACGACACCGTGTGGGCCGTGCCGGATCTGGCTTCCGCCCGCGCGCTGTACTACAACACGGACATCTTCAAAGCGGCCGGCATCGAGGCCCCCACGACCTGGGCCGAGCTTGATGACGCCTGCCAGGCGATCAAGGACTACGACGCCAACGTGTACCCCTGGGGCATGGACATGACCACCGACGAAGGCCAGGCCGCGTTCTCCTACTACGTCTGGAACAACGACGGCGGCTTCGTGGACGACAAGGGCGAATGGGCGCTGAACTCCGACGCCAACGTGGAGGCGCTCAAGTTCGCCGTCGGCCTGTACACGAAGGGCTACACCAACCCCAGCCCCGCCACCCAGACCCGCTACGACCTGCAGGATATGTTCGGCGCCGGCAAGATGGCGATGATCATCACCACCAACCAGCTGCCCACCTACCTGAAGGAGAAGGGCTACAACGTCAACTTCGCCACCGCCGCGCTGCCGCACAATGAGGGCAAGAAGGTCGGCGCCACCGGCGTCATGGACCGCATCATGGCCTTCAAGGACGACTCCTATCCGGATCAGGCCGCCCGCAACGCGGCCATCGGCAAGTTCCTCACGTTCTTCTACAGCCCTGAGATGTACACCGGCTGGGTCAGCATGGAGGGCTTCCTGCCCGCCGTGTCCTCCGCGGTGTCCTACCTGGTGAAGGCCGACCCGTCCTTCCAGACTTGGCTGGACGTGCTGGGCTCCTGCCAGTTCTATCCGACCGCCAAGAGCAACTGGATCGACGTGAAGCAGGGCGTCATCGAGGCGGAGCAGAACGCTCTCTTGGGCGGCGACGTCAAGCAGCTGCTCGACGATCTGCAGGCCAAGGTCACCGCGAAATAGTGGGCGTCCAAATCCACTTCGTGTCTTTGGACGCGTAAGGGGGAGGACTGCGCGGGCCTGAAACCCTGCGGGGTTTCCGGGCGGCCCGCTGACCAGAGGAATAGTTTCCTCCACCGGCCTCCGGGCTGGTGGAGGAAACTTGGTTCCCGACGCGCGGGTCGCCGGGAACCATTTGAAAGAACGAAAGGGTTTGTCAACCGGCTGACGGCTGGCAGACCGGGGCCCTCCATGACCACGAGTAATACTAATTCCAAATATTACTGCATCGTCGCAGGGGATCTTTTCGCGCAGGACTGTGTCGCCTTCCGCTCGGCGTAGCGCTGCTACGCCTCGCTCCGGCTCCTTGTCCTGCGTCGAAAATCCCTCCTTGCTTTGGAAGCATTAATATTCTCCATTAGTATAAGGGAGGAACCGGCGATGAATACGATTCTCGTGCGCCACAAATGGGAACCCTACCTTTGGCTGCTCCCCAGCCTGACGCTGATGACGATCTTTGTCGTCTTTCCGATTGGGATCGTGTTCAAGCTCTCCTTCAGCGCGATCTCGAAGGCCGGCATTGTGGGCGGCTTCATCGGCCTCGGCAACTTCAAAGAGGCCGTCTCCGACAAGGCTTTCGGCACCGTGATGCTCAACACGCTCTACTGGGTGGTGTCGGTGGTCGGCCTGTCCACGCTGATCGGCTATGCCGTCGCCATGATGATGAACACCCGCTTTCACGGCCGGAAAATCGCGCGCTCGGTGCTGATCTTTCCCTGGGCCACCTCGCTGGTGATCCAGGCCTCCATTTGGAACTACATCATCAACTTTGAATACGGCAACCTCAACAACATCCTGCTGAACCTGGGGATTCTGAAGGATGCGATCAACTGGCGCGCCTCCTATCAGATCGAGTTCATGTGGGAGTGCGGCGTCGGCATTTTTGTGACGATCCCGTTCGTCACATTCTGCATCCTGGCCGGGCTTCAGTCCATCGACGAGGCCTATTACGAGGCTGCCACGGTGGACGGCGCGGGCTACTGGAAAAAGCTCACCCACATCACGCTGCCGCTGGTCAAGCCGGCGCTCACGGTCAGCACGGTGCTGAACATCATCTACGTCTTCAACTCCTTCCCGATCATCTACACCATCACCAAGGGCGCGCCCGCCAACAAGACGGACACAATGGTCACATACCTCTACATGCTCGCCTTCTACGACCAGCGCAAGGGCCCCGCCACCTCGCTGTCGGTGATCGGCTTTGCGATTTTGTGCGTCGTCGCCGGGCTGTACATGATGATCACGATGCGGAAGGAAGAGTATTAGCGATGAAGAGCCTGACGCCGGCGGCCGCGAAGAAGAAGAACCTGCGCGCGCTGATCCTCTCGGTCGCGTCCGTCTTTGTGATCCTGATCCTGTTTTCGCTGCCCGTCTATCAGTTTGACACCAACCTGTACACCCAAAAGTCCGGCAACACATTCGTGGGCGACGAGCGGTACGCGGCTGCCCGGGCCGAGGCGGATCAGCAAGCGGCCGCCTACCAGGCGCAAAAGGGCTTGGGGAACGTAGCGGTTTCCGAGGAAGTGACCCAGCGCGTCAACTCCAAGGGGCAGACCACTTCGATGATTACTTTCAGGGTCAACGCCACCGCTACCCGGAACGGCTGGGATTTCATGGCTTCGGACCTGCCCTCCGGCAGGGTGCTGCTCTTCGCGGCGGTCGCGCTGGGCCTTGCGCTGCTGCTGCTCGCGCTCAGCCTGCCCGGCACGTTGAGGACGCCGCCCAAGGCGCTTTCAAAGCGCAGCGAGGCGATGCGGCAGATCGCCTCGGCGCTGACGCTGATCGCGCTGCTCTTGGTGCCGGTATTCCACTTCACGACGGTGAACGTGTTCGAGCGGCAGATCCTGGCGCAGCTCTCGAAGGGGACGGCCAACCTTTCCGCGCTGCTCGGCGCGGCGGACGCGTTCCTCTACGGCGGGCAGGCGGGCGGCGCGATTGCCACGGAGATCGCCGGGCTCGCGCACCATTCGATGCCCGCGCTGTGGCTTTTGATGCCGGCGATATTCCTGCTGCTCGTTTCGATGATCCTCCTGTCCAAGGAGTCCCTCAGGCACACGCTGGGCCGGGGCTTTCTGTACTTTTCGGTGATCCTTTTGTGCGCCGTGATCCTCTACCCCTATTACGTGATGCTGATCACCGCGTTCCGCGACATCGCCGAGACCACCGACATGTACTTCACCCACATCTTCCCGACCCACTGGGTCTGGAGCAACATCCCGGACATCGTGAACCGGGGCGTTTTGCGCTTCCTGCTCAACTCGCTCGCGCTGTCCGGCGGGGCGACCGCGGTCGCGCTGGCCTGCGGCATCCCCGCGGCCTACGCGATGGCGCGCATGCAGTTCCGCGGCAAGAAGGCGTTTCTGGGCTTCGTAATCATGAGCCAGATGTTCGCGCCCATCGTGCTGCTGGTGGGCATCTCGCAGCTGATGAACTTCCTGAAGCTGAACGACTCTATCCTGGGCCTGATGCTGATCAACGCGGCGTTCAATCAGGCGTTTGCGATCTGGCTGCTGCGCGGCACATTCGTCTCCATATCGCCGGAAATGGAACAGGCGGCCTGCATCGACGGCTGCTCCGTCGGCAGCGCGCTGATGCGCGTGCTGCTGCCGATGGCCGCGCCCGGCATCGTCACCACGCTGATCTTCGTGTTCATCAACGCCTGGAACGAGTACACGATCTCGACGGTTTTGATCTCCACGCCGTTCAAAAAGCCGATCACGGTGGGCATCACCCAGTTCAGCTCGTTCAACATGATCGAGTGGCAGTACCTGTTCGCGTCGGCGCTCCTCGCGACGATCCCGGTGGTCGTCATGTTCATGTTCATCGAGAAGCACCTGGTCGCGGGCCTCACCTCGGGCGGCGTCAAGGGCTGACCCTTATGGAAGCCGGAGCCATCATGCCGGCCAATAAAGAAGACTCGCCGTTTTGCGAGTCAAGCTGTTGACAAACCTCGTCGTGCTTCAATTCGTTCCCGGCGACCTGTGCGCCGGGAACGGTTTCCATAACCAGTGCGAACACTGGTGGAGGAAACAAACCCTCAAGTCAGTGCGCCGCCCGGAAATTCCTCAGAATTTCAGGCGCACGCAGTTCTTCTTCCTTTGCGTTGAAAAACCCCTCAGGGTTTTTCAACGCTCTGGCTCGCCGTTTTGCGAGCCTTCTTTGTTTCGTTTGAATGGCGCTGCCCCTATTCGACGCAGCCGAACAGCCGGATGAACCCCGCCACCTGATCTTCGATCGCGTCCCGCTGCTTCGTGGCCAGGTCCACCCAGGGCAAGCCGTCGCCCAGGTGATCCCGGAGGAATTTCAGCGCGAGGTCGTTCATGGCGGTGTAGATGTTGACTTTTCGGATGCCTCTGCGGATGGCCCGGACGAAGTCGGCGTCGGGGATGCCGGAGCCTCCGTGCAGCACCAGCGCGCAGGGCGTGACCTTATGGATCGCCTGGAGCCGCTCGAAGTCCAGCTTCGGCTCGCCGCGGTAGTGGCCGTGCATGTTGCCGATGGCGATGGCCAGCGCGTCGACGCCGGTGGCCTCGGCAAAGCTACGCGCCTCCTCCGGGTTGGTCAGGTGCAGCTGGTTCACGCGCTCCAGGCTCGTGGCGGCGCTCGCGTCCTCGTCCTCGCCCTCGCCGAACCCCAGGTAGCCGATCTCGCCCTCCACCGACGCGCCGAACGCGTGGGCCGCCTTGACGATCTCCCGCGTCTTCTCAATATTTTCTTTGTGGGGCAGCGCCGAGCCGTCGAACATGATCGAGGTGAAGCCATACCGTAGCGACTTCATCAGAAGGTTGTAGTCCACACCGTGGTCGATGTGCACCACGCAGGGCACCGTGCTGCGCTCGGCAAAGCGAACCAGCAGAGGCCCCATCATCTCCACGTCGTGGTACTTGAAGAACGACTCCGGGAACCCCAAAATCACCGGCAGGTTCACGCGCTCCGCCGCGCGCACCACCGCCTCCGCGTACTCCAGCGAGATGATGTTGAACATCCCCAGCGCGTAGTTCCCGTCCTCCGCCATGTCCAGACCCTGTTTCAGCGTAATCAGCGACATATGACCCTTCCTTTTGGTATTATAGTTGCCACTTTGCGATTTTCCCGGCCAGTTCCGCCGCGCCTTCGATGCCCTCGCCCGCGCGCGCCATGAAATCCGCGAGGCCGTGGGCATTGACGGCCGCGCTGGTCGCGCCCAGCTGCGTGGTGGCGATGGCGCCGGTCGCGTTGGCCACGAGGCCGCACTCCCGAAGCGTCAGCCCCTTCGAAAGCCCCGCCAGAAACCCCGCCACGAAGCTGTCGCCCGCGCCGGTGGTGTCGATGGCGTTCACCGGGAACGCGGGCAGTTCGATCCGCTCGCGATGGCTCTTGATCAGGCAGCCCTTCGCGCCCAGCTTGATCACCACCGCCTGCCGCACGTACTTTAAAAATTCGTCCGCGCAGGCCTCCGCGTCCTCCCGGCCCGCGATTTCGGTCGCCTCGTCGCGGCTGGGCATGAAGTAGTCCAGGTTCCGAAGTTCGCCCGCCAGAAGGCCGATCTTCCGGTGGGTGCCGCTGACGTCCGCCGAAGTGACGGCGCCCCGCGCGCGCGCCTCGTACAACAGCCGCTCCGCGTCCGCCCCGTCGAAGGCGCGCATCGAGACCAGGCTGCCGATGTTGACGATCTTGGCGCGGCCGAGCATTTCGAGGTTCACGTCCTCCAGGCAGAAGTGGTGGATGTTGCCGCTGGAGCTTAAAAAATGCCGCTCGCCCGCCGCGTCGATCAGCACGATGGTGACCACCGTGCGCTCGTCCGGCGGCACGCGCACGCCGGAGAGGTCGATTCCCGCGGCGGCGGCCGCGTCCAGCGCGAACCGTCCGAACCCGTCGCCACCCATCCGGCCCATCAGCCCCGCCTTCAGGCCCAGCGCCGACAGCACGATCGCCTCGTTCAGCGCGTCGCCGCCGGTGCACATGCGCACCTCGTCCGCCCAGGTGGTATCCCGGGAAAAGAGGCTCGCGTCCGCCGGCCGGGCCAGGATGTCCACCAGCATCAGACCCACGCACAGTACGTCCATTTGTACGCCTCTCATGAATCCTCCCGCCTTGCCCGGGCTTTCTGCGAGCCGTTATAATCGAAATTGCGCGCTCGTATTGACGCCGGAACCAGTATAGCACTTTTTTCCGCCGCGGGGAACCATCTGTGCGTAAATGCCGCTTGGCTGGATGCCATTCTTTCTTATTTATATCACAGTATCCGGGAGAATCACTTTTTCAGCTCAAACCAGAAGGTGCTGCCCTCGCCGGGGCGGCTGTCCACGCCGTACTTCGCGCCGTGCAGTTCCAAAATGCCCTTGACGATCGAAAGCCCCAGCCCGGTGCCCGCCTTTTGGCGCACGTGGTTCTTCGCCTTGTAGTAGCGCTCCCAGATGCGGGGCAGATCCTCGGCCTCGATGCCCTCGCCGCGATCCCGAACCTCGACGCGCACCGCGCCGGGGACTCCCACGACCCGCACCTGAATCGCCTTGTCCTCGCCGATGTGGTTGACCGCGTTTCCGATCAGGTTGTACAGCACCTGCTCGATCCTCCGGTCGTCGGCCATCGCCATCTGCCCCGGCTCGATCTCCGCCTCGAAGCGCGCGCCCTCCCGGCCGAGCAGCGGCTCAAACCGGGACATCACCCGCCCGGCGGCCTGGCTGAGATCCGTTTCCTTCAAACTGAGCACCATGCCGCCCGACTGCACCTGGCTGAGCTCCAGCATGTCGCTGACCAGCTCGGTCAGCCGGTCGGACTCCGCGGCGATGATGCCAAGGTGCGCCTCCCGCTTCTCCCGGTTGTCGCCGCTGATGTCCCGGATCAGTTCGGCGTAGGCCTTAATCATGGTCAGCGGCGTCCTAAGGTCGTGGGAGACGTTGGCGATCAGCTCCCGCCGGAGGGTTTCCACCTTGCCCAGCTCGCGGCTGGCGTAGGAGAGCGTATCCGAAAGCTGATCCAGTTCCGAGCAGAAGCCCTTGTCGAACGACTCCGGGAACTTGCCCTCCGCCAGTTCCCCCGCCTGCCTCGTAATCGCCGCCACCGGCCGGGTAAACCTGCGCGCGATGAAGTACGCGATCACGAGGCCCATGACTAGCGCCGCCAGGCTCACGTACAACAGCTGACGCCGCAGGATTTCGATCGTCACGCCCAGCGGGTCCAGCGGCGTCGAGATGTACAGAACCGCGTTGTCCAGCTCAGCGCCGAGCACCAGCGTCTTTGCGCCGCCCGCCTGAAGCGTGTAGGTCACGCGGCCGCCGGCGCTCCCGTTCAGTTTTTTGAGGAAGTCCTGGTAATCCGCGGGCAGGCTGCGCATCATCATGCCGCGCCCCCGGCGCATGTCCATGCCCCGGGCGCTCATGTGCTCGTCGGTGGAGTAGGTCACGTTTCCGGCGCCGTCGATCACGTACACCAGGATGCTGTTGTCGTAGGCCGCCCGGTTCAATAGATCCTCAAAGTCCGCCCGGTTCCGCGCCGCCGCGAGGGAGCTGGCCACATTCTCCAATTCCCGGGTCATCATGCCCTCGTACAGGCTCTGCAAAAAAACCGTCTGGAGCAGCCACAGCATCCCCAAGATCGCCGCCGCCAGCAGGGTAAAGTACAGAAACAGCTTGAAGCCGATCGAATGCGCGTCAAACCTCAAACTTGTATCCCACCCCTCTGAGCGTGACCACATAGTCCCGGTACGGCCCCAGATTGCCGCGCAGCAGCTTCACCTGGGCGTCCACGGTGCGGTCGTCGCCATAGTAATCGTAGCCCCAGACGGCGGAGAGGATTTGTTCCCGGGTCAGCGCGATGCCCCTGTTCTGGGCCAGATAGACCAACAGCTCGTACTCCTTCGGGGTCAGTTCCGCCTTCTGCCCGTCCACGCTGACGCTGCGGCCCAGCGTGTCGACTTTGAGGCCGCCGAAGGCCAATACCCCCGCGCCGCCGTCGTTCTTCACGCCCTGTGCCGCCTGGTGCCGCCTGACGATCACGCCCACCCGCGCCATCAGTTCCTTCGGCGAGAACGGCTTGACCACGTAGTCGTCCGCGCCCATCTCGAAGCCGAAGAGCTTATCGTACTCCTCGCCCCGGGCGCTCAGCATCAAAACCGGGATGTCCTTCTCCTTGCGGATCTGCTTGGCCGCGGAGAAGCCATCGAGCCGGGGCATCATCGCGTCCATGATTATGATGTCGTAGTCCCGCGACCGGCACATCTCCACCGCTTCCATGCCGTCCCGGGCCTCGTCGGCCTCGTAACCTTCGAACTCCACGTATTCCCGGATGACCGCCCGGATGCCCGGCTCGTCGTCGACGATCAATACCCTCACGCCGCCCGCCTCCCGCCATTGATGGGAAAATTATACCATGAACGGGCGAGGCGGGGAATACCCGCCTCGCCCTTGATGCCCGAAGGAAAGGATTACCTGCGGCCGCCCCGCATCATGCCCTTCTGCCCGTTGCTTTGGCCGCGGTCAAAGCCCATGCCGCCGAACATGCCGCCCTTGCCCATGCCCTGGATGCCCGCGGCGCGGAGGGAACTCATCAGGGTCCGGCGCGCTTGCCGCATCGTTTCGAGCGCGGTCTGAATGGCCGAGTTGGTGCCGGCGTTCTGGGAGACCTTGGCCCAAAGGTTGTCCTGATTTTCCGCGCTCAGCGCGTCCGCCTGGGCCTGGGTCAGCTGGCCCGCGGTGACGAGGGCCTGCATGGCCGCCGCGCGCTCGTCGCCGGTCTTTTCGTTGGCCTCATAGAACGCCTTGTACTGGTCGGCGCTCCAACTGGACGGATCGAGTTCCGCCAGCGACTTCTCGTTGGCCCTGAGCGCATTGTAGGCATCCACGTCCGCCTGGGTCACGGCGCCCGCGGCCACGAGGTCGGCGAGTACCTTGTCCTCCACCTGTTCGTAGAGCGCGACCGCGTTCGAGTAGGTGGTCTTCTGCTCATCGGTCAGCGAACTGACGTTCAGGCCGTAGCCGCCCAGGCCATAGCAGCGTCCGCCGCGGCCCATCATCGACTGCGCCGCCGGAGCTGCCTCCGCCATTGCCAGCGCCGGGATCGACACCGCCAGCACCAGCGCGAGCAGCCCCGCGCCCCACTTCATCTTCCGTTTATTCCCATTTCCGGTCATGGTTTCCATCTCCTTTTCCGTTCTCGTCCCCTTTCTTGAGGACGGATTCAGTATAGCCCGCCTCTTCGCAAGCTGCGTGAAAGCCGCCCGCAAATTGTGTGAAAGCCGGATTTTCTCCAAAGGTTTCCATAAAAAAGACGGCCGCTTCGCGCTTGACAAACGCGCCGGGGCAATGTACAATGAAATTGAGCCAAGGAGCAAGAAATGAGGCTCAAAAGGAGGGGCGATTCACTGAACACCGAGGAGATTTCGAAACCCGTTGTTGCCTGCTTCGCCCGTTTCTATAGAAGTTGACAACAGTTGACGACTGAATCCGTACACTGGCCCGACGATTGTGGCACCGCTGAACCGACCGTACTTCAGGGAAACACGACTCGTTACGTCAGGCGGTTCATCCCCATGCGGGGGATGTTGATTGTTTCCGGGCGAAGCGGCAACCCCTTGGAATCCCGGAGCCTGAAAACCGAATAGATCCCAATCGCCCGCCGCGCCATGCGGCGGGTTTTTTATCGCGGTGCACTGGCCCTGGCGAGACAAAGCGCGCGGCTCCGGATCATTCGACCGGAGCCGCGCTTCAAGCTGTTGATAAACCTCGTCGTACTTTCAATTCGTTCCCGGCGACCCGTGCGCCGGGAACGCGTTTCTTCCATCAGTGCGCACACTGGTGGAAGAAACAAACCCTTCAGTCAGTGCGCCGCCCGGAAACGCCGCAGCGTTTCAGGCGCACGCAGTCCTTCTTCCTTTGCGCCCAAAAACCCCTCAGGGTTTTTCAACGCTCTGGCTCCGGGTCATTCGACCGGAGCCGCGCGTGGTTTGAAGGGGTATCGGATGGATTACTGCTCGCGCTTGCTGGCATAGGCGGCGATCAGCGCCAGCGCCAGCACCGCGCCCTTGACGGCGGGCAGCACGTAGTAGGAGACCGCGCAGATGGTGAGCCCGTTTTCCAGCGTGGACACCAGCATCGCGCCCACCAGCGTGCCCAGCGCGTTGGGCTTTTCCGCGCCGCCCACCGAGCGGCCGACGAACACCGCCGCCAGCGACTGCATCAGGTAGTTGTCGCAGCACATCACCTGCGCGGAGCTGCCGCGGGAGGCGACCAGGATGCCGCCGATGGCGATGAACACCGCGGTAATCATGCCGGCGAGATACCGGTAGCCCTTGACGTTGATGCCGGAGAGCTTGGCCGCCTGCTTGTTGCCGCCCATCGCGTAGATGAAGCGGCCGTGCTTGGTGTACTCCAGGAAGATGTAGGCGGCCAGCACGCAGGCCAGCATGATGATGATGATGAGCGGCGCGCGGCCGATGGCGGAGAACGAGTCGGACAGCGCCGTGCGGGCCGGGGCCGAGCCGTTGGGCAGGCGCATGCCGGTGGAGACCGCGCCGCCGCCGATGTACCACTGGCCCAGGCCCTGGTGCACAAACATCAGCGCGCAGGTGGCCAGCATGTCCGGGATCTTGCAGACCAAGATCAAAAACATCGTCAGCTGGTACATGATCAGCGTCACCAGGATGGTCACCGCGATGCACAGCCACAGATCCAGGCCGTACCACAGGTAGCAGCTCACGAACACGTAGGCGGAACAGCTTGCCAGCGTGCAGGCGGACATGTCGAACCCGTCCGGCGCCATCGTCACGGTGGCCGCGATGCCGAACACCGTCGTGATGGACATGGCGCGCAGGATGTTGATCATGTTGTTTTCCGACATGAAGCTGGTGCCCTTGATTACGGTAAAGATCACAAAGCACAGTACCAGCGTGATGATGGCCGCCCAGTCCAGGAGGAAGCGCAGAAAGCTCTTGTTTCTTCCCCGGTACAGAGGATTGGGTCTCAGCGTCGCTTGCATGGTGGTTCTCCTCCCTGCGTCGAACTATTCTGGAATCAGGCGTACTGGGTCTGGCTGCCGACGGCGTAGTGCATGATCTCGTCCTCGTTGGTCTTTGCCGTCTCGAGTTCCGCCATCACGCTGCCGTCGTACAGCACGTAGATCCGGTCGGTGATGGAGAGCAGTTCCGCATTCTCGCAGGAAGCGTAGATCACGCTGTTGCCCTGCTTTGTGATGTCGTTGATCAGGCGGAAGATGTCCTGCTTGGCGCCCACGTCCACGCCCTTGGTGGGCTCGTCGAAGATGTACACGTCGCAGTCCGCGGCCAGCCATTTGCCGACGGCCACCTTCTGCTGGTTGCCGCCGGAGAGGTTTTTGACCAGCTGCTTGATGGACGGCGTGGCGATGCCGAGGTCCTTGACAAACCGCCGGGCGTTTTGATCCACCTTGGGCTTGTTTATGAACGACAGTGTGCAGAACTTGCCCAGGCACGCGGCCGACAGGTTGAACGACACGTTCTCGTTCACCAGCACGCCCTCCTTGCGCCGCTCCTCCGGCACCAGCGCGAGGCGCTGCCTCACGGCGTGGGTGGGGATTTCGATCTTCAGCTCCCGCCCGTTCAGCCGGATCATGCCGGCCGTCTTTTTGTAGGCGCCGAAGATGGTCTTGCACAGTTCGGATTTGCCCGCGCCCACGAGGCCGGCGATGCCGACGATCTCGCCCTTCTTCACGGAGAAGGACACGTCGTTCACCTTGCCGTCCGCGCCGGACAGGTGCTCGACCTCGAACACCGTGTCCCCGATGGGCACCTTTTCCTTTTTGAAGATCTCCTCGAACGTGCGGCCCAGCATTTTTTCCACGATCTCCCGCGTGGTGGTGGTTTTCGTCACCGGGGAGGTATCCACGATCTCGCCGTTTCGCATCACGGTGTACTTTTCGCAGATCTGCAGCACCTCGTTGATGCGGTGGGAGATGAATATGATCGCGATGTTTTCCGTCTCCTTCAGGTGCCGAACCAGCCGGAACAGTTCCGCCGTCTCGGTGTCGCTCAAGGGGGCGGTGGGCTCGTCCAGAATCAGGAAATTGCACTGGGAAGCGATGGCCTTGGCGATCAGCACCATCTGCTTCTGGGCCAGCGACAGATTCTGCACCAGCCTTCGGACGCTGACGTCGATGTGCAGGCGGTCCAGGATCTCCTTCGCCTGGCGCCGCGTCCGGTTCCAGTGAACCATCGGGTCCCGGACATCCATCAGCATGTTGCCCAGCATGACGTTCTCCGCCACGGAGAGCGTCGGGATGAGGGCGGTGTCCACCTCCTGATACACGATCTGGATGCCGTACTTCTTGGCGGCCATCGTGTTTCTGAGGTCGATCACCTGGCCGTTCAGGTACACCTCGCCGGTATAATCGGGGTTGGCCCCCGCGAAGATCTTCATCAGCGTGGACTTTCCGGCCCCGTTGGCGCCGACGACCGCGCGGATTTCGCCGGTTGAAACCTCAAAGTTGACGTTCGTCAACGCCTTGACGCCGGGAAATTCGATGGAGACATTCCGTGTTCCAAGCGTGAGCTTTTCCATGGATTTCCCCTTCTCTTTGCAAAGTGCCGCTCAGTGTGGGATTTTAGGGAGCCCGCGTTCAATCGCATGCCGCGGGCGGAAGCGAGTGCCCCGACAAAGAAGCGCCGGAGCAAGACTCCGGACGCTTCTTTGTCAAGAAACATTGCTCAGATGGGATCGATGGGAACCACCGCTCTTAGTGGAGCAGGTTCGCGGGCATCCAGTCGGTCACGGACAGGTAGGCCAGGTTGCCGTAGGTGTCGGGCGCCACGTTGCCCAGGTTCTCCACGGTGGAGTCGCTCTTGAGGTCGGTGGCCAGGATCGCGGAGCCGGGGACTTCAACCACGTCCACGCCGGTCTTGCCGCTGGCCGGGTCGAGGATCTTGTCGTACTCGCCGGCCAGCTCCAGGAGCAGCAGGCGCATCGCGATTTCGCCGTTCAGCGTCCAGTCGGTGGTGCCGGCGGCCGTCCAGATCTCCGGATGGGTCAGCATGTTGGTCACGTCCACGGGGTCGATGTCCACAGAGGCCATCGGCAGCGCCTTGCCGGACTTGCCGTTGAAGTTGTCGTTCTCGAGGATCGCGTTGTAGACGCCCTGGCCGTAGCAGTCGTAGTACACGACCACGCCGTCCACGCTGTTGCGATCAAGGCCCTGCAGGTAGGCGGCGGTCACGGCGTTGGCGGAATCCACGGTGTCCTGCAGCGGCTGGACTTCGCCGACGGTCTTGATCTTGCCGGCCTTCTCATACTCTTCCCAGCCAACCTCGCGGCGGTCAAAGGGGCTGTTGTAGTTCGGGCCGCGCCATACCTTGACCAGGCGGACGCCCTCGCCGAAGTCCTTGATGAACTTGTCGAGCAGAACCGTCACAAGGCTCTTGTCCTGCTGGAACAACTGGGTGACGCCGGGCAGCTTCTGATAAGCGCCGTCGGCATAGAACTGGGTGTCGAAGCAGACGATCTTGAGGTTCGGGTACTGCTCCGTGATGCCCTTCAGGAACACGTAGGAGCCGTCCTTGTTGCCGTGGCTGACCAGCAGGCCGTCATAGCCGGCGGCCGCGCAGCTGGAGATGGTGTCCTGCCACTTGTTGAAGTCGTTGTCGCAGAAGAAGAAGTCGAACTGCACGCCCAGCTTGTTGCACAGATCCGCGCAGGAGTCCTTCCACATCTGGAAGATGGTGGCCGACGTCAGCTCCATAATGTAGGCGACCTTCTTACCGGAAACGGGGTTCTTGGTCTCGGCGAGTGACGTGGTGCACAGGGCGAATACCATCAGGAGAACCAGTACCAGGGCGATGATCTTTTTCATGGTCAACCTCCTAATCAGGTTCTTTGGAGTCTCGCGTTCGTTGACTCCTTGTTAAGTGGAGTATATCACCATCTATGGCTAAATGCAAGCGAAAAATCAATATTTTTTTAGTCACTATTTCTGTTTATGGTTAGTTGGCGAAATCAAGCAAATTCAGCAGTTTAGTGCTGATGATGGCCGTTGTTGTTCATCGTTTAGTCCGAAAAATTCTTGGTTTCAGAAAGATTTTGTTGACAATCGCCGGGGGTGAAACTATAATGTGTGTGTAAACTGATAAACGGGGCGGGAACTAAACACAACTAAACAGGCGCTGGGGCATCCCGGGGCAATGCGCACAGGCGCTCTGGCGGACTAAACAAAGTGAAACGGCCTGGACATTCCGGGGAAACCCGCTGAGGCATTTAATAGGAAAGCGCGCAGGTGAACAGCATGGCGAGCGATCGCAGGTACCCCACGGACGGCGAGGCCAGGCGGCTGATTGTGGAGATCGGCCGGCGCATGTATCAGAAGAACTTCGTGGCCGCCAACGACGGCAACATCAGCTGCAGGGTGGACGACGACCTGATCTGGGCCACGCCCACCGGCGTCTCCAAGGGCTTTATGTCCGAGGACGAGATGGTCAAGATGCGGCTGGACGGCATCGTCCTCTCCCAGGGCGAGCGGGGGCCTTCCAGCGAGATCAAGATGCACATCCGCATCTATAAGGAGAATCCCGACGCGTGGGGCGTGTGCCACGCGCACCCGCCGGTCAGCACCTCCTACGCCATCGCGGGGATCAGCCTGGACCGGGCCATCTACCCCGAGGCGCTGGTGAACCTGGGCACCGTGCCCTGCGTGCACTACGAGGCGCCCGGCTCCCAGGGCATCCCGGACTCGGTGGCCCCCTACGCGAGGGATTACAACGCGCTGCTGCTGGCCAATCACGGCGTGGTGGCCTGGGGGCCGTCGCTGATGGAGGCCTGGTACCGGCTGGAGTCCACCGAGCACTACGCGATGATCCTGATGTACACCGGCAACATCATCGGCAAGGCCAACGTGCTCAGCTGCGAGCAGGTGAGCGAACTGATCGATATCAGAAAGAAGCTGGGCATCACCTCCGGCGGCGTGCCGCCCTGCTCCGCCCGCGCCACCAACACCGAGGACGTGCTGGCCGGGCATTCGCCGGTCTCCGGTGAAACCTGCGGCTGCGCGGGCAGGGCCGGCAGCGACCTGGACGCGCAGGCGATCACCCAGGCGGTTGTCGCGCGGCTTCAAGCCTTGCGTTGAAATCCGCTTCGCGTCTTTCAACGCATAAGGGAAGGACTGCGCGGGCCTGAAACGCTGCGGAGTTTCCGGGCGGCCCGCTGACCAAAGGAAACGTTTCCTTCACCAGTGTGCGCACTGGTTATGGAAACACGTTCCCGGCGCACGGGTCGCCGGGAACGAATGAAAAGAGAACGGCCGGGAGCGAACGGCCCGGAGGGCGAGGGGACGAGCGATGAAGGCGGTCATTCTGGGCGGCGTGGCGGCCGGCATGAGCGCCGCGTCCAAGTTCAAGCGGGAGAGGCCGGACGGCGCCGTGCACGTCTACGAGCGCGGCAACTTCCTCTCCTACGGCGCGTGCGGGCTGCCCTACTACATCGGCGGCCAGAACGACGACCCGGGCAAATTGATCGCCCGTACCCGCGAGCAGTTCGAGCAGGCGGGCATCCGCACGTTCCTGCGCCACGAGGCGCTGCGGGTGGACGCGAAGGCCAAGCGGGTCGAGGTCAAAAACCACGATACCGGCGAGACCTTCTGGGACGATTACGACGTACTGATGGTGGCCGTGGGCTGCGACAGCGTGATGCCCAGGGTGGAGGGCGCGTCCCTCCCCTCGGTGTTCTACGTCAAGACGATGGAGGACGCGCTGCTGTTTGAAAAAATCGCGCGCCTGCCCGGCGTGAGCGAGGTGGCGATCGTCGGCGGCGGGTACATCGGCGTCGAGATGGCCGAGGCGATGCTCTCATTAAATAAGAAGGTTACGCTGATCGAGGCAGCGGAGCGGCTGCTCGCCCCGTTCGAGCCGGAGTTCTCGGAGCTGGCGGCCCAGGAATTGGAGAAAAACGGCGTCGTTCTGAAACTGGGAGAGCGGGTCGCCTCGTTCCGGGAATCGGGCGATCACCGGGTGGTGCGGACGGACTGGGGCGACGTGACCGCCGACGTGGTGCTGGTGGCGGTGGGCGTGGCGCCCGCGACGGGTTTCCTCAAGGACACCGGCATCGACATGGCGCGGAACGGCGCGCTGATCGTGGACCGGGAACAGCGAACCAGCCTGCCAGACGTGTTTGCCGCCGGGGACTGCGCGGTGTGCTGGCACCGGGTGGCGGGCGAGAACTACTTTCTGCCGCTGGGCACGGTGGCCAATAAGTGCGGGCGCATCGCGGGGGCCAACATGGCGGGCGGGCACGAGGTGTTCGAGGGCGCGCTGGGCACGGCGGCCATCAAGGTGTGCGGCCTGGAGATGGCGCGAACCGGCCTCGGCGAGCGGGACGCGGCGCGCCTGGGCATCGATTACAGCGTGAAGCTGGTGACGGCCGCCGATCACCCCGCCTACTACCCGGAACCTACGAAGCTGACGATCAAGTTGATCTACGAAAAGCGGACGCTGAGGCTGCTCGGCGCGAACATCGCGGGCGCGAAGGGCGCGGTGCTGCGGGGCGACGTGTTCGCCGCCGCCATTCATGCCGGGATGACCACGCGAGAGCTGGGCACGGTGGACCTGGCCTACGCGCCGCCGTTTGCCACCGTGTGGGACGCGGTGCACATCGCCGCCAACGCGGCGAAGTAAGGGGAATGGGGAAGGGGGTGCCGTCATGGGCAAGCTGACCGATCTGAAGCAGGCGATGGGCGGCATCCCGGACGGGGCGCTGATTTCGCTGGGTGGCAACACGCTGAACCGCGCGCCGATGGCGGCGGTCATGGAGCTGGCGCGGCAGGGTAAGCGCGGGCTCCGGCTGGTCAAGACCGCGGGCGGCATGGACGTGGATCTATTGTGCCTCGCCGGCTGCGTCGAAAGCGTGGACGCGGGGTTCATCAGCTGCGAAACCGAGTTCGGCCTGTGCCAGAACTACCGCAGGGCCGTGCAGTCCGGCGCGGTCAAGGCCCACGAACACGCCTGCTACACGGTGATTTCCGCGCTCCGCGCCGCCAGCTGCGGCATCCCGTTCATGCCGGTGCGCGGGCTCAAAATCAGCGACCTGGTGGCCGTAAACGACTACTTTTCACCGGTGACCGACCCGTTCACCGGCGAGACGCTGAACGCGGTGAAGGCCATCCGGCCGGACGTGGCCATCCTGCACGTCCAGCTGGCGGACGAGGACGGCAATGCGCGCATCGAGGGGCCGGTGTACGAGGACGCGCTGATGGCCCGGGCGGCGAAGGAGGTCATCCTGACGGCGGAGCGCATCGTGGGGGCGGGGTTCTTCGAAAACGCCCAGGATAAGGCGCAGATTCCCCATTTTCTGGTGCGCGCCGTGGTGCACGCGCCCCGGGGCGCGGCCCCAGGCGCCTGCCCCGGCTGTTACGGCGTGAACGGCGAGGACATCCGCGCGTTCCAGAAGCTGGACGGCGCGGAGGCGCTCACCGCCTGGCTCCAAAGGAGGCTGCCATGATCCGGCCGTGTGACATGATGGCGGTCGAGATGGCGCGGCTGATCCGGGACGGCGAAACGGTCTTCCACGGCGTCAGCTCCCACCTGCCGCTGATCGCGGTGCTGCTGGCCAAGGCCACTCACGCGCCGCATGCCGTGCACCTGAACATCCCCGGCGGCGTGGATCCGGAAAGCCCCCGGCTCCAGGCCTTCACCAGCGCGGGGGACGACCTTTGGGAGACGGCGGCCGCGCAGTTCCCGCTGATGGACGTGTTCGACCTTTCGATGCGGGGCGGGCTGGACGTAGCGTTTTTGAGCGGCGTTCAGTTCGACAACCTGGGCGGCGTCAACGCCTCGGTGATCGGGGAGTATGCAAGGCCCAAGGTGCGCCTTCCGGGCGGCGCGGGCAGCGCGGTGTTGATCCCCACGGCGAAGCGCGCGATCCTGTGGCGCACCAAGCACGACCGCCGGACATTCACCGAAAAGCTGGACTTTGTGACCGCCCGCGGCAACGTGTCCGACATCGTGACCCCGCTGTGCTCCTTCACCATGTGCCGCGGGGAGCTGATCTTAAAGAGCGTCCACCCCACGTCCTCCATCGAGGAGGTCGCGGAGAATACGGGGTTCCCGATCCGCTATCTTCAGCTCGCGGCCACCCAGCCTCCGACCGACGAGGAACTCCGCCGCCTCGGCGAAATCGATCCGCAGGACCTGCGCAGCCTGGAATTCAGATAATCCCCATCATTCTATAGAGAGGAAGTCCTGAACATGTCCCGCTTTGACACCTATTTCCTGATGAAGACCACGGACGTACCGGAGTATGTAAAGGAAAAGGGCTATGTGCCCAAAGACGCGGCGCTGACCGTGAAAGAGATCGGCGACGGCAACCTGAACTACGTGTTCCGCGTGGTGGACGCGGCGGCCGGAAAGAGCGTGATCGTGAAGCAGGCGGGCGAGGCGCTGCGCATCTCGGCCGAGATGCACGTCTCCACCGACCGCAACCGCATCGAGAGCGAGATCCTTCAGATCGAGTGGAAGTACGCGCCCGGCCTGGTGCCGAAAATCTTCGGCTACGACACGGTGATGTGCGCCTGCGTGATGGAGGACCTGTCCGACCACCAGCTGATGCGCTACGCGCTGATGCGCCACGAGACGTTCCCGCGCTTTGCCGAGGACATCTCCACATTCATGGTGAATACCCTGCTCAAGACCACCGACGTTGCGATGGAGCACAAGGCCAAGAAGGACCAGGTCAAGCGCTTCATCAACCCGGAATTGTGCGAGATCACCGAAGATTTGGTGCTGACCGAGCCTTATAACGATTGCAACCACCGCAACCTCGTGTTCCCGAAGAACGCCGAGTTCGTCCGGAAGGAGCTGTATGCGGACGAAGCGCTGCACCTTGAGATCGCGAAGATCAAGTTCGACTTCATGAACAACGCCCAGGCGCTGATCCACGGCGACCTGCACACCGGCTCCATCTTTGTGAAGCCGGATTCCACCCGCGTGTTCGACCCGGAGTTCGCCTTCTACGGCCCGATGGGCTACGACATCGGCAACGTGGTGGCCAACCTGATCTTCGCCTGGGACAACGGCTGGGCGGCGGGGGAATCCGCCTTCTGCGACTGGGCGCTTACGACCATCCAAGAAATGCTGGACCTGTTCAAGCAGAAGTTCCTCGCGTGCTTCGACGAGTGCGTCACCGACCGGATGGCGAAGACCCCGGGCTTCAAGGAGTGGTACCTGTCCTCGATTATGGCGGACACCGCCGCCTACGCGGGCACCGAATTGATCCGCCGCACGGTGGGCATGGCGCAGGTCAAGGACGTGACCACGATCGAGGATCCGGAGAAGCGCGCCTATGCCGAGCGGCTGAACATCCTGTGCGCCAAGGACTACATCCTGCATCGCCAGGCCTTCCAGCAGGGCAGCGACTTCGTCGAGGCGGTCAAGCGCGCCGCGAAGGCCGCAAAGGCCGCAGACTGACAGGGGGAGATACAAAATGGCTGACAAGAATATTCTGAGCTACGAAACCGTAGCTCTCGACGACGAAAACAGCGCGCTGGTCATCATCGACCAGACCCGGCTGCCCTATAAGGTGGAAATGCTGCACCTCACCGAACAGAAGGATATCTGGGACGCCATCTACCTTCTGAAGGTGCGGGGCGCGCCCGCCATCGGCGTGGCCGCGGCCTTCGGCGTCTACCTGGCCGCAAAGCGCATCCACGCGGAAACCTGGGAGGACTTCTACCGCCAGTTCAGGCCGGCGAAGGACTACCTGGACTCCGCCCGGCCCACCGCCGTCAACCTGTCCTGGGCGCTGAACCGCATGGAGCAGGTCGTGCTGAGCCACAGGGACGCGTCCGTGCCGGAACTGGTGGAACGACTCCATCGGGAGTCCGTCGCCATCAAGGACGAGGACGTGTGGATGTGCCGCCAGATCGGCGAGTACGGCCTCAGCCTCATCAAGGACGGCGACGGCATATTGACCCACTGCAACGCGGGCCAGCTGGCGACTTCGAAGTACGGCACCGCGCTGGCGCCGATCCACCTGGGCCGGGAGCGCGGCATGAACTTCAAGGTGTTCACCGACGAGACGCGGCCGCTGCTCCAGGGCGCGCGGCTGTCCTCGTTTGAACTGATGGCCGACGGCGTGGACACCACCGTGATCTGCGACAACATGGCCTCCCAGGTGATGAAGAACGGCTGGGTGCAGGCGGTGTTTGTCGGCTGCGACCGGGTGGCCGCCAACGGCGACGCCTGCAACAAGATCGGCACCTCCGGCGTGGCGATCCTGGCGAAGTATTACGGCATCCCGTTCTACGTCTGCGGCCCCACTTCCACCATCGATATGTCAGTGGCCCGGGGCGAGGACATCCCCATCGAGCAGCGCCCCGCCCATGAAGTGACCGAGATGTGGTACAAAAAGCGCATGGCCCCCGAGGGCGTGAACGTCTACAACCCGGCCTTCGACTTCGCGGACAACGAACTGATCACCGCGATCATCACCGAGTACGGCATCGCGCGGCCCCCCTACAATGAGAGCCTGAAGGAGATCTTCCTGAAGAAGCAGGAAGCGCAGAAGAAGTAATGGACGCGAAGGCGCTTGAGGGCGCGGTGCTGCGCTTGGTGCTGACGGAGCTGGCGAGGAAGGGCGAAAAGTTCGTCCCGGTCAACGCTTCCAACCGCCATGTGCACCTGAGCCAGCCGGACGTGGAAAGGCTGTTCGGCCCGGGCTGCCATTTGACCCGGATGCGGGATCTCGGCCAGCCCGGCCAGTACGCGTGCAATGAGAGCGTGACCATCGAATGCGAAAAGGGTTCGCTTTCGCTGCGCGTGGTCGGCCCCGCCCGGAAGGAGACCCAGGTGGAATTGAGCTTTACCGATTGCGCGAAGCTGGGCGTAAAGCCGGCGCTGCGCATGTCGGGCGACACGGCGCATACCCCCGGCTGCGCGCTGGTGAGCGGCGACCGGCGCATCCTGATCGACCACGGCGTGATCGTCGCGGCCCGGCACCTGCACATGTCCGAATCCGAGGCCGAAGGGTTCGGCCTTGCGGACGGCGACGTGGTGGCGCTCGAGGTCGGCGGCCCGCGCGCGGCGGTGCTCGAAAACCTGGTGGTTCGCTCGGGCCCCGGCCACAGCCTGGAGGCCCATATCGACCGGGACGAGGCCAACGCCTGCGGCCTGACGGACGGCCAGCTGTGCCACATCCTGTGCGCACCCGGAACCGGTGCGGCAGTACGCCAGCCGCAGCCGCCTGTTCAGGGACTCAAGACCTACCAGCCCGCGCCGAAGCCGCAGCCGCGGGAGGCCAAGAGCACGCTCCTCGACCTCTCCGCCGAAAAGCGGCGCTTCCTCTCCGAGGAGGATGTGCTGACCGCCGCCCGGGACGGGTACAAGGTCATCCGCTGCGGGGCGGACGCCGTCGTCACCCCGCTGGCCCGAGACGCGGCCTCGGCCAAAGGCGTCGAGCTGATCCAGCTTTCCTAAAACGCGAAGCCTATAAAGGAGCCTGAGACGCATGGCATTGACGGAACAGGAGATCCGGAAAATCACCGACGAGATCGTGCGCAGCCTGTCCGGCGCGCTGAAGGCGGCCTCGCCCAACCCGGAGAGCGCGCCCAGCGGCGCTTGCACCGGCCGCTGGCTCTGCGACACCGCGGAGGAGGCGATTGCAAACGCCAAGCGCGCGCAAGAGAAGCTGGCCGAGGCCACGCTGGAAAAGCGGGCGGAGCTGGTCGAGGCGATGCGAAGGGCCGCCGTCGAGAACGCGGAGTACCTGGCGAAAATCGCCAACGAGGAGACCGGCTACGGGCGCGTCCAGGACAAGGTGCAGAAGAACCTGCTGGTGGCCAGGCGCACCCCCGGCGTCGAGGATCTGACGACCTATTGCAAGACCGGCGACAGCGGCATGATGATCGTGGAGCAGGCGCCCTTTGGCGTCATCGGCTCCATCACGCCCTCCACCAACCCCACCGCCACGGTAATCAACAATTCCATCAGCATGATCGCCGCGGGCAACGCGGTGGTGTTCAACCCCCACCCCTCGGCCAAGCGCGCCTCCCAGGAGGCCATGCGCGTGCTGACGGAGGCCATTGTGAAAGCCGGAGGGCCGGAAACGCTGATCACCACCGTCCGGGAGCCGACGCTTGAGAGCGGTCAGCGGATCATGACCCACCCGGACGTCGCGATGCTCTCCATCACCGGCGGCGAGGCGGTGGTGGCCGTCGCGATGAAGACCGGCAAGAAGGTCGTCGCCGCCGGCCCCGGCAACCCGCCGGTGATCGTGGACGACACCGCGGACATCGAAAAGGCCGCGAAGGACATCGTGGACGGCGCCAGCTTTGACAACAACGTGCTGTGCATCGCCGAAAAAGAGGTCTTCGTCTTTGGGAACGCGGCCGACCAACTGACGGCCGGGATGGAGAAAAACGGCGCGTACCGCGTCAGCGGCCCGGACATCGACAAAATCGTCAGAACCGTGCTGATCGAAAAAGACGGCCGGTACGCGATCAACCGCAAGTACGTGGGCCGGGACGCCGCGGTCATCCTGCGGGATTCCGGCGTCAGCTTCACCGGCAACCCGCGGCTCGTGATCGCGGAGGTGGACAAAAATCACCCCTTCGTGATGACCGAGATGCTGATGCCGGTGCTCGCCATCGTCCGCGTCCGGGACATCGACGAGGCCGTGGAGGAGGCGTTCCGCGCGGAGCAGGGCCGCAAGCACTCCGCGATGATCCACTCCACCAACGTGCACAACATGTCGAGGGCCGCCCGCAAGATGAACACCACGCTGTTCGTCAAGAACGCCCCCAGCTACTCCGGCCTCGGCATGGGCGGCGAGGGCTGCACCACGATGACCATCGCCACCCCCACCGGCGAGGGCATCACCACCGCCCGGACGTTTACGAGGCTGCGCCGCTGCGTGTTGTACGGCGACTTCCGCATCAGTTAGGAGCGGATCATGGACGTGATTGAGGCCATCCGGAGCGCGGGCGTCGTGGGCGCGGGGGGCGCGGGCTTCCCGACCCACGTGAAGCTGAACGTGAACGCCGGGTGCGTGATCCTGAACGGCGCGGAGTGCGAACCGCTTTTGAAGGTGGACCAGCTTTCGATGGCGCGAAATCCGGAAAAGGTCGTCCGCGGGCTGGAGCTTGCGATGGAGGCGGCGCACGCGCCCGAGGGCGTGATCGCCACCAAGGCCCACTATGAAGAAGCCGTGGAGGCGCTGAAGCGCGCCATCGCCGGCAAGCCCCACCTGCGCCTGCACCTGATGGAGAGCTACTACCCCTCCGGCGACGAGAAGAACATCCTCTACGAGGTGCTGGGCAAGGTCGTGCCCACCGGCAAGCTGCCCATCGACGCGGGCTGCGTGGTGGTGAACGCCGGCACCGCGCTGAACATCGAAGCCGCTTCGAAAGGAATCCCGGTGACGGATAAGAGCCTGACCGTTTCGGGCGACGTGCCGGAACCCATGACCGTGACCGTGCCGCTGGGCGTGCGCCTTCGGGACGCGCTGGCGCTCTCCGGCTTTCAGGGGAACGAGACAGACTACGCGCTGATCGTGGGCGGCCCCTGCATGGGATTCCTTCAGGAGGATTGGGACGCTCCGGTGATCAAGACCACCGGCGGCATCCTGGCGCTTAAGCGGACGCACCCGCAGATACGGCTCCGCGCCATCACCGTGGAACAGCAGGCGCGGCTGGCCCGGGCGATCTGCTGCCAGTGCAGCCGCTGCACGCAGATGTGCCCCCGGCACGCGATGGGCCTGCCGGTGGAACCTCACAAGGCGATGCGGGCCATCTCCACCGGCAACGCGCTGCTCTTGGGCGACGCGGCGGGGGTTCTCGCCTGTTCCAGCTGCGGCCTGTGCACCAACTTCGCCTGCGAGATGGGCCTCACCCCGTCGGTGGTGATGGCGATGCTCAAGCAGGAGCTGGGCAAGGCCGGGGTCAGACCGGTGCCGGAGCAGACGATCGTCCCGGAACCCTGGATGTCCATGAAGGCCGTGCCGGTACAGCGGTTGGTCGCCCGCATGCACCTGACCGCCTTCGACCGCCCCGCGCCCTGGAATGACCGCTTAATCGAGCCGGAGCGGGTGAAGCTGCCGCTGAAGCAGCACGCGGGCGCGCCCGCCGTCCCGGTGGTACGGGCCGGCGACCGGGTGGAGAAGGGCCAATGGATCGCCCGCATCCCGGACAAAGCGCTGGGCGCCAATCTGCACGCCTCCATCGGCGGCAGGGTGGCGGAGGTTGGAAGCGGGTTCATCGCAATCGAACGGGCCTGACGCGGGAGGGAGCAACGATGACGGCAATCGGAGTGGTCGAAACCAGCAGCATTCCGCTCGGGGTGCTGGCGGGCGACCAGATGGTCAAGACCGCGGCGGTCGAACTGGTCGCCGCCCAGACCGCCTGCGCGGGCAAGTACATCGTGATGGTTTCAGGCTCGGTTGCGGCCGTCCGGGCCGCGGTGGCCGCCGGGGAAGAGGCGGCGGCTTCGCAGTTGGTGGACAGCCTGGTGATCCCGAACGTGGACGAGCGGGTGCTGACCGCCATGATGGGTGCGCCGGTGGTGGGAGAGGCTCAAGCGGTGGGCGTGATCGAGACGTTCTCGCTGGCCAGCACGATTTCGGCCGCCGATACCGCGGTCAAGACCAGCGAGGTGGAACTGATCGAGGTCCGGCTGGGGCGGGGCATGGGCGGCAAGTCGTTCCTGGTATTTACCGGCGAAGTGGCCGCCGTAGAAGCCGCCTCCAAGGCGATCGCGCTCAGCGATGGGGCCAAGGGGCTGATCGGATCCAGCGTGGTGATCCCGTCGCCCCATATGGATATGGTCCGGGCAATCCTATAACCTATAATCTGAACGGCGAGGAGTAATGACAATGCAGGAAGCACTGGGAATGATCGAGACCCGCGGCCTGGTCGCGGCGATCGAAGCGGCGGACGCGATGGTCAAGGCGGCCAACGTCCACCTGATCGGCAGGGAACTGGTGGGCGGCGGCCTGGTGACGGTGATGGTGCGCGGCGACGTGGGCGCGGTCAAGGCGGCGGTTGAGGCCGGCGGCGCGGCGGCGAAGCGCGTGGGCGAACTGATCAGCGTGCATGTGATCCCCAGGCCCCACTCGGATGTGGAGCCCGTGCTGCCCGGCGCCGAGGAAGCGCCCAAGACTGTGAAGGCACCGAAGGCATAGTACTATTTCCGACCATGAATGCTTCGTCGCAGGGGATCTTTTCGCGCAGTGCGTTGTCGCCTTCCGCTTGAGCGTAGCGCTGCTACGCCTCGCTCCGGCTCCTAGCCCTGCATCGAAAATCCCTCCCTGCTTTGGAAACATTCATAATCTTCAATAGTTTGACGCACCGAAAGGAGAAGGAACATGGAAAAGCAAGCGCTGGGCATGGTTGAAACCAAGGGCCTCGTGGGTTCCATCGAGGCGGCGGACGCGATGGTCAAGGCGGCGAACGTCCACCTGATCGGCAAGGTGCTGGTGGGCGGCGGCCTGGTGACGGTGATGGTGCGCGGCGACGTGGGCGCGGTCAAGGCGGCGGTCGAGGCCGGCGGCGCGGCGGCGAAGCGCGTGGGCGAGCTGATCAGCGTGCATGTGATCCCCCGCCCCCACGACGACGTGGAAGCCATACTGCCCCAGCTGTGAGGTAGCCATATGTTGAAGGGCATTTCTCCGCTATTGTCGCCGGAGCTGCTCAAGATCCTGCAGGAGATGGGCCACGGCGACGAGCTGGTGATCGGCGACGCGAATTTTCCGGCCCAGAGCCTGGGTAGGCGCTGCGTGCGCGCGGACGGCCTGGGCGGTGTGGCGCTCGTAAACGCCATTCTGGATCTCATGCCCCTCGATACCTTTGCGGACGCGCCGGTGACGCTGATGCAGGTGGTGCCGGGTACGATGGATGCCGATCCGCCGATCTGGGCGGAATTCCGCGCGGCGGTGGAGGCGCACCAGCCGGGCGTGAAGATCGCCCAGATCGAGCGCTTCCAGTTCTACGACCGCGCGCGCAGCGCCTACGCCTGCGTGGCCACCGGCGAGCGCGCGCTGTACGCGTGCGTGATCCTCAAGAAGGGCATTCTCTGAGCGCTGAAAATCCGCTTCGCGTCTTTTCAGCGGAAGGAGAAACTGCGCGGGCCAACAGCTTCGGCATTTCCGGGCGGCCCGCTGACGGGCGGAAATATTTCCTCACCAGTGTTCGCGCCAACAGAAGCTGAAGGTGACCAGGCGCATCGATCAGGGCAGGGGCGTACGCTACATCTACGGCAACGCGCCGGCGGACACGCCGTTCTTCAAGCAGTTCCAGCTGTAAGGAGGATTTCCAATGGCGGATCTGAAGGGACTGCTCAGGGTCTGGGCGGAGATCATGGCGGCCAACAAACAGCGCCTGATCGAGCTGGACGGCGAGGCGGGCGACAGCGACCTGGGCCTCACCATGACGGACGGCTTCCAGGCGGCCTGGGAGGCGGTCAAGGACAGCCCCGAGGCGGATCAGGGCAAGATCGCCTACCTTGCCGGCAAGGCGATGGGCGCGAAGGTGCCCTCCACGATGGGCACGCTGATGGCCAGCGGCCTGATGCAGGCAGGAAAAACGCTGAAGGGTGTCGAAATCATCACGGATTGCCTTTGAACCAGCTTTTTCCAGGCGTTTTTTGACGGCGTTCAGGCCCGCGGCAAGGCGCAACTGGGGGAAAAGACATTCCTGGACGGGCTGTATCCGGCGATCGGAGTGTTAAAAGTTCATGGAGACGACGTGAAAAGCGCCGCGTGTGAGGCGGCGCAGGCGGCCTATCAGGCGTTTCTGTCCACAAAGGGCATGCTCGCCAAGCACGGCCGCATGGCCATCCGGGGCGAGGGGTCGCGGGCGTATTTGGACCCCGGCGCCGCGGTGGCGGCTCTCCTGATGGAAGGGTTCTCCCAAACCATGATAAAGTAGGCGGATGGTACGATGACGATCAGGGAAATTGCCAACTTGGCAGGGGTATCACCGACGGCGGTTTCGCTGGTCATTAACAGAAAGAAGGGCGTCGGCGAGGAGACCCGGCAGCGAGTGCAGGCGGTGATCGAGGAGCACAACTACGCGGTTCCCAGCCAGAAGCGCTCCTCAAAGCCGAAGCGGTTCCGGCTTTGCGTGGTCAAATTCCGCACCCACGGCATCGCGATCGAGGAAAACCAGGGGTTCATCGCCTCCATCATCGATCAGATCGAGCGCGAATGCCGGTACTACGGCTATGAGCTGGCGATGGTCAACTGCGAGGTGGCCACCGCCGCCGAGACGCTCAAAGAGGTCATGGAGTCGCCCCCCGACGGGGTGATCCTGATGGGCACCGAGCTCAGCGAGGCCGACTACAAGCTGCTGGACATCCTGACCGTGCCCACCGTGGTGATGGACAACAGCATGCGCGACATGCATGTGGATTCTGTCGTGATGGACAACGAATCCATCAGCGCCGAGGCGGTGCGCTACCTGTACAGCCTCGGCTACCGGGACATCGGCTACATGCGATTCAGCCTGCCCATCCGCAACTGCGAGGAGCGCTACCAGGGGTATCTGAAGGAGATGGAGAAGCTGGGCCTTCCCGTGCCCGCGCCCATCAACCTCATGCCGACGCTGAGCGGTTCCTACAAGGACATGAAGCGCATCCTGGAGGAGGGCGGCTATGTGCCGCACGGCGCGTGCGTCGCGGACAACGACACCGTGGCCATCGGCGTCATGAAGGCCATCCGGGAGGCGGGCTACCGCATTCCGGAGGACATCTCCGTCATCGGCGTGGACGACATCCCCTTCAGCGCCATGACGATGCCGGCGCTGACCACGATGCGCATCTCCCGCTCGGCGCTGGGCACGCTGGCGGTGGACACGCTCAGAAAGCGCATCAAAAGCCCCAACTGGCCCACGATGCGCATCCGGGTGGCCGGCCGCCTGGTGGTGCGCGGCAGCACCCGGCCGGCGGAGGGCGAATAGCGCGCCCGCAAATGTTTCCCGGGGGAGGGACGCCCATGCTCGTAGGATACGTCACCGGCAGCGTGGTCAGCACCAACAAGGTCGGCGCCCTCTTGGGCACGAAGCTCTTGATCGTGCAGCCGGTGGAACTGGATACCTTGAAAATGAAGGACGACTACATCATCTGCGTGGACGACGTGGGCGCGGGCGAGGGCGACCTGGTGTTCTGCGCCTACGGCAGCTCCGCCCGGCAGTCCGACACCACGAAGAAAGTGGCCTCGGACTACTCGATCTACGGCATTCTGGACTCCATAGACCTCCGCGGGGAGCGGGTCTACGACAAGGCAAAGGAGGCGGGCGCGTGCAACTGGCCAGGGTGATCGGTTCCATCGTGAGCACCCGCAAGTCCGACCGGCTGGAAGGGCTGAAGCTATTGGTGGCGGTGCCCATCGACATGGACACCATGCAGGAGAAGGGCGCGCCGTTTGTCACCGTGGACGCCGTGGGCGCGGGTGAGGGCGAGATCGTGATGTGGGCGGGCGGCAGCTCCTCCCGCCAGACGGATTTGACCACCGGAAAGCCGGTGGACAGCACCATCGTGGGCATTGTGGATTACGTGGACCTCATGGGCCAGAGGAAGTACGACAAGGCCCGGAGCAGCCTATGAAGCTGGCCCGCGTGACCGGAACAGTGGTTTCCACTGTGAAGTATGAAAAATACCGGGGCCTCAAGCTGCTCAAAGTGCGCTATCTGGACCTGAACCTGAACGAGGTGGGCGAGGAACTGGTGGCGCTGGACGCGGCGAACGCCGGCGTCGGCGACATCGTGCTGGCCAACAACGACGGCGGCGCGGCGCAGATGGTGCTGGAGGATAAGAGCCTGATCGCCAGCGTCACGCTGTGCGGCGTGGTGGATTCCTTCACCTGCCAGGGAAAGACCACCCGGTGCCAATAAAGGGAAAGGCGTTGAAATCCGCTGCGCGTCTTTCAACGCAAAAAAGGATGCTGCGTGCGCCTGAAATCCTGCGGGATTTCCGGGCGGCGCACTGGCCGAAGGAATTGTTTCCTCCACCAGTGTGCGCACTGGTTATGGAAACCGTTCCCGCCGACAAGTCGGCGGGAACGAATGAATGTAATGACGGGGGCTTTTTGGAATTGGAAGGGGGCGGCGGCTTGAACATCGGGCGGGTGGTGGGCACGGTGGTGTGCACGGTGAAGACGCCGACGCTTGCGGGCATCAAGCTGATGGTGGTGCGCCAAATCGCGAACGGGGTGGAGAAGGGGCTGGTGATCGCCTGCGACGGCACCCGCCAGGCGGGCATCGGCGACACGGTCTTCATGATCGGCCGCGCGGAGGCCGCGCTGATGATCAGCCGGGAGGCGCCTCCGCCCAGCGACCTGACCATCGCCGGCATCATCGATCCGGAAACCTTGTAACTTTCAGGCGCTCAAAATCCAGCGGACAAAACCGGCGGCCCTGCCGGAAAACGCGGGGCCGCCGGTCAAACCATCAAAAATTTAACGTCAGAGACTCATTTTTTCCCCATTTCCCTGTAGTTTTACAGGGAAAATCGGGCTTCCGCGCGGGGCAAAAGCCCGTCACAACTGTTAATAATTTGCACATAAACCGATGAAACCGCGTTACATTATTGACGCAACGAATCCATATACAGTATAATGGATGGGGACTGGAGTTAAACAGCAGCGCGCGTGTAAATTCGCGGGCACCGCGCCGAGCAAAGGAATTGGAGCGCCATGATACAACCCGCCGAGTGGCCGCCCATCCCCGAGGAAGAGGGGACGGACGCCCATCCAAGTCTGGAGCCGGCCCCTCTAATAGAGCGATCTTCCCCGTACGAAGCCGCAAAGCGAGCGTTCGATATCATTCTTTCGGCGGCGGCGCTGATCGTTCTATTTCCAGTGATGCTGGTGATCGCGCTGGTGATCTTTCTGGACGACCCCAAGGGAGGCCCGATCTTCGCGCAGACGCGCTGCGGTTTAAACGGCGAGCCATTCAAATTGTATAAGTTTCGCACCATGATCGTCGGGGCGGAGGAGCGGCTGATCCACCTGGCCGCCCGCAATGAGATGAGCGGCCCGGCGTTCAAAATCCGCGATGACCCGCGCATCACCCGCGCGGGCCGAACCTTGCGCAGGACCGGCCTGGATGAACTGCCCCAGTTTTTCAACGTGCTGAAGGGCGAGATGTCGCTGGTGGGCCCCAGGCCGCCGCTCCCGAACGAGTACGCGCGCTACGACGAGCGCCAGTGCCAGCGCCTCCAGATCAAGCCCGGCATCACCTGCTACTGGCAGATACAGCCCCAGCGCAACAATCTCAGCTTCGACCAGTGGCTGGAGTTGGACCTCAAGTACATCCGCGAGCGCAGCCTGGCGGTGGACATCAAGATCCTCTTCAAGACCTTCTACGCGATGTGTACCGCGCAGGGCGAATAGCGCTTCTCCCGCCGCCTCCGGGCGGCGTATTTATGGCTCTATACTATTCGTAGGGGTAAGGGGAGGAAAAGAGAAGGAGACAAGGTCGGCGGCTGCGAGTAAAATGGAGTTACCACATACCATCACTTGCAGGAGCGAAGACC
>Ga0268263_1000582_pt1 | contig 51226 bp, 43 predicted proteins | sample Biomet5_FD_190358 | JGI IMG/M metagenome (GOLD analysis project Ga0268263, IMG submission 190358) | Microbial communities from bioreactor (seeded with sewage sludge) at LBNL, California, USA - Biofuel metagenome 5 (SPAdes) (version 4) | ecosystem: Engineered > Bioreactor > Anaerobic >... | reverse complement strand
CGGCAGAGGGGTGGGCGATTCCGGCCTTGTCGAGCAGGTCCTTGTTGTAGAACAGCAGCTGGGTGGAGTTGGCGATCGGGACGCCGTAGAGCTTGTCCTCGTAGCTGCTGGAAGCATACGGCGCAGGATCCCACTTGTCCTTGAAGGGACCGAACTGCGGGGTGATGTCGGCGGCGAAACCCCGAGTGGCCAGGGCGGCCGTCCGGGGCTGATCGGCCCAGAAGACGTCTGGGTTGCCGTCCTTGTTAGCCATCCGTGAATCGAGCACGGAGTTGAGGTCGTTGAATGCGACGTACTCGTACTCGACCTTGATCGTCGGGTGATCCTTCTCGAATGCGGCCAGGACGGCGTTCATGCCCTCCTTGACGGGGTCGAGGATGCCGATCACCTGAATGGTTGCGGTCGGATCGGTACTCGGAATAGTCCAGGCGGCGGTACTTGAGGCGGCTTCACTGCCACCAGTCGCACCCGCGCAACCCGTCAGCGCTAGGAGGAGGGCGACACTGGCCGCTCCCAGCGAAATGGTGAAACGTCGCATTGCGAACCTTTCTTGTTGTGAACTCTCGGTGTGTCTTGACGCATTTGGCATAGCTGAGCCGAACTCAGTGGGCCGAAATCCGGTCCAGGAAGTAGGAGAGGAAGCCGTCGACATCGACGCCAGTGGCGATGGTCGCGTTCGGAGCGGGCGGCACCTTCCCCGCCAGCAGATCGGCCACAGCCACACCCCTGGTCTCCATGCTGGTGGAGACATCAACCAGAGCCGGCTGCCAGGTGAGCAACTCAGGCCTGCTCAGTGCGGCTACCGCCAGGGGGTCATGCATAGCGCAGGAGTCGATGAGCGTCTCGTCGCCGGGGAACTCGGCCTCCAGCCGGTCGATCCAGGCCAGAGTGCAGGCTCCAGCGAACTCACCGAACGGGCGGCCGCTGGCGGCTAGCATTGCGCCGGCTTCGCGACTCAGTCGCACCTTGGTGGTGACGTCCAGGCCGACGAGGCGGACGTTTGCACCCGAGTGGAGCACCGCCCGCGCAGCATGCGGATCGACCCAGAAGTTGAACTCTCCTGGCATATCGGCCCGGTTGGTATGTTCGCGGAACACCCCACCCATCACCACGATCTCGCGAATGGCAGTGGCAACGGCCGGGTCGAGCGCGATGGCGGCAGCAATGTTGGTCAGTGGCCCAATGGCCACCACGGTCACCTCACCGGGCGAGTCGAGCACCGTCCGAGCGATCTCGGCGGCGGCGAAGCCTGGGGCCGGCCGATGATGGCCGAACCGCTCGAGCACGGCGGACGGGGCGTGGCCGGCCTTGTCCGGCTCCGTCAGAGGCGCGGCGGCCCCGCGGACCACCGGGATCTCCGGGCGCCCGAGCCGCTGCAGCATTTCGATGGACAGGTAGGTCGCGCTCTCGACATCGATGTTGCCGTTGACGGTCGTCACTAGCTCCAGCTCAAACACCTCATCGGCGACCATCAGAGCCAGGGCGAACCCATCGTCGATCTCAGAGCCGGGCAGACCCATGCTCAGATCGGTGTCGAGGATGACACGCATCTTCCACTCTCCTTCAACTCGCGTTGCGTAAGCGTGACACGTGTTGACCCGGGATGTCAATGGGTCTAGAAATGGACATGCGCGCACTTGTGGAGCCACCCCGAGAGAGCCGGGAGGGGCCGGCCGGCCTGAGTTCGACAATGCTCGCTAGCCTGCGACGACAAGGGGAGATACATGCTGCGTGGAGTCTCACCGCTGATCACACCCGGCTTACTGGGCGCACTGGCAGCCATGGGCCATGGTGACGTCCTGGCGATCGTCGACCGCAACTACCCGGCCGCGCGTCACTCTCGAGTGTTCGACGCTCCCGGCTGCGACACCACGACGACCGCCACAGCTATCCTCCAACTCCTGCCGGTGGACGACTTCACAACCCCAGCCATCTGGCGGATGGTACCTAGCGATGATCCGGACTTCCACGGAGATTCCCAGCGGGCATTCGAGCAGGCTGTCGCGCACGCCGAGGGCCGCGAGTTTGTGATCGCACCGCTGGAGCGGATGGCCTTCTACGAAGCGGCCGCCAGCGCGTTCGCTGTTGTCCATACCAGCGACGACCGCCCCTACAGTTGCTTCCTGCTCACCAAAGGGGTCGTCTAGGGCAAACCAGCAGCCGATCATCATGCCCTCGCCGAACCACTCCGGCCCGCGAGGCGCATCTGTCCAACCTGCTGGATTGGGCCACCAGCCAGGCCCTGATCGCCATGTAGGTGAGGGGCATCGCGGCGCTGGCCGGGACTCCGGCGCCGGCGAGCATGCACCATCGACCCCTTTCCCCCGGACGAACGGACCCCGGTAAGCAGCCAGTTTCACATCCTTCACCGCTTCCGCGACCACCGGGCCCTTGATCCCACGCGGCTCAGCCCGGATCCAGCACAGTGGCTAGGGTGCAGAGCGTGTCGAGAGTGATTCCGTGGGTCAGCCAGATCGCATCACCCGAACTCGCCGAAGACGTCCTGTACCGCGGTCGCGACTGGGCAGACGACCCATGCTGGCCCGACACCGGGGCCCCGGATCTGGACTCATACCGTCGCTGGGCTGTCCGCTGGTGTGGCATGGCTTGCCTGCGCATGGTGCTTCTGGCTCGCGATGGGGCCGCACCGTCGCTCTACGACCTCACAATCGGTGCCAAGGCGTACGGCGCCTACTCTGACAAGCCCGGCGATCCCCGCGGGCTCATCTATCGCCCCTTCACCGAATACCTCGCAGCTGAACACAACCTGCACGCGACGGTCGCAACCGGACTCACCGCTGACCAGCTATGTGAGCAGGTACAAGAAGGTGCCCTCGTCATCGCGTCGGTCCACCCCGAGATCCGACGCCCCCAACGCCCCTCCCCGGGAAAAGGCGGACACCTCGTCCTGGTCACCAACACCCACGACGACACCATCACCTTCAGCGACCCATCCGGACACCACACCGGCGCCCGAACCGCCACTCTCCGGCTCGACACCTTCGATCAGTTCTTCGCCGAAAGAGGCGTGATTCTGCATCCCGACGCGAGCCGGTGGGCCTGAACGCAGCTCCCACCCGACTCCTCCGGGCCCCTCCGGCTGAACAACCTGCCCCGTGGCCAAGCCGAGTCCCGACCGGTCACTGGAGCCCCTCCCCAGCCGAGTCCTCGATGGCATCATCCGTCGCGAGCACCCAATCGTTGCGACAACCACTGTCATCGATGCTGTCCGCACGACACATCCTCATCCACATCGACCGTCAGTACCGCACATTGCCGGAGCGAAAGCCCACCCAAGGCGGAGCTCGCACCACCCCCCGTGCGAAGCGCGACGGCGTCAAGCGACTCGGGGGCACCGGCGGTGAGCCAGCCCACCCGGGACCGCCGATCGAGGTCACGACCGACAGGAAGTCGCCTAACTCAGGGGCGAATCACCTGCACACATCAGCAACAGGAAGAGTTCAAGATTCACACACGTATCTCTTTTGTGTGAATTCTTGACAGGCTCTCACCTGTGTGGATAGCCTCAAAGACGCAAGGTGTGCCGGATGCTCGTCAGCCTGTCGTCGTATCGGCCTGACGGCTATTCCACGCTCACGGCCCTCGGTAGCACCCCGGCCGTCAGCGACAGCACATCAGGTGAGTGCCAGGACTTCCGCCGCCTGCACGGTGCAAGCGGTGACATGTACACGATGGAGTGATGATGGATCTCAACATGCGCAAGGCGGTCTGCTTCGTCACAGGCGGTGGCCGCGGTATCGGTCGCGCGACTGCGCTCATGCTTGCCGATGAGGGCGCTTCCGTCGCCGTGGCCGATTTGGATCTCGGTGTCGCAACGGCGGTGGCGCAGGAGATCGAAGCCAAGGGCGGGAAGGCATTCGCCGTCAAGGTCGACGTCACCAGCGAAGAATCGGTGAGCGCCGCGATCGACGCGACGCGTAAGGCGCTCGGGCCCATCGACTCGCTCGTTCTGTGTGCTGGCATCTCGGGCCTCTACGGCCGAGCGATCGACGAGATCGACGCGGCGCAGTGGGACAAGATGTTCGAGGTCAACGTGAAGGGTCAGTGGCTGCCGGTCAAGTACGCGCTCCCCGACCTCAAAGCCAGTTCGCGCGCCTCGGTGGCCATCGTCGCCTCCGATTCCGCACTGGTCGCGTCGCCGCTTCACGTTCCCTACTGCGCATCCAAGGGTGCACTCATCATGCTGGTTCGTGGCATGGCCGTGGACCTTCGCGCCGATGGGATCCGCGTCAACTGCGTCTGCCCGAGTGTGGTCAACACTCGTATGCCGAAGAACGACATCGGTCTGGCCGACGATGCCCCGCTCGATGTCAATCTCGAGATCCACGAGCCAGAAGACATCGCACGCTACCTCGCCTTCCTGGCTTCACCCGCATCTGCGACCATCAGCGGTCACGCCCTGGTGGCCGACTTCGGTTACGTCGGCCAGTCATCGTTCCCCATGTAGCGACCCGACCTGCATATGGCGCTAACCCGAGAGCCAGTGACATAAAGCCGACCGAGAGCGATCCTTGATCGCTCTCGGTCGGTTGTCTGTGTTGCTCGAGCCGGCCAAGACCACCCGCGCCGCAAGCCGGCCCACTGCATGAGAGGACGCTCGTGAGCCGGCCGACCGTCAGCGGAAGACCGTGATCGTTGCGGCCTGCCCCACCCCCATCGTGGCGTAGACGCGTCGGAAACACTGCGGGACTCGTCCGCGCCGAGCACCTGATCGGATCGTCTCCGGCGAGAATGCGCCAGCACGACGACCCGCAAAAGCCCGATGGCGCCATGCCCGTCGCGCGCTGGGCAGAGCCTGCGGCCCGGACTTTGTGCACGCCCTGGGCGGCAGCGGCACCATCAACGGCGCATAACCAAACCTCCCTCACCCAGATGATGCGTGTACCTGGATGAGGGAGGCGTAGACCCTCCGGCTTGGCGGCCCTAGAGGGTGGCTCGGAACTCGCGGACAGCTCCGATGAGGTCTCGCACGCGCTCGACCCGCGCGCGGTTGCGGAACTGGCCATCCTCCTTGAAGTAGGTGCCCACCACTGCCCCGTCGGCGATGGAGAGCTGCTCGGCGACGTTCTCCGCGCGAACGCCAGTGTTCACGAACACCGGCACGTTCCCACATGCGTCCTTCACGATCCGTAGGGCCTGGGAGTCAGTGGGAGCGCCAGCGGTGAGACCAGAGACACAGATGGCATCAGGCGCGGTGGCAAAGACGGTGCTCTCCGCGATCGCACGCAGGTCGCGGGCGGCAAGGTATTGCGCAGACTCCGGCACGATGTTGAAGAGCAGCTTGACGTCGCGCGCACCGATGCGCTGACGGTAGCGGGCGACTTCACCGATGTTCGTATCCCACAGGCCGAAGTCCGAGGCGTACACACCAGTGAAGATTTCCCGCACCCACTGAGCACCGGTAGCAAGCGCGAGGTCGATCGAGGCGCGGCCGTCCCACAGGATGTTGACGCCGTAGGGGACGGAGATGTCGGGGATGAGTTCGCCGATGATCCGGGCCATCGTGATTGCCGTGATCGGTTCAGTCTTGGTCAGATACGGCAGGCTGAACTCGTTCGAGATCATCACCCCATCTACGCCACCGTCCTGGAGAGCATTGAGCTCCTCACGGGCCCGAGCCACGATCGCCTCGATGCCTGCCTGGCTGTCGTATTCGGGGTCACCAGGCAAGGCCGCCAGGTGCAGCATCGCGATGATCGGCTTGGGATGGGTGAACACGCTATCGAGCCACGTTGCCATGATGGTCTTCCTATATCTCTTGAGTTGGGTTCTTGGGCCGAGGAACGGCGGCTGGCTGGTGGTGGGGTTTCCGACTCCGGCAGGTCAGCGGGCAGCCTGGCAAGGCTGCAGGAGGCCGTAGGACTTGCGGGACGGTCATGGTGGGCTTTCTCGCCGTCACTGGCGGCGATCAGCCGCGAGCCGGTGAGATATCGGGCGGACCGCATCTCCGAGTTCGCGCCACAGGCGGTATCGCTCCTCATAGATCGCCTGACGCTCAGGGTCAGGCACCACCGGGGCACCCAGCTGGACGTGGACCGTCGCCTCGTCCCAGCTGTCGATGAGCCCCGAGCCAAGCCCGGCGAGGAAGGCGGCACCGATCGAGGCGCCAGGGTGATCGATGATCGGGTACATCTCGGCGCCGAGAACCTCGGAGTGGATTTGCTTCCACAAGGTTGATTTGCTCCCGCCATTCGTGATTCGGGCCTTGGTCAGGGGCACGTTCAGCTCACGGAACACCTCGGCGTGATGTCGGAACCCGAAAGCAATCGCCTCGAGGACGGACCGATACAGGTCGGCCCGCGTGTGCCCCAGATGAAGTCCCACAAAGGCGCCGCGGAGCATCGGGTCGTGGAGCGGGGACTTCTCGCCAAGGAAGTAGGGAAGGCAGAGCACATCGGCCGGGGGCCGGCCAGCAGCCTCGTCATCCAGGTCCGTCAGGGCAGCACCGCCGACAAGCGTCTGGAACCACCTGATCAGGCTCCCGCTCGTCGCCATGCACCCGTTCGGTAACCAGATACCCGGCTTGGGGTGGGCATCCAGATAGAGCCGTTCGTCGGTGATGGGGCGATCGCTCGCGACCAGGATGTCACCCGCACCCCCCAGCTTCACCAGCCAGTCGCCGGGCGATTCGACGCCGGCTGCGAAAGCAGAGAGGACGTGATCAGCACCACCGACCACGAGCATCGTGGAGGTGGAGAGACCGGTCGCGCTCGCAGCCTCCGAGCTGATCGTCCCCACCACGGCCCCCGGATTCTTCACCGCGGGGATGATCGTGGGGTCGAGCTCTGCCGCCACCAATGCTGCGTCGAGGAGCGACCCATCAAGTCGGAACAGCCCAGACTCGAGTGCCCAGTTCTGCTCAACGTGGGGTTCGGCACCCAACTTCGTGAGGATCCAGTCATAGGAGCCCTGGACCCGGCTCACGCGGGACCAGACGTCCGGCTCGTACCGCCTCAGCCAGCTGAGCGTCGGTGCCACCGACTGTTGGGTGACCGCCGAACCCGTGACGGAGACCATGTCGATGCCGGCGAGCGCGGCTCGCAGCTCATTGACCTCGACGTCTGCGCGCGCATCATTCTGGAGGATGGCGCGGCGCACCGGAGTCCCGGTTCGATCACAGACAACCACCGCAGGAACCATCCCTGACGCGGACACCGCGGCGACATCGGAGGCCCTCACGCCGGAGGTTGACAGGAGTTCCCTGATGGCCTCATGAATGTTGCGCAGCCACTCGTTCGGATCCGCTTCGGCGTGGCCCGGGCTCGGACTGAAGAGCTGGGATGACCGGCTCGCCTGGGCGATGATGCCGGCGTCAGGAGCAAAGAGAACGCACTTCGTCCCCGTTGTTCCGAGGTCGATTCCGATGGTGTACCCGCTCACAGCGAGACCTCGCTTCTTCCGTCAATCTGGAGTGGTGCATAAAGGACGCGAACACCTGCGGCGGCGGCGGCCACAGGCACCGCCTCGTCTGCAGACTCGTCGGTGATGAGTATGTCCGCAGCTCCCAGGGGAGCGATGTTGGTCAGGTGGGCCCTGCCCATCTTCGAGTGGTCAGCGAGGACCATGAGCCTGTCGGCTGCCTCGACGGCGGTGCGCTTCACTGCACCTTCCTCGCGGTGATAGTCGGTGAAACCCCGGTGCGGATGCACCCCCGATACGCCCATGATGAAGGTGTCGCAGTTGAAACGGCTGATGCTCTCCACCGCTTCCATGCCGATCAGACTCAACTCACCAGGCCGGAGGAATCCTCCCGTGAGGAGGACCGTCGTGCCCTCATCCTGGACCAGTTCAGCTGCGGCGAGCAGGCTGGGAGTTACGACAGTGAGGCACAGCCCTCGGCCTCGGACTGCCCGAGCCACGGCGAGCGCGGTACTACCACTGTCGAGAATCAGAGTCTCGTGCTGCGAGAGCTCCTCCACAGCAAGCTCAGCAATATGCCGCTTGCTCTCGACATCCTGATGAGCGCGAGCTTCGAAGGCTGGCTCGGCGATCTTCCCAAGTGCGATCGCGCCCCCGATGACCTTGCGCACGAGCCCCTCAGCCTCGAGCTCGTCGATATCCCGGCGAATGGTCATCTCTGAGACCCCGTAGGCCTGCGCGAGCGCGCTGAACTCGATCTCGCCATGGCTGAGCAGCTGCTGGCGGACTCGCCGCCGGCGATCGCCGTTACCCTTGACCACGTCGAACCCTCGCGCTCGTAGCTTCCCTCTGTGATGTGACTCTCTCACATTTCACTAACTTTGTGAAGTCCTAACGCAATGGCGCAACTTTCCACACCCGCATCCGCCGCCCACGGGCGGCCCGGTTACGGGGGTCCAGCGGCAACGCCCGCCCAAGACCTGCTCAATCACGCACCCCTGGGCCTTCTGGGTGTAATCGGTACACAGCCGCGTGTGACGCTGTCACAGGCAGCTGTGCGGGGTGGTCACCCCGCGCTTGGGCTCCACTCGAAGCTACGAGTTGCCGCCGGCGGAGCGCCGCCAGCAGGGCGCGAGCCGGCGTCCAGGCGATGTCATCTACTCTCAGCTGTTGTGATCAGATGTGTAGTCGCAGATGATCCCTGAGCTACGCTCACACGCCGGGCCGCAACGTGCCGCCTACAGCAGGTGCTTGTCCTCACGCGATGACGTGGGATGATCACATTGCACAGATCCACCGTTCGAGATCAGGGGAGAGCGGCATGGGCCGGTCAATGAGCAAGCGGCAGGAGCGTGTCCGCGAGGAGGTGCTGGCACGCGGAGAGGTCGAGTTCAGCGGTCTCGCTGCTTCCTTGGGCGTATCCGAAATGACCATTCGTCGGGACATCGACGCCCTGGAGGCCGAAGGTGTCGTGCGCAAGGTCATCGGGGGCGCGATCGCCCTCGGAAAGATCGCCGAGCCGAGCTTTGAGGCACGTTCGCACTTGGACGCCGGCAGCAAGCTGCACATCGCCGAGGCGGTAGTGAAGCAGCTCAGCATGCACGAGACCGTGATCCTGGACAGCGGGAGCACCGCGCTTGCTGTTGCTCGTGCCGTTCGCGGCCGATCACTGAGCCTCACAATCGTGACGCCAAGCCTGCTGGTTGCCGTCGAGTTGGCCGGTGAGCCGAACACCAACGTTCTCGTCACCGGTGGTGCCGTCCGGCCCGGCGAACTGAGCCTCATCGGAGCCGAGGCGGTCGAGAGCCTGGAGAGGTTCAACTGCGACACCTATGTCATGGGGGTCGCGGGGGTCCACGAGCAACGGGGCTACACGGACTACCACCGCGAAGAGAGCGCTGTGAAACGTGCGGCTATCAGTGCATCAGATCGCCTGATCGTCGCTGTCGACCAGTCCAAGATCGGGCGTGCATATCTGTCGACCGTCGCTCCGCTGAGCCGGGCCTACGCGATCGTTTCAGATGCTGATCCCGACTCCCCCGTGCTCACCGCAGCCTCGCATGCCGGGGTCCAGATCATTATCGCCGAACCCTTCTCGGATCTGGTGGCAGGGCCCGACGCCTGATCGAGATCGGAGATCTGTCTTCGACCCGATCAGGCACCGGTCTGGTCACTTCCCGATGCCAGCTGTCAGCCCGGCAACAATCTGACGCTGGGCGAACATCGCGAACAGGAAGACCGGCACAGTCACGAGTAGCGAGGCTGCAGCGGTCTGCCCCCATGCGATCGACGCGTAGCCCTTGAACGAGGACACCACGATCGGAAGCGTCGGGTGCCGAATCGTCAAGGCCAGCGCGACGGTTACCTCGTTCCACGCAAGCATCCCGATGATGATCGCCGTCGTGGCGACGCCGGGCATGACGAGAGGGAGATACACGTGAGCGAGCGTCGCGCCATCCCCGCAGCCGTCGATCGTTGCGGCCTCGGCGATCTCGGTGGGGACCTCGGCGAAGAAGCTGAGTAGGAGCCACATCGCCAGGGGCGCCATGAATACCTGGTAGACGATCGCCAGACCAAGGGCGTTGTCGTAGAGCCCAACGCTCTGCAGGATCGCGTACATCGGAATCGCGACGAGGAAGTCGGGAAGCAGATACGCGACCAGTAGCCAGCCGATCAGTCCGATCCTGCGACGGACGCGGTGTCTCACCAGGATGAATGCCGCAGGCACCGCAATGCCGAGGGCCAGGGTCACCGTCAACGCCGTCGTCGCAGCGCTCATCAGCACGGCACTAATGAAGTCGCTGTTGGTCCAGACAGTGGCGAATGAACTGAAATCAGGCACGTAGAACAGCTGTGGTGAATCCAGCGCGTCGGCCGAGCTTCGCGTCGACAGTACGAACAGCCAGTAGAACGGGAACACCGTCACGACGAGGGCTAGCACGATGGCAATCCAGCGCGCCGTCTGCCCGATCAAGTACTTACGCTTCACGGCTGCCCCACTTCCGGTAGACCAGATACGCCGTGGCCAGGACAAGGACCACGAGCGCGGAGTAGACGAGCATCATGGTCATCGACTCACTCATTGCGAACTCCTTGAAGGCACGCCGATAGACCAGGATCTGGGTGACCTCGGTCGCATTCTGCGGGCCGCCTTCTGTCGTCCCGTAGATCAGGGCGAAGACCTTGAGGCAGTCGACCATCCGGATCGCGGCCACTGTCAGCAGTGCCGGCCGGAGGAGGGGCAACGTGATGTGCCAGAAGCATTGACGGGAGGTAGCCCCGTCCACGCGAGCAGCTTCGAAGCACTCTTCGGGAAGAGCGCCCAGAGATGCACTGAGCACGATGAAGACGAACCCCGTCTGCCACCAAGAGTCGATACCGGCAACCGTGATCAAGGCCGCGTGGGGGTTGCCCAGCAGATCGACGGACTTGAGGCCGAAGGCCCCCAGCAGGTGCGGGATCACCCCGAGCGTCGGGTCGAGCATGATCTTCCAGACCAGTGAGACCACAATGCCGGAAACCATCATGGGCAGCATCAAGATGGTGCGGACCCAGCCCACGCCTCCGGCGAGGCGGTTGACCACCACCGCGAGGGCAAGGCCCAACACGAGTTCGATGGCTACTGCGGTGATCGCGAAGGAGACCGTTCTACCCACGCTCGCCCAGTAGACCCCGTCTGTCATCAAGTGCGCGTAGTTGTCCAAGCCGACGAAGTTGAAGCGCGCGCCCCAGTTCCAGTTGAAGAGGCTCAAGAAGCCGGCGTAGGCGATGGGGAAGATGGTCGTGGCACCCATGACCACGATGAGGGGCGCCAGGAACAGCCACCGCCCCGACCCCTTCCGCCGCCCAACCTGCAACCGGAGCTGGGGCGGTATGGCCGTCCTGACTGACGTCATTTCAGTGCAGTCTTCATCTCATCGTTTGCCTTCGTGAGGACGTCGGTCGCATCCCCACCGCTGGCGATCTTGATCATCGCGTCGACGATCACGAACGCACCCGCCTTCCATCCATCACGCTGGACCGTGCTCGTCCTGGAGCTGGCCAATGCGTCCTTCACGGTGGAGACGAACTGCGGCTTCAGGGACTGTGTATAGGCCGGATCAGTGGCCGACGACAGCCGCGCTGACGTGCCGGTGAGTGAGCCGAGGTGGGCAGTCATCGACTTGCTGGTAGCCCACTGCATGAACGTCCAGCCAGCGCCCTTGTTGTCTGCGTTCTTGGCGATGTTGAGTCCCCACGACCAGGCGGCGGTACTACCCTGAACGGCGCCCTTGGGGATGACTGCGTAACCGACCTCGCCCGCGATCTTGGACTGGCTCGCATCCTCGAACATCGGCCCGAAAGTGCTGGCATCGATGTAATAGGCAACCTTGCCCTGAGCGAAGAGGCTCGTGGCGTCCTGCCAGTCGATGTTCAGGCGGTTCGCCGGGCCTTGCTTCACCAGTTCGGCGTAGTCCGATAGACCCTTCACGATGTAGGGATCGTTCAGCACGGGCTTGTCCCAGGCCCCGTCGAACCAGATGTTGTACGGCATCTGAATCTTGCGATCCAGCGGCACCTCGTTGAGGACGACGCCGGTCAGGGTGTCCCGCAGGGTGTCGGTGCGTGCACCTCGCATGACAGAGCCGAAGTACTCGCCCTTGCCAGCAGCGGTGATGGCACGAGCGGAGTCCAGCAGATCCGCCATGGTCGTGGGCACCTGACCTCCGGCATGCGCGGCGACAAGCTTCTTGTTGTAGAAGAGGATGTAGGCCTCGGGAACGATGGGAATCTGAAGGTCCTGCTTCTCGCCCTTGTCGTTCACGAAAGCTGAGGCGTCCATCAGTCCGCGGGGAAAGTCTGCGAAGTCATAGTCGGGTGAGGTCATCGACGGGTTGTTGAGCATCGGGGTGAGCGGCTCGATCAAGCCGGCTGAGTGTTGGCTGACGACGGTGTCATCCATGGGCAACATGTAGACGTCGGGCGCAGCGTTGGAGCGAACGGCCTGTTCCATCTTGTCGAAGTACAGGTCCTCGGTGTAGGTCTGCAGCTCGACTTTGATCCCGGTCTTCTGCTCGAACTCAGGCAGCTTTTCGGCGATGCCCTTGCTCCACGGGTGCTCGCTGAGCATCACACTGATGGTCGAGCCCTTATATCTCTGCCAATCGAACGCACCCTGAGCGCTGCTGGCGTCAAACGAACTGCTCGCGCCGGGCATGCCCGCGCAACTGCTTAGGGCCAACGTTGCCGCGGCGGCGACGAACGCGATGGAAGTCTTGATCTTCCGCACGAGAAACCTCCTGGTTTGTGCCTACGAGTCAGATCAGCGATCTGACGCTCATCCCTCAGCCCGTGGGGTCCTGTGTGGTGGGGCGCGCACCGCGTGCCCATTCACGCCAAGCGAGTTCCTTCATGGCCACCAAACACCCGCCGGTATACCTTCGGACAAGTGCCCACGCCCTGGCGACGGGCCCGCTCCTTCGACGGGTATAGCACCAGAGCGTCTTCGAGAGCCCGGCATCATCCTCGATACGCCTGCGATTACGGTCCGGCGGCCCATATCCTCGTCTGTGAACCACGAACATGCATGATGCTATCGGACGTTAGAAACTCTCACAAGAGGTGAAACCGCAACACAATGCACGAGTTCTTGGAGTTTGCCAGCCTGGACGACGACCGGCTCGATCTGAGCAGGTCACAGTGCCCCAGGCGTCGAGTCGGGCTGCAGCCCGATGACGGCTTGCAGGCTCCGGCAACTTGGTTCTGCGCGTGGCCCACGACGCGCACCGAGAGCCAGCCCGACCCAGTCGAATCACGGTCCGCGGACCTGGCTCGACCGCCCGGCCCGTCTCGGAAGCCCGGCGGCCTCAGGAGAAAGGTTGCTGTCAGCCCCAGCGGGACGAACAGTGCGACATCCCGCAGCGCCTCGGTACTCAGCTGGCCGGCAGCCGCAGCTTCCCGTCAGGTCGGTGATCGCCTTCTGGACACGAGCCACCTCGTGAGAGTGGCGCAGACACCGGCGAAGCGTGGCGAGGATGCAGCTCGCTAGCTGCCCCGGCGTGGGCTAGCGAACATCCCTCTGATCGAGGACTTGTCCACCTTCAGGTTGCCGGTCAGCGGGAGACTGCCGGCGACGAGGTAGTACTCCGGGACCTGATACTTCGCGATCCGGCAGCCCAGCGCCTCTCGTGGTGCCACAGACTCAAGAGTGCGTCCCTCCTCCAGCACCAACAGTGCCGCTGGAACCTCGCCGTACTTCTCATCCGGTACCCCCACGACGGCCGCGTCAAGGACGCCAGGAATGCTGCGCAGATGCTCCTCGACGTCAATGCACCAGACCTTCTCTCCTCCTCGGTTGATCATGTCCTTGGTGCGGTCGACGATGAACACATAGCCGACATCATCGGCACATCCGATGTCACCGGTGTAGAACCAACCGTCCGCAGTGATGGTCGGAGTGTCGAGGCGGTCGTAGCGCGTCAGAATGTTGGCACCCCGCAACCACACCTCACCGTTCCGCCCGACCGGCACCTCGGTGCCATCGCCTGCCCGGATCTCCAGTTCCAGGCCTGGAATGGGCACCCCCGAGGAGCCACGGTGTGGGCTGCTTCCCGCGTCGGTGGGAAACACCAGCGCAGGCGAGCTGCTCTCTGTCAATCCATAGACGGTCCGGAACTCGACCTGGGGCAGCCAGCGGTGGAGCGCGTCGATTCTCGATACCGGCATGTGCGCCGCACCACACGCCAACCGGCGCAGTGACGGCAGGTCGGGGTACTTCGGCTCACACTCGAGCAGCAGCGAATAGACGGTCGGCGAAGCGTGGACGAAGGTGATGCCCTCGTCACGAACTGTGGCCAGCACCCGATCGGCGCTGAACCGCCGCTGGAGGTGGATCCGGCCACCGATGTGGACGAACAGTCCCAGCAATGCGATCAGACCGGTGACGTAGTAGATCGGGACGGGGATGATCGTGGAGTCCGCTGCATCGAGACCGAGCGTCCGCTGGTACGCCGTAATCGCGTGGCAGACATTTCGGTTGGTGAGGAGCGCACCCTTACTCGCGGCTGTCGTTCCCGAGGTGTAGATCAGCATCGCATCAGCATCGGAATCAGTCGCCCAATGGCTGTGCTGAATAGCGGGCCCCGCCCCACGCAGCAGGCTCTCGCGTCGGGCTTCGTCACGCACCCAGATCGCCGGGACCGTGATCTCCAGCTCCGTGATAGCCGCGAACCGCTCCTCGGCGATCAGCAGTGCAGGTGCGGCCCGGCTCACGACCGCGATGATCTCCTCACCGCGGTGCTTGATCGGAATTGGCACGCAGACACAGCCAAGGCGATTGATCGCATACAGACAGGTCACAAACTCGACTGACGTCTCCAGCAGAACAGCGATCCTGCTGCCAGGATTCGCCCGCGCGCCGAGCCGTGCAGCGAGCTGGTCGACATCCTTGAGGAGCTGAGCGAAAGTGAGCACCGAGCCGTCGTCGTCCACCAGCGCCACCGAAGTCGGCTGCCGAGCGGCCGTGGCCCGCAGCGACGTATACAGCGTGGCGGGCGCGTCCTCGAAGACCGAGAATGTACGTCCGCGAACGCAGATAGATGTCATTCCAGCAGTCACATCTGCCGGCCAGAGTTGGCTGCCGACAATCATGACCGACGCATTCGTGTAGCAGTGAGGAGCCGGGACACCATGTGCGATGCCCGTTCAAGGTTCAACTCCCCAGAGGCAAGTGCATCCTCCAAGGTCGTCGGACCAGCGCCGATTGGTACTGCCGCACACACTCCGGGCGGAATCTCGGCGGCCGCGGCGACGCGGCCTGCGAAGACCACCACAGGGACACCCATCTCCCCGGCGAGCCGGGCGACGCCCCACGGCACTTTTCCGCCGGAGGTCTGAGCGTCGAAGCTGCCTTCTCCGGTGAACACGACGTCAGCTCGTTCCAGTTCCTCGCGCAGGCCGATTGCCTCCATCGCGAGTTCCACGCCTGGGACTAACTCGGCTCTCGGGGCGAACGCAAGCCAAGCGGCCCCCAGACCGCCAGCGGCGCCGGCTCCAGCTCGATCTCGGACCCGCACGCCCAAAGACAGCTCAATGACCTTGGCCCAATTGCGAAGGGCCGCATCGAGTTCGGCGACGACACGCTCGTCCGCCCCCTTCTGCGGTCCGAATGTCGCACTTGCACCACTCGGACCGAGAAGAGGGTTGGTCACATCGCAGGCGATCCTCACCCTGACCTTCGCCAGTCTCGGGTCAAGGTTCGACCGGTTGAGCCGGGCCAATCCGGCCAGTGGCGCCCCACCGCGAGCGAGCTCGTTGCCTTCGGAGTCGAGAAAGCGTGCACCAAGCGCAGTCAGCATGCCGGCACCGGCATCATTTGTGGCCGAACCACCCAGGCCGACGATAAGCTCCCGCGCTCCGCGATCGAGTGCGTCGCGGACGAGTTCGCCGACACCGTAGGTGGTGGTAACCCTCGGATCGCGGCCTGATGACGGCACCTGCTCCAGCCCGCACGCAGCTGCAACCTCGATAATCGCCAGCCGGTCCCGCTCAACCCAGCCGTACTCGGCAGTGATCGGCAAGCCCAACGCGTCGGTGCAGCGCGAGCGGATCATGCGGCCGTGCAGGGCCGCAGTGAGTGTGGCCGCTGTCCCCTCACCACCGTCGCCGAGCGGCAGCTCAGCCACCTCTGCGTCGGGAATCGCGGACCGAATGCCGCGAGCCATCGCCGCTGCCGCGGCCGCCGCAGTCATCGACTCCTTGAAGGAGTCGGGTGCGCACACAATTCGCATGCTCGTCGCTTCCTTGCCGGTTGACAGCCCCCAATCGGAGCCGCCAACCCACAGTTCGGATAACTCAAAGGGTTGCCGCACCCGGTGCCCAGTCGGTACTCGAGGTGGTGCGCAGGTTGGGCCCGTCGGCTACCTACGCCTTGATGAAATACGCCGAGATGCCCTGGCCGCCGCCGATGCACATGCTGACCATGGCCGAGCGCTTCTCACTGCGGAGCAGTTCGTACATCACCTTTATGGTGAGGATCGTCCCGGTGGCACCGATCGGATGACCGATCGAAATCCCTCCGCCGTAGATGTTCACCTTTGCAGGGTCGAGTTCCAGATCTCTGCTCACCGCGATCGCTTGACTGGCGAACGCCTCATTGATCTCGAACATGTCGATCTCGCGCACATCGACGCCCACTCGCTGAGCAAGGGCCTCGCTGGAGAACTTCGGGGTATACCCCATCAACTCCGGGCGGAAGCCCTTGACGCTGAAGTCCACGAAATGCACCAGCGGCGTAGCTCCCAGCTGCGCTGCACGCTCAGCAGACATCAGGACGACCGCAGCCGCACCGTCGTTCAAGCTGGACGAGTTGCCGGCAGTGACCGTTCCGCCCGCGACGAAGGCCGGCTTGAGCCGTGCGAGCGCGTCCAGCGTCTGAGCGCTTCTGGGCCCCTCGTCTGTATCGAAGACGGTGACGTTGCCCTTGCGGTCTTTGAGCTCGACCGGAAGGATCTCGTCGACGAACCTGCCCTCCTCGATCGCTGCACAGGCTCGCTGGTGACTCGCGAGCGCGAACTGGTCTTGCTCCTCACGTGACACGTGATACTCGCGGGCAACGTTCTCGGCACTGATTCCGTTGTGCTCGTTGGTGAGCGGCCACGTCAGGATGTCGATGACACCATCCTCAAAGGTCTTGTGTCCCATCCGCGCCCCCCATCGGGCGTCCTTGACGTAGTAGGGAAGCTGCGAGAGGTTCTCAGTGCCGCCCGCGACCACGACGTCGCAGATGCCGCTGCGGATCCTCATGGCGCCGTCGATGATCGACTGAAGGCCCGAGCCACACTGCCGATTGACCGAATATGCGGTTGTCTCGATCGGCAGACCGGCGGACAGCCCGACCGCTCTCGCGACGAAGCCGTCCTGTGCGATCTGCCCGACCTCGCCCAGGATGAGCTCGTCAACATCGGCAGGCTGGATTCCTGCACGTTTCACTGCCTCGCGAACCACCATCGCGCCCATATCGATGGCAGACACCGTCTTGAGTGATCCACCGAAGACGCCCACCGGCAGCCTTGCTCCACTCACGATCACTACGTCTTTCATTACGTCTCCTTGCTCATCTCGCTCTGCAATCTCATCGACCGTCTCAGTGGGCCAACGCGAACCGGATCTGCTCAAGCGCCCCGTGCGCCACCGCATCGTCGTCGACGTCGGCAACAGTCCAGCCGCGGTCAACGAAACGCAGCAGATAGTGCTCGCTGGCCAGGTAGACCTCCTGGCCTTTGGCGAGCGCGCGGCGTGCGCTGAAGCTCACCTGGTCGACCTTGTCGACGAACTTCGGATGCCGGCCGGCGGCGGACATCAGGAAGCAGATCGTCGCGGCGCCATCGACGATGTCCATGAATCCGCCACAGCCGATGGCCTTGCCGCCGAGGAGAGAGACATTCACATCACCGGAGGGGTCACACTGGCCCGTGCCCATGAAGGTGATGTCGACTCCTCCACCGTTGTAGAAGTCCATCTGCTGAGGGTGGCCGATGATCGCCTGGGGGTGGATAGCGCACCCGAAGTCGACCACCCCGAGAGGAATCCCTCCGTAGGTACCCGACTCCACCGTCAGATGAACCTTGTCCAGAAGGCCCGCGCGGGTCAGTGCTCGCCCGATGGTGTCGGCCGGAATCCCGGTACCGACATTGATCACATCTCCCGGCTTCACCAGGGTGACGCCGCGCTGGCCGATCGCGACGCGATCCTCCGCCATCTCCTGGGCCTCGAATGCCAGGCCCACCTTGTCCGGCGAGACGTAGCCGGTGATCAGGTCCGAGTTGAAGGTCGGATAGCTGTGCGACTGACGGTGGTGGCTCGCCGGGTCAGTGCAGACGACCGCGTAATCCACCAGAACCGCAGGCACGGTGACGTCACGCGCCGCCAACTCACCCGGCTCGACGACCTCCTTCACCTGGGCAATCACGATGCCACCGCTGTTGTGAACTGCTTGGGCGATGGCCAGCGCGTCCAGTCCGGACACCTCCTCACGATGGGAGAGGTTTCCGAGGCGGTCCACAGCGGATCCACGGATCACCGCGATGTCGAGATTGAACGGCTTGTAGAACAGGTACTCGTGACCGTGCAGCTCGACAACCTCGACATACTCATCACAGCGGACGTTGGCCTTTGCGGAAGGGTTGATCCGCCCCCCGTCCATCCGGGGATCGATATAGGTGCCCAATCCCACGGTCGAGAGCTGGCCGGGCCGTTTGGCCGCGATCGTGCGAAAGAGGGTCGAAAGCTGCCCCTGTGGCAGGCACACGCCCTCGGCCTGGTCGCTGCCCAAGAGCTCACCCATCGGGGGGTTGAGACCCCAATGGGAGCCGACGACCCGCTTCACCAAGCCTTGGTGCGCGAGCCGGGCGAGGCCATCAACCCGGTTGCTCTGACCGGCGGCGTGCACCCAGGTGAGCCCCCGAGGGTGGCCACTGTCGAGGAACGAGCGTTCGACAGCCGCCATCACCTCATCAGCGACGCCCATCAGGGTCATCCCGTCAGAAACGGCCGTCGCGCCGTCGGCGAACAGGGCCGGGACCTGCTCGATAGTGATGAAGGTCGTCACAGCTTGTACCCGCCACCGATGGCAATGACTTCACCGGTGAGATAGGCAGCATCGTCGCTGACCAGAAAGGCGATCACCTTGGCCACATCACTCGGCTGCCCGGCACGCTGGAGCGGGATCTTCCCGATTTGAGCATCAAAAAGATCCTTGGGCATGCCACGGGTCATGTCGGTTTCGATGAAGCCGGGGCAGACTGCGTTCACCGTAATCTGCGAGCGAGCAAGCTCTTTCGAGATCGACCGGGTCAGGCCCACCACTCCAGCCTTCGCAGCGGCATAGTTGGTCTGGCCGATGTTCCCCTCCCACGACGCGGAGGCAACATTGCAGATGCGGCCATACTTGGCCTCGCGCATGTGCGTGCTGACCGCGCGGCAGAAGTAGAAAACGCCGGACAGATCGACCTTGAGCACCGAATCCCACTGATCGTCGGTCATCTTCCACAGCATCGCGTCCCGATTGATGCCGGCATTGTTCACCAGGATGTCGATCTTGCCGAACCGCTCGACGACGTTCTGCACCGCGGCGTCGACCTGCTCGCGGTTGGAGACGTCCACGGCGATCCCGACAGCATCCGAGCCACAATCGGAGGCTGCCTCCTGGGCCTGCTGCTCGTTGACATCAACGAGGACGACCTTCGCGCCTCGCTGCGTCAGCACCTCTGCGATGCCTCGGCCGATCCCGCGTGCCGCGCCGGTAACGATGGCGACCTTGCCGTCGAGAGCCTGGTCCTGAATCATGAGTCGAGCTCCTCCATTGGTTGAGTAACGCATCCACAGCTCTGGCCGATGTGGATGTAGTGAGGGCAGATGATGCTTTGCACGGGCCCGTTCCAGTGCTTCCGACGCTCGACGAGCAGCTTCATCGCCTGGACTGCCATCTCACGCCGAGGCTGGACGATCGTGGTCAGGTCGACGAGATTCGCCCGAGCGGTCGTGAGCCCGTCGAAGCCGGTGACCGCGATGTCATGAGGAATCCGGACCCCGCGAATGCTCAGCGCAGTGATCAAGCCCAGCGCAGCGGCATCATTGCCACAGACCACCGCATGAGGCAGCCTCGGCAGAGACAACAGATGCCTGGCGGCTCGCGCTCCGTCGGCTTCGTTCAGACCAGCGGTGATGTTCCACTCCCTGGGCAGGAGGATCCCGCGCCGATGCATCACCTCACGGAATGCCGTGGCCCGAGACTGCGAGGCGCTCGAGGACTGCGGGCCGGTGACCAGAGCAACCTTGGTGTAGCCATGATCGAGGACATGCCCCATGAGTTCGGCGCTTGCCACGGCGTCATCGATGCCAACGAAGTCAGCCTTGGCATGCCGCATGTGCCGCGAGATCTGAACGCAAGGTATTCGCGCAGCCCTCAACGCTCCGAACAGCTCTGCGGTGCCCTCGTGAATCGCGGTGAGCAAAACGCCGTCCACGCCGTGCCGAATCAAGGCGCTCACCGCGCCCGCAACGGCATCCTGCTGGTCGAAGGTGTGGCTGACGAAGACTTCGAAGCCGTGCTCACGAGCCGCATCAGTGACAGTGACCGCGATCTCGGAGTAGAAGGGGTTGCTGACGTCCGCCAGAACCAGCCCCACCACCGGCTGAACATCCGAACACGCCGCCGCGGCGACCGGGATGCCGTGAGCGGCGGCTGATTCCAGGATCTTCTTGCGCAGGTCGGCCGAGACGCCCGGACGCCCGTTCAGCGCGTAAGACACCGAAGCAGCGCTCACCCCCAGCACACGCGCAAGCTCCGCAGCTGAAGACGGGCTCTCCGACTCATTGCCCTGGTCCACACTCATCGCAGCCCACCATCGCGCTAGCCGGCCTGGGTATCAGGCCTGAGAGCGAGGATTGTCCCGCAGTCGGGCTTAAGCAAGCTAAAGCTCCCCCGGCCCAGCCACTCGAGCGTGGGTCCCCCGAACCCGGGCTGAGATTGTCCACCGCTGCGAGCGAACTCGGACCTTAATCTTGCTTAAGCCTGGAGCCTCGGGCCGACCATGTTGCCCATTCAGCGGGCTTGCCGCTGGCTCAAGAGCATCGCGTGGACACCAGAGCACGGCGCGATCGACGTCGATCGCGCTCATCTCCTGGCCACGGAATGGAGGAAGCTTTGAGAATCACCTCGGTCATAGACCTGAAGCCGAGCCTCGGCGAGGGACCGGTTTGGGACGCCCAAACATCACTGCTCTGGTGGATCGATTCGATCGATGGGCGTGTCTACCGTCATCGCGAGGACGGGGCCGACCTGCAGGTATGGGACGTCCGCGAAAAGATCGGCTCGATGGCGATGTTCGCGGACGGGAACTCGCTGCTGCTGGCTCAGCAGACCGGTCTGTATCGCTACGACCTGGCATCTGACGCTCGCACACTCATCCACGACCCCGAGCCGGACCTTCCGGCGAACCGCCTCAACGATGGGAAGGTGGATCCCAAGGGCCGATTCGTGTTCGGATCGATGGACACTCTCGAAGAGGCTGCATCCGGACGGCTCTACCGGCTGGACCCCGATTTGTCGCTTCATGTGCTCGATGAAGGGATCATCTGCTCCAACGGACCGTGCTTCAGTCCGGATGGCTCAATCCTGTACTTCGCGGACACGTGGACCGGCGACATCTGGGCCTACGACTACGACCAGACAAGCGGCAACGTCTCCAATCGCCGCGTCTTCGTCACGGTCGACACCAGCGATGGCGGTGCTGTCGACGGCATGACGGTGGATGCCGAGGGCTTCCTCTGGCAGGCGCATGTCTATGGCGGGAAGCTGAACCGATACGACCCGGACGGCACTCTCGAGAGAAGCATCGACATGCCGGTGCTCAAGGTGACCTGCCCGACCTTTGGAGGCGAGAACCTCGACCGGCTCTTCGTCACCACCATGGCCCGCCCCCCATTGCCCCGATTCCCTGAGGATGGGCCCAACAGGGGTGCACTTCTCGCTATTGATGACCTCGGCATCCGCGGTCAAGCAATCCCCCGCTTCGGCGCGCAAAACTAGACAAAGGAGTCTTCCGAATGGCTGCCAATACCGCCTCCCCATCTACCAGAAAAGCCCCACGACTCGCTCGCGGACAGGCACCATTGAGACTGGTGCCTGTCGGTTCCTGGGTCGCCCTTCTCGTCACTTGGCTGATCTGGATCATCAACGCTTTCGACCGCGAGGTGATCCTCAGACTGGGCCCCGTAATCTCGGATCATTTCAAGCTCACACCGGAAGCCTGGGGCACGATCACAGCGGTGATCTTCTTCGCCCTAGCCGTGATGGGAATCCCGGGTTCCCGGATGAGCGACAAGCACGGCGCCGGCTGGAAGCGGGCGTGGTTCCAGGTCCCGCTGGTGATCGGCTACAACCTGCTGTCGGCGATCTCGGGAATCCGTGCCGTGGCCGGCAACCTGACCACCTTTCTGCTGCTGCGGATCGGGGTCAACGTCGGAGCCGGATGGGGCGAGCCGATCGGCGTCTCCAATACCACCGAGTGGTGGCCCAAGGAACGCCGCGGCTTCGCGCTCGGCGTCCATCACACCGGCTATCCCGTCGGCGCTCTCCTCAGTGGCCTCGTCGTAGCCTGGATGCTTGGTGCATTCGGAAGTGACAACTGGTCCTACGTCTTCTTTGTCGGCCTGATCGCGGCCATCCCGGTAATGGTCTTCTGGTGGTGGTACTCCCGACCGACCCACCTCGACAAGACCTACAAGCTGATCGCCGAGAGGGGCATGACCGTCCCGCTATCGCAGGAGGACAACGGCACTCATCAGGACGATCAGAAGGGCGCCGTAGCGGCCTGCTTCCGCAACAAGATCGTCATGCTCACTTCGGGGACAACCCTGCTCACGCAGATCGTATACAACGGCATCAGCTACATTTTGCCTCTCTACTTGGCCAATATCGTCGGCCTGGACTTTGCCAGCGCTGCCGCCTATTCGATCGTGTTCACGATCACCGGAGTCTTGGGCCAGATCGTTTGGCCCACCATTTCCGACTACATCGGTCGACGGAACACCTTGATCATCACCGGAATATGGATGGGCCTGGCTGCTGGCGCTTTCTACTTCGCCAACAACATGGGTGCATACATCGGATTGCAGCTGGTCCTGGGCCTTGTGGCCAACGCACCGTGGCCTATCTTCTATGCGGCCGCCACTGACGCAGCCCCTCGAAATGCGGCCGGAACGGCCAACGGATTCATCACCACTTCGATGTTCATCGGAGGAGGTCTGGCCCCACTGGCGGTCGGCGCGCTGATCGCGATCGGTGGCGGCTGGGCAAGCATCAGCGGGTACAACATGTCCTTCGTGATGATGATGGGCGCCGCCATCGCCGGGGTCCTGCTGCAGTTGATGATCCGGGAGCCTCGTCTGTCGTTCACGGACAGCGCCGGAGTCAAGTAGCAAAGAGCCACCGCCCACCGCAAGAGCGAGCGAAGCTCGGCATCCCTGGCCACAGGGCTGTCGAGCTTCGCTCGCGTCGGCTCTGTCGGCCTGTGCGACAGTAACGGCGCCGAAGCAGATGGAGCGATCCGCCACCAGGACGTCACGTCCGCCGAGGACGTGCCACTTGTTGCCCTCGTCCTCCTCCTCGCCCTTGGAATGTGTGCACCTCAGCCACTCTGTGACGACAGCCACCGCCAAGCTCTGGCGCCCATCGACCGGCCCGCCCGGAGCCATGCCCATTGCGGCGGGGACGCGCTGGATGCCCGTCGGCGCCACCCCTTCGGCAAGCTCATAAGGCCATCCGAGTCAGGTCTTGCAACGCTGCAATCACGCCGATAGTCTTGCATCGTTGCAGGCGGGTGACCCGCACTGCACGTCACCGACGACGTAAAGGACATCATGATGACCATCCACACGTGCTTGACAAGGGTGGGGTCTGGTCGAAGGCTTCGTCCGGCCTTGGCTGCACTCGCTCTTGTCAGCGTGTCCGCTCTGACATTTTCATCGTGCTCGAGCCCAGCCACTTCGACCTCGGCTTCGCCGACCGGCCAGTCCGCCTCCACTTCCGCGACCTCTACGGCGAGCTCCACGACAGGATCGTGCGCGGCCGGAGCCACGCAGCTGACCTTCTGGAACTGGTCGACCGGCTACGACTTGGTCGTCAACGAGTTCAACAAGACCCATCCCGACATCTGCGTCGATCTTGAGAATGCCGGGGCAGCGGGTGACGAATACACGAAGCTGGCTGACACGCTCAAGGCCGGCAGCGGCGCACCGGACGTGGCCACGATCGAATACTTCGAGTTGCCGTCGTTCGAGATCACGAACAGCCTGGTCGACCTGTCCACCTTTGGCATCGACTCGGTGAAGGACAAGATCGCGCCGTTCGCCTGGTCGCAGGTCTCCAGCGGCTCCCACGTGTTCGCAATGCCGGTGGATCTGGGCCCGATCGTGCTCTATTACAACCAGGCGGAGTTCAAGGCGGCCGGGGTCGATGTTCCCACGACGTGGTCCGAGTTCGCCAAGGCTGCGCAGACTATCCACGCAAAGAACTCTTCGGCGGCGATTACCAACTTCGACCCGGAGACGGCCCAGTTGGTGCTGGCGATGATGCAGCAATACGGCGCATTCCCATTCACCTATTCCGGTGGGACCGAGATCGGGATCAACTTCACCGGCGCCAAGCAGATGGAGTTCGCGAAGTATTGGCAGAAGCTCATCTCGGCCAAGGAGGTCACGACTGCCGCAGAGTTCTCCCCGACACAGTGGTCGAATCTGGACGGCGGAAAGAACGCGTCCCGCTTGAGCCCGGCCTGGGGGCCTGCCGGCATGCAGCTGAACATGACGAAGTCCAATGGCAACTGGCGTGCGGCACAGATTCCTCAAGCGACCGCGGGTGGCACGGCCACCGGTAACTGGGGAGGGTCCACTCTCGCGGTGGTTGCCGGCAGCCAGCATGCCAAGGAGGCAGCCGAGTTCGTTCAGTGGGTGGGGTCGTCCGATGAGGCATGGAAGATCCTCAGTGGCGATGTGGCCGGCGCATTCCCGGCCTACCTACCGCTGCTCAACGACTCGGCCTTCCAGTCGCGAACGATGAAGATCTCTGGCGACTCGGCCTCGAACAAGGTGTTCGCTCAGGCGGCGCAGAGCCTCGAGTCAGCCCAATGGCCGCCGATCATGACCGCAGCGCTCACCCAGTGGACATCGACCTTCGCCGGAGTGAGCAAGGGCACCGAAACGATGCAGCAGGCGTTCACCAACTTCCAAGACCAGATGGTCAAGTACGCGCAAGCGCAGGGCTTCACGGTGACGTCCAGCTAGTCAACACTGAAACAGATTATGGCTGATCGATCCGGCGGTGGCGAGCCATCAAGGCTCGCCACCGCTCAGCTCAGGGGACGGGCGAAGCATGAAGGGTAGACAAGTGGACCGCGAGCGAAGCGGCGCACTGTTCGTTGCGCCACACATGATCATGCTGGCCCTGTTCATGATCGTTCCGACGGCCTATGCGTTGTGGTCGAGCCTGTACGCGACCAAGCTCGTGGGCGGGACCAGCTTCGTGGGGCTCGCCAACTACGGCACTGTCCTGACCTCGGGCGACTTCTGGACGGGCGTGGTCCGCGTTCTGGTTTTCGGAGCCGTCCAGGTTCCGGTGACGTTGGCACTCGCCTTCCTGTTCGCCGCATTGTTCGATGCGGGCGTGGTCGGCGGCAGCAGATTCTATCGGACTGTCTACTTCGTGCCGTTCGCGGTTCCCGGGGTGGTGGCCTCGATCATGTGGTCCTTCCTGTTGCTACCCGGCTTCGGTCCGTACGCGCAGTTGCTCAAGGTGATCGGCTTCGGGGACGTGGACTTCTTCTCCTCCAACCTCATCCTGCCGACGATCTTCTTGATCGTGGTGTGGGAATGGACCGGCTACAACATGACCATCCTCTACACCTCGCTGAGGTCCATTCCAAAGGAAGTGACCGAGGCGGCGATCGTCGACGGCGCCTCACTATGGTCGGTCATCCTGCGCGTCAAACTCCCGATGGTCATGCCCTCGATCGTGATGCTCGTGTTCATCAACTCGGTCGGAGCGCTCCAGCTCTTCACCGAGCCGTCGATCCTGGCCGCCTTTCAACCCCAGGCGATCTCTTTCGGCTTCACGCCGTCCATGTTTGTTTACAACACCGCCGTCGGTAGCGGCGAATACGAACTCGGCGCCGCCGCCGCGATCATTCTCGCCGTACTGATCGGGCTCGTCTCCTATGTCGGGTTCGCGCTCAGCCGCCGGAAAGGAGACGACGCATGAACACCGGAGCCAAGGCCTCCAGGGCACAGATGCGCGCGGCAGACGAATCGGGTGTCCCGGCCCGTCTGTACGGTCTGCGCCGACCCACTCGAATCCTGGTGAACGGCCTCGCTGCCGCATTCGCCCTCTTCATCCTCGCCCCGCTCGTCTGGCTGGTCATCAACTCCACAAAGTCGCAGGCCAGCCTCTACAACAGCTTCGGGTTCTGGTTCTCCGGCTCCTTCCAGCTGTGGCAGAATCTCGCCGCCCTCGGCCAGGACGTCAGCGGCGCCGGCGTCTTCACACAGTGGTTCGGCAACACCCTTCTCTACGCGATCGTCGGTGGCGCCGGTGCCACCGCGCTGTCCGCGCTCGCCGGATACGGATTCTCCCGGTACCGCTTCGCTGGATCCCAGGCGCTCTTCATGGTCGTCATGTCCACCCTGATGATCCCGCTGACCGCCGTCGCGCTACCGCTGTTTTTGGTGTACTCCAAAGTGGGCCTGGTCAACTCCGTGTGGGGCATGATCCTGCCCAGCATGGTCTCCCCCATCGGCATCTATCTGATGCGCACCTACATCTCTGCGTCGGTTCCCCGGGAAGTCATGGAGGCCGCCCGGATGGACGGGGCGAGCGAGTTCGGCATCTTCACCAGAATCGCCGTTCCCCTGTCAGTGCCGGGCCTGGTGACCGTCTTCCTGCTCACCCTGGTCGCCATCTGGAACAACTACTTCCTGCCGCTGATGATCTTCAGCAAGAGCAAGTTCTACCCCCTGACGGTCGGCCTTTCCGCCTTGTCCCGAGCGGCCGAGACCGGTTCCAAGGCCGATGTCGTCCCCGTACTGATCACCGGCGGACTGGTCACGATCCTTCCGCTGATCGTCTTGTTCGTCCTGCTGCAGCGATACTTTCGCGGTGGCCTCCTTCAGGGGAGCACCACCGGATGATCGGTACTGACCGATGACAACCGTCCGGAAGTCCAAGGAGGAGAAGCCATGAACGAGATGCGAGGCGCCGCCCGGCTCAGCGATGTGGCCAAGCTTGCCGGCGTATCGATCCGCACCGTGTCCAACGTCGTCAACGGCTACGCCAACGTCTCCGACGCCAAACGCCAGCGCGTTGAGGCGGCCGTGGCTCAGCTTGGTTACCGGCCGAATGTTCTGGCTCGCAACCTGAAGCGCGGGCGCAGTCAGCTCATCGCCCTCGTCGTCCCAGAACTCGATGTGCCCTATTTCGCCGAGCTTGCACGCGAGGTCGTCACCACCGCACGGCACCACGGCTACACCGTCGTCGTGGACCAGACCGACGGCGAACCCGAGCGTGAACGCGAGCTGATCCTCCGCGAAGGCGACGCAGCGCTGTTCGATGGCGTCATCCTCAGCCCACTCGCGCTGTCGAAAGCAGACCTTCCACCCCGAGACCCGGCCAGGCCCCTGGTCCTCCTGGGCGAGCGGATCGCGGGAAGCGAGTACGACCATGTCGCCATCGACAACGTCGCCGCGGCGAAGCAGGCCACCGAGCACCTCTTCGACATCGGCCGGCGACGCATCGCCGCGATCGGTGATCAGCCGTACGAAACCGGCGAAACGGCACAACTCCGCACCAAGGGCTACGAGCTGGCGCATCACGAGCGGGGCATCGCCGTCGATCGCGCGTTGATCCTGCCGCGCCGCAAGTTCCACTTTCCTGACGGTGCCGAAGCCATGCGCGAGTTGCTCGACCAACCCGGCGGCGCGCCAGACGCCGTGTTCTGCTACAACGACCTCCTCGCCATCGGCGCGATGCGCACGATCCTCTCAAGGGGTCTGCGGATACCCGAGGACATCGCGATCGTCGGCTTCGACGACATCGAGGCCGCGAGCTACCAGACTCCATCCCTGACCACCATCTCGCCTGATCGGGCGGCCATCGCTCGAGTGGCCGTCGAGAGGATCCAGCAGCGGCTTGACGAAGAGCCCGACGCTCAGCCGGAAGAGTTCTTCGTCGACTTCCAGTTGGTCATTCGAGAGAGCACCGGCGCCCGCTGAGACGCTCTGGACGTCCTCAGAAGCCCGTCATTCGAGAGCGACATCCAGCATGCCGTGACCGACGCGCCTGCCCCCGACCTCCAGCAGGACATGCAGACGGCCACTGGCCCAGCCGTCAGGCAACTGCGAGTCGATGCGCACTGCCGGGCTCAGCCTGAATGGCTCAACGGTCAGCGACCCTTGCCGATCCGCCGACATGGGCTCCAGCCCCAGCGGTTCACCCCAACCCACGAGCACGTCGACCATGACCGCGCTCGTGCCGTGGTGCGATACGGCAGCAGCGAACTGCACCCTGCCGTCACTGGTCGCGAGATCCTTCCCCGGACGGATGGGAGCCACGTCGAAGACCACGGCCGTTTCACCGTTCGCATGCGAGGCCGGGCGTCCCCCATCGTCCTTCCAGTGCCTGAGGCTGTCCACGATGCCCGCCGACTCGTGCTCGACGTCGGCCAGTTCCGTCCACACCCAACCCGCGATCTCGTCATGGCGGCGCAGCTCCTGAGTCTGCCAGTGCAGGTTCCAGCCGCGATCGATCGAGGTCCACCCGCCGCCGAACTCGCTGTTGATGAGCGGGACCCCCCGGGGTCGGGGGCCAGCGACCATCAGCTGCTTCTGCACCACTGTGCCGACAGCGATCGCCACCGGGAAGCACGGCGAATCATCACCGACGACAGCCGCCACCTTGGTCGCCCAACCCGCCGGATGCTCGTCGTACACATGCCAATCGACGAGATCCGTATCCAGGTGCGCCCATCCGGAGTTGTCCACCACGGGACGCGAATCGTCCAGACTCTTCAGCAGCCGAACTGCAGCAAGCACCGCTTCCTGCTTTTCGGGGTCGTCTGGCAACGACCAGTCCAGCCCCCACTCTTCGTTGTACAGCCCCCACACGACCACACTCGGATGGTTTTGGAGCGTGCGAACCATCGGCTCGATCTGAGATATGAACGCCTCGGTCGAAGCCTCGGAGAAGCGTCCCGTCGACGGCGGCTCAGCCCACACCAGCATCCCCAACCGATCGGCGTGGAAGTAGAACCGCGGATCCTCCAGCTTGAGATGCTTGCGGACGAGGTTGAACCCAGCCCGCTGCGCCACCTCCAGGTCGGTCACGAACGCCGCGTCGGTCGGAGCGGTGATTCCGGAGTCCGGCCAATAGCCTTGGTCGAGTACTCCCCGCAGCGAGATCCGGATGCCATTGAGGAAGATCTGGTTGCCGCTGGTGCTGATGCTTCTCAAGCCGGCAGGGATGACCACATTGTCGCTCCCATCGGGAGAGGCCACTCCGACCCTGAGACGATACAGGTGCGGGTCGTCGGGGCTCCACAGCCGGGGTGCGCTCACCGCGATCGAAATCTCTCCCGCGGCCAGATCGGTACCAGCAACTGTGGCACCGCCACGCACTGCACCGTCGTCGGGATCCACCACCTCGATGCTGACCACCGACTGGGCAGCGCCTGGGCCGCAGACCCGGCCCCGAACCAGGAATGCGCGCAGGCTGTCGGCGGAGACGACACGCAACTCTTCAAGGTAGGTGGCCGGACGAGCCTCGATCCAGACCGGCTGCCAGATGCCGCTGGAGGGGGTGAAGGCGCAACTGTCGTAGTCGTCGGGAGGCAAGCTCCGCTGCTTGCCGTGGGCCATCTGGCGCTTGTCGATCGGCGCGCTCACATCGACGACGAGAGTGTGCTCACGCTCGGACTGATCGGCGGCTGCAGCCTCGTCGCGGCTGAGGAAGTCGGTGATATCGAACTCGAAGGGCGTATAGCCGCCGGCGTGTGCTCCCACCAGCCGTCCATCCACATAGACGGTCGCCGCATGGTGGACGGCCCCGAACCGCAGGATCGTGCGGGCATCGACCCAATCGCTCGGGAGGGAGAAGGAGCGCCGATACGACGCCCGATCCAGCCAATGAGCCTCGACGCCGGATGCACGCGTCTCCCAGGCGAAGGGCACCTGGATGCGCTCTGCGAAGGCATCGCCGGCTCCGCGCTGAAACTCCCACCAACCGTTCAGGCTCCGCCAGGAGTGCGAGCGGTCGAAGTCGGGACGGGGGTACTCGAAACGCTCCCCGGGCCCGTCTTCGGCGCGATCTCGCAGCGACTGTGCGCTAGTCGAGTTGAAGTTCATGGATCACGATCCTCACGAGTCTCAGGTCGGTTCGATCTTGACGGTAACACGCATCTTGCAACGCTGCAATCTTGCTCTGGACCAAGCCGGCAGGGTGGGGATAGGCTCAGTCCGCACCGATCTTGCAGCGTTGCAAGACCCGAGTGGAGATCGCCACTGATTTCACCTGAAGAACAGGAGTCACTCGATGAAGAGAACCAGTCCTACGACTCGAAGGCTCGCCACTGCGGCGAGCATCGCCCTGATGATCGCTCCCCTCGCCACTCTCGGCGCCGCTACCGCGCAGGCAGCGACGGTCTCGAGCGGCACGCTGTACTCCCCCAGCACCGCTTCGGGCTCGACAGAAGACGCCAGTTACCCCCGCGTGATTCGTCTGGCCCACAACGGTTCGGCGAACGGAACCCTTCTCGCAACCTTTGCCCACTCGGGCACGGGCGTGACCAAGGCCAACTTCCCGATCTACCGATCCACCGACGGCGGGGTGTCATGGACTTCTTCACCGATCAGCACGGTCACCGACACCCAGCACGGCTGGGATCTCGATGGACCGACCCTGTACGAACTCCCCGCCGCAGCCGGCACTCTCCCCGCTGGCACCATCCTGGCAGCGGGAACCGCCTGGAACCACAACGACTACACGCAGCAAGCGGTTGAGGTCTTCGTATCCACCGACCAGGGTTCAACCTGGACATACCGGAGTTCCTGCGCCACCGAGTCCGGCATGGCCAACTCACAGGGCCACGGAATCTGGGAGCCCGAGTTCGACGTCGCGGCGAACGGAGACCTCGTCTGCTACTTCTCCGACGAGCGTCCGTCGACCGACAATTATCCCCAGGTCATCGCACACGTTGCCTCGACCAATGGTGGAGCGAGCTGGGGCCCCGAGGTGTACGACGTCGCCATCCAGAACGGGGTCGAGCGGCCAGGCATGCCTATTGTCGTGAACCTGCCCAACGGCACGTATGCAATGAGCTACGAGGACTGCAAGGCCGGATACGACCCTGACCAAGCATGCGACGTATACATCAAGACCAGCTCAGACGCAGAGTCGTGGAACCCATCCAGCCTGGGCACCAAGATCCAAACCAGCGACAACCGCTTCCTGCTGCACACTCCCTACCTCGCCTGGTCTTCCTACGGCGGCACCAATGGGACCCTCATCGTCTCCGGCCAGAGAGTCGTCGCCGGCAGCGACGGCTCCCTCTCGGTACAGCCAGAGACCGGGCATGTCCTCTTCGTGAACAGGTCTCTGGGCGTCGGCTCGTGGGAAGAGATCACGACCTCCGTGACCACCGCCCCCACCGGAGGCTACGACGCCGGCGAAACCGCCTGCGCAGGGTACAGCTCACCCATTCTCCCGGCGGACTCCGGATCCGGCTACCTGATGATGGCCGGCGTCCATCTGTCCACCGGCAAGTGCAAGACCAACTTCGCCAGTGCCACGCTCCCCAGCGCCCAAGGGCGAATCACCGGCCCGGGAACCACGGGCAAGTGCGTCGACGTCGACACGAACACGTCCGTGAACGGAAATGCGGTGCAGCTGTGGACATGCGGGATCGCCACCGGCCAGCGGTGGGCACTCGAGTCGGATGGCACGGTGCGCGCCTACGACAAGTGCCTCGACATTGTGGGCAACGGTACGGCCAACTTCACCAAGGTGGAACTCTGGGACTGTAACGGCGCCGGCGGTCAGCAGTGGACGGCGAGAAGCGACGGCTCGCTGTACAACCCTCAGTCCGGACGCTGCCTCGACGATCCTCAGGCAGTAACCACCGATGGAACCCAGTTGCAGATCTATGACTGCAACGGACTGTTCACTCAACGGTGGAACGTGCCGACCAGATAGCCACACCAACCGGAACCCCAACCGTGGGTCGAGTCACGCCGCCACCTGATCGGGTAGTGGACCCGCCAGCGACTCGGCCCACGCCTGAGGCTCCACGCGCGGCTCACCGACGAAGCCGAAGCCCGATTCAGGGTAGCTGCGTGGTCCCGAAGGCGTCAGACCAGTCCTGACTGAAAGCAGCCACCGCCTGGGTCACGGCCGGAGCGGTCAGCGCCTCGCGCAGCAGCGCCGGTGGCACGGTGACCGCCGGAGCACCGGCGTCGAAGGCATCGCTGATCTGGGCCAGGTTCTTGAAGCTTGCCACCATCACCGTGCAGGCCGCGCCATGGCGTTCGGCGAACTGCGCCAGCGAACCGACGGTGGCGCGGGCATCGACGCCCTGGCTCTCCATCCGGTTGAAGTAGGGAGCCAGGTAGTCGGCCCCGGCGGCAATGGCGAGCATCCCCTGGACCTTGGAGTAGATGGCGGTCGCCGTCACCCGCACCCCCTCGTCCTTCAGCAGCCGGATCGCTCGCAGTCCCTGTTCGGTCGTCGGCACCTTGACGAACACCTGGTCATCGACCTCCTCCAGCAACCGATGGGCGTCCGCCACGATCCCGTCCGCATCCGGGGCGAGCACCTGAATGTGCAGGCTCCGCTCCGGGCCGATGATCCTTCGGAGCTGCCGCAGGTGCTCGTAGACGTCGATTCGGCCCTCGTTGGCCAGAATCGTCGGATTCGTGGTGACCCCGGCCACGGGGTAGAGCGGCACCAACTGCTCGAGGACAGTCAGATTGGCGGTATCGAACAGGATCTTCATCAGTCCCTCACTTGCCTGGATAAGTGCCTCATGCGTGGGTTGTCGGCTGCGATGAGGTGAATGCCCCCGACCGGAGCGAGTCGCCGGCTTCACGGACGCGCGAAGTACCAGTGGTCGAACTCGCCGGACAGCGTCGAGAAGTCCGATCCCACTCCCGACATCCCGTCACCACGGGGCGCGATGGTCGAGGTGGTCGCCGGGGTCCACGCGTCCCGCATCGCCGAGACCGTCGTGCCATGGAGGACCGCCGCCGCTTGGATGCACGCCCCACGGGCAGTCGCTTCGGGAGCGCCCACGGTGAGGACGGGCCGGCCGCAGCGATCGGCGATGAACTGGCGGTAGGCCAGCGAACGGGCACCGCCGCCGACGGCGAGAACCCGGTTGGTGATGCTCGTCCCGACCAGGCTCTGCAGGGTCTCCATTCCCCGGACCATGCCCTGGACCACGCCGTCGTAGGCGGCTTTGGCGAGCTCCTCGCGGGTGGTGTCGGAGTGCAGCCCGGCCAGGACCCCGGCGGCCCCGGGCCGACTGGGCGTGCGTTCACCGTCGAGGTAGGGCAGCAGCACCGGGCCGTCACCGAGCGGGAGGCTCATCGCCAGCCGGTCGAGTTCGGGCAGGTCAACGCCGAGAAGGTAGGCGAACCGGTCGGTGACCTTCGTGCAGTTGAGGGTGCAGATCAAGGGCAGATAGCCGCCGGTGGCATCACAGACGTAGTCGACGCTCCAGTTACGGCTCGCCGGCAAGTCGGCCGGGGTGAGCACCACACCGGAGGTGCCCAGGCTGAACGCGACCTCTCCAGGCCGCAGCCCCATGCCGACCGCGGCGAGATGCTGGTCGCCACCGCCGGCACCAACGACAACGCCGTCGCGAAGGCCGAGTCGCCGGGCGACTGCCGGCAGCACCGTCCCGGCCGGATCGTCCGGGCCGAGAACCCGCGGGAATGCCGATTCCCAGTCGAGGTCGGCGGCGACGTGCTCGCGCAGCAGGTCGGCACGGAAAGTGCCGTCAGGTGCGGAGTAGTAGCCGGTGCCGGACGCGTCGGATCGGTCGGTGACGTGCTCGCCGGTCAGCTGGAAGGTCAGCCAGTCATGGGGCACCATCAGCTTGCGGATCCGGTGCAATGTCTCCGGCTCATTCCGGGACAGCCAGGCGAGCTTGGCGATGGTCAACGCCGGGTTGAGGGGAAGCAGCACCTCGTGGACCCAGGACGACTGGGGACGCTCACCGACCAGACGCTCCACATCGGGGGCCGAGGTCGTGTCGTTCCACAGCTTGACCGGCCGCAGCTCCTGATCCTGCGAGCCCAGGGCGACCAGGCCGTGGCATTGCGCCCCCACGCTGATCGCCGCGATCCCGGCGGGGTCGACGCCGCCGGCCGCACAGGCGGCATGGAGCGCCTGCTCGAAGGCCGCCCACCAGTCGGCGGTTCGCTGCTCGCTGACCGGCGGATGCGTGGGCTGATGGGGCGCACGCCCGGTTGCGATCAGCTCGCCGGAATCGGCGTCCCTGAGCTCAACCGTGCAGGACTGGGTGGAGCTGTCCACGCCGACGACGATCGGCACGCCGAGCCTCCTTACTCTGCATCCGGGACGGGCAGGGAAGGCAGCTCGACGGGCAGGTCCTCGATCTTGCCCACCGCTCCAAACGGGTGCGTGAATACGACGTCCGCCCAGCTGTAGCCGCGCATCTGCATCAGAGCCACAGCCAGACAATCACCCCACACTGCATGCATCAAGGTCGACCCCATGGCGATGACATTGCCCGGATCCACCTGATCGGCAACGGGGAACAGCTGGACGAAATCAGCGAGCTGGGCGAGCTCGGCATCTTTGTCACTGGTGAGCGCAATCACCGTGACCCCCCGCTGCTTGGCGCGACGGGAGAGGTTGTTGATCTCGTCCGAGCGCCCACCCTTGGAGATCGAGATCAGCACGTCGCCTCGGCGCAGCGCTCCCATCGTGCCGTGAAGCGCATCCGAGGGCTGCATGAACACCGAAGGGGTGCCACTCACAGAAAAGAGGTGGGCCATCCGGCGCGCGATGGTTCCCGAGGTGCCGGCACCGGTGACGAACACCATTCCGGTGCACTGGTAGAGCACGTCAAGAATCTGGTCGGTGGCTTCGTCGAACACTGCGGACACGGACTCGACGGCGCGAGCCTCGATGGCGACTCGCTCTCGCGCAGCGGACTCGAAAAGGTCATTCATGGGGTTCTCTCTTGCGATGTGTGGGTTGCGGTCAGGCGGCGTTCCAGGCCTCATGACGAAGGCTCTGGACGGTGAGCTGGGAGGCTGGCACTGTCTGACCTGTGCAGGTGCCGAGGGTGAAGGTGACGACGTCGTCGGCTACTTCGAGGATCTCCTCCTCCTCGCTGGACACCACGACGACAGCCAGCTCTCGTTCGTGGGCGAGGCTGCGCAGAAGCTGATGGATCTCGCTCTTGACGCCGATGTCGACACCCTTGGTCGGCTCGTCGAGCAGCAGAATGCGAGGCTTTTGCGCCAGGGCCCTGGCCAGCAGGACCTTCTGCTGGTTTCCGCCGGACAGCGTCACCACCGGGCTGTGGATGTCCCCGCGGATCCCGAGCTGAGTCAACAGATCGGTAGAGACCGAGCGCAGCTTGCGATGATCGAGCAGGCCCATCCGGGTGTAGGCCTGCAGAACCGGGAGCACCACATTGGTGATCGAGTCCAGGCCCGGCACGAGGCCGTCCACCTTGCGCTCCTCGGTCAGGTAGACGACACCATGCCGCTGCGCGTCGGCGACACCACGCGGCTCGTAAGGCGAGCCGTACAGCTTCATTGCTCCGCCACGGGCCGGAAGCAATCCGACCAGGGTGCGGAGAAACTCGGTGCGTCCTGAGCCGACGAGCCCGTAGATACCGAGCACGGAGCCCTCGCGGGCCTGGAGGGTGACGTCCTTGAGCTCGCTGTTCTGGAGATGGTCGATGTCGAGGGCGACCGGACGGTCTTGGCGGACGGCTCCGGTCTGCGCGTCGTCGCGGGCCTTCACCTGAACGTCGGCGATGTCGCTGCCGGCGATCGCATGGATCACCTCGGCGCGGTCCACCCGATCGGTCGGCCCCTGGATCCGCACCTTGCCGTTGACCAGGGCGACCACCTCGTCGGAGACCGCGAACAGCTCGTCCAGCTTGTGGTTGATGAAGACGATGCCCAACCCGTCATCCTTGGCCAGGCTCTTCACGATCTCGAGAAGCGACTCGACTTGCTTGCCCTCCAGGCTGGTCGTCGGTTCGTCGAGCAGCAGGAAGCGGGCCTGGTGCGAGGTGGCGATCGCGATCTCGAGAAGCTGCCGGGTGGCGACCGGATAGTCACCGACGCGGCGGCCGGGATCCACGGCGAGGCCGAACTTGTCGATCAGCTCTTGGGTCGCCTCGTTCATGGTCCGCTTGTCGAGACGTCCCCCCTTCGACAGCTCGCGGCCGAGGAAGGCGTTCTCCGCAACCGTCAGGTTGGGGAGCAACGACAGCTCTTGGTAGACGGTGGCGATGCCAGTGGCGATGGCCGTTGCGGGTGAGCTGAAGGAGACTTTGTCCTCGCCGATGAGCAGTTCCCCACCATCGGGCTGGTACGCACCGGACAGGACCTTCAAGAGCGTCGACTTTCCCGCTCCGTTGTGCCCCACGAGCCCGGTGACCTTGCCGGCCTGAATGGTCAAGTCGACACCATCGAGCGCGGGAACGCCGGCGAACAGCTTCCTGATACCGATGGCGCGTAACGCCTGCCCAGCCACGATGCCTCCTTCAGTCTCACCCACAACAGTCATTTGGGATCAGCCCACGAAGCCAGGGCCAGGAGTGGCGGGCTTGACGAACATCTTGAGCGGACGAAGGATCTGCGCCTCGACCTGCTCGCCACCCTTCCACTTGGCGACTTGCTGAACAACGCGGCGGCCGTAGTCCTCAGGCTCCTGAGCAACGCACGCCGGGTAGGTGTCGGTCAGCGGCTGCTCCGCAGCGCAGAAGCCGTAGATCTTGACATCCTTGCCCTGGGTGGCCTGGATGGCGCCGTAGGCGGCCGGGCCGGTCGAGGCGAAGATCACGTTGATGTCGCGGTGTCCCTGCATCATTTCGGAGGTGACCTTCAAGGAGTCGTCCGGCTTGACGTTGCCGTCGACCTTGGCAACCACCTTCGCGTTCGCGTCGGCGGCGATGGACTCCTCGAAGCCCTCGTCACGGATGACGACGGGACGCTCGTCGGGCTCGGTCACGAAGCCGATGTTCAGCTTGGCGTCGGCACCGAGATCCTTGAGCACCTGATCAGCGGTCTGCTTACCGCCGGCCTTGTTGTCCGCACCGAGGTACTGGATGATGCTTGCCCCCTGCGCAGTCAGAGCCTTCTCATCAACGATCACGTTGACGGTGAACACCGGAACGCCGGCATCATTGGCCGCCTTGACGATGGCTGCGGCGGGCTCGGACTTGACCGCGTTCAGCGCGAGCGCGCACGGCTTCTTCTGCAGCATCGCCTGAACCTGAGCCAACTGGTTGGCGTCATCGTCGTTGGCGATCTGGACCTCCACCTTGAACCCTGCGGTGGCGCCCTCCTCCTCGAAGCCCTTCTTCATGGCCACGTAGTAGGGGTTGGTCAGGTTGGGCAGTGCAACGGCCAGGTAGGGCTGCGCGTCCGAGCACGAGGCCGGCTTTGCCGGGGTACTCGCCGAGCTGCCCGCGGAGCCGGACGTTGCGGGCTGGGCGCTGGACGCAGCGCCCGTGCTGAGTCCACTGCATCCGGTAGTCAGAGTGATCATCGCGACGGCCAAAGCGGTAGCCGTCGTTCTCCAGTTCAGCATCTTTGCTCCTATTGGTTGTTGATGTGCTGATGGCTATTTGGTGGTGCCGGGAACGCTTTCCGGCTGGGGATGGGACTCAGGGGGAGGCGGTGCCGCGCTACTCGGACGCGTCCCGTCGGATTTCAGAAGCCGACCGATCGCCTCTTTGAGGGTGAAGCGACGACGTACCGCATCGAGGCTGACGCCGACCAGGATGATCACGCCGATCACCAGCGGCTGCCAGAAGCTGTCGACACCGACAACGTTCATGCCGTTGGAGACGGTCGCGATCAGGATTGCGCCGAGCAGGGCACCCACGATGGAGCCGACGCCGCCGAACAGGCTCACTCCACCGACAACGGCGGACGCGATGCTGTAGAACTGCTCGTTGCCCGAGCCCGCTGTGGGATAGCCGACCATGAGCCGGCTGGTGGTGATGATTCCGCCCATTCCGGCGCACAGGCCAGAGATCGCGTAGACGGTGAGGATCTGGCGCCCGATGTTCACGCCGGCGAGGCGACTGGCATCGGGGTTGCCACCCACCGCATAGATGTGAACGCCGGCCGGGGTCTGCTTCAGGACCACGATGAAGATCGCCGCGAAGATGGCGAGCAGGATCACCGGGATCGGGACTCCATAGAGGGATCCGCGCCCGATCACCGCGAACATCGGGTCTGCCACGGTGATCGACTGTGCGCCGGTCAGGATCTTCGGGATCGATGCAGCGATCCCGAACGTGGAGAAGGTCACGATGAACGGCGGCAGCTTGACCAGGTGGATGATCGCTCCGTTGATCAGCCCGACCACCAGGCCGGCGCCGAGTGCGATCAGCGCGGCAAGCCACCACGAAGCCCCGGCCCGCATGGCGAGCGCGGCCATCATTCCGGTGAGCGCGATGTTCGACCCGACCGAGAGGTCAATTCCTCCGGTCAGCAGGACGAAGGTCTGCCCGAGAGCCAGGAAGGCCACGACCGTGCCGTTCAGCATGAGCACCTGGATGTTGCCCAACGTCATGAACTCTGGGGACAGGAGCGTCATGATCGCGGCTACCAGGAGCAACACTCCAAAGATGCCTAGCTCGTCTGGAAGCCGACGTCGCTTTCCCATCAGATCCTCTTCTCCGCTCTGAGTCCGAACAACGCCACACTGCGGCGCCACGCCCCCACCATAGGACGACAAGACACAAAGAATCATCAGATGAGCTTCCTTTGATACAAAACTGTGTCGTATACTGCTCATATGAGCGAAAAGGGAGCGGCGGCGCGGGCGCGGACCCGGCTGATGCTGGAGATCTGCCGGCGCTACTACTTGCACGACGAGTCGATGGTGAGCATCGGAAAGCGCCTGGAGATCAGCCGGTTCAAGGTCGCACGGCTGCTCGAGGACGCCCGAGAAACCGGCCTGGTCACGATCAGCCTGCACAGCGGCGGCGAGGACGACGACGCACTGTCTCGTCAGGTCGCACACCATCTGGGGCTGCGCCGCGCGACCGTGATCGAAGCCTTCGGCACCCCCCAGGAGGTGCGCAAGCTCGTGGGCGTCCGCGCCGGCCAGCTTCTGGCTGGGGCCCTGCAAAGCGGTGAGACGTTGGGTCTGGGCTGGGGGCGAACGCTGGCGTACATGATCGAGAGCATCGAGCGGCTCCCGAACGTCCAGGTGCTGCAGTTGAGCGGTGCGGTCGGGTCGAACCTGAGCCAGAGCCCGATCGAACTGGTCCGCAGGGCTGCGCTGATCGGCGGCAACAACGCCAAAGCCATCCTCGCGCCGCTGTACATCAACGACCCGAACGTGGCCCGGGTGATGCGCAGCCAGCCCGACATCGCCGAGGTCCTCGATCTGTTCGACAGCGTCACAACGGCAGTCATTTCGGTGGGCAGCTTCGTGCCGGCCAGCGACGGCAGCTCCAACAACCAGTTCCTGCCCTTGCTGCCCGAGACCGTCCGCGACGGCATCCTCGCCGACGGTGCTATCGCCGAAATCTGCGGAACTCCGTACCGGCAGGACGGATCAGTCGCGGACCGGGACTTCCTCCAACACATCGTCGCGATCACCCCTGAGCAGCTGTCGCGCATCCCTCGGGTCATCGCCGTCGCCTCGGACGCCAGCAAGGCCGGAGCCGTCTGGGCGCTGGCTCGAGCCGGGGCGATCTCCGAACTCGTGATCGACGCCGACCTGGCCGAGGCAGTTCTCGCGATGCCCGCCACCACCCCCGAGGACCGCGGGTGAGACTCTGCGGCTCACTGTGGTCTGTACCCCCGGACCAACAGGCCGGCACCCTCGCCGCCGCAGCAGCAGGCGGGCTCAGCTGGGTGCACTGGGACTCGACCGACGGCCAGTTCGCCGCCCCGGGCGGCTTCCGCAGCGACGCCGCGCTCGCCCTGCTCGCACAGGTGGACGGCCTGAGCTCCGAAGCTCACCTGATGGTGATGCAGCCGCTGCCGCTCATCGATCAGTGGGCCGAGTTCTGCAGCACCATCGCCGTCCCCCTCGAGATCGAAGACCCCTGGTCAGCGATGCGACGGATCGCCGAGCGCGGCGCCCGGCCGGCCCTTGCCGTGTCCCTGGAGACACCCCTCGAGCTCATCCCTGTCGGATCGTTCGACGTTCTCGTCATGTCGATCACCCCTGGCCAGGCCGGGGCACCCTTCGACCACCGAGCCGTCGATCGCGCCGCCAGACTGCGGGAACGCCGATGCCACGAGTGGATCGGGATCGACGGCGGCGTGGGCCCCGAACAATTCGCGCCCCTCGGAAAGGCCGGCGTGAACTGGATCGTGAGCGGCTCCAGCCTCTTCAACGCCCAAGACCCCGCCGCCTGGCTCGCCCAATGCCAGCGGGCCGTCAGTAGCTGAGACCCCGCCGGACCGGAAGCGCTGAGCCAGGCAGCCCAGTCCTCTCCTCAGATTGGCCGTCGCTGACTCGCGCTCAGTCCCGAGCCGGGCCGACCTCGGCGTACTTCGCCGCGTATGCGTGCAGCTCAGGGAACACACCGTTGAGCCTGCCATAGAGCTGTCCCTGAATCGCGCCGAGTTCCTGGTACCGCTCGTGGGCGGCCCGGTCGGCCTCGTAGACCGCGCCGGTCCTCGCCATAGCCCGAGCGCTTCGGGCAATGTCGGCAACGTCGCCGTGGGCCCCGGTGACCGACATCGCCATGATGGCGGCGCCCAGGGCGGATATCTCCTCTGCCTCGCAGGCGACGAGCGGGATACCGATCGCGTCGGCCATGATCTGTCGCCACAGGGCCGAACGCTGTCCGCCACCCATGATCTTCACCTGACTGATCGGTGTTCCGGCGTCGCTCTCCATACCGTGGAGATTGCGGGCGGCCTCGATGCTGAGACCTTCGAGAATCGCACGGTACACGTGGCCGCGGCTGTGCCCGCCGGTGAACCCGACGATGGCGCCCCGCGCGACCGGATCCCAATAGGGGCTCTGCACGGCGTTCCAGTACGGCAGGACGATCAAGCCACCCGCGCCGATGCCGGCCGCTGCGGCCTGCGCGTCAAGCTCGGGATCCGGCTGGCCACCCAGAACGGGGTTCCCCAGGTTCTCGCGGAACCATCCTGCGAGGTAGGCGCCGGAGTTCTGGACGGCTTCGAGCACGTAGTGCCCAGGAAGCCCTGCGACGTCGGTGCGATACACCGTGCCGTATCGATAGGTCGGCGAATGCACCCCCATGACGATGGCCGTGCCCATGTTCAGGTAGGCCTCGTCGGGGCCAACCGCACCTGCACCAAGGCCCGCAGCCTGCCCGTCTCCGCATCCGGCGACCAGCGGGATGGGGCCGGGCAGGCCCCAGCTTTCGGCGATATCGACCCGGATGTCGGCCATGACCGTGCCCGCTTCGACGAGCGTGGGCATCTGGGATCGGGTCACGCCGGCAATCTCAAGCAGCGCGTCAGCGAAGTCGAGTCGCGCCATGTCGAACAGGCCAAGGCTGTCTGCGGTGGCCGTCGAATCGAGCCATTCCCCCGTCAGACAGAAGGTCACGTAGCCGTGGACGCCGACCACCTTGTCCGCCGTGCGGAGCACGCCGGGTTCGTTCTCCTTCAGCCAGGCCAGTTTGTAGAGCGACGGTGTGACGTCCGGTGGCATGCCGGAAAGGACGTGGACGGCTTCGCTGCCATAGCGAGCGACCTGATCGGCCGCCCGGCTGTCCAACCACAGCGGTCCGCGGCGGATCGGCTCCCCGTCGGATCGGAAGAGCCCGAAGGACTGCCGTTGCGGGGTGACGCACATGGCGGCGATGCGAGACCTGTCAGTCCGACTCAGCGCGGCCAACGCAGCCGTCACCGCCTCGTTGGTCGTGCGCCACCAGTCGCGCGGATCGTGCTCGTAGAAGCCGGCCGCGGGCGTGTGCAGAGGAATCTCGCTCCGCCCGGTGGCCAGGACGCCACCGGAGGAGTCGATAACGATGGCCTTCGTCGCGGTGGTCGACGTATCGACCGCAATGACCAGCGGCCCGTCAAGCCGGGTGGTATCCATGGCACTCCTTTGTGTGAGATCGACGAGGTGGACGCGCTGGCGGCTACTCCGGTGGGAGTAGATCGCTCAGACGTTCAACGACGAAGGTGGGGCGCAGGGGGACGGCAAGAGCGTCCACGTCCTCGCGTCGGGAATCCCCGGTCAGCACCAGGGCCGTGTCCATGCCCGCGGCGATACCCATGGCGATGTCGGTTGCCAGCCGATCCCCCACCATGAGCGCATCGGCGGCCTCGGCTGCGACAGTGCCCAGGACGATCTGGGCCATGAGCTCGGATGGCTTGCCGAAGGTCCGCTCGCAAACCACCTCGGCACACGCTTCGATCGCCGCGACGATGCTGGCCGCGTCCGGCTGGCCACGCCCCCCGGGGAACGGGCAGTAACGGTCGGGATTGGTCGACATCAACACCGCGCGCCGGTGGAACCGGAGCGCATCGAAGGCGATCTGAAGCTTGCGGTACTCGAAGGTCCGGTCATAGCTCGCCAGGACAATGTCGATCCGAGCCGGATCATCACTGGTCTGGATGCCGGCTTCGGCCAGGGCCCGAAGCAACGGCGCCTCACCAATCGGATAGACCACCGCCTCGGGGCGGTTGGCCCGCAACCAGGTCGTGGTCGACACGAGAGTGTTCACCACCTCGCCCGGCTCCACCCGCAGACCCAAGCCACTGAGCTTTTTCAGATACTCACTGATATCGCGGGTCGGATTGTTCGACAGATAGCGAACCGGGATGCCACGGTCGTGAATGCGCTGGATGGCCTCGAACACCCCCGGCAGCAACCGGTCGCCCAGATAGACGGTGCCGTCCAGATCGAAGACGTAGGCGCTGTACCAGCGCTGCACTGCGGGACGAGGTTCGCCGGCGAGACTCACTCGACGGATCCGATCACTTCCGGCGCGGGCTGTTGCGACCAGAATCCATCGGGCCCGAACAACTGGTCCACGACCTGTTCGAATACCCCGAGCTCGGCCAGGAGATCGAGGATCGTATACCGCGACCGGATCAGTTGAGCCTGGAAGTGAGTCCTCCGCAGCCGCTCGAGATCGATGCCGATCTGCTGGGGATGGTACGGCGCACCGGCCGCGCGGAGCCGCGCTGCCGCCTCCTGCGGCGTCACCAGCTGCGCGGCGCAACGGCTGCGGATCAGTGGCCAGCTGTGCTGAACCGCCCGCAGCCGGTCTCGCAGCGCGTCGCCGGTGACCAGCTTGGCCAAGGACTGCTCCACGGCCGCATCCACCACTCGCGGGATGAGGAGTGAATGACACCTGGCCTCGATGTCGGCCCGGCTGGGGGCATTCGCGACGACCGCGTCGACGTCGATCGCGCCCAGGTCGAGTTCCAGTGCCTTCGACCACAGCGCACACGAGGCGACCGTGCCGATGCCCACCTTGAAGCCATGCGAGAGCGGCGGCTCCCAGTCGATCCCGTGGCCCTCCATCTCCCAGACATGGGAAAACAGGTGGCCGGCGCCGGAGGCGGGTCTCGAGGAACGCATCGCTTGCATCCCCAGCCCGGATAGCAGGTTCGCCTCAGCCAGCAGTGCCACTGCATTCACATCGCCGGCGGCCACCCTGTCCGGATCGGCCAATGCCTCGCACGCTGCGGGCTGCACCAGGTCCCAGATCTCGGGACGGATCGGCTCCACCCCCAGCTCATCAGCAAGGATCCAGTCCGCGCCGGCGGGGATCTTCTCGATCAGATCTCCATAGCCGGTGGCCGTCAGTCGCTGCGGGGCACCTGCCATGATCCTGGTGTCGGCGATCAGCGCAGCCGGTGCCGGGCACGGCCTGGTGATTTTGAAGCCGTCCTTCGCGATCGACGCGCCAAAGGCGGCATATCCGTCCACTGACGCCGCGGTGCAGACCACCAGATACGGTCGGCCCAACTCACCCGAGGCCAGCTTCACCACATCGTTGAGCGTCCCGGACGCGATCGCACAGCACACGGCGTTGGGGAGAGCCTCAAGCAGCTCGCGCACGACCGTCACGTTCTCGTAGCTCGTCTGCAGGGTCGGCGTCCCCGGAAAGACGTAGGGATCGCGCGCGAATGGCACCCCCGCCTGATTCAGGGAGGCGAGAACCTCGGCTCCGGCCGCCTTGAGGGTGTTCTCATCAGCCACCACAATGACGCTGGATGTGGCGAACTGCTCGGCGAAAATGGCCCCCGTCTGGTCGACTACGCCGGGTCCGAACCGAAGGACGCGGGTGTCCCCGGCTGCATCCACCGCCCGTGCCAGCCGCTGATCGTCTCTTGCGTACATTGCTCTCCAATCACCTATCTCGTCATTGCACAACTGGCGTTCACTTCTTCGCGCGTACCGGCGCGGGCGGCTGCCCACCACAGACCGACCTCATCGGGTCCGGGCCACGCAATCAGGCGGTCCCCGGGGCTGGGCCCGTGGAGCCTCGCACGACCAACTCCGTCGCCAGCTCTATCTGCTGATGGGCGACGTCCGCGGGTCGCGTGATCATCCGGGCCGCCATTCGTGCCATCTCCCGAATGGGCTGCCGAATAGTGGTGAGCGCCGGCCAGATCAGCTGCGCGATCGGCAGGTCGTCGAAGCCGAGCACCGAGACGTCCTGAGGAATGCGGAGACCCAGCTCGCCCGCCGCCTGATAGACACCGGCGGCCTGCTGGTCGGCACCTGCGAAGATCGCTGTGGGGCGGTCGGGACGCTGCAGCAACTCCAGTCCGAGCTCGCGGCCAGCCTCGGGGTGGAAGGTGCCCCACTTCACCAGATCCTGCCGATACTCGATGCCCGCCATTTCCAGCGCGAAGCGGAAGCCTGACAGCCTCGCCCGAGCGCAGAGCTGCTGCTCGGGACCGGTGATCGCAGCAATCGAGGTATGGCCCAGATCAATGAGGTGCTGGGCCGCGGACACACCGCCCGCCCAGTTCTGCGCGCCGACGTAAGCCACATCTAGGCCCGGCTCTCTGGCGGGGTCGACCACGACGAATGGGATTCCGCGGTTGCGCAGCCGACGCATGTCGACTTCCGAAATCGAAGAGAAAAGAAGAATGACACCCAAAGGCCGTCGCCGGCTGACCTGCTCAGCCCAGCCTTGTCCGGGCTCGAGCAGGTCGTGCGACTTCGTGAGCATGATGGTTGAACCCGTCTCGCGGGCAACCTCTTCGATCCCCTGCAATGCTTCGAGTATCCATTCGGTGCCCAGCTCATAGAAGACGACCTCGATGACCCTCGACGCGTCCGTGGCCGAGCGTGGGATGTAGCCGCACGCGGTGAGCTTCTCTTCCACGAGACGTCGGGTCTGTTCGGACACGCCCCCACGGCCATTCAGCACCTTGGAGACAGTCGACGCAGAGACTCCCGCTTCCTTCGCGATTGCGTCGAGCGTTACCCGTCGCCCGCGAGCCTTCGAATCAGCCGACTTCGTCATGTGGAGAGCATTCCTTAGGGTGGAGGTTCGGTGGTTGGAGACCTTCCACCGGATGGACGGATGTGAACATGCCTGGCACGGACCGGGCCGCGCGGAGCCATCCACGCTGACCCGAGTCGGGCTTACGGCGGCTCACTGGTGAAGCTCTGCTCCAACAGGGCACGTACCGCATCCATCTGGCCCATGATGGTCACCGACTCGTCGTGGGTCATCCAGGGCGATTCGGGCAGGCCGTCGGCAACAATGGTTGCGAAGTGACTGATCTCATGGCCGAGCCCTTGGTAGGGCGTCTCGGTGGGCCCAGTCCAGGTCACAGAACTACCGTGGGAATCGACGAAGCGGATAGCTTCGGGCCGGTAGAAGTCGGCAGGGATCTCGAGCCGCCCAGCCGACCCGCAGACACTCGCCGCGCCTGGGGTCTGGACAATCATCGAGGAACTCAGGACGGCCAAAGCGCCGGGGTGGCTCGGAAACTCGCTCAGGGTAACGACCTCTTGGGCGTCCAGCCCATTGTCGGTACGCGTTCCCACCGCACAGATGCTAGATGGTTCGCCGAGCACAAGGTTGGCGAACGAAAAGCCGTAAACGCCGATATCCAGCAGGGCACCGCCGGCGGCGGTGGGGTCGTACAACCGTCCGGTCCGAGGCACCTTGTGGCCGTGGTCGCAGGTGACCAGCTGGATGTCGCCGAGCTCTCCGGAAGCGAGTACCTGGCGGACGACGTCCGTGCCGGGCAGGAATCGCATCCACATGGCCTCCATGAGACTGACGTTGGCCTCGCGTGCGGCAGCCACCATCGTCCGAGCCTCTGCCGCATTCCGCGCGAATGGCTTCTCCACCAGAACGTGCTTGCCGGCGTGGATCGCCAGCAGCGCCAGGTTCAGGTGCTCATGCGCCGGGACTGCGATGTAGACGACATCCACCTCGGGGTCGGCTACGGTCTGCGCATAGTCGCCGTACGCCTTGGGGATCCCGTGCCGTTCGGCGAAGCGCGTGGCGCGTGCGATCGATCGCGATCCCACGGCCAGCAGCTGCTGGCCGGTCCGGGCGCGCAATACGGTGGCGAACTGGTCGGCGATCACCCCCGGGCCGAGGACTGCCCACCGGAGACTCGGGGCGCGCCTCGGGTCGGCGGTCCGTGGTGCCGGAAGCGTCTTCATTTCGCCTGCACCATCCGCACCCGGCCAACCGCCGGCTGCGCCCGGTCGACGTCCATCGTGGAAGACCCGCACACCACGTTCGTCGCTCGAGCCGCGCCGGCCTGAAGCCGCGTGGACGGCGTCGCCATTTTCACCTGCGGATCCTCTCCCGCGCTTCCGATTTGCTGTCGCACAGTCCCGCCGACCCTCCACAGGCCCAGGTGAGGCTGTCCCTCGCCCGTGAGCCGGAGGCCCGACACGGCGCTACCGTGCGGCCGTCTCTTTCGTTTCGACCAACAACCCCAGCGCCGCCAACGTGTCGAAGTAGGCGTATTGCTCGAAGCCCTTGTCCTCGACCCAGGTGGCTTCGTAGCCGAGGTCCTTCATAGCTGCGATTCCCGTCTCGAACCCGTCCTCCACGTGAATAGTGACCCACATCACCGAGGTGCCGTGTGCTTTCAGGTGGTCGTACCACGGGTTTGCCGGAAACTCCGGTGGCTGAATCAACTCGAACCAGAAGTTCTCGGTGTGCACGTTTGCGACCGTGAGGGCGACCGCTTCGTCCAGGGCCTGTCCGCGGTAGTGCCACGAACGCGATCGGCCGGGCTGCAGCTCCGGCTCCTCGGGAGCGCACGGAGGCTCGCTGACCGGAAAGATCTCGGCGAATCGCTTCGCCGTCTCAGCGGCGTCGTCCGTGACGATCCCGATCTTGACTACACGGCCATTGCTGAGCGCTGCCATCGTCTTCCTCTCTCATCTGCTCTGGATTATCTGGGGCCTCGTCTCCCAGCTGGGGTCCTCCCGATTGCTGGGCGTGCACTGCAGGTGCAACGCCGGCAAGGCCGCTACAGCTCCTCGATCTCGAGGTTTCGCCATCGCGTCACCGCTCCCGGCGCCCAGCGTGCCTCACCCATGCCCGGCCACTCGTTGTCATGCACTTCGAGCGCGATGTGGCCACGCACACCAAGAAGGCCAAGCGCTGCGTCCGCGTCCCAATGCGGGAAGGACATCGTCGCGGTGTCCAGGTCGTACGCCTTCACGCCATTGATCCAGGACGTCAGGCGAGGCAGCTCGCCGACACAGCGCACCCGACACTCGTTCCAGTCGGCGAAGCGCCAGTTCTGGACGAAGTCCAGCGGGTCGATGTGGTAGGCGAGTTGGGCCACATATGCAGGGTTGATCGGCTCGAGGGTCGTCTCCGGCGTCTCGACCCGGAGCCCGACGGCCTCACCACGATCGTCCTTCTCCACGTCCAGGTTGAAGGCAGAGGCATGGAAGGCCCCTATCCCGTTCCCGTAGAAGCCGCCGATCGATCCGGACTTGCGATGGTCGATCAGGAGTTGGTAGCCCTGCGAACCACGCTCGGTGCAGCGCATGACGACGCCGGTGTCCGCCGGCCAGTCGGGACGCACTTCGAAGGTGAGCTCGAAGTCGCCGAACTCCTCGTCGGTCAACAGGTAGCCGCCGTAGCCCCGACGTTCCTGGCCGCCGACAATCGTTCCGTCGACGACTTCCCACGAACCCGAGGTCAGCTTGGCCAGTTCGACGTCCGGCTGCCCGTCCGGGTGAGGACCGCCGGGCCACAGCGGTGTCGACAGACGCGGAACGGCGTGCCAGCCCGACAGAGTATGTCCGTCAAACAGCGATTTCGACATCAGTGATCCTTCCGAGGTTCTTTCCAGCTGAGGTTGTGGTGATCACTTCAGAGCCCCTGCCGTGAGCCCGCGCTCGAACAGGTTCTGCAAGGAGATGTAGGCGACCACCACGGGAATGGCGATCAGGACCGCCGAGGCCAGAACCTTGGTCTGATCATTGGAGAACTGCCCAATGAAGTACTGGGGCACCTGGGTCACGGTCTGGGTGGCGGGCGACTGGAGGAACGTCAACGGCAGCAGATAGTCGTTCCACGCTCCGATGAAGGTGAACACGATCACTGCGGCCGCCACCGGGCGAGTCAAGGGAAGCACGAGATGCCAGAAGCAGGCCCAGGTCGATGCGCCGTCGATCCGCGCAGCAGCGAACAGGTCATCGTGGAGGCCGTCGATGGAGCTGCGCGTCAGCAGTACAGCGAACGGGATCTGCAGGGCCGCCAGGGGCAGGATGACCGCCCAATGGGTGTCGTAGATGCCCAATCGCACCGCGGTGCTGAACAACGGCGTCAGCATGACCACTTCCGGAAGCGTCAGCACGGCAAGCAGCAGCCAGAAGTAGATCTCCTTGCCTCGCACCCGAAGCTTCGAGAAGGCGAAGGCGGCCAACATCGTGCACACATAGACGATCGCTACGGTGCCGATGACGATGATGATGCTGTTGCGGAAGAAGTTGAAGAAGTCTGGAACTCGAAGGACGGCCTTGTAGTTCTCCCAGCCCTGCCCGGCCAGGGACCCCTGGACCATGACCACCAGCGGGAAGAGGAAGGGAATGATCATCAGGGTGATCACCACCTGAAGCACCACCCGGGATGCCTTGCTGCGCGACTCGAACATGGTTATGCGTCCTCTCGCTTGCCTCGAAGCTGCAGGATGATTGCACCTGCGAGCGCGAGGATCAGCAGGAGAACCGAGACGGCGGCGCCGTAGCCGACCTTGGCCAGCGGAATGCTGACCCGGTAGATCAGGGTGCCGAGAAATTCCGTGGCGTAGTTGGGCCCGCCGATCGTGACGAGGTACGGCACGTCGAAGGTCTTGAGCGCGCTGATCGCGCTCAGCATCGCAATCGCGAGCGTCGTCGGGTGGACGGCGGGCCACACGATGTTCACCAGAATGCGGAAGTTGCCGGCACCGTCCATCCGTGCGGCTTCGAGCACCTCGGGCTCGATCTGTGACATGGCGGCGTAGTAGAGGATGAAGTTCAGACCGGTCCACTCCCAGATCGTGATCACCATGATCACCGGGAGGGCTGTGCTGGACTGCGCCAGCCAGGGCTGAGCCAAGCCGCCGAACCCGATCATGGTGAGAACCTGGTTGAACTGTCCGTCGGCGGCGAAGATCTGACGAAAGACCGGGGCCATGATCGCCGGAGCCAGCACCACCGGGACGAAGATGATGACCTTGTACAGGACCTTGAGTCGAATCTGGGAGTGCATCAGGGCCGCCAAGACGACGCCCAGCAGTGTCTGCACTGAGAAGGTCACGACGAAGAAGATGGCGGTACGACCGATCGCTCCCCAGAAGACCGGATCGTTGAGCGCGGCGACGTAGTTCGCTGCCCCGATGAACTTCGGGTTGGGGCTGGCCCCGTCCCATTTCAAGGTCGAGATGTACCCAGTGAACCCGATGCAGTAGTAGATCAGGCCTACCGACAACGTCAGTGCGGGCAACAGCCATAGATAACCGGGGGCCTGCCGGGGCCCTCCTGGGCGCTGTTTCGCAGCCCGACGCGATGCCGGACGGCCCGCAGACGCTGTGAGCGTGCCGGCTCTGGATGGGCGACCCGAGTCCTGCACCGCGCTCGCCTTCCCGACGTCGGCTCGCTTGCTTCGCTGGCCTGTCATCTGTCGGCCCTCTCTTCCTGATCAACTCCTGGGTACCCACGCCCTCGGGCGGTTCGGACCCATCGTGCACATGTCGATGGGCGGCGTAGCCGCCCGTCCCCGTTAGCTCGGGGACTCAGTGGGCCGAGCCGCGCGCGTGTCTCGGCTGCGCACCACTCGACCCACTGAATCCCGTGCTTACCTCAGCCTGCTGACGCCATCGTCTCCTGGAGCTTCTTGGCAGCTTGCTCCGGAGTGGCCTGGCCGGCTGCGACGGTCGTGGCTGCCACACCCACGGATTCCTGAAGCTGTGAACTGACCAGGCTCAGCCGCGGCTCCGACACAGTGCTGGTCGTCTTGACCAGCTCCTGCAGGTTCGGCTGCTGAGATTCGGGCTTCACAAGCTTCACTTCGCTCCAGCTCGGAACGACACCGTTCAACGCCGGAGCCTGGTTCAGCACGTTAGCAACCAACTGCTGACCCTTCTGCGAGGTCGCCAGCCACAGGACGAAGGTCTTCGCCGCCTCCTGGTTCTGCGACTTCGAGTTCACTGCGAGGCCGAAATCGGAGTCTCCATACATCTGCGACGGGTTACCGTTGCCGGCGACGTCCGGGAACGGCACAGCGAGCATGTTGAACGGCTTGGCCCCGGAAACACCGGCAGCGTCGACCGCGGTCTTCGCGCCCTCTTCGGTCGCGTACTGCATGTACCAGGTACCCATCTGCACCATCGCGGCCTTGCCACCGAGGAAGGCGTTGCTGGCGTCGGGGTACTGCTGCAGACCGAGCGCACCCTTCGGCATGATGCCCTCGTCGAACATCCGCTTCCAGATGGTCAGCGCCTGGACCATCGTCGGATCGTCCCAACTTGCCTCACCCTTCGACGCGGACGTCCAGTAGCCGGGCTTGACGCTGTCCGAGATCGACTGGAGCGTGTCCTGGTCGAATGCGACCTGGCCGGCACCCTGTGTGAAGCAGCCTTGGCCGTT
>Ga0268263_1000577_pt1 | contig 51393 bp, 42 predicted proteins | sample Biomet5_FD_190358 | JGI IMG/M metagenome (GOLD analysis project Ga0268263, IMG submission 190358) | Microbial communities from bioreactor (seeded with sewage sludge) at LBNL, California, USA - Biofuel metagenome 5 (SPAdes) (version 4) | ecosystem: Engineered > Bioreactor > Anaerobic >... | reverse complement strand
CCTGCCAGGGCCAACGTGGCGATAATCGGCATGGATATCATGATCACCATGATGTATGCCGGAGTTCTGAAATATGAGTGTGCAAAAAACCGCGGCGTGACGATCATCATGGACCATGAATGCTGCGGCGGATTGCCGGAAGAACAGCTGGAACGTCTGCTGCTGCTTTGTTCGGATGAGGTGATCTTCACCGATCTGCGCAACTCCATGGCAAGTCTGGAGACTATGGGCGATCAAGTCGGCAACTTTGATGTCGTAGTTAATACGGAAAGCCGCCGCGGTGCGGAGACCGTTTCCTCATTTCTGGTCAAAGACAACGGCATAACATTTTTCACCAACATGACCAATGGCATGCGCGACTTTGTTCTCATCGCCGAAAGCATGAAGCGGCACATACACACCATTGAGCGCGAGCAGTACTTTACGGGCAACGATGAGTTCACAGACAAACTTCTTTGCGACATTGACCCGATTTTGGATCAGGCCAACGACATGTTCCGCAATGTTGCTTCCAAGCGGGGAGTCAGCGAGAGGATGGCGGTGATACTTTCCCAATACAGGGAGCGGAGAGTCGATGACTTTATTTACGCCAGCCAAATCACCAGCGAAATGGTCGATGAGGCAATCAACGTGGCGAAGTACGACTGCAACGTTATCATTCAGGGAGAGACGGGTGTTGGCAAAGAGAAGGTGCTGGAGATCATTCATGCCAACAGCGAGCGGAACAACAAACCATGCATCAAAGTGAACTGCGCTACGATCCAGGAGTCGCTGGCTGAGTCTGAGTTCTTCGGCTACGAGGCGGGTGCGTTTACAGGTGCCCAATCCAGCGGCAAGAAGGGATACTTCGAACTGGCGAACAACGGCATCCTCTTCCTCGATGAAATTGGCACACTGTCCATGAACATGCAGTCAAAGCTGCTGCGCGTCCTGCAGGAAAGCCAATTCTACCGCGTCGGCGGAACGGAACAGATCAACGTCAACGTGCGGGTGATCTGTGCCAATAACGTGCCGATCAAAACTCTCGTCGACGATGCGCGTTTCCGCGAGGACCTGTACTATCGTCTGAACATCTGCGTCATCACGGTGCCGCCGCTGCGCGACAGGCGTGATGATATCACGGTACTTGCAAAAGCCTTCTTAGAACGGTACAACGGCAAGTACGGCATGACCAAAGAGATGGACGAATCAGCTTACGCTGCTTTGTTCAAATACGATTGGCCAGGAAACGTCCGCGAACTTGAAAACACTATCCACCGCATCATCATCAATACTCGCGGTGATCAAATCAGCGGCAATGACGTTGAGTCGATGCTGAACGAAAACGTCTTTGACGAGTATGTTGTGAATACCCGTACAAAACTAACAGCTGACAAAATAGATTTTGAACACATTATCGAAGAGCAGGAGAAGAAACTCTGCGAATTTGCTCTGAAAGAGAACGGTACTACCAGACAGGCGGCCGATGCACTGGGAATCACGCAGACGAAGCTGATGAGGATGAAGAAAAAGTATGGGCTGTAAGGGCAGGCACTCGCAGTTCACAGTCCTCGGGCTGGGCAGCCGTTGCTTCATCAATCAGGGCGTTTGGAATGGCTGGCAAACGTAGGTCATGAAACGTGCCAGCCATTAAGCCAAACGCCTTCTTCTTGATTAGCACGGCTGCAGCCAGTCCTGCGGTATCGTTCACTGCGAGTGTGCCTTACAGCCCAGTCTGGGCCTGCGGCCGGGCAAGGTAGCGATTACCTCATCCGGCTTGGCGCCGGCTGCGGTCAATCGCAGCAGTATATATTTAAATGTAGGAGTGAGCACTTCATCGTGCCCACTCCTTTTTATGGCCTCCGGCCGAGCGCGGTGGAGAGCGACACTTTCACTAACTTCAATCCTTCGGAAATTATATACTCATAAATCAGAGTGTTTGGAATGGCTGGCAAACGCAGGTCATAAAACGTGCCAGACATTAAACCAAACGCTTTCTTCTTTATTCGTGTAATTTCAGCGAAGTCTTGAAAACAAGTGTGCAGTGCCGCCTCACCTTGCCAATCTGGGCCTGCGGCCGAGCTAGTAGCGATTGCCTCAGCCGGCGGGTTCCATGATAGAATTAAACTGCAGACTCTTGTTACGACTGCAATGAGCAGGCTCACATCGAGCGATCATAGCCTTAAATTCCATTCAGTATTTATGTGATGTGCAAGTTTTAGTATGTATTTCTGCTGTTGGTTATTTTTGAGCGGGTATTCATGATGTACTTTTGCAGTTCAGGCAAAAATGGAAGTTCTGCATCTGTGATGAAAATGGGTTTTGTGATCACTTTGGCGAAATACTGAGAATAAAACGCACAAATAAATGAAGTCACCCTTGTCTGGCAGCAGAATCTATCAGAGGCCAGGATTTCCAAGGATTACAAGTGTGATAATAAGGACTGACGATGAAGAGATCATGGCCAGCAACAGATGGCACAAGAGACGTGGATAAAATAACAGTGTGATACATTGTAAAAATGACTCCCATTATCACAGTTTAGATAACCTTGGGGGCAACAACTCAAAAAAAGTGCGTTTTTTGTGGCCATATTGGAGGAAGTGGTCACTAATCGTAAAACGGCGATGCGAGGCGGCGCTTGCACTCACTTCAATTCTTCGGAAATTACATACTCATAAATCAGAGCGTTTGGAATGGCTGGCAAACGTAGGTCAGGAAACGTGCCAGCCATTAAGTCAAACACTTTCTTCTTTATTCGTGTAATTCCAGCGAAGTATTGAAAACAAGTGTGCACTGCCGCCTCACCTTGCCGATCTGGGCCTCCGGCCGAGCAAGGTAAAGAGCGGCACTTTCACTAACTTCAATCCAAGCAGCAAGTGGCTCACCGTTCGCTTGGTCCTCGCGGCAGGCAGTTGCATTTGCTCGTCGTTCGGAGCTCTTGAAACATCTGATCAACGTAGCCTTTTAACTAATCAGATGTAAGCCAAACGCTGCCTTCACTCCTCACGCAACTGCAGCTGCCACTGCGGAAGTCGCTCACGGCAATTCACCTACAGCTAACTGGGCCTGCGGCCGAGCAAAAGCATTTTATAAATCGATAGAATAGACAATTGTACTGGTGCACTGGTATATTCATATGATATAATATGAACAAATTGTGGATTGCCTCATCTGTTGGGGCTTACAGTGTTCTGGAGGAATAGATGTCTATTTATTATACTGCAATCGTTTTCATGACTGCATATGCAATGGTAGTTTTGATGACAGCAGTTATGAAAAACAGTTTTATGTCTCAGAGTCAGAAGAGAGGGTTTATGGTCCTCTGTGTTCTGCTGATAGTGACTAATATAGCAGAATGGCTGGCAGCATATCTTGACGGTGGTGCTGAAAGTATGAGAATACTGCATTTTGCCGCTAAGTTTACAGAGTTTTCGCTTACGCCTCTGATCCCAGCGGTGATTATTTTGGCAGCCAGCGGAGAAAAAATCTCAGGCAAGTTGTATATTCCGGCGGGCATCAATCTGGTGCTTCAGATCATATCGATTTTCACTGGCATAGTATTCAGCATAGACGGAAACAATCTGTATCATCGTGGACCATTCTACCTGATTTATGTTGCAACTTTCGTATGCAGCATTATTATCTTGGTGATATTCTGCATAAAGTTCAGCAAGAGTTATCAGTATCGCAATTTCATGCTGCTTTCTATGATTTTGATATTTGCACTGGCAGCCGTACTGCTGCCGTTCATTGACAGGGAGCTTAGGCTAGACTGGGCGTGCATATCAATAGGAACGATACTGTTCTACATTTACTATAATGAACTTGTTCAGCAGGTCGATGCACTGACGGGACTTCTGAACAGAAGGAGCTTCAATCATATAGCAGAAGAAATGAAATCAAGATCGGTTATACTTTTCTTTGATGTTGACCATTTCAAGAATATCAATGATGAATATGGACACAGTTTTGGAGATATCGTACTGTCGTCTTTGGCTGGAGCAATCAAGATATTTTTTGCAAAATACGGTCATAGCTACAGGTTTGGAGGCGACGAATTCTGTGTGACCATGGACATCAGGTACAGCGATATTACTGAAGAACTGATATCGAATTTCCTGAGAAGCCTTGATGGCATAAGAAAAAAAGAGCCGCGCCTGCCGCACATTTCAGTTGGCTATGCTTTTTTTGATCCTGCAAATGAGGAAGTTGAAAATGCACTGGACAGAGCGGATTCTATGATGTACATATTCAAACACAGAAATGAGGTAATTAGAAAGAACTAGTAATACAGCAATAGCAGAAGCTGGGCGGATAATTCGTTTTTATACTGTTAATATATTGTTAATATACTGTTAATAATGCATTACACGCAAATTAATAATCATTTGGTACCTTTAAATACATAAAGGGAGGTAATCAATATGATCAACAAAATTGACAAACGCAATTATCTTAAGATCTGGATAGGTTATATCATAGCTGCTGCAGTAGTTGCAGCGGGTTCAGCGGTGATGCTCTACATGAACTTTGCGGCACGCGTCAGTGCGCTGCAGTCTTCGCAGACGACGATGGCGGGAATGCACCATCATGGCGAAGACGCAGAGGATATTCTTAATGGCTTCACATTCACAACGACTGATAAAATCATGATTGGTGCAGTAATTGCGCTGGCGGCTGCCTTTGCAGTCACATACTGGATATTCACCGTTGAGAGCATGATAAAGCAGACTAGAAAAGACGGAACTGATACCAAACTCTTTGGTTGGCTGACCGGTATCTTTAATGTTTTGGCTGTCGCAGGATATTTCATTTACAGAGGCACGTTGCTGAAATGTCCTGAATGCGGACGTTACCAGACGAGGAAAGAGACCTTGTTCTGCAGACACTGCGGTGCCAGAATGCAGAAGGAATGTCCGATCTGCGGCGCATATATAAAACCGGAAGATGATTATTGCCACAACTGCGGTAAAAAGCTAGCAATAAAATATAATGATGTTCCAGAGATGCAGCAATAATAATATGTAAGGGAACTCTCCACTTTGAATTTAGCAGAGGCTTGACGCTTCTGCTTTTTTTGACTATTATTAAGGCGAGATGTGCCAGGCAGACACATGAGGTGACAAGGAGGAAGACTATGTTAGAGAAGCAGATACAGACTCCGGCGCTCGTGCTGGACATGGATATTTTTGAAAAGAACCTGAAGAAGGCAGTGGCAAAATGCGAGGCGGCTGGTGTTTCGCTGAGACCGCATTTCAAGTCGGCAAAGTGTACAGCCATTGCCAGGCTGGAACTTGAAGCCGGTGGCAAAGGGCTCTGCTGTGCGAAGGTCAGCGAGGCAGAAGTGCTTGTCGAAAGCGGATTTGAAGACATTTTGATTGCCAATCAGGTTGTTGATAGAAGTAAAATTTCAAAGGCGGCGGCACTGGCGACATGCTGCAGGCTGTCAGTTTGCGTTGACAACGAGGACAACATCAGGAGCCTGGAAAAGCAGGCTGAGTTTCAGGGTTCAGTGATATACTGCCTTGTAGAATATGATGTGGGCATGAACCGCTGCGGAGTTAAGACGCCGGAAGGGGCGCTGAAGTTAGCCGTTTTGATAAACGAGTGCAGACATCTGCGTTTTGATGGGATACAGGCATACGCCGGCAATATCGCCCACTGCGAAGACTTTGACACGAGAAAGCAGATATCGGAGGAGACGGAAAAGCGGATCGCCAGCCTGAAAGATTTCCTGAAGGAAAACGGCGTGAAGGTTCCGAAAGTCACTGGAGTCAGCACGGGGACGCTGCAGTTTCGCAAGCCGGGAACGATTTACGATGAGGTGCAGTGTGGAAGCTTCATATACTGCGACGCGGCATATAAGGCCGTGGGCGTGAATTTTGACAGCAGCCTTACTGTGCTTGGTACGGTGATGAACGTCATGGACGACCATATCACAATTGATACAGGTGTCAAGTCTGTCAGCATGGATCAGAGGACGCCGTTCTTTATGGAGTTCCCAGAACTGCCTATAGATTTCAGCGAAGAGCATTCTACGCTGCCGACGACCAGCGGATATGTGGGGCAGCGGCTGCACATGGTGCCGAGTCACTGCTGCACAACGATCAACATGTACGACTGGCTGTATCTGGTTAGGCATGGAAGGGTCGAAGGAAGGATTCCGGTCGACGGAAGAGGAAAAAGCATATGATTAAGTAAATATAGTCATTGAAATTTGGTTAATTTAGGGTTATGATAGCCATAACGAAAATTCTATGAGAGGTGACGTGTGATGGAAAGAAAAACGAAAACAGTTTTGGTACTGATCCTTGCCATTGCAATGACTATAATGACACTTACTACAGGCTGCAGCAGCAAACAGGCATCAAACGGCGGTTCGGATGGAAAAACCAGCATTTCTCTGTGGCTCTATCCGATTGGCAGTTTCAGTGATAAGAAAACGGTAGACAGTTTTATCAGTAAATTCAATGAGCAGGAGCCGGATATTGAGGTCAGGGTAGACTATCTTGATTATGTGGACGGCGATGAGCAGGTCAGTGCGGCTATTGAAGAAGGCACGACGCCGGATGTGATTATGGAAGGACCTGAGAGGCTGGTCGCCAATTGGGGAGCTAAGGGCGAGATGGCTGATATTGGAGATCTTTGGACTGATTCGTCGCTAAAGGACATTAATAATACAAGCAGTGTCATCGCCAACGCATGCATGGGTGCCGACGGCAAGTACTACGAGTATCCTCTCTGCATCACGGCTCACTGCATGGCGATAAATTACGAAGTTTTTCAAAAGGCTGGGGCACTGAAGTACATTGATCTTAAGAACAGGACATGGTCAACAGCTGATTTTATCAAAGCCTGCAGAGCGGTACGTGACTCGGGGCTTGTACAGACTCCGGGCGTGATATACTGCGGCGGACAGGGCGGAGATCAGGGGACTAGAGCACTGGTGACCAATTTCTACGGAGCAAGTTTCACCAACAGCGATCACACAAAATATATGATCAACCAGCCGAAGGGTATCAAAGCACTCAACAAGCTATACGAAATGTCACAGAGTGGGCTTCTGAGCAGCAATGGCGAGATGGTTGCATCAGATGAACTGAAGATGTTTGCATCCGGCACTACGGCGATGACCTTTGCCTGGAATGCTTCCAACCAAAAGGTCTATGCGGCGAATGCTGATTTTACGCCGTACGTTATGGCGTTTCCGACAGACAGCGGCAAACCGGAACTATGCAGCGGGATATGGGGTTTTGGCATTTTTGACAACAAAGATGCTGCCCGCAAGAAAGCGGCTGAAAAACTCATTCGCTTTCTGTGTGATGATGAAGAGCAGGCTCCGGTTTCGGTCAGAGCAACAGGACTGTTTCCTGTTAAGTCGTCGCTTGGGAATGTCTATTACGGCACGGATGACGAGGAACGAATGAGCAGTTATAGTCAGATGATGAATTATATCGGCGATTATTATAATATAACTCCTGGCTGGACGGCCCAGCGTACGGCATGGTGGACCATGCTGCAGCAAGTATTCACGGGTACTGATCCGAAAGCTGCGGCGGACAAGTTTGTCGACCTGTCAAACAAAGCGGCAGAGTAGTATGTTTTGAAATGGGGAGAGCGGGCAATGAAACTGAAACTGAAACAGGCAGCCATTGTTTCCCTGGCAGCCTTTATCATCTTAATAACTTGCTTTGGCGTATTGCTGCAGGGAAATGTTTACGCAGCAGAAAAACAGAAAAAGGTCTTATTTATCAGTTCGTATTCCCTGAGTTATCCAACGGTTTCACAGCAGATCGCGGGGATCAAGGAAGGCTTGGATGAGGACGTCTATATTTATTATGAGTTTATGGACGGTAAGACGATCAGCGACGATGCTTATATAGATAAGTTTTACGACTATATCTATTATAAATATTCGCATATCTCTGGGGTTGATGCAGTGATCGTAGGAGATGACAACGCTCTGCAGATGGTTCTCAGATATTACAACGGAGTATTTAAAGATGTACCTGTGGTGTATGAGGCTGTCAACAGCAGAACAAGGGCTGAGTTGGCCAACTCTCTCGGGATTCCGGGGATACTAGAACCGTGCACCGTTGATGAAAACATTCAGACTGCCTTAAAAAACAATCCGTCGGCAAACAGGATAATGGTTATATCAGATGACAGCAACACAGGCAGGGCTTTGACTTCACATGCAAAAGCGCTGCAGAACAAGTATGTCTCGATTCCAATAGAAATAGTGGACGCATCACTTTTGACAAAGAAGGAAATATGCAGCAAGATCGCTGCTTCTGATGCTAACACCGTTTTGCTGTATGCATCATTCAATAATGATAAGAATGGGAAGAACTACACTAATGAGGAAGCTATGGATATGGTATTGGAGTATGCTAATGCGCCGGTTTACAGCCTGGTCTGGCTAGGACGCGGAAGCATTGGCGGAGTCGAGGCAGATTTCAAGGAAATGGGAATCGAGGCAGGGAAACTGGCAGGTGAATTTCTGGATGGAAAAACAGTTGCAGAAGTATCGGCTGACGCCAGCAAAATGGAACAAGCACCTATCATAGCTACCTTTGATAGTAAGGTCATGAAGCAGTACGGGATCAGCAAGAAAGACATGCCTGACTACGCTAAATATGTCAATGACAATTCGCATATCCGAAGATATCTTGGCATTACCTTTCTCTTATTAATAGGTGTTCTAATACTGCTGATATTACTTAAGCGATCAAAAAACGAGGCTAAAGTACATATAGAGAATGAGAGCCGGCTGCTGAAGACCAGCGATAGATTAAGACACGAGGCAGAACGTGACGGACTGACAGGTTTAGGCAACAGGAGGCTGTTTGAACGCGAAATATCACGATGCATTGCAGGGGACAGGTCGTTCGCCTTGTTCATCATGGATATAGATGATTTCAAGAAAATAAACGACACATATGGACATCCATTTGGAGACTTTGTGCTGAAGAAGACGGCAGGCATATTGAATTCTGTAGGCGGTCGCAGCTTTGTCCCTTACAGATACGGCGGAGACGAATTTGCATTGATGTTCTTCTCTGATGAAAGAAGCGAATTGGAGAGGGCAGGGCAGGAGATAGCAGATCTTTTCGCACTCCCGGTGGAAACAGATAACGGAGAATTTTGGATAAAAGTCAGCATTGGAGGGGCTATGTTCCCATATGATGCCGGCAATGCCGATGAAGTCGTTGAGCGTGCTGATAAAGCACTATATCATGTGAAGAAAGAATGCAAAGGCGGGCTCATAATGTACAGCCAGATTTGAGATGTATGCGGAAATACAAAAGGGCTGCCACACCGAGAACTTTAGTACGGTTCTTGGTGCGGCAGCCTTTTTTGCTGTCACTGAATGAATTTCAGCTTTTATTCATTTACTGCCGGCTCAAGCACTGAAGCAGGTTTGCTGCTGCGTGATGCCCTGACGATGATCACGAATAATACGAAGCAGATTATTGATAATACCAGTGAGAAGTGAATCAGCGCCAGATATGAATGAGTTGAGTTGTAGATGTAGCCTGCCACGAAGGAGGAAAGCGCTGCACCAAGGGCTGCACATAGAGAAGTGATTCCGTACTTGGAAGCGTAGTCTTTGTCTCCGAAAAGAGGTCCAATGATGATTGCAGGAAGCAGATTGGCTGCAGGTGCACCAAGGCCATGAAAGCCTATGAACAGCATGGCAAAGAGCATTGTATCAGGTTTATACAGAAAAATGAACTGTACTGTTGTGAACGTCATTAGGGCTACAGTACCTATCATTCCGCCGAACTTGTCAAAGATCCTTCCTGAAAGTATCTTTCCAATGATTATGAAAAGGCCTGCCATAGAGAGACTTACGGTTATAACATTTACTGGTGCTCCAAGATCTGTAAGCAGAGGAACAAAGTTCACAACAACTGCGTTTACGATGATGCCCACCAGTACTATAGTGAAGCAGAGCAGCCAGAAAACAGGCTTTTTCAGGGTTTCAGCATAAGAGAGACCAGTGCCTTCTTTAACTTTTGCGTCAGCATTCTGCTTTTCGTAGCCGTATGGCTTTAATCCTTTTTCCTCAGGAGTCAGTCTGAATACGAAGGCGGAAAACGGGACTATGCAGACCAGGATGAGTACGCCGAGAACGAGATAAGCGGTTCTCCAGCCGTAATTAGTAAGCATGGATGAAACCAGCGGGGTCAGGATCATTCCGCCGATACCGCTTCCAGCCATTGCAATGCCCATGCAAAGACCTCTTTTTTCTATGAACCAGTTTGTGATGAGTACGGATACAGGAATAGTAGCGCCGCCTGAAAGCGCGATGCCCATGATAGCTCCTGCAATGTAGATCGTTACCAGACTGTTTGCTCTTGACAGCATAAGATCACCCAAAAATGCAAGGACGACACAGGCGGTAACCATATATCTGATCTTGACTTTTTTTACGAGCATACCGAATATCGGGTTTGCTATCATAGACAATATGGTAACGATTGAGTAGAAGTAAGTGAAATCTGATCTGCCGATGCCGAGATCTGATGTGACCGGCAGAACATACAGCGAGAATGTATTTATGATAGATGCAAACAGGACTGCCATGATAACTGTGCATCCTATTACTATCCACCAGCCGTAGAAGAATTTTCCTTTGTTATTGATGTTGTTTGCGTTTTCCATTTGTTTCACCATCCATTTTCATATTTGAGTACGTTGAACATTATCTGTTGAGCTTTGCCCAAATATATAGCACGAAGCGTGCCAATTCATATTGTATGCTAAAAAGCCTGAAATTTCAAGGCTGCGTTAATTAGCAAAATTTATTTATCAGATATGGCGTAAATAATTATTTACACGTGATGTAAAAATTAATTCACATGAGTATAATTTTATTTACAATGACGAAAACCGCTTGAAATGTACTTTTTTGTGTGTTATAACTGAAGCCAGATGTAACCCGCCTCAGCGAGGCAGGCGGCGAGCTACGCTTGGCCTTAAACTGAGCTTCCTAACTAGAAATCAAAATGAGTACGTTGATCATCGGTTAATGGAGGAAGAAATGAATAATGAAATTTTAGAAGCTGCACGCAGATCTCAGCCACAGATAGTAGCTGACAGACGTTTTGTACACAAACATCCGGAGATAGGATTTGATCTGCCAAATACGTCTTCATTTATACAGAAGAGACTATCTGAGATGGGAATAGAATCCCAGATATGCGGAAGCGTGATTGATGAAAAGACCAGAGAAGCGTTTAAGTTTGCCGGATTTCCTGACATGGCTAATTCTACAGGAGTAGTGGCTACAATTGGCAGCGGCAGTCCGTGCATCCTGCTAAGGGCAGATATGGATGCATTGCCGATGTCTGAGACGGCAGGACTTGTAGACTTTACATCAGAAGTGCCGGGCATAGCTCATATGTGCGGACATGACACACACACGGCCATGCTTCTAGGGGCAGCGAAGATACTCAAGGATATGGAGAAAGAGTTATGCGGAACGGTGAAACTAATGTTTCAGACTGGAGAGGAATGCGGCTGCGGTTCAAGATTCATGGTGGAGCATGGGGTGCTTGATAATCCAAAGGTCGATGCAGCGTTTGCACTGCATATAATGCCTCAGGAAAAGAAAGGAACTGTTAGGTACACTAAAGGTGTCACATCAGCAGCAATGGACACGTTCATGGTGAAAATCAAAGGCAAGGGCGGACACTCGTCTATGCCTCAGTCCACGATCGATCCTCTTATGATAGCAAATCAGCTTTATACCACCCTTAATCTGGTAACTTGCAGAGAAATCGATCCAAGAGAAACTGTTGCACTGACCGCAGGAAAATGTGGAGGCGGCACGGCTGCAAATGTAATTCCTGATACGGCTGAGATTATGACAGGAATCAGGACGTTCAGCAAAGAGGTACGTGATCATCTGAACCAGCGTGTTCCTGAGATAGTGGAACACACCGTCAAGATGTGGAGGGGTGAGTATGATATGATGGATTTCCATACACCTTCAACGTTTAATGATCCGGATTTTGCTGAAGAAGTGGTTCCGCTGCTGCAAGATATAGCTGGGGCTGACAATGTTTCAACGGCGCCATGCATGGCAGGCACTGAGGATTTTGGCTACATTACGGAAAAGGTACCGGGAATGTTTGCTGTATTGGGCGGAGGAGATGAAAACCACGCACCTGTACACAATCCAAATATGACAATAGATGAAGACATCCTTTATCTTGGCGCGGCACTCCATGCTGGGGTTGCGGCAGGATGGCTCATCAAACACAAAGGGTGATCCAAATCACAGATCAGATATGGAGGGCATAATGGACACAATTTTTTACAACGGCAATATTTATACTCAGGACAAGGCATATCCGCACTGTACGGCTTTAGCTGTCAGCGGCGGTGTCATAATGGCAATGGGAGATGATGAAGAACTGCTGAAGACGGCGGACGGCAGCACCAAGACCATTGATCTGAAAGGCATGATGATGCTGCCGGGGTTTTCAGATACACACATGCATCTGCTGTCATATGCCCAGGAATCAGACATGCTGGACCTGTCAAAAGCGAAGAGTTTTGACGACATCAGAAGGATTTGCTCAGATGACATTGAAAGGGCAGAAAGAAACGGCAAGTGGATTTTAGGCACACGATTTAACCAGGACTACTGGGATGTTAAGAAACTGCCTGACCGGCGCGATCTGGACAGCATTTCAACAACGGTGCCGATTTGCATCACTAGAGCTTGTTATCATATTTCTGTATGCAATACCAAAGCTATGGAAATAATGGGAGTAGCAGGTGACAGACAGGAAACGACTAAAGAAAATATCGGTTTTTTATCTGACGGCACGCCAAACGGCGTAGTGAAAGAGGACAGCCAAAACCTGATCTATATGTCTCAGCCAATAGCAACTATTGAAGAGATCAAAGAGATGATCGTCAGGGCCTGCAGAGATGCGGCAGCTCAGGGTATCACCGAATTGCATACCGATGATATGCAGTCGGTACCTGGAGTCAGCTGGGAGCAGGTGATGAAAGCATATCAGCAGCTGGCCGAAGATGATAAGCTTCCTGTAAGAATATATGAACAATGCAGACTGGTGGATGCAGATGAACTGAAGGATTTCCTTTCAAAGGGACACATGACTGGCGAGAGCCATGGATTCTTCAGGCTTGGGCCTTTAAAGATATTGTCGGATGGTTCGCTGGGCGCTCATAGTGCAGCCATGCTTGAGCCGTACAAAAACGATCCGCAGAACAACGGCATGCTCAACCTCAGCGATGACGAACTTATGGATCTTTGCAAAATGGCACACGACAGCGGCATGCAGATCGCGATCCACTGCATCGGAGACAGAGCTTTGCAGCAGGTACTCGATACTTATGAGACGATACAAAAGGACAATCCGCGCGCAGACTGCCGTCACGGCGTGATACACTGCCAGATAATGAGCGCAAAACAGCAGGACAGGTTCAGAGAAATGAACATCCTGGCCTATGTCCAGCCGGTATTCATAAAGAGCGACATGAACATAGCAGAGGACTGCGTTGGACATGAACTGGCAGCGTCAAGCTACAACTGGCGCAGATACGAAGATCTGGGCGTACATATGAGCGGCGGATCCGACTGTCCGGTAGAAGCCTTTGATATTCTCCCGAACATTGAGTATACTGTGACAAGGGCGACGCCGGAAACGGACAGAGCCTGGTTCCCGGAGAACGGTCTGACCATTGAAGAGGCTGTGCGTATGTTTACGCTGGAAGCAGCATATGCTTCTTTCAGCGAGAATCTGCATGGAACGCTGACTATCGGCAAGTATGCAGATCTTACTGTAATAGACAGAGATATATTTGCAGGTCTGGCTTCAGATATTCACAATGCAAAGGTGAAGCTGACCATGACCGGCGGCAAGATCACTTATTCTGAAATATGACGATAAAGTCCCTAAAGGTCGGCGTGAAGCCAGACTTTAGGGACTTTTTCTCATGCTTTTGCATCACTTTTTCATTTCGAACTTATTAAGTTTCTGATTCAGAGACTGCCTTGTGATCCCCAGATAATCTGCAGCAGCAGTGAGGCTTGGATGTGCAGCAATAGCTTTTGATATCAGGGCTTTTTCATAAGCGTCCATGTTGTTTTTCAGACTGCCTAGCCACTGAATCTGGCCTTCGAAGGTGTCGTCGTCAGGCAGAATGCTTGCAAGATCAACTTCTGACATGATGTATGACGGCAGATCTGACGTTGCGATTATCGTGCCTTCGCATAGATTGAAAGCTCCCTCGATTACATTCTTGAATTCGCGGACATTGCCAGGCCAGGAATAGCTTTTGAAAATTGTCATAACATCTTGAGATACGCCAATAATGGACTTGTGCATTATGGTATTGTATTTCGATATGAAGTATTCGGTCAGAAGCTCAATGTCTTCAGGCCGTTCCTGCAGGGTTGGAAGGTCAATTGTGACACTGCCTAGTCTGTAGAACAGATCTGAGCGCAGGGTACCATCTTTGATGCACTGCATTGGTGACTGATTTGTAGCTGCAATGATCCTGACATCGACGCTTACCGATTCGGTGCTGCCGACTCTGCTTATCTGTTTGCTTTCAAGAACGCGCAAAAGTTTTGCCTGAAGATTTATGTCCATGGAGTTTATTTCGTCAAGGAAAATCGTTCCTCCATCGGCATCCTCAAAGATTCCGCTTTTGTTTTCCGCACCGGTGTAGGCGCCCTTCGTAGTTCCGAAGAACAAGCTTTCCAGCAGTGTGGCAGGAATAGCCGCACAGTTTTGAGTGATGAAGGGCTTGCTTTTCCTGTCGCTGCTAGTGTGTATGGACTGAGCAACCATTTCCTTGCCGGTACCTGTCTTTCCGTAAATCAGGACCGACGATGAGGTCTGGGAGATTCGCTGTATCTGCATACGTATCTGCTGCATTTTAGGACTGCGGCCAATGAGGTCGGTGATACGAAACAGATATTTAAGAGGTTTGGGAACTTCGCTGTAAATTTCAAGGGGCATATTGATCGTATTGCTCTCCGGAAATGTAGCTATATCGACAGCACCTATGATTTCGCCGTTTTGTATAATTGGAAAGGAGTCATCAATTATTTCAAAATGCGTGCCCTCGTCGGTGACAAGGGTCCCGCGGCAGCCCTTGGTCACAACGCCTTGTTTCAAGGCTTTCATCAAGGTGCTTTTTTTAGGGTCTAGAGTTGGGTAGACTTCAAAAAGGCTTTTGCCTATGCATCTTTTTTCGTCGAGGGGTGTGAAATCTGGCCTGAACTGATTGATGTAGACAATTTTTGCGTCCTTGTCCAGCACCAGGATCCCGTCAACGTAATTTTCCATATTGGTGACTATGCTCATATATTCTTCTAACATTTTGCACCTCCTGTTTAAACACATTCTAATACTATAATCGTGCTTAGTAAACTAAAATTTACAAAATGTAAAGAATTATTTACTCGAGCTGTTAAAAACTGATATTGTCAAACTTAGAAAGCTTGAAATATCAGCATAATGAAGTCTCAAATACATTGGCATAGTTCTTGCTCTTATAATTTCTATCAAAAGTAAAGCGAGGAGACGACGATGAGAAAAGGTTATATTAACGGTAAGATATTTACAGGCGACGCCGAGGATCCGTATGCTCAGGCCATGGTGACGGAAGACGGTATCATAAAGTGGACCGGCAGCGCCGGCGGATTCGACAGGTCGCAATGCGATGAGGTAAACGATCTGAAGGGGAAGACCGTAATCCCTGGTTTTGTTGACTGCCACATGCACCCGCTTATGCTGGCTGAATTCAGCCGTCAGATATCATGTCTGCCGCCAAAGGTGAATTCCATTGCGGAGCTGTCTGAGGCTATCAAAACCGCTCGCGCGGATCTGCGTCCCGGCGGATGGATCCGCGGCTGGGGCTACGACGAAGGCAAGTTGGCTGAAAAAAGGTCGCCTAACCGCTATGATCTGGACAAAGGAGCTGCAGATGTGCCAGTGGTCATGATACGCACATGCGGACACATTATGTGCGTCAACAGCAAGGTGCTTGAGATGGCCGGCATCGACAGATCGACGACTGATCCCGACGGAGGGGAGATCGTGAGAGATGAAAACGGCGAGGCGACGGGAGTTTTGAAGGAAAACGCCAGGAACGCGGTGGTCAGACTGATGCCGGAGACATCTGACAAAGAGAAGGTAGACGTTTTGGTCGACCTTGGCAGACTGCTGCTTTCTCAGGGCATCGTTGCGGTGACGGATATGGGGAATTTCGGAGGTTTGGAGGCAATGCCGTATTATGAAAAGGCGGCGGCAAATGGTTTCAAACAGGAAGTCGCCATGTATTACCTTTGGGGCGATCCTGAAGATGGCAGCAACGTCAGTCCGTCGGCTGAAACTTTTGATCGAGGCAGGCAGATACGGACTGCGGGACTGAAGCTGGTAGGTGATGGCAGCGTATCAGGACGGACAGCCTGGATGGAAGAACCTTATCTCGGCACGGAGAATGACTTCGGATTCCCGGTCTATAAGGACAGCACCATTGACATTGCAATACGCTTATGTAGGGAGAACCACTGCCAGCTGGCGGTCCACGCCATGGGCGGCCGAGCGATCAGTCGAGTTATAGACAGGGTATACGGCGAGGACAACTGGATGAATGAGGACATTCCATTCGTGAGAGTGGAGCACGTCACCGAGCCGTCAGAGATATCGATGATGAAGGCGGCAGACAGAAACATCGCCTTCGTGACTCAGCCGATTTTTGAATACTGCGAGATAGAGAGCTACCTGAACAACCTGGGACTGGAGAGGACCAGAAAGGCGTATCCATACAGAGATATGCTGAACAAAGGAGTCAGGGTGGCATTTTCGACGGACTCTCCTGCCACGTCGTGGGCAGTGCCGTCAGACCCATTCGTGAATATCAAAAGCGCCGTCACCAGGATCGCCTGGGACGGCACTGACTGCGGCAAAGAGCAGGCTGTCGACGCTGAGACTGCTGTCAGGCTTTACACCAGCGAGAGTGCATACGCAGCCGGCTTCAAAAATCTGGGCAAGCTAAGAGCTGGTTACAAAGCAGACTTTGCCGTGCTCAGCGACGACATTTTTACCGCCGATCCAATGGATATAGACAAGATCAGAGTAGAACAGACATATGTTGGAGGTGAGTTGGCATATCAACGCTGATTAGAGGGCGTTTTTTACCAAATGGGGTTGGACCATTTCGTCATAAGTGTTATAATGGTCATTGTGATAAAAAAATAACAGAATGATATAGTGACATATAGGAGAAGAAATGGCAAAGACAAACAACGAAGAGTATAGGAAAAAACTGATGCCTATTGATGAGGCAGTCAGAATGGTAAAACCTGTAGACAGGGTTTTTGTTGGATTCGCAAGCGCGACAGCGTTTGCTTTGATGGATGCGCTCTGGGATAGGAGAGCAGAACTGGAGCATGTTCAGATACTATGCAGCAACGGTCAGCGTGACTGCAGGATGTATTCTGAGGATCCGGGAGAGCTGGGTGATCCATTCGAATTCAACACGGCGTTCATGGGATACAGCGAGAGAATTGCGAGGAAGCACGGCCGCAAGGTCACTTTTACATCATGCCCTTTGAGTGAGGTTGATGTCTGGATGAGGGATATCGCCAAGCCGAGAGTGGCTTTTCTGCTGGTTTCACCGCCGGATGAAGACGGCAACATGTCCTTTGGCGCGTCGGGCACCTGCAACGGAATCTATGCTGCTGAGATGGCAGATGTCATAGTGCTGCAGGTAAACAGCAATGTTCCTTATGTCAGAGGTGAAGACTGCATGATAAGTCCGGATAAGGCGGACGCTATCGTTGAGGCAGACGAAGACCTGGGAGAAGTGGCAGAAGCTGATTTTGATGATACTATTCGCAACATATCAAAGCTAGTCCTTGAGGAGATACCTGACGGTGCGACAATCCAGCTGGGCATCGGCAAGATGGCAACGGCAGTCAGCTACGGACTTAGAGAGCGCAACGATCTGGGCATACATTCGGAAATGTTTTCGGAGTCGATGATGAAGCTTATGCGTTCAGGCAACATTACCAATAAAAAGAAGGGATTCATGGACGGCAAGAGCGTTTTCTCATTTGCAATCGGCTCCAATGAAATGTACAGGTTCATGGATCACAACGATGATATCTACGCAATGCCGTTCCCGGTAGTCAACGACATCGACGTGATTGCCAGCAACAAAAGAATGATTTCTATAAATTCGGCGATTGCCATTGACCTTTATGGCCAGGTCGGCGCGGAAATGATAGGCAGAACGCAGTACAGCGCTGTCGGCGGACAGACTGACTTCGTCATCGGCGCCCAGCGCTCCGAAGGCGGCAAATCAATCATCGCCATAGAGTCAAGCTATATGAAGAACGGTGAGCGTCACAGCAAGATAGTCTTTGATCTGGCACCTGGCTGCGCGGTCACGACGCCGCGTTCCTATGTGCAGTATGTGGCAACCGAATACGGCTGCATCAACCTGAAGAAACTGACGATGGAAGACAGGGTAAGGGCAATGATCAGCCTGGCACATCCGGACTTCCGCGACCAGCTGACAGAACAGGCAAAAGAATATGGACTGATAAGGAGATAGAAACCAGATGAACATACAGATCTTTGGAACGAACAAAAGCTTTGATACCAAAAAAGCAATGCGCTATTTCAAAGAGCGCAAGATCAGTTTCCAGTTTATCGACATGAAGGAAAAGGAGATAAGCAGAGGGGAACTGACCAGCGTAATCAGGGCGGTAGGCGGAATCGATGCTCTGCTGGATCCGGAATGCAGGGATCAGGATGCGCTGGCACTGGTGAAGTACATTTCTGAGAACAGCAAAGAAGACAAGCTGCTGGAGAACCAGCAGGTGATCAAACAGCCTGTGGTCAGAAACGGCAGACAGGCTACTGTAGGATATCAGCCGGAGATCTGGAAAGGCTGGGAATAGAATAAAAATTGCAGAGCGAGAGCGCTGTCATCAAATCAGGTGGCGGCGCTTTTTTAGTGGATCGGAGCCGACGTATGGTGCAGGCAGCGGTTCGATTTGTTTTGTGCATAAAATGGAGATTTTGTTGTAGATGCAACATCAAATTGCTTATCAAAGTGGTATATTATTATCAAAGGGAGACGAATACTTCGCCAGATATGACACCCTAATGAAAGAACGAGGCGCCGCCACTGGGTTTTGGAATGATTATGGAAAATATGATACGGTGTGCCTGGTCGGTGCAGCTACGAAAAAAAGAAAAAGTCACAGTGAAGAACTTAAAAAAATTTTGACAGATAGTATGGAGGTATGATCATGGAAAATCTAATAAAAAACATCGATAAGGCAGAAGTCCTTAAATTAAAAGAGCAGGTTGCGTATCAGGACGGTCAGGTCGTAAGCAAGACTTTGGCACAGAACGATGCAGTAAGCGTTACTTTGTTCTCCTTTGCAAAAGGGGAGGAAATCAGCACTCATGAGTCTGGCGGCGACGCCTTTGTTGTATGCCTTGACGGCGTTGGACAGGTCACAGTGGACGGCGTTAACTACGAATTAAAGGAAGGCGATGCTATCGTGATGCCAGCGGGACATCCGCATGCGGTCTTCGGCAAAGAGCAGTTCAAAATGCTGCTGACAGTTGTTTTTCCAAGAGGATAGCAATCGTAAATTAGGTAATAAATAAAGGAACGACATGGCTCTGATCATGTCGTTCCTTTGATTAAGGAGCTTATGTTTAAGTAATAGACAACCAATCACGTAATCAAATTATTTAATCTATTCTTCTTCTGCTACAGTTTTATCCGGCTTGGCACTCTTAATTACGAGTCCGAGTACAGCTACAACAATAAACAATACCACACAGTAATACCAAAGGCCTACGAATCCAGCATGGTCAATTACAATTCCTCCAACAAGTGTTGCAAGGCCAAGACCTACTGCGTTTGCCATTTGATATGTTCCATTGGCAATAGGTATACGATTCTTTTGGCATTTCTTCATAAGGGATGCATTTAACGGGGCTTTGATACCTGCTTGTCCAAGTCCATAGAACAGTCCAAGTAATACCCACTGATCTGCACCTCGAGCAATAAAAATATACACTACAGCACATACAAGAGCGCATGGTACAAGTAGTACTTTAAGTCCAAATTTGTCTTGCACTGGCCCCATCCACCATCTACATACGAATTCAACTATTGCCTGAGCAGTAAAGAAAATAGCTGCAGACACTCCAGGATATTTAACTGCAACATATGCAGTAAGGAAGAACATAGTGCAATGTGCCATTGAAGCAATAATCATAGTTATACTTTCAGGGAGAGCTGATTTCTCTAAGATTTTCCAGATTCCTTGATATGGTTTGCCGTCAGCATCATAACGTGCTGCTTCAGCGGCAGCCTGAGCTTTTGCAGCAGCCTCTGCATCTGACTTATTTTTGTTTTTACCTGGAATAAGTATTATGGCAAGAATATCACCTACGAGCATTATAGCTGCTATTCCAACAAAGAAACGGAACCAGTTTTGATCCCCTATAAGTGCTTCAGCAAGCCACGGACCAGCAACAATTGCAGCAGCTTGAGGAATACCTATAAACAGACTTGATGCAAATCCCATTCTACCCTGTGGAACTGACTCTGCACACAATGAATTAGCTGATGTGTACGAAAAAGCATGTCCTACACACTGACAGATACGGAAGATGCAAAATCCTGCAAATGTTAGAAACATACCACAGCATGCGATCATAATCGCAAAGATTGTCATGCCTATGACAAGCATTCTTTTAGAACCGTATTTAATGCTAAGAGGTCCTGTAGCTGGTCTGAGTATCATAGCAATGATTGTCCAGCCTGTCATAACAAGACCATAGGATGTGGCGCTCCCTTTTAAAAAGTCAAGCACGTAAACTGACAAGTAGCAAGCCATAGCTTGATAACAAATTCCTATAAACATAATTATTATTATAGGAGCCACCATGCCAGACCACCAGAAACGACTTGTGGAATTAGTGTTATTCATGTTATTTCCTCCTCTTTATTAGCAAACATCGTTAGTGCGTACAATAACTGCGTTCCTTCATAACGAAGAGTAAAAGTTATTACTCGTAAAGATGTGCTAAATATTTAATGATGTTTTGGATTATTATGATGATAATAACTCACGTTTCTGATATTAGATTTTGCATCTTCCATGCCAATAATTTATAATGCCGTAAATCAAGGAATTCAGCCGTTTCTATATTGAAATTGAAAAAGTGCCGTCGCTATTCGGCACTTGCAGTGTTCACTTTTTGCGACACATTTTGCTAAATGTAAATTTGCATATTGAGTTGGCTATGGCTTGCATATCAACAGAAAATGGATAATTTCGTATGATGTATAAATGGCACACGAATTGCATTTATTAGCAATATATGAATATGCTGATGATGATTGGAGGAAAAGAAATGGAATGGAAAGATAAAGTCGTTGTAATCGTTGGTACTGAAAATGCAGTAGGACTTAATTTGATTGCCTCGCTGAATGCAGAAAGTGCAGAAGTGTATTCTTGTATGAGAAACTTGAAAGTTGAGGAATTGGATCAGTGGATAAAGAGAATAGGAGAAAGCAGAGGACATATTGATACAATGTTCTGCGATGTCAGAATAAGTAAAACACATGTCTGCGCCTCTGAACTGCCGCAGGACATTATCAAGGAAAAGTTGAAAGATACCGTTTATTATGCATGGAAATCAGCACTGTTTTCGGTACCGTATTTAAAAAAAGCTGAGCATGGAAGCATTGTTTTTATTACTGATAATGATCTGCGCCATCAAAAAAAGGATAACGTACTGTCATCAATATGCAGCACTTCAATTGAATCAATTACAAAAAATCTGGCTTCTGAAGTGGCGTCTTCAGGCATTAGGGTATGTTCGATAGCAGTTGATATCAAAGCTTCTGATACGGATGGAGCTAAATGCGCTGCTTTTTTAGCTTCACAGGAAGCTTCATATATCACGGGAACAATGATAGAAGTTACAGGTAGTACGGTTGGGCAAGCAGAAGGGAGACGTTAAGATGGATACTAACATTAATGGAAAAGTTGTTATCATTACAGGAGGTACTAGTGGTATCGGGGAAGCAGCTGCTGAACTCTTCTTAGCCGCGGGGGCATCCGTTTCTGTTTGCGATTTCAGAGAAGATCTGATATGCGAAGTCAATGACAGAGCAAAAAAAGAAGGGGAAAAATTATTGGCTGTTAAAGCTGATATTACTGATGCTCAACAGATCAAGCATCTTTTTTCAGAAACTATCGATAGATTTGGGCGAATAGATGTGCTGATTAATAATGCAGGAATGGGATGTCCAGACGGATTTCTTACGATGAGTGACGATCTGTGGAATAAAGAAATAGAATTGAATCTTTGTGCAATAGTGAATGCATGCGAACTGATTTTGCCATATTTTAAAGAGCAAGGCAGCGGGTGTATTGTTTCTACTTCATCATTGTGCGGCAGAATTTCGGCAACTGTCAGAAGTGTGTACGCAGTTACTAAAGCCTGTGTGAATGTATATACTAAGGCTCTGGCATCAGAGGCAGAGGAATATGGTATTAGAGTAAATGCAGTTGCACCGGGTATGGTGGGTACAGAAATGGTCAAAAAAAACCATCCTGATCCTGATGATTACAAGTCGCTAGGTAAAAGCGCAATGCTGCAGAGAATGGGAGAAACCTATGAAATAGCAGAAGGAATGTTATTCTTGGCCTCTGATTTGGCATCAGGGTTGAATGGGGAGATCATAGAGGTTACCGGCGGAAAATGTGTTGTACAAGATCCTGAATTCTCATGGCTAAATATTGGGTAAAACAAACTTTATCGGCCAATTGAAATCAGAAAAGTATTGATAGCGTTGCACACTTCTTCCTGCTTTTCTATTACCATATAGTGTCCAGCACCAGGGATAACAACACCTTTTGCGCGAGGAAGAGACAGGATTTCTTCTCGACCAGATAGTGAAATGGTAATGTCGTTTTCGCCATTAAGAAGCAGAACGGGCATTTCAATAGGGGATAGTTTTCCAGCCGTAGATAATCCCGTAAATACTTTGGAATCAGCAACTGCCGTATCACCAATCTGGGATTTTGCGCCATACCATATGCATTCATTCAAGCGTTCCTGTGATAAGTCAGTACCGCAAAGTCCGGGAATATGAGTTTCTTTATAATCTGATAGGTTTACGCTGGGATTGTTTAATAGGTCGTTATACATAGGATCACTTGCAGCTTTTGGAACTACACCACCATTACATGCAATTACTGCATTAATTTCGTTAGGATGATCAAGGGCAATAAGCAGTGCTGCATTGGCAGTCATAGCAGCTCCCATGATGATAGGCTGTTTCAAACATAGTGACTCAATAAAACACCAAATAAAGTCAAGATACTGCCTAGTGTTTTCTATTGGGTAAAGAGTATCCAGGGACGGCAATGTTTTGCCGTGACCAGGAAGATCTGGAGCTATGATACGGCGATGGTAATTGGCACAGTTTTCAAGCAAATAGTGATATTGTGAACCTGAAGCACCTGCCATTGCAAGGCAAACAATAGCAGGGCCTGTTCCTGCCTCTTCATAATATGTGCGTATGCCTTTAACATTTATGTAATGTCCGGTTATTTCATACATTCCAGTCCCACTTCCTTTCTTCACCATTGAGTAATGATCTAAGATGTTTCCACATACGGTCGAAAGCCTTAGCATTGGAAGCTATAAGGTAAGGAGAAGCTTGTAGTGTGAGAAGATCTGGTGCTTCAGTTACGTCATAAAAACCTTTATGATATGTTGTATTTAATGCTTTTTTCCATGAAAAGCTATCACCAGAAAGGTGCACATCTGATACATCGTTATTGCAGCACGGACCCGCTTTTCCGTTTTTTATTGAAAGAGAAAAACTGCTTTCGTTGCAGTTAAAAACAACAATGGCAGTTAAGACTCTTGACCATTGTAAAAATGCTGGGTCAGAGTTAAGTGTTTCAGCCAATTTTGCGGACAATTCCTGCCCAAATTCGTATTTCATGACTATCCTTTCGTGAAAGCATATGCAATATCAGAGTGCATAGATTGATGCGGTACCGAGTTTATATAGTTTCCGATGATATCCGTTAATTGTCTCCATCGGTTCGCCTTTTAACATTCCTTTTAGATATGCATCACAGCACTGGTATAATGCTGAAGCCATTTCCCACGACTGAGGAATGCTTCCATGACATCCATAAATAACATCATATTCGCTTCGCATAGTAATGATGTTTTGCAGAGTTTCCATGTAAACAGGTATATCTGCACCATCCATGAATAAGAAAACAGGTTTGTCAGAAACATTGTCTCCACAAAACAGGATACGATTTCCTTTATCGAGTAACATGATGCTGCCTTTTGTATGGCCTGGTGATTTGATTACTGTTAGTTGACGGTCACCAAGATCAAATGAATTAACATCCGAAAGCGAATATAATTGGCATAGACAGCGGTCTGATGCATTGGCAGCATAAGTCATGTCATTATAGTCAATATAAATACTGTCAAACTGGAAATTAGCACCAATATGATCTGGGTGGCCGTGAGAATTGACTACTATCAGTGGCTTATCCCAAATTACGCTAATAAGGGACTTCAAATCGCCGCCACCATAACCAGTGTCAAACAGCAACGCCTTTTTACTGCCGCAGATAAGATACATGCGAACCTGTTTCTCTTCAATTGCCAGTATTCCATTATTGAGTTCTCTTACAGTATATATATTATCATTGTATTCTTTTGTATCCATATTATTACCAATCATCTGAACTAGACATATCGTCTAGGATTTTCAATTCTTCAGGGATACTGATATTGTATTTGGCAGCTTTCCGATATAGAGATGATGGATATATTCCAAGTTTTTTAGCCGCCCCCCGGACTGTAGAACAGTTTTCCAATGCTTCTAGTATTAATTTCTTTTCGTAAGCATCTCGCTTTTCTATCATTGTCATGCTATCATCGTCGCCTGTCATGTATTGTGCATTTAAATTTTTTCTGTCAGTCTTCAGAACTTTTTCCATCTGTTCAGTTTCCATTGCATGACCTGGTTCAGAACAAATAACATAGTATTCAATAACATTCTGCAACTCCCGCACATTGCCGGGCCAGTCATAATCTCTGAGCATTTTGCGGATACTTGGGGGCATGTCAATAAAACGTTCATATTTATTGCAATATATTTCAAGAAAGTATTCTGCCAGCCCGATAATGTCATCGCGGCGTTCTCTTAATGGGGGTACTTTTATTGGAAAGACATTGATTCTGTAGAATAAATCTTCTCTGAAAGTACCATTTTTGATGGAATCACTGAGATTATTATTGGTGGCTGCTATTACGCGTACATCAACATTAATGACAGTACTGGAGCCAATTCTATAGAATTCTCCAGTTTGGAGAAATCGCAGAAGTTTCGGCTGCAGTTCCATTGGGAAATCACCAATCTCGTCAAGAAAAACAGTTCCATGATTTGCAACTTCTAGCAACCCTATTTTCCTTGCATTAGCACCAGTGAAGGCTCCTCTTTCATAGCCAAATAATTCGGCTTCCAAGAGATTGACAGGTATAGCGGCACAGTTGATTTTTACGAACTGCTCACCCTTCCGTTTACTCATGCTTTGAATGCAGTCAGCAACAACTTCTTTGCCTGAGCCTGATTCACCAGTAATCAAAACAGTTGCGTTAGTAGGCGCAGCTTTTCTTATAAGGTTGCGGATATCTTTTATTGCAGAATTCTTGCCAAGAAGACTGGTCATATTGTCTTCGCCTTGCATTATTCTGACATTGTCTTTTCTGTGCATGAGATTCCTTATATCACTGTAACGTTGATATACCAACTCTTCTGTATCAAGTGTTATAATAATATAAGCTATTGAGCCATCTTCAGAGAAAATTGGTACACCTCGTACCAGACGTGCGTTTTGAAATTCGAGATTCTTGCCATCATTACCGAAGAAAACTGGCTTTTTCTGTTTTTTGACGATTTTGGATATTGAATTAGGGAATGGTTCAGGTTTTCCCTTGAGCTTTTCATAATCCATACCGGTGTCTTTGATATATTGGTCATTCATGTATAATATGATGCCATTGCCGTCGGTAATGCATAAAGGCTGATCATTATTATTAAAATAGTCTCGAATATCAATCTGTTCGATCGACGGTTCGTTACTGGGCATTTGCTGCTCCTTTCACAATATAAGTGTTATATCATCATAATGGATTATATACCTTGTTGTTTTTTTTAACAAGAATTATCACTTTGGCGAATTATATGCAGTAAGTCAGATAAAAGCCTTTATCAAATAATAAAGGCTTTCATCTGTTGTTAATTACTCTATATTATAGGAGAATGGAGTCTAACCCATAGCGGTTAATCCACCGTCTGGGTAGATTATCTGCCCGCTGAGAAAGTTTGAAGCATCTGATGCCAGGAAAACAGCTGGACCTGCCAGATCTTCAGGCTCTCCAATACGCTGGAGAGGGAATTTCGCGCCTTTTGCTGCACGTTCTTTAGGATCATCAGGCATGATCCCGACCATCATTGGTGTATATGTTATGGTTGGACCAAGGGCATTAACGTATACTGTTGGACCAAGGTCTTTGGCAAGAGTCCTGGTAAGCATATCAACAGCTCCTTTGGTTGAGCAGTAGCCGATATTACCACCGCCACATGCTCTGATGCCGCGTACTGAAGACAGATTGATGATTTTTCCATAACCATTTTCTTTCATGTGTTTACCAAAGTGTTTGCAGGTTAACATCATGCTTGTGACATTGACTTTAAACATCTGTTCCCAAACATCTTCAGGAAATTCTGTAGCGTCAAATTTTTTGTTTAATCCCTGTGAATTTACAAGGATATCGATTTTCTCGTATTTTTTGATTAGGTCATCTAAGAGAGCTACGATGCTCTCCTCGCTACAGGCATCAACAGTATGATAATCGATTCTGCAGCCCGAGTCTGATTCGATTTCTTCCTTTGCCTTTTGTAGATTTTCTTCTTTACGGCTGGCAATAATTACATTTGCACCATATACTGCCAATGCTTGTGCAATTGCTTGACCAAGTCCGCCAGCACCGCCGATTACGACAGCATTTCTGCCGGATAGGTCAAATAGTTTGTTTGAAATTTTCATGAATACTACCTCCTGAAATTTAACTTACTGGTTTGGATTAGTTAGGATAACTAACATCTGGCATGTGACCGCTCCATTGTTCTGAATAGATTTTTTTGTATCAGGTCCGCAATGGAATGAATCTCCAGCATGCAATGTCGTTGCCTCTGTTTCTGTCTTGAGATCCAATTCACCTTCAATAATGTAATAAACGGATTCCAACGAATTGCTCCCAAATTCACAGCCACCTCCAGGCAGAAAGTGGGAAAGGCCAACGGTGATCTTGCCGCTGTTGACATCATCCGCTTTATGCAGTCTGGTAGCTCTCATGTCATAATGACCAGGAGGAGCATAGGTTATGGCTTCATTTCTTCTTGTAATTTTGTAACTCATTGATTTATACCTTCTTTTCGCTTGATTTTTCAACAAAGTTCAAATATTGCTGCAGCGCCCATACCTCCGCCGATACACATGGTAACAAGCGCTCGCTTACCGCCATTTATCTGCAGATAATCAAGTGCCTTGCTAGTCAAAAACAATCCGGTTGCACCCATTGGATGACCTAAAGCCATAGCGCCTCCCCATGGGTTGACCTTTTCTTCAGGCAACTTGAGCTCTCTTATGCAAGTCAATGCCTGAGCAGCAAATGCTTCATTTATTTCTATAACATCAATGTCATCATAAGTCATATTGGCACGCTTCATTGCCTTAGGAACAGCGTAAATTGGTCCAAGACCCATGTATGCCCCATCACATCCTCCTGTTGCATAGGCAACAAGCTTAGCAATAGGTTTTACGCCAAGTTCTTTTGCTTTATCTGAACTCATCAGTACAGCAAACGCGGCTCCGTCACTACTTTGGGACGATGTGGCAGCTGTTACTACACCGTCTTCCTTAAAGCAAGGTTTAAGTGTAGCAAGCTTCTCCATATTTGTGCCTCTGCGTATACCCTCATCAAGACTTACTGTCACAGTTTCACCGTTTGTGTTTGTTACTGTAACAGGTATGATTGAACGATTAAGTCCGCCATTATCCTGTGCGGCTGCAGCCTTAGCATGACTTGCAACTGACATTCGTTCCATATCGACACGTTTAACTTTATATCGTTCTGCTACATTTTCTGCAGTATCACCCATATGTATATAAGCACCTTTTACATTGTCAACAAGCCATTGATTGCGTTCGGAATCAAGTGCGGTATGGAATGTATTAGTCATATCTTCTACTCCACCAGCTACCATGACATCTTCTCCGCCAGCTACGATTGCATTGGCGCATATACTTAGTGTCTGCAGACTGGATGCACAAAATCTGTTGACGGTCTGGCCACATACGCTGAAAGGTAAGCCAGCTCTTAATACAATCAGCCGGGCTACGTTTAAATTTAAATATTTAACAGGCATAGCACAACCAACTACTACATCTGATATTTCAGATAGATCTAGCTGTGGTACTTTTGCCAGCACACCGTTCAGTACCTGTGCAGACCAGTCGATGGGGTTATTACCTGCAAGAGCTCCTTTCATTGCTCTGCATACAGGTGAACGACCATATGCGACTATTACTGCTTCTCTCATATTTTTTCCTCCTTTTTGAAATGTGAGTTCAATCACAATTTTATTTATTGATATGTACTGCAAAATCCGAGCCAAATGGCTAACTGATGAAATACCTGGATTGGAAGCAAGAAAGATAGAAAAAAGTGAGGCCGATTAGCAACATATGTCGCAAAAAGTGAACGGCATATCATTGATTATAACTGGGCAATATAGGCAATTATGCAGTTTATCGAGGGAAATTAAGTTGGCATTATTATTGCTTTATTTTGAGTGTAACCTAAATATGCTAACTGATGAAAGAAGGCTATACAATGCAGAAAAAAAGACGATTACTGACTATTAATCCAGGATCGACTTCCACAAGGCTTGCAGTATTTGAGGAGGATCGTGAAATCATCAAAGAAGAACTTTTGCTTGACGCAGATGTCATAGCAAAATGCAATCTAATGATCGAGCAGTTCGATATGAGAATGGATTCAGTCAGACAGTTTATACAGAAAGAAAAGCTGGATTTGGCACAGTTTGACATGATAGTCGCAAGGGGTGGATCAATACATGGTGTAAAAAGTGGTGCATATGTCATTGATGAACGTGTTGTTTCCATGTTGCGATATTTTCCAAGATCACAGCATGTCTCGAGTCTGGCAGCAATAATTGCATATCAACTTGCCAAAGAATATGGCATTCCGGCGATTTTTTATGATGCTCCATCAGCAGATGAAGCGGATGAGATAATGCATTATACTGGCTTGCCGGAATCAAAGCGCTTTGTAACATCCCATTGTCTGAATTCCAAAATGGTAGCGCGAGAAACAGCGCAGCGCATAGGCAAGCCGTATGAAGAATGTAATTTTATTGTGGCTCATTTAGGTGGAGGTATTACGATGGCTTTTCATTCCGGTGGAAGAATGGTTGATACCTTGCTTGATGACGCAGGCCCCATGTCACCACAGCGCGCAGGACGAATACCTGTCACCGATGTAATCAATCTCTGCTATTCTGGACAGTATACTAAAGAAGAAATGGCTAATAAGATGCGAGGAAAAGGTGGTCTGGTAGCATATTTTGGAGAAAATGATATCAGAGAAATTGAAAAAATGATTGATGGAGGCAATGAAAAAGCAAAAGAGATATTCTGGTATATGGGATACCAGATTGCTAAAGGAATAGGCGAATTATCAGTCGTAGAAAGTGGAAAACTGGATTGCATAATTTTGACAGGCGGTATGGCCTATTCAAAGAGGCTGACTGGATGGATAGAAGATAGGGTTAAATTTCTGGCTCCAGTAGTGATAATACCAGGTGAAAAAGAAATGTCTGCCTTGGCTCTAGGAGGTTTAAGAGTTCTTGATGGAAAAGAGGAAGCAAAGCGTTATACCTGGCTTCCGGAAGACTGTGTAAGCTATGAAGATTTTATAGATAAATATAAAAAATAGAATGCAAAAAGAAATGGAGGAAAAAAAGAATGGTATATCCTGAAATAAAACGAATTGCATGCGTAGGCGTAGGAGTAATTGGTGCGAGTTGGGCCGTAAACTTTTCTATGAAAGGCTTTGATGTAAACATGTATCATGCGAAACCTGACAGACTTGAAGTAGGAATGGGTAAAGTCGATAACATATTTAATGTACTGATTAGCGCAGATGTAATTTCGGAAGACGAAGCAGCAGAGGCTAAAAAACATATTTATAAATACACTTCGCTTGAAGATGCTGTAAGCAATGTGCAGTTGATTGTAGAGTCACTTCCTGAGCGATATGACATCAAGGAAGAAACTTTGCAGAGAATCGATAAGGTTAGAGGGGAAGATGTGATTTATGCAACTAGTACTTCCGGTTTGTTGATCAGTGAAATAGCAAAATATTCCAAGTATCCACAAAGGTGTGTTTGTGCACATCCGTATAATCCGCCTCATCTTATCCCGTTGGTAGAACTGGTTGGTCCAGAAGGAAGCGACGAAGCTATTGAGCATCTAAAGAAATTCTTTGTATCTGTAGGTAAAGAGCCGGTAATTGTTAAAAAAGAAGTACCGGGATTTATTGCTAATCGTTTGCAGACTGCATTGGCAAGAGAAGTCATTGATCTGGTAATGAATGGCGTTTGCACAGTTGAAGATGCAGATAAGGCACTGACTTTTGGACCAGGAATACGTTGGGCAGTAATGGGTCAGAACCTGCTATATCAACTAGGCGGCGGTGATGGAGGAGTAAAAGGCCTTTATAGCAAGATTGGAGGGACGGATCCTAATCGCAAGACATGGCTTGACGATATGGCAAAATGGACAAAATATCCTGTTGATTGGCCTGACATAGCTCAAAAGGGAGTCGACGAAGAGATGGCAGACAGACCTCCGGAGTTAGGTAATACAAATGCAAGCCTTGCCGCATATCGAGATAAAATGCTGATCGGCATACTGAAGTTGCATAACAAATTATAGAAGGGCACTTTTGCCGTGTATAATCACTATACTGTCAGGAAGGGAATAAGGAGACATATTTATGAATTATACTAAATTTTCTCAGTTGATAGAGCATGCAGCCTCACGATCAGAAAAGGCCAAGTGTGCTGTTGTAGCTCCAGAAGATTCACATACGATTCAAGCAGTTATCAGGGCAAAAAAAGAAAACATTATCGAACCTATACTGATTGGTGATGAAGATGTGATTTCCGAACTGCTTGCTGAAAGTTACTGCGGTAAACGGAGCATTCGAATAATCGATATCCATGACAAAGATGAAGCTGCACAAAAGGCAGTTGATATGGTAAACAGTGGTGAAGCTGATTGTATTATGAAGGGCAATATCAAAACTGCAGCTTTTATGCACGTAATACTTAAGAAGGAAAATAATCTCAAAACGGGAAGTTTGGTTTCAATGCTTTCTATTAGAGAACTGCCACATTATCATAAGCTGATTGCATTTACGGATGCTGGAATTTGCATTTATCCTACTTTGGATCAGAAAAAAGAAATAATTGAAAATGCTGTAGCTGCTATGAAGAAAATGGGCTTTGAAAACATAAAAGTAGGAGCGCTCGCTTCAGTGGAGATTGTAAATCCAAAGATGAAGGAAAGTGTAGAAGCTGCTGAATTAAAAAAGATGAACCAGGAAGGAATCATAAGAGACTGCATTGTTGAAGGACCAATCTCATATGACCTTGCAGTAAATAAGGAAGCCGCGGCTATCAAAGGTTATGACAGCGTTGTCGCTGGAGATGTGGATTTACTGCTGTTTCCGGATCTTGCTTCGGCAAATATTGCAACAAAGGCAATAACGCAGACATGTCAAATACCTGTGGGGTCATTGATACTGGGCACTAAAGTACCAGTAATACTGAGTTCGAGATCTTCAATGGCTGAAACTAAGTATATGTGCATTGCTTTAGCAGCAGCTGCCGCTAATTAAACGTAGTTATTAATTTAAAAAGAATAAATAGTATAAATCTATTGGGAGGAATCAATATGGCTAACATGAAAGGAAGAATGGCATACGACAGACTTGAAGGGATAAACTTCGATCGTATGCGTAAGTATCGTCTTCAGAGAACTAAGGATGCTATGGCAAAGCATGGCATAGATGTTCTTATTACTTGGGATGCTTACAGCATCAGATATATTACTGGCGGATACGCAACAGTTCCGTGCCGTTTTCCGCAAGCACAGTTTGTAGTGCTGCCAATCAATGGAGACCCACATTGCTTTTTAACAACGAGTTTCTCTTGTTATGAACTGAGAAAAGAAATGCCTTGGCTAAAGGATAAAATCTGGGCACCAGTAGGCGGATTAAAGTGGGCAAGAAATATTGATGAACTTGAGCCTCATATGTCAAAAATTATACCGATCATTGAAGAGCATAAACTTATGGATGGCGTAATTGGATTTGATGGATGCTGTTCAGAACTTATGGTAAAGGCTGCAATGGAGAGAAAAGGAATAAAACATTTTAAACATGCAGAAGAGATGATGTTTGACGCAAGAGTTATTAAAAATGAGGATGAAATTGCATGCATGAGACTTGCATGCGAATCCGCAACTACAGCTTTCTCAGATATCAAGCATGCAATACAGCCTGGCATTCGTGAATGTGATCTTGTTGGTATTGGCATGAAGAGGCTTTATGAACTAGGTGCGGATGAAACACAGGAATTCGTGTGCTCATCAGGTCCGAGAACTAATCCACTTCATATCGATTATACAGACAGAATGATCAATCCAGGTGATGTGATCTGCATTGATATCAATGGCAATTCATACATGGGCTATAAATCATGCTATTACAGGACATTCGTTTGCGGAGAAGCAACACCACTGCAAAAGAAAGTATATAAGGATTGCAGAGATATGTTATATGCTGGCATGGAAGGTGTAAAAGCAGGCAATTCAACTGCTGATGTAGTAGCCGGATGGCCGCAGACGCCTAAATATTGGGGCTATGACAACTGGCTAGATGTTGCAGGTTATGCACTTGGTCATGGCTTGGGACTTTCACTGCATGAGGCTCCGCAATTTTTCAGACCTTACACACCTAAAGCATCACATACAGTTCTTGAAGAAGGAATGGTCATGGCGCTTGAAACGTGGACAGGCGGAGTCGATCCAGTATATGGACCATTTGGAGTAAGACTTGAAGAAAATGTTGTTGTAACAAAGGACGGCTATGAACTACTTACAAGATGGCCGGTTGATGAAATAACGGAATGTCCGTATTAAGACAGAATATTTGCACTAATGATATAATATAGTTAAGAAGCACGCAAAAATATTGAGATAATTCTTATCGTTTTTTGCAGAAAGGAAGTAAAGCATGAAAATTGAGCTGACAAAGGATCAACTTGACAGACTTTATATGCTTAGAGAAAACATGCTGGTAGAACCGCAGGTATGCGTTGAAAAAGCATATTATACTACTGAAGCTTTTAAAACTACGGAAGGTGCACCTATTGAATATCGTAGAGCCAAAGCCCTTGAACACATATTGAGCAACCTAACTATTGGCATTGGTGAAGGTGAACTTATTGTAGGAAGACCTACTGGAAAGAAAAGAGGAGGACCATTGAGTCCTGAAGTAAATTCCACCTGGTATACAAAAGAGATGGACACCTTTGATACAAGGGAACAGGAAAATTATGCTAAGGTACCTGAAGCAGATAAAAAAGTAATCACGGAGTGCTGTGATTACTGGCATGGAAAATCACTGTTCGATCATTGGCAGGCAGCCATTCCTGATGAAATGAAAGAATATAATGGTCCAGTAATTGGAGGCGGAGGCTTTTGCATCAACACTCAGTATTTTGGCCATATTTCTACAGATTATGGCAAGATGCTGACAAGAGGTGTTAGCGGATTATACGAGGATATTGAAAAGTCGAAAGAACAATATAAGGATTTTGGCAATATTGACAACTTCATGAAAACACAATATCTGAATGCAATGAAGATTTCTCTTGGCGCAATTGTAACTTTTGCCAACAGATATGCTGATCTTGCTGAAAAGATGGCAGATGATGAGAAAAACGAAAAAAGAAAAGCAGAACTGCTGAAGATTGCAGAAACGTGCAGATGGGTGCCGCTGAATCCTCCAAGAACTTATTATGAAGCCATTCAGTCAACATGGTTCACTTATATCGCATTAAACAATGAAGCATGGGGAGCTGGACCATCATTATCCAGGGTAGACCAGTATCTGTATCCTTATTATAAGGCTGATAAGGAGGCTGGCAGGTTAACAGATGCAGAAGCTGTTGAATATATGGCATGCTTCCTCATCAAGCAGAATGGCCAGTTTACAGTATACAGTACGCCAGCAGCAAAAATCTACGGAGGACTATGCTGCAGACTGGGCAATAGCATAGGAGGCCTGAGACCTGATGGGTCTTCAGCAGTCAATGAATTGTCATATATTGTGCTCGAGGCAGCAAGATTTGGATTGACTGAAGACATAATGGTTATGATAAGCGAAAATGCACCTCATGAATTTGTCATGGAAGCACTTCAGACGGCAAAACTTTTGAGAGGCAAAATGAAGTTTATTAGCTCGAATGTCCTTGAGGAGCAAATGATTCATAATGGCAGACCTTTGGAGATGGCAAGAGGAGCGGCAGTTACAGGGTGCAATTCGCCATCTGTTCCAGGTGAATCCCTTGATTTGCCAGGTGGTATGATCAATCTTCCGCTTATTTTTGATCTTGCTTTGCATGACGGATATTCTCCAAGGCTGAAAAAACAAATGGGATTACATACAGGCGATGCTACAAAATTCAAGAGCTTTGATGAAGTTTATGATGCATTTAAGAAGCAATTTGAATATCTGGTACCGTACATGCATTTATATAAAAACATGGATAAAGAAATGTTCGCACTTTATTCACCATGTCCACTGCAGTCATCGCTTATGCATAAGTGTATTGAAAATGCACAAGATATTACAAATGGCGCGATGGCTCCGTATATTTCATATTCTATGTCCCTATCAGGAGCACCAAATATGGGGGATTCACTCTATGCAGTGAAAAAACTCATATTTGAAGACAAGAAGTACACAATGGCTGAATTGATGGATGCACTTGACAGCAATTATGTTGGGCATGAAGACATGCTTCATCAGATCAAGAAACTGCCGAAGTTTGGAAATGGTATTGCTGAAGTTGATAACATGGTTGATGATGTGCTGAAATATACAAGTGCAGTTGTTGCAAAAACACCGGGTACATTTGGTGCTGACTCATATTGTGCAGCGGCCACTATCACCGGAAATATTCCGATGGGAAATGATGTAGGAGCACAGCCTGACGGAAGGATGGCAGGAGAACCGATTTCTGAAGGTGGAATTTCACCTCATCAGGGACGTAACGTAAGCGGAGTAACGGCAACTTTATCATCTGTTGGACATCTTGATCCGAACAGTTTCTGCAATGGCAGCGTACTTAATTTGAGAATCGATCCTGATGCGTTGAATACCATTGATAAAATGGAAAAACTGGCAACAATGGTTGAAAGTTTTCTAAAGATGGGTGGTTATCTTGTACAGTTCAATATTGTAAGTACTGATACGTTGAAAGATGCTCAGATACATCCTGAAAAATATAAAGATCTTCTTGTAAGAGTATCTACGTATTCAGCATATTATGTGGAGTTGAGCAAAGAGCTTCAGGACGATATTATTGCTAGAATGAGTTTCGGCTCCATTTAACACTCGATGGAGGGCAGCATGGAAAACGAAAATAAAGCGCTCATATTTAATAAAGTGCAGGGATCATTTGTAGATGGCTGGGGAATAAGAACAACGATTTTTTTGAAAGGATGCCCCTTAAGATGCAAATGGTGCTGTAATCCAGAAGGTCAATCATTTGAACCTGAACTTAAGGTGACTTATGAAAAGTGTAATGGATGCGGCAGATGTGTAGATTTGTGTCCGCAGCATGCTTTGACAATATCTGACGGTTTAGTCAGTGTTGACAGAAAATTATGCAATGTATGCGGCGAATGCGAAGACTTCTGCTGGACTGGAGCCCTTGAGCCATTTGGCAGATATTACTCGGTTGATGAAATGTTTGACTTCTTAAAAAGAGATATAGAATTCTATACGGCTTCGGGCGGCGGTGTTACCATTGGTGGCGGCGAAGCTGCCTGCCAGCCAGATTTCGTATTACCTCTCATTGAAAAATGTCACGATGCAGGAATCAAAGTGGCTATTGATACTTGCGGATATGTGTCAGATCCTAGAAGTATTGAAGTGTATAAAAAAGCAGATTTGCTGTTATATGACATTAAGGGTATGAATCCAGTAAAACATAAGGAAAATACTGGTGTATCTAATGAACTGATATGGGCAAATTTGAGGATGATGGGTGAAATAAAGAAGCCAATCATAATACGTATGCCAATCATTCCAGGATATAATGACAGTGACGAGGAAATAAGAAATGCTGCGGAGGCTTTGAAAGAAATCCAATCTGTTGAAAGAATAGATATCATTCCAATTCATCATTTTGGAAAGGTAAAATATAAACAAATCGGTCTTGAGTATCAAATGGATACTGATTTGGCTATTTCTGAAGAAAGACAGCAGCAGATCAAAGATATGATTTCCAGTTATGGCTTTCGGACTCAAATAGGAGGATGATCTCAATGAAAAATGGTAATGTTTTATCTCAGAATGCCAAAAGTGACTTTGGCAGAACTGGTTGGCTGGTAATTATTCTCATGATGTCATTTGGATATTTTTCAAACGGCAGCATGAATGATGGATTGAATTTGTATGTCGGACTGTTTACTGAGAAATTCGGATGGTCATCTGCACAGTTACTTACATATTCTTCGTATGCAGGATGGCTTTCTATTTTGATAATTATTGGCTATACGCAGCTGGCAAGAAAAGTAGGAGCGAAAGCTACCGCAATCGTGGTGATGTCGCTAGCTGCAGTAGGCATGTTCATGTGGGGAAGAGTCACTTCGCCTGCGATGTACTTCGTAGCAATAATTCTTTTGGTTGCATCATCAAGCGGAATCATGGTAATAAGAAATCTTAGCATTAATAACTGGTTCCCGACAAAATCAGGATTGGCTTTAGGATGGGCAACAATGGGACCGCTGATCGCTACCGCTTCAGTATTATGGCTTATAAGGCTTGGAGGAAAATTGTTTGGTTTTACTGGACATTTCGACATTATGGCAGCGGGATTCGTTATCATGCTTTTGATAACTATTTTCTGGTATAAGGATGACCCGGAGGACAAAGGATGCTTCCCGGACAATGATAAAACCATGACGAAAGAGCTGGCCCAAGAATTACATGAGCGGGGAATGATGTACAAAAAAACCAGCCCTTGGACATTGAAGAAACTCCTTACCAATAAACAGGTTTGGCTTATAGGTATTGGCGTTGGAGGAATGAATTTTCTGATAGGCAATGCGGTCATGAGCCAGCTGATTCCGTCAATAATGTCACACGGATTTGAACAGACTCAGGCTATGACAATGATGACGATCGCTGCGCTGTTTGCAATTCCATTAAGTTACCTGTTTGGAGTACTTGATGCCAAGAAAGGTACTAAAATAACGGCCATATGTTTCTTTGCATGGGATTTTGTTATGCTGCTTATGCTGATACTACCTGGTAAGTACTTTATTTATCCGGCAATAGTGATGGTAGGCGGAATGATAGGTGGATCCGGGAACATATTAGGAGCGATGACTACAACTGTGTTTGGACGTTACGATTATGCCAGTGCATTTGCAGTAATCTATCCGCTGTGTGTCGCTGTTCGTTCAGTTTCATATGCTCTTATCGGAAACCTGAGAGAAATGTCTAACGGGTATACGCTGCCTTATTTAGTGTTAATGGGTGTTGCCGTAGGAGGAATGATCATTGGTTATGCTATTGATGACAGGATGATCGGACGCAGTTATGTTCCAGGCGAGGAAAATGACGATAATAATTAGTCATATTGTGGAGGCTCTTCGTGCATAAGTATAGAAGATTATCAAAGGACACAAAAAGTAATTTCGGACGTACACATTGGATGCTGCTGATAGTACTTATGGCGTTTGGATATCTAGCAAACGGCAGTGCATATGATGCATTAAATACTTATGTTTATCTGTTTCATAAGCAGTTTGGATGGAGCACATCCAAGCTGCTTACATATTCAACATATGCAGGATGGGCTTCCATAATCTTTATAGTGTTCTTTACACAGTTGGCACGAAAAATTGGTGCACGAAAATGCGCGATAATTGTACTTTCAATTGAAGCGATAAGTATGTTTTGCTGGGGACGTATTACAAGTCAGAAAATGTACTTTATTGTAATCATGATGCTGGTAGCATCTGCTGGTGCAATCATGGTTATAAGAAACACCATAGTCAACAACTGGTTCCCTACTAAGCCAGGATTAAGTCTGGGATGGGTGACATTGGGAACGAAATTTGCAACAGCATCTATTCTCTGGCTGATTGCCTTAGGTGGCACTTTGTTTGGCTTTCATGGGAACTTTGACATTATTGCAGCAGGCTTTGTTGTGCTGCTGATCATTGCATTGATCTGGTTGAGAGACAATCCTGAAGAAAAGGGATGCTTCCCTGATAATGACAGAACAATTTCTGCGGAATATGCAGAAAAACTGCATGAAGAAGGGATGCGATATCAGAAAACCAGTCCATGGACTGTTGGAAAACTACTGAAAACGAAGCAGGTGTGGCAAATAGGAATTGGTGTTGGCGGATTAAACCTTTTTATTGCTTCGTCTTTAGTAAGTCAAATGGTACCGGCGGTTATGACGCACGGTTTTGACAGATCTGAGGCAATGCTGATGATGACTGCAATGGCAGTGATATCAATGCCGTTCAGCTATATATGTGGAGTTATAGATGCAAGAATCGGAACAAAGCCTTTTCTGATTATTTTCTTTTCATGGGCAGTGATATTATTGATTTTCATGGCAATGCCAGGTAGATTGACTGCCTACGTATCCATTGTAATGATGGGGATATATACGGGAGGCGCAGGAAATACACTAGGTGCTATAACCACGACAGTATTCGGACGCTATGATTATGCAAGCGCTTATGCTGTCATATATCCAATGAGCATTACACTGCGTTCTTGTGCATTCGCTTTCATTGGGATAGTCAGTGAAATGACTGGCGGGTACTCAGTGCCTTATTTGATACTTGCTGGAGTGGCAGTATTTGGTGTTATCAATGCAGTTACTTTGGACGACCATATGATAGGCAGAAGTAACATGCCGAATGAAAACGAATCTGGTAATCAAAATGAATGAAATAACGGGACACTACACATTTGTTAGGAATTATAGAACGTATTATGAGACGGCAGGGACAGGGCAGCCTGTAATATGTTTGCCTATGGCAGGTGCCACAGGGTCAGAGTATCGACATTTTATGGAGAGCGTTCCAGCCGGAATAAAAACAATAACATTAGATATGCCCGGACATGGAAAATCGTTGCCGGACTTTAATACAATGGCGGATTTTAAAGATGTCGATGATTATCTTGATTATGTTTGGGAGTTTATTGAAAGTCTGAAACTAACTAAACCGGTAATTATTGGAGCTGCAATGAATGCAAATACTGCTTTACTAGAAGCGGCGCGGCATTGCGGCGAGGTCAAGGCGGTAGTGGCAATAAATGGCGGAATAGTTCCGTCAAAAGGTTATATAGCGATGTTTGATGATCCGCACATCAATTTTGAAGAAATAAAAGTCAGATATATAAACAAGTTTTGCGATCCAAATATCACCAGAGAGAAACTTAACGAATGTATTTGGTATGGTGTACGATCACAAAATAGAACGACCGCTGCGCAAGACTGCAGATTATTTGCTGAGTTGTCGGTATCCGGTAAGTTAAATGACTTAAAACTGCCAGTGCTTATGCTAACTGGAGCAAGCGACAGAGCTGCAGAAAATGCAGATGGAAGAAATGAAATCCTTGCACTGCCGTATTCAGTAGAAAAAGTGGTGGAAGATGCCGGACATTATCTGATTATTGAACAACCCGAAAAAATGACAGAAGCAATATTGAGATTCCTCAATTCTACTGGGATCTCAATGGAAGGAGCAGAATATGAATAATATGTACCCACATCTTCTGAATCCCATTAGGATTGGAAATATGGTGCTGAAGAACAGAATGACAGCATCATCATCGATGTTGTATTTCATTCAGGGACCAGAACAGTATCCAACAGATGCAATGATAAAGCATTTGGCAAACAAGGCAAAAAGCGGCGCTTCAATTGTTACAGCACGGGGAATATATCCGCGGCTTGGTAAAAAAAGAGTATCATCTGGGCCGATAATGGAGCACATGCCAGAATTTAATCTTTACGACGAACATTGTCAGAATGCGATATCACATCTTGCTGATGCGATTCATTATTACGGCTCAAATGCAAATATGAATCTGGGATGCAGAATATTTGAAGGTTATGACGTATCCAATGGTTTCTTTCCACGCGAAGGAGAAGGGGCAAGTAAAGAACTGACGGAAAAGCAGTTAGACGAAATCGCTGACGATTATGCTGAGCAGGCGTTGATTCTTAAGCATCTGGGATTCGATATGGTATCACTTCATATGGCATATAGGCATCAGACACCTGGCAGGTTTTTATCACCTTTAGTAAATACAAGAACGGATAAATATGGTGGATCGCTGGAAAACAGAGCAAGATTTCCGCTTGAGGTTTGTGACCGAATAAAGAAAGAATGCGGCCAGGATTTTCCTATTCAGGTGCTAATGAGTGGCGAGGAGCCGTATGAAAAATTCTTTGATGCATTCACAGGAACGGAAGTGACAGGAGCTGATCACGGCTATACTTTGGAGGATACTATAAAATTTGCAAAAATGGCAGAAGGGCATTTTGATATTCTGCAGCTGCGGTATGGCTTGATTGATCCCGCTCATCCAATTGGATATGAGTTAAATCCTAGACCATTCCTGAAATATGCTGAAGCTTTAAAAGCGTCAGGAACGGACATGATTATAGAAACGGTAGGCGGTTATCAAGACCCAAAGGCGAATGAAGAAATAATTGCAGATGGCAAGGCTGACCTCATTGCAATGGCACGGACATGGATAAGCAACAGTGATTATCTTGAAAAACTTGAGGAAAGCAGACCTGAAGATATTACACCTTGTATCCGTTGCAACAAATGCCATGTGGTAAATGCAGAAGGACCATGGACAAGTGTATGTTCGGTAAATCCAGTAATGGGAATTGAACATATGGTCAGTGATATGATAATGCCTGTAAAGAATAAAAAAACAGTGGCTGTTATTGGTGGTGGCCCTGCAGGAATGGAGGCTGCAATAGTTTGCGCTGACAGAGGTCACGATGTGGTACTTTACGAAAAAGACGATACCCTAGGAGGGCAGATGCGCCATTCAGACTATGTACCGTTTAAATGGCCGTTAAAAGATTTCAAAGACTATATGATAAAACAGGTAGAAAAGAGACCTATTGATATAAAGCTGGGATGCGAGGCTGGCAATAATAATCTGAAAGAAGAAGGCTTTGATTATGTGATTGCGGCATTAGGAGCAAAGCCGATGTTCCCAAAGATAAAAGGAATTGAAAAAGCTATTCCTGCAATCTATGCTTATGCTGACCATGCTAAGCTGGGTGAGAAAACAGTGATAATAGGCGGTGGTGAAATTGGTGTTGAAACAGGTATTTATTTGGCGCAGAAGGGACATATCGTAACTGTTATAGAAATGACAGATAAGCTCGCAGCTGATTCTACACCTCTTCACTACCGTAATATGGTAGTTTCTGCATGGGAAAATGAAAAGAATTTCCATGGAATTACAAACGCAAAGTGCTTTTCCGTGGAAAAAAATGCAGTAAGGTATTTTGATGCCCAAGGTATTGAGCAGATAATAGAAGCTGATGGTATTGTAATAGCAGCAGGCATGACACCTTTGACAAACGAGGCGATGTCATTATATGATGCAGGCCAATTCCTTAGAATCATCGGAGACTGCAGCGGCGGAAGGGGTTCTGTACAGCGCGCAATGAGGACTGCTTTCAGTACTGCCAACCAAATTTAATAAACGTTAATGATAATTATCTTTTGAAAGGAGATATTAATATGGCAAAGACTATTATTACGGCAGCACTTACAGGAGCTGTGACTCCTGCAGGGTATAACATCCCTGAATCCCCGGAACAGATTGCAAAGGAGGCGTATGAATGCTATAAAGCAGGTGCTTCCGTAGTGCATTTACATATGCGTGCTGATGACGGTTTCGGAGCTATGGACAGAGAAAAGTTTCTGGAAACGATCAAACTAATCAGAAGTCATAAGGACTGTGACATCATCATCAATTGTACATCTTCAGGCGCCTCAAAGAAACATCCTGCAACAGATGAAGATAGAATAGCACATCATAAGACTGTGCCTGGAATTGAAATGGGTACGTATGATGCAGGAACTTTCAACTGGATGCCTAGCGGAGTTTTTATGAATACACCTCAATTTCTAGAAAATCTTGGGGATCTGTATATTCAAAAGGGAATCAAACCGGAAGTAGAAATCTTCGATTCAGGAATGCTGGGGATAGCTGAATATTTCGCAAAGAAAGGCCATCTCTCAACTCCGTGTCATTATCAGTTCTGTCTTGGAGTTCTAGGAGGAATGCCTGCAACAGTAGAGAATCTGCTCTATCTTAAAAATCATATTCCAGAAGGCAGTACATGGTCGGCATTTGGTGTTGGAAAAGGTCACTTGCCAATATTATATGCTTCATTGGCTTTGGGTGGTAACGTACGAGTTGGCCTAGAAGATAATGTTGTTTATGGCAAGGACAAAGATGGCAATAAAATCATGGCTACAAATGTTATGCTTGTACAACGTGCTGCAAAAGCAATTGAAGTATTTGGCAACCAGGTAGCCACGCCTTCAGAGGCAAGAAAAATACTTGGAATCCAAAATTTAGATGGAGATGCAGTAAGAAAAGAACTTGGCATTCAATAGTAAGCGAAATGTCGCAAGGAGATTAACATGAAACAAATGATGCTGACTGATCGAGTTAAGAGATTAAGAGATAAAATGGTTACCACTCCGGCTATCTGCGTCGAAAGAGCGTTATATATGACGGAATCATACAAACAGACAGAAAATGAAAGCAACGTTATGAGGAGAGCTAAAGCAATATCGCATATCCTTAACAGTATGACTATTAGAATTGATGAAGAAGAATTATTTGTTGGCAATTTTACTAGTAAAGTTAGGGGAGGAGCAGTAATACCAGAGTTAAAGGGTCAATGGCTCCTTGATGAATTCGATACTCTTTCGACACGTCCCTTTGATAGGTATGAACCGTTATCTAATGACGAAGTGAAAATATTAAAAGAAGTTCTGCCATATTGGCAAGGACGTGCTGCATTTGACCATTGGAATGAAATGGTACCGGAGAAATACAAGAAACTTAATCATATTATGACCCCTACAGGTGGTTATTGTGAGAATGGACATCATTGGCAACACACAGCAGCAGATTATGAAAAATTGCTCAGAATTGGATGCAAAGGTATCATATCAGAAGCTGAAAATAAATTGAATGAACTAACATATATTGAACCAGATGATTTAAGCAAACGGCAGTTTTATCTTAGTGTAATTGAAGCGCATAGGGGATTAATCAATTTTGCTGAACGATATTCAAAACTCGCCGAGAAAAAGGCGATTGAAGAAAAAGATTCTGTCAGAAAAGCTGAACTCGAAAGAATTGCAGTGACATGTGCAAAGGTACCAGCAGAACCGGCGGACTCTTTTTATGAGGCAATTCAGTCATGCTGGCTACTTTATGTGGCACTGATGATTGAAGGTTGGGGAGCGGGGCCAACATTTGGTAGGGCTGATCAGTATCTATACCCATATTATCGTCATGATATTGATGAGGGTATTACAACTGATGAAGAAGTTCACGAATTATTGAGTTTAATATTTACGAAGATGAATGGTGCTGTCAATCTGCAAAGTTATGTGGTGGCTGACGGAAAAGGCGGCCATCCTACTATGGAGAGCGTTTGTGTTGGGGGAATAACGCCGGATGGCAGAGACGCGGTAAACGAACTATCGTATTTGTTCTTGCAGGCAGAAGGAAATGTAGGTCTTGGTACAGAAGATCTTATGGTGCGCATAAATAAACTGAATCCTGATAGTTATGTAAAATGTGCATTAGAGACTGCTAAGAAACTTAATGGAAAACTAAAATTCGTCAGTGATGCTACCAGTATACAGTCCATGTTATCAATGGGTCTTCCGTTGGAAAAAGCGAGGGATTACATTTCAACGGGTTGCCATAATCCTACCGTTCCTCATTTCTCTAGAAATACAGGGGGAGGTGCTTTAAACAGCGGATTATGTCTAGAATTGGCGCTAAACAACGGGCTTGGAAGAGTAATCAAAGAGCAACTTGGGCCAAAAACTGGTGATCCTAAACAATTTCACAATATCGAGGAAGTAATACAGGCGTATGAAACTCAAGCAAAAGCAGGTTTGCGAGTGATGATGGTGAATAAGCATGCGGACACACAGGTAATGGCACAGTATCCGTGTATACTACTATCTTCTCTCTATGACTTATGTATGGAGCGTGGAGTTGATGATTATAACGGTGGTACAAAACCTTATATAACGTTTGCTTTGGGCATGATCGGCACGCCGAATGTCGCTGATTCGCTAGCAGCAATAAAAAAGGTTATATTTGAAGATAAAAGGGCAACAATGTCAGATCTTATTGATGCTTTAGATAACAATTTTGAAGGTTATGAAGAGTTAAAACATTTTTTGGATAAAGCACCGAAATTTGGAAATGATGATCCGTATGTTGATTCAATATTAAAAAGAATATTATCTGATGCAGGAGACTTTGTGGCCCAATACCATACAACAAATGGTGCACGCTTTGCAACGGCATGTTATGCAATGACGACAAATGTATTCTTTGGAAGATTGGTAGGGGCACTTCCAGATGGAAGATGTGCAGGGCTACCTTTATCTGAAGGTGGAATATCACCTTATCAAGGAAGAAACAAGAGTGGCGCTTCAGCTACCATGAATTCAGTTGCATCATTAGATCAAGTTAAGTTGGCACTAGGGACAATTCTAAATATGAGGATATCACCTGATGCAGTTAATAATGATGATAAGATGAATTCTATGGTGGCACTGTTGCGTACGTTTAGTGAACAAGGCGGGAATCTTGTACAGTTTAACTTTGCTAGCAATGAAGTATTAAAGGCAGCACAAAAGAACCCGGAGTTATACAAAGATTTGCTAGTTAGGGTAGCAACATACTCTGCATTCTTTGTAGAACTTGGTGTAGAAACTCAAAATGATATTATAAACAGAAATGAACTGGAATAGTAACACTGTATAATTTAATATCAAAATATGAAGCTCAACTAGGTATCTAGCTGAGCTTCGCTATTATTAAGGTGCATTCTGCAAGGTACATTCTGCAGCAAATAGTGATTTCTTTTGTAGTGTTATGATAGATAACCATATATTGTTCTCATAAAGTTATCTATCTGATATACTTTCTCTGAGTTTTACCTTTTACGATACCATGCTTATTGGGTTTTTCCATTTTGGAAACAACCACACTCTACTTATAATCCTTGCGGATATCAGAAAAAACCTGCTGTGCCGGTCTGGTTCGACCGGCTATTATATCCGCATATCCCTTCTCGAGTTCTACGCTAAGTTCTTCATCTGAAAGTGTACTAATATCAGCTGGTTTTTCATATGGTATCTTCACTTCAAATGGAAGACCTCTTTGGAGAATAATCTGCTTGTAAAACATGTTGATGGCGCTGGATGCTGAAATGCCGAGCGTTGAAAGGATACTCTCTGCCTGTTCTTTGACTTCTGGCTCGATGCGCGCGTATAAATTCGCTGATTTTGCTGCCATAATCATTGCTCCTTTCGATATTAATTACTGATTAGAACTCCACCCTTCCACAAAAATAAAGCTTCGGGCGGGTCCCCGGGAACATTGTTGTCTACTACAATAATATTATATGTAAGCACAATAGCAATACAAATTCTGCAATATGCCGATATTATCATAGGAAAATATTTTATAAAAACATATTGACACAGTGTCAGAATAGATATATACTACAGACACTGACACGGTGTCAGAATAGAACAAAAGCTGATAATAATAACAGAAAAGGAGATATATACATGTTAGGAAGTTTTACATACTGCAATCCAACTAAACTGCACTTTGGGGAGGACGCTCTGCGGTTCCTGCCCGATGAACTGTCAAAGTACGGCGAAAACGTGCTGCTGGTCTACGGCGGCGGCTCGATCAAAAAAAACGGCATTTACGACAGCGTCATAGAGATACTGAATAAAGCCGGCAAAAACGTTGCTGAGGTGTCAGGCGTAATGCCGAATCCAACTGTACAGAAACTATACGAAGGTTTGGAGGCTGCCAGAAAGCAGGGAACTGATCTTATCCTGGCAGTTGGCGGCGGCTCAGTCTGCGACTATTCCAAGGCGTTGTCCGTATCGGTAAATTGCGATGAAGATCCATGGGAAAAGTATTACCTGAAATTTGAAGAACCGACATGCGAGACGATTCCGGTTGGCTGCGTACTGACTATGGTTGGAACTGGTTCAGAGATGAACGCCGGTTCCGTGATAACAAATCACGAACAGAAGCTGAAGATCGGACACGTATTTGCCGATGAGAAAATCATGCCGAGATTCTCGATACTTGACCCGGCATATACGATGACGTTGCCTAAATATCAGATGGTATCGGGTATTTACGATATATTCAACCACATTTGCGAGCAGTATTTCTCAGGTGAGGATGACAACACCAGCGATTACATCAGCGAGGGACTGATGAAATCAGTTATCCATTCAAGCCGCGAAGCGGTGAAAGATCCGCAAAACTACGAGGCGAGGAGCAACCTGATGTGGACCGCAACCTGGGCGTTGAACACTTTGATCGCTAAAGGAAAGACCACGGACTGGATGGTTCATATGCTGGGGCAGGCAGTGGGCGCTGTAACCGACGCGACTCACGGCATGACCCTTGCGGCAGTTTCTCTGCCTTACTATAGGCACATCATGCAGTCTGGAATGCCGAAGTTTGCACGCTTTGCCGTAAATGTCTGGGGTATTTCGCCGGATGGTAAAACTGAACAGCAGCTTGCAGAAGCTGGACTTGATGCAATGGAAAGCTGGATGAAGGAAATCGGAGTGACGATGCGCATTAGCGAGCTGGGCGGAACCAGAGAGATGATCCCTGATTTTACGGCGGCAACGATGATCCTGAAGGGCGGCTACAAAGTATTGACGGAAAACGAGATCACAGAAATTTTCGAAGAGGCGATTTAGCCAGCTAGCCGTGAAAGGAGAATGTCATGCCAAAAGCATCTGAAGAGAGAACCGCGGCACGGCGGGATGAAATCATCGCGGCCTGCGAAAAACTGTACGAGACGATGGGGTTTCGCGATGTGACTATCAAAGAGATCGGCGCGGCGACCAGTTTCTCAAGGCCAACGATTTACAACTATTTTGAAACAAAGGAAGAAATTTTTCTGGCGCTGCTCACTAAAGAATATGCAGCGTGGGCCGACGAACTTGCTGACATTGCCGCATCAAAAGGGACAATGGACTGCAACACTCTGGCATCAAAGATCGCCGGCAGCCTTTCGCACAGAGAAGTCATGCTGAAGATCATGGCGATGAATCTATATGAAGTTGAGGAAAACAGCAGGATAGAGTGCCTGAGGGATTTTAAAGAATCCTTCTTCAGGGCAGCAAATGAGATGGAAAGCTGCCTCAGAAAGCTGAGACCGGAGATGCCTGAAGAGGACAGAAACCGATTCAGGTACACATTTTTCCCGTTCATGAACGGTGTTTATCCATATGCCCATCCGACATGCAAACAGTGTGAAGCCATGGATATGGTGGGGATCTGTCATCCAAGCACATCTGTATATGAACTAGCATACTACTGCCTGATAAAATTATTGAAATAAACTGGAGGAAAACACATGAAAAAATTAGTAGCATATTTCAGCGCCAGCGGAGTTACCGCCGGCAAAGCACAGCAGCTGGCAAAGTTAGCCGGCGCAGATATTTATGCCATCGAGCCAGCTGTAAAATACACGGAAGCAGACTTGAACTGGATGGACAAGAAGAGCCGCAGTACAATTGAAATGAATGATAAGGCTTTTCGTCCTGAACTGGCCGAAAAGAACAAGGATCTGTCGGCATACGACATGGTTTACATCGGATTCCCAATCTGGTGGTATACAGCGCCAACAATCATCAACACATTTATTGAGAGCAGTGATCTGGCTGGAAAGCAGATCGTTTTATTTGCCACTTCAGGCGGATCTACTATCGACAAAGCTGTGAAGGATCTGAAGAAGCAGTATCCGTCGCTGAACATTACCGGAGGCAAGACAGTTAACGGTGGGATCACAGGGGATATTGCCTAAATCGGAAACGAGAGCATAAGGTTTTGAATTGAGTCATTGCATTTATCACATGCAGTGACTTTTTTGTGCCGTAGGCAATAAGGTTTTCGTGGAATTGCTATAAATAAAATATAGATATTATATGCTGATCATGATATAATAAATGCATGAAACTGATTGGGAGGGTTGCGCTATGAAAATCAAACCAACTACATATATAAGAAATGAATATGCCGAGTTGTCGTCATACTGCAAAGAGACAGCTGAGCCGGTCTATATCACCAAGAATGGTGAAGGTGATCTAGTTGTCATGAGTGTAGACGCATACGAAGATTTGAAGAACCGCTTGAACGATGCGGAGGAAAGGGCCTATTACCTGAGCAAACTGATTGAGGCGGATGAGTATAATAAGGATAACCCTGATACTTATACATTGGAAGAGACTATGGAAAGGGCAAGGGCAAAGATCAATGAATGCGGGCAAATCAAATAAGACAAAGCAGGAGAGTGCTTTTGTTCCAAAAGTATGCGATATTATATACCGTTGAGGACGATATATTGTTTTTAGATGGGTTGGTTGACCAGCGCTCAAATTACAAGCCAGTGTAGACTGCTTTAAGAAGTCCAAGCGGGAATTCCCGGTCACTTGTAGCCGAGTAGTTCACTAGATAGTAAAAATATTTTTTATTCAGAGCCATTGTATATTGCAATGACTCGTTTTTTGTTGCTTCAGACAATACCTGCAGTTATTTATAAGTTTTACGGTGGCACCCGCCTGATCTTATTGGTATAAATATTTACATCTGTGGTACAATATTCCCGAAAGAGCAATGATTGGACAACGATGTTCACGCTAATGAAAATATACTTTATAATAAAAAATATTTTCTGTACTATTAAGCTGATGTGCTGATACTCATGTTAGAAAATGTGGGTTTACTGGCATAGAAATCGTTGGCATATTTTTTGCTCTTATATTTATTTAGGCAGCGGATGACTGACCGAGGCCCAGATGCAATTATTATTTATTTACAGGAGGTATGAAATGAGTGACAAGAAGACATCCATTCAGCGAGTGTTGGACAGAAGTGTTGGCTTGAAGAGAACCATGTCGACAAAGGCCGCAATCATGACCGGAGTTGGCGGAACAATAGGCACTGGCCTGTTCCTCAGCTCAGGAAATGTAATTGCCACGGCAGGTCCTGGCGGCGCGATCGTAATGTATATCGTTGGTGGTTTTATCGTTTATCTGATGACTACGTGCTTGGGCGAAATGTCAGCAGCAATGCCAGTTGCAGGAAGTCTGCAGGCGTATTCTACTGAATTTGTCAGCCCGGCAATGGGATTCACCATAGGCTGGGTAAACTGGTTTGGAGGCGCGATGACTATTACCGCACAGGTAGTAGCGGCAGCCATTATTATGAAAGATATTATTCCAAACTCCCAGACCTGGGTATGGATCGTAGTATTTTCATTATTGCTCTTCGGCGTTAACATGCTGGATGTAAAGATATTCGGCAATATCTCATTCTGGTGTTCGTCGATCAAGATCATCATGATCGTTGCCTTCATCATCGTAGGCGCTGGCATGATGGGAGGAGTTGGCTCAGGAACTGCAGTTGGACTTTCCAATTTCAGCGATGGAGCATTCCCGACTGGATTTGCCGGAATGGCGGCAGTCGTGCTTACTTCATTCTATGCTTATGCCGGAACAGAAGTCGTTGCCTCAACGGCTGGCGAACTTGAAGATGAGCACAAAATGGGCAAAGCGATCAACCTGACGCTGCTCATTCTGATCGGTGCTACTGTAATCAGTATCGCTATCGTAGCAGCAATGCTTCCTTGGCAGCAGGCTGACGTACTCGGCAGCCCATTCGTATACGTATTCAGAAATGCAGGAATGGCTAATGTGGCTCTGATAGTCAACATCGTCGTTCTTACATCAGCACTTACTTCAGGAAACTACTTCACATATGCATGCGCAAGATATCTGTGGTCAATGGCTAAATTTGGTCAGGCTCCTCAGTACTTTGCAACTACAAACAAGAATGGAGTTCCTACACGTTCACTGATCGTCAGCATGCTTTTCGCAATGATCGCTATCGTTGCACAGTTCGTTGCTGAGGATACAGTTTATCTGTTTATCGTTTACTTCATCGGCGGTGCCAACATATTCATGTACACCGTAATTTGTATTTCTGAATTCAACTTCAGAAAACGCTATATCTCTGAAGGCGGCAAGGTCGAGGATCTGAAATTCAAGGTCCTGAGTTATCCTCTGGTTCCTATCCTTGGCGTTATCATGTTCATGCTGATGCTCGTTGCATCACTGATTGATCCAAGCCAGAGAATGGGCATCATTGTAAGCTTCCCTTGCTATGCTGTTACTTATGTAATTGCACATTTCTATGTAAAGAAGCACGGAAACGTTACGGCTGCAAATATCGATATGTAAGACAAGAATATCCAAAATATCAGAGGCAGCGTGATTTCATGCTGCCTCTGATATATGACTAACTGGGAGGGGAAAAAATGATCGATAAAAAAAGACTTTATGAAAACATGAAACGGCTTGTAGAAGTACCAAGTGTTTCTGGAACAGATGAGGAAAACAAGGGGGCTCTCAAACTGCAGGAACTGCTGTATGAGATACCGTATTTTCAGCAGCATAAGGAGAACGTAAAACTGGTA
>Ga0268263_1000575_pt1 | contig 51479 bp, 48 predicted proteins | sample Biomet5_FD_190358 | JGI IMG/M metagenome (GOLD analysis project Ga0268263, IMG submission 190358) | Microbial communities from bioreactor (seeded with sewage sludge) at LBNL, California, USA - Biofuel metagenome 5 (SPAdes) (version 4) | ecosystem: Engineered > Bioreactor > Anaerobic >... | reverse complement strand
GGTCAGAGCGGCGAGCGGGTCGGACGAGCCGGCCAGCAGCTTGCGGACCACTTCGGGATCCAGAACCGTCCCGCCGGCAGCCACCCTGCTGATCGCGTCGGCGAACTCCTCCAGCGAGGTGACCCGGTCCTTGAGCAAGTAGCCGACTCCCCCACGGGAGTCGGCCAGCAGTTCCCTGGCATAGACGGTCTCGACGTACTGGCTGAGCACCAGGACGGCCACCTGGGGCAGCTGTCGACGCAACTCCAGCGCGGCCTTGATCCCTTCATCACGGAAGGACGGCGGCAGCCGGACGTCCAGGATCACCAGCTGGGCCGCCTGGTCGGCTGCCGTCTGCACCAACTGGCTCGCATCCCCCAATGCCGCGACACAGCGATGCCCGGCCTCGACGACGAGTCGGGCCAGGCCCTCGCGTAGCAGAACGGAATCCTCAACCAGGATCACCCGTAGTTCGGTCACACCTCAGGATAGGGCGTAGTCGTCCTGACAAGGTCGGTCAGCGGCAGCACGACCGCCACCCGGGTGGGCCCTCCGGGAGGGCTCTCGACGGTGAGTTCACCCAGCAGCCCGCGGACCCGCTCCGCGAGCCCCGTCAGGCCGTGGCTGGGCTGCAGCTCGGCTCCGCCGCGTCCGTCGTCGCTGACTGCCAGCAGCAGCCGCGCCGGCTGTCCGGGACCGACCTCGGCCACCAGTTGGGCGGAGCCGGCACCGGCATGTTTGGCGACGTTGGTGAGCAACTCGGCAGCGATGAAGTACACCGCGCGGGCGACGTCCGAGCCCACCGCCGTGTCGATCACCGGGTCGAGGCGGGCGTGGGTCGGTACCGGGCTTTCCTCGGCCAGCGCGGCCAGGGCCGCACGCAGGCCACGATCGGCCAGCAGTGGCGGAGCCACCCCGCGCGACAGTGCCCGCAGCTCGTCCAGGGCGGCCTTGGCCTGCAGCTGGGCCTGCTTGGCGACCTCTACGGCTTGCTCGGCATCGCCGGACGCGGCCCGCCGTTCGACGGTGGCCAGATCCATCTGCAGCCGGACCAGGCGTTGTTGAGGCCCATCGTGGAGGTCGCGCTCCAGGCGGCGCATCGCGGTGTCCTCGGCGTGGACGGCCGATTGGCGTCCGGCTGCTTCGGCGATGGCGCGAGCCCTCAGGTCGTCCGAGGGCCATCGGCCGAGCATCGCAGCGGAGATCGCGTACTGCATGCGGGCTAGACCCTTGATCACCCATGGCAGGGTGACCCCGAACAGGACGCCACCCACGGTGTAGACGGTGGTCTCGACAGCTGCGGAACTCCAGCCCTGCAGCCACCACACATGGGCGGCGAGCCAACCGGGCCAGTCCACTGCAGCCTCTCTGGCCGGCAGGAAGCCTTGCCAGAACCAGTAGGTCAGACCGCCGAGAGTTGTCGCCCACCAGGTGATGGTGAGCGAGAAGGTCACCGTGGTGACCGTGAGACCGACCAGGAGACCATGGATCAGATGGCTCCAGTGGTGCGCCGAGCCGAGCAGGGTCAGGCTGCGCCGCCAGGCGGACTGCCCGGTGGTGTCCGGCCACACCGGAGCCTCGACGGCCGGCAGGCCCGTCCAGGCGAGCATCCCGCGCTCGGTGGCGCCGAAGCCGCGGGCCAGATGCAGAGCGAAAGCCATGATCGGGATCCCGGTGACCAGGACGGCCAGACTGAGGCCGACCGAGAAGACCGTCCACAGCACGGTGAAGGTCAGCACCGAGATGAAGAAGCTGGCCAACAGGTAGCCGGTGGAACCGCCCACTCCGCGCCAGGCGGAACGGAAGCGGTCGTGGTTGTTGGCAGGTCGGTCGTGGCTCATCATCGGTCTCTCATTTGGGATCGAGACCAACCTATTGGCCCGGGTCGACGCCTTGAAGCCCGGGCTCCCCCGAGTCTGTGGTGGGGTTATCCCCCCGGCCTCCTCATTGCCGGCGTGGCGCCCCGATTCACAAGAGATCCCAATCGGCAGACCATTGGCCACCGATAGACTCGCGGCAGGCGTTGAGTTCGGGTCCCGACCAGGTGCGCTCGTCCAAGATGCGCGACGTGGGAGGCAGTGCCGTGGAGTCGGTTCAGACCAGCAGGGATGGCAGCGTCCACGTCACTGATGAGCGCATCAACACTGCATCGCACCTTGCCGGAGCATGTTTCGCACTGATGGGCTCGGGGCTGCTGGTGACTCAGGCGAGTATGCAAGGCGATCCGTGGAAGATCATCGGTCTGGCTGTCTATGCGCTGTCGGTGATCAATCTGTTCGTGTGCAGCACGCTCCATCACGGGATCAATGGCAGCCCCCGGCTGAACGAAGTGCTGCGGACCCTGGACTACGACTCGGTCTTCTTGTTGATCGCCGGATCGGTGACACCGATCGTGTTGGTGCACTTCCGCAATCCCTATGGCTGGGCGGTGCTCGGCGGGTTCTGGGCGATCGCGGCGATCGGCATCGTGCTGCGTTCGGTGTGGAGGCAGTCGCCGAAGTACATCACCAACACCCTCTACATCGCCCTCGGCTGGATGACGGTGCTGTTGTTGGGTGCCGGGGTGAGCTTTCCCCTCGGTGCGCTGGTCCTCATGGCCGCTACCGGGGTGGTGTACAGCGTCGGTTTCGTGGTCTTCGTGATCGAGAAGCCGAACCCGTGGCCGGGGGTTTTCGGCTTCCACGAGTTGTGGCATGTGCTGGTCATCGTGGCCGCGCTGCTCCACTACCTGCTGCTGTACTTCTACGTCCTGCCCGCCTGAGAACCTCAACGGTCAGAAACCGGCAGGCTTGTTGCTATTCGTGGACGCCGGGATTTCTGCGATCTAGGGTTGGGCTGCGCCGCCAGCATTGGAGAGTTCGTGGACACCCGCAAGGTCATCGTCGCCATCGCCGCCTCAACCAGCCTTCTGGCCGGGACGATTGTCGTCTCAGCGCCCCTTGCCCAAGCCGAGCCGGCTGCAGTCGTCGCGTTCGTCCGCCCTGCGGCGGCCAAGTACAAGTTCAAGAACTGCACAGCCCTGAACAAGGTCTACCCGCACGGCGTCGGCAAGTCGAACGCCCGAGACAAGGTGCGCGGCAAGACCAAGCCGGTGACCAGCTTCAAGCGCTCGACGAGCCTGTACAAGAAGATCGTCGGCTACCGCCATGACCTCGACCGCGACAAGGACGGCGTCGCCTGCGAGAAGCGGTGAGCCCTGAGGCCCACCGCTTCTGCGGTCAGGGTGTGGTGAGGCTCGCTTCGGCCGGCCGCAGGAGGAAGCACTGCTTTCCGAAGGTCTTCGTGGCGAAGTCGTAGCCGAAGCAGCTCAGCACCGAATCGGATCCACCACTGACCACTGGGGTGTCGGGCGCAGTCGGCATGGCAGGTGTGTCCGACCACAGCTTCTTCTGAGGGTCGTACAGGTAGCCGCGCAGCGAGACCATGCCGGCGGTGGTGATCGGCCAGTAGACGTCCGACTGACTCAGCTTGCCGGCGAAGGCCCCCTTACCCTTGGGCAGAGCGACTGAGGACCAGGTGCCGGTGCTGGGCTCGAAGAAGCTGGCGTGATCTTCGATGCCGCGCCAGACCGCGTACTGGGACTGATTCGTGGTGAGCGCGATCGGATCGAGGTGTTGGGGCTCCACCTGCGGGTCACTTGCGTGTCCGACCTTTCCGGTAGCCAGGTCGATGGTGTCGATCACCCATGGCCCGGCTGGCGAGGAGCTGAGCAGACCGGTGAGGACGATCGAATCTCCGACGATGGCCGCCGAGTTGGTCATGCCGCGGAGCTTTCCGTCCGGAACATGGCGAGTCCAGGTTCCCTGATCGGGATCCAGGGTTGAGTAGACGATGCGACCCACCGCTCCGTCTTCATTCGAGACCGCGATCAGCACGGCACCAGTTGCCCCCAGGGCCATCACATCGCCGGACGGCAAGGGCAGCGTGCGCCAGGTGCCCGCGTCGAGGTTGTAGCCGAGCACGGAGTTGGCCCCGGTGAGGTAGATGGTGCGGCCAAGAACCACAGCCCTCTGCCGTGGACTTACCGCGAAGGAGCGGAGGTCATCAGGGGCAGTGGCGATGGGGCTCCACGTGTCGGTCACCGGGTCATAGCGAGCACCATCACGGAGGTAGCTCGGCTCCGTGCAGTCGTCCCCCATCGGGCAGACCGGCGAGCTGGTCCCGCCGATGACGAAGAAGCTGCGGTCGGCCCACACAGCCGCACTCGCGTAGCGCGGACTCAACGGCGAGGTCGCTGTCGGCACCCAGGTGTTGACCGGCACGTGCGCCGAGGGGCTGTCCATCGGCACCGCGGTGATCTTGCCGCCACCGACTGCGTTCGGCCAGATCATGGCCAGGGCGATCAGGACTGCGGCGGCCGCAGCCACCGGCGCGATCCAGCGTCGGCGCACTGGACGCGGGCTGGCCAGCACACCCGTCCGCAGCGCTTCAAGGCCTTCTTGACTCACGGCCACCGGCTCGGCAACGGGATCCAGCAGCTTCAACTCATCCAGCAGATCAGACATGGTTCACCCCTTCGGTGAGGACGTGCGGTTCAGAATCGGCTTCGGCGAGCCGCGCTCGGAGGCGTCCGCGGGCCCGATGCAGGCGCACCCGCAGCGCGCCGGCGCTGATGCCCAGCGCAACGGACGCCTGCTCTTGGCTCAGACCGTCCCACGCCAACAGAAGCAACAGCTCCCGATCGTCGGCGCTCAGCTGGGACAGCGCCTGGCCAAGCGCCGATGGGACGGGTGGCTCCGGTGCCGGGTTGACCGACAACTCCGCGCGCAGCCGCTCGGCCATGGCATAGCGCCGCCGGGTGCTGCGATTGGTGTTGGCGAGCACCTTGCGCGCCACCCCGAACAGCCAGGGACGCTCGCTGTCGCCTCCAGGCACCTGATCGAGTCGCCGCCACGCGATCAGGAAGGTCTCTGCCACGACGTCCGCGGCATCGGCCGGCTCGGCTACTCGCCGAACGGTATAGGCCAACAACGCGGCGTGGCTTCGATCGAAGAGGCTGGTGAACCTCTCGGACGGCGTGGGCATCGGACTCCTTCTGTGGCCTTCACCGCTAACGTGTCCGCACTCGCCCCAGTGTTACAGCCGCTCAGCGAGTTCACGACGAGGCTGCGGTCGACCCGGGTTGATACACCAGGCCCAGATGCCCTCCACTTAAGCTGCCCCCATGATTGTGGTGATCTCGGGTACTCATGCCAGCGGCAAGAGCACGCTCATCTCGGACTTCGTCGACGCCCATCCGGAGTTCGAGGTGCTTCCCGACCCGTTCGAGCTGCTGGACGACGCGGACGTGGAGCCCGGCACTGACTCATTCTTCGCCCAGCTTCAGGTTGCCGCGGCGCGGCTCACCGAGCCCAGCCACGGGGTGCATCGGATCGCCGAACGCGGGCCTCTGGACTTCCTCGCCTACCTGGACGCACTAGTGACGTTGCGTCGCCCGACCCACTCCCCCGAGTTGTTCACCCGTGGGCTCGAGATCACGGCGGACGCGATGGCTCGCGTCGACCTGCTCGTCCTTCTGCCGCTGACCCAGGCGGACACCATCGACGTGCCCGATGACGAAGACCCCGAGCTTCGGACTGCGACGAACGACTCCCTCCTCGAACTCACTGACGACCCGGACCTGGTCGGCGACGCGACCGTCATCGAAATCGTCGGCTCGCCGTCGAGCCGGTTGGCTCAGCTCGAGCAGGCCATCGAGGGCATCGCCTGACCGACGCATGAGGATCCGTCCCGACTCACCTCGTCCCCAGAGGGCGGCGGACAAGGACCGGCTGCTGCTCGTTCAGCCAGTCCAACACGCTACGCGCCGGCCGTAGCCCGAAGACGCCGCCACCGCACGCCTTCCTTCCGCGGCCATAGCGGCAGGCCTAGGGTCTTGGTGGATGGCGCACCGCCCATACCGTGTGATCTTGCGGCTATCGGTCCTCGCGAGAGCGAGCTCGGGATGCCGTGAGGAGGACTGTGTGACGGCCTGCGATCCGTGTGACGGCCACCTTCCTCGTTCGGGCATCCGGCATCCTCCCCGACCGAGTGCCCGACCAGACGACCACTTCCAGCCTTCGCAAGCACTATCCGGCAGAGGAACGTGATCGAGCGGCAACGACAATTGTCGGCTGGCGCAATCTGCCCAACCAGAAACCAGAGCCGTCTGTACCGTCTTCTTGCACTTCGCAAAAGGCCTAGTCAACGAGAAATGGCGGATGGGTCAACGCGGATATCGGTGGTCACGATCTATGCAATTTGCGTCCCACTGGACGGTATTCTCAGAGCGAGCGGGCTTGACACAACTGCGTATCGCGCGAAATGTAGCCCGCACACTACATTCGAGGAACTCGCAACAGTTTGGCGATGCCCAATCCTTCACACGATAGGCGGGAAAGCCCATGGCAACGCTTGAAACTCAAGTTCGCGAAGCGCTTAGTGCGACTGCGAACCAATCAGACGAAGTCAGGCTTGCAGCAATCAAAGCTATGATCCAGCAGCCAGATCGCAAGACCGCCAACGTCTTGTGGATCGTCTTCGTGGCCGGGTTGACGCTCGGCATGTTGGCCGCCTTGGCCGGTATCCTGGCGGCGGTCATGGACGGAAACCAGATGACGAGCGCGGATGTCCTGGTCACTGCCTTCAGTTCGATCCTGACTGGGTTGATCGGCCTATTCGTGAAGTCGCCGGTCCAGGCAGGAAACAACTGAGTTACCGGGCCGACGGCCTCAGGTATGGCTGCTTGCCAGATGCTGGCCTGGACGTCCCAGGCGAACAACTCAGGAAACCCCAGCGGCCGTCGTCTTCGAGCGCAGGTCGTGCGCCCATATGGACGAGCAGTTCCTGGTAGGGCGCTTTGCCGCGAGCGGCATTAGCGAACGAGGAATGGTCTGTGCCTGGGGAGGCTTCCGAATGCTGGCTGGCCGAGGCCTGGCGTAGAGGGACGAGCCGGTGTGCGGATCTCGCCTGACCGGTACGGCGTCCTAGAAATCACGCGGAATCTGAAGCCACGACCATGTTTCCGGATCGTCGGTCTATGACTCGTCGAGTGTGACGAAAGGGATCCCACGAAGCATGGAGTGCGGGAGGTGTCCTGGTGCTGTTGGCTCTAGTCGTGGTCAAGTGCGCTTGTGTCTGTGAGATCGTCCGAAGCCGTCGGCCTTGGTTGGGTGCGGTCGGCCTGAGCGATGTCATCGCGTTCGCTGAGAGCATCGACGGGCTGCACAAGGCCGAGATCATCCGCCGCCACGGCCTCTGGTGAGATCCTCGCGCGGTCGAGATCGCCGCCGCCAGGTGGGTCGAGTGGTGCGACCAGCGCCACCTCAGCGAGTACAGCAGTGGCATGCCACCGGTCGTCCTTGAACAGGCCGGATCGGGGACGGTGTAGCCAGCTGGAGGCGACCAGCAGCTGCCGCACCGACCGCCATCGCGATGACGGCAGCGGGCGCACCTGCCGCCTGCGCCAGCACGCCAGCGATCGCCGTGCCTGCCGTGCCACCAAGGTTGTGGCTGGTGTTCACCCAGGTGGTTGCCGAGTTCTTCTGCCCGTCACCGCCGGCGGCGTTTGCTGCGAGGTAGGCGACGATCATCGCCGGGGCGAAGAACAGACCGGCGATCGCGAGCACCAGACTGACTGCAGCGACACCGGTGACGAGCGCAATGAGCGCCGTCGTGGCAGCCAACGCCGCTACCAGAGCTAGGAGTTGCCGGAACACGGAGCCGGGCACCGTGACCGCTCCGTAAAGCAGACCTCCCAGTGCGCTTCCGCCGGCGAAGAGCCCGAGTGCGAGCCCGGCACCGGCGGCGCCTCCGTCCTCGGCAAGGATCGTCGGCACGCTGACCTCGACGGTTCCGACGATGGCACCCGCGACGAAGACTGCGAGAAGCAGCCCGACGAAGCGTGCTCGCAGCAGCAGGGGCCTGTCCCGATCGCGGCGTGAGGCGATTGAGGCCCGAGCGGCCATTGCTCCGACCGCCGGTGTCGCCAGGAAGAGCAGTCCTCCGGCGAGCATCAGCGCAGCCGGGGCCAGGAGCACCGCACCGGGCGACAAGACGGTCAGTGCCAGTCCCGCAACCGCTGGCCCGGCCAAGTAGAGAAGCTCCTCGACGACCGCATCGAGGCTGAGTGACTTGCGGAGAAGCTCGTCAGTGGGCGCAAGCATGCCCCATGCGACCCGCATCGTCGGACCGAGTGGCGGCGCTGCCGCGCCCGTCGCCCCGGCAAGGAGGATCAGCAAGGCGCCGGAGCCATGTATGAGGGCAGTCAGCCCGAGCCCGGCCAGACCGGCACTGAACGCGATGACCAGGATCGCCAGGACCGTCCGGGCGCCGTGGGTGTCGATCAGCCAGGCGCGAACCGGGGCAAGGAAGCTCGCGCCTGCGCCGTAGATCGCGACGGCCAGACCGGCGAGCGCGATCGAGCCGGTCGCTTGTGAGACGGCAAACAGGAGCGGCAGAAAGACCAGCGCGTACGCTGCCCGTCCCACCAATGCGGCGCCGAAAGTGCCGCGGACGTGCGGTAATGCGAGCGCGTCAAGGTAGCGCGCAGTTCCTGAAGACATGAGAAAGCTCCAAGCCAGAGAAGGACGCTAGGCAGCGTCCGAAGTGATCGGGGTCAGCTCGGTGCGCGGCAGAGGCGCACGGCTCCCGATTAGTCACAGGCGTGAAGCATGAGGCGATGCTACTTGGCGAGGGCTCGCACCTTCCAGCCAACCTGCCGATGCGCTTGATAGCGAGACGTGCTTGGCCTGCGTGGAAGATGGACGCGAGGAGGCGACGCGTGACAGCGGTGATCGGTGCAAACGGTGTAGAGGCCCTTCCCGGCGAGCTATACGCCGGCGGCTGGGCATCATCGGATGGGCCCAGCCACGCCGGATCGGTCGGGCTTTACCTGTTTGTTGCCGCGACGGCCGTCGGAGTGCGCGGCTACTTGCTCCGCTTCGCGCAGCTGACCGGCGAAGGTACCTATGACGATGCGGTGCACTTCTCCGGTGCGGTGGCACTGGTTCTCGGGAAGCTGCCATATCGGGACTTCCTCTTCCTGCACCCGCCCACGATCCTTCTTGCGTTGAGTCCGTTTGCCGAGCTGGCCCAGGTGACCTCGGACAGCTTCGGCTTCGCACTGGCCCGGATCGCGTGGATGCTGCTCGGCGCGTTCAGCGCCGCCGGGGTCGCTCGACTCCTGCGCCCGCTGGGCCGGCTGTCCTCGCTGGTCGGCGGACTCGCCTACGCCCTGTACTTTCCGGCGGCGTACTCCGAGTCCACCACAATGCTCGAGGGGCTGGCCAACGCCTTCCTTGTGGCGGCTCTGTTACTGGTCGCCCGCGGACGCGCGCCGTCCCGCCTGGTGTGGGCTGGGCTGTTCCTCGGCCTCATCCCGACCGTCAAGATCTGGGGAGTTGTCCTGGTTGCGGCCGTCTTGGGGTGGGTCGCCGTCACTCGTGGGATGCGCTCCTTCGCGCTGGCCCTGCTCGCCGCGGCAACCTCGGCGGCGGCGACGATCCTGCCGTTCTTGCTGGCGGGGCCGTCGTCGATGTGGCGGATGGTTGTTGCGGCCCAGCTCGGTCGCCCGGAGATGGTCAGTGCGACCACGGAGGATCGCCTCTGGTCAATGCTGGGACTCCTTGGCAGTTCGCCGAGCAGCTCACTCTCCTACGCTCTGGCCGGCCTTGCCCTGGCCGTGGCGGCCGCAAGTGTCTGGCGCAACCGCAGCTTCGCCCTTGCGTGGCTCGGCGTCGCCTTGTTTGTGCCCGCCGCGGCGATGCTGCTGCTCACGCCGTCCTTCTATCAGCACTACCCGGCCGTCATCGCCGTGCCGCTCGCGCTGATGGCGGGTGCAGCGGTGGCGGTGCGGCCCGGCGCTGGCGATCGGACCCGATGGTGGGGCGCAGTGGTGATGCTGCCATTGATCCTGGTGTGGGGTGCTGCCCTGGGTGTGCATGACTACACCAGCTACACGGGCAGAGACCTCCAGTTCACGGCGCTGCGTCCTGCGGTGATCGCCGCCAAGGGCTGCGTCGCCTCGGACGATCCGGCGGCGCTCATCGAACTCAACGTGTTCAGCCGCAACATCCACCGGGGGTGTCGAACAACGATCGACCTCACCGGCTATGTGTATCTGGACCGGATTGGCAGGACCGACACCCGCTCGGTGGGCAGGATCTACCAACGCCAGATCATGGACTACCTCACCAGCGGCGACATCGCGATCATCGGTCGCGACGAGTCCGTGCACTACTTCAACACGGCGAGTCGACATCGGGTGTCCACCTGGCCAGTGCTGGCCCGCTCGGGCATCTATGCCGCCTATCGCGTGCCGCAGCAGTGAGCTCTTCGCTCAATCAGGTGGTCGCACTCAGGCCCGTGCCGCGCCACCGGCCAGCGGTACCCAGCGCGACGATCGGCGTGGTCGGGTCGGCCGCCGGTTTGGCATCGGACGGAACGGCGAAGCTCATGGCCAGACGTCGCCGATTGGTGAGACCGAAGCCTCCGCTGTCCCCCGCCGCGCCGCCTGGCTTCTCCATCACGCGGCTCGCCCGGAAAAGTCGGCCCCGAGTGATGGGTTCAGTTCCGACAGGCGAATGCGGACGGGTGTTCGCTGCACCCGTCCGCACCGCGCATCTGCTCAGCCCCGGTTTTGGGCGCTCGACAGCGCGCGGTAGACGCCGCTGTCGCTGAGGGCGCGATAGGCCTGCCCGAAGATGCGGAACAGATCTTCGTACTGATCGTGCTCGGTCGGACGTGGCTCGAAGGTCTTCTCCACATGGACGACGCGTGCGACCCCGGCAGCGACGCTCTCGAATACGCCGGCGCCAACCGCTCCGAGGATCGCGGCTCCGAGCACCGCGCACTCCCCCTCACGCAGGACGGAGGTCGGCTTGCCATAGACGTCCGCCTGAATCTGGCACCACAGTTCGGATTTGGTCGCTCCGCCCGCCAGTCGGATCTCCCGAAGCTCAAGGCCCATCGCGTCGTAGGCGTCGAGGATTTCGCGGGCCTCATAGGCGACGCCTTCGAGCACGGCTCGGGCGAGGTCACTCAGATTGTGCTTCAGGGTCAGCCCGAGGAATCCGCCACGCGCATGCTCGTCGTAGTGGGGCGTCATAGAGCCAGCGAGGTACGGGTGGAAGATGAGTCCATTCGCGCCGGTCGGCGACTTCTCTGCAAGCCGGTTGATGATCTCGTACGGATCGATCTGGGTGAATGGCTCGATGTAGCGGGCCATGTACCCGATGTTGTCGCGGAACCAGCGGTAGGCCGCGCCCGCGGCCGCCTGGATACCCTCGGCCTCCCAGACCGCCTCGGGGGTCGCGTGCACCGACCGTGTGATGACGCGATGGGGATCACTGATGGGGCTCTGCAGGTAGGCGACGGAGTTTCCCGCGGTTCCGAAGGTCAACTCGCACAGCCCCGGTTCGATGACTCCCGCGCCGATCCCGGCGCACTGCTGATCGCCGCCACCGGTCGAGATCGGCAGCCCGGCAGGCAGCCCGGTGTAGGCGGACGTCTCGGCACTGATCGAGCCGACACGGTGGCCCGAGGGCACGATGGTCGGCAACTGATCGCGAGTGACGCCGACCAGTGCCAAGATCTCGTCGGACCAGTCCAGGCTGTCGACATCCATCAGGCCGAACAGAGAAGCGTTGGATCGGTCGATGTACCAGTCGTCGGCATCACTCAGCTGCCGGAGGAAGTACTCCTGCGTCGTCAGGATCTTGTCGGCCTTGGCGTACTCGTCCGGCTCGTTCTGCTGCATCCACAAGATCTTGCCCACCGGCCAGAAGGCGCTGATCGGGAGGCCAGTGATGGCGTAGAAGCGCTCCTCGCCCATTCGGGCCCGCAGTTGATCGAGTTGTTGCGGATGGCGCGCATCCTGCCAGGACAGTCCGCGCCCGTTGCGCAGGACAGTGCCCTTGGCGTCGACGTAGAGATGCAGCCCGCGCTGCGTCGACAGGCCCAGCGAGGCGATCTTCGCAGGATCGACTCCCGAGGATGAGACCACCTCGCGGAGGACATCGAGGTTGGCTCGGTTGAGGACGTTGATGTCCTGGTCGACCCATCCCGGGTGGGGGTATTCGCACTCATAGACCTGCGACGCCTGGGCGATCACATTGCCGGCGAGGTCGTACAGCTTGGCTCGTGCACTCGTCGTGCCGTTGTCGAGTCCGATCAGATAGGTGTGCATTGTCAGGCTCCTTCGACTGAATCAATCATGGTTGGTGAGAGGTGGTCAGCGCCGCTGTGCGGTGTCCAAGACCCAGCGGAGCTGCGCTTCTAGCGAGTCGCCGGCCGGAAGTGACCGGTCGAGCACAGCGCTGCCGATCGTGAAGGCCCAGAAGTCGTTGTCGTCGAGCTCAAAGATGCGCTCCGCGCTGTCGACCGATCCGGCGTTGACGATTCGGATGCCCGGAATCTGGCCGACCTCCCGGATGAGGCGCGCGACGTCACCGACGAAGCGATAGCCGAGCAGCATGATGCCGTCCACGCCAGGTAGGCCGATGATCGAGCGGGCCTGCTCGGTGATCTCCTCGACGGTGCCGTGAACGCGTCCGGGCTCAGTCGCCAGATCTCCGACGGTGGGGTAATAGCCGATCTCGGTTTCCCGGATCACGGCGAGGACGGCCTCGGTGTGCGTTCCACCGATGAGGATGTCTGCGTTGAGTTCGACGGCCAGAAGCGCGGCCTCCCGCTCGGTCTCCTCGCTTGCGCCGACGATCTCCAGGACCAGGCGACGTCCATCGGCCACAATCCGGCGGCCGAGCTCGCGCAGACGATCGAGCGGATGCCCGATGTTCTTGAAGCCGACGTAGGGCAGCTCCTCGGCGCTGAACACCGAAGCCACCTCGTCGTAGACCTCGAAAGCGTCGGGAATGGTGACGTCGTGCTTTGTGAGCATGAACTGCGTGGTGATCATTGAGGTGATCGTCCTTTCCTAGAAGGCGCTCAGGACGAGCGCATTGACGCCGAGAATGACGGCTGTGAGCGACCAGATCGTGTTTCCGGGAGGGTCGATATGGGTGTCGCCGTGCACGTGGAACGCTCGGGCGAGGAACTCGCCGAGCACTCCTGCCACCGCGCCGACCACGGCTGCGACGACGAGCGCGGTCGTGAGATCGGTGCACAGCGTTGCCGCAAGTGCGGCCGTGGCCGTCATGTGGTGCGTCACGGGAACGCCCTTACCGATCACGGCGAAGATGAGCGAGACGGCCGAGACGGCGAACCCCAGGCTCACGGCGGCACCACCGACCCCCGGGACCAGCCGTGCGATCTCGAACGCCGCATAGCCGGCGATCAGGCCAGCGATGGCTCCGATCAACGCCGCCTGAGACCACTTGCTCTGATGCGGCACCCACGCGCGCTCCGCGTTGAGTGCAAAACGCGCGCGTAGCGAGGTCCCCGGCTCGGTCCTGCCGAAGAGCCCGGAATGCCCGAACATCAGCCGAGCGGCAACACCCAGCACGATGACGGTAAAGGCGACGCCATTGGTCCAGGAGTCGAGCCACGAGCCGCCCAGTCCCATGATGAGCTGACCGGCGACGCCGAACAGGCCGCCCACCAGCAGTGGGCCGGGTCGGCCGATCTCTGCCAGCGCGAAGGCTATGTCCTTGCCGTCGTTGAGCTGACGGCGCCGCGCTGCATATGCCGCGCCGGCGACACCGCCTGCGAAGGCGACGTGCGGTCCGAAGAAGGGGCCATTGGCGACGATGTCAAGCACGGAACTCCCCCCGCCTGCGAGGGCGAGGGCGATTCCCATGAGCAGGGCGATGCCGCAGAAGATGAAGGCGGGAAGGGCGCCGATGGCCGCGCCGAAGGCACCGCCGGCGAACGCCGCGATAAGTTGCTGCCAGTCCACGTGAACACTCCGTTGTGTGAGTTCTGTGTGCGGTTCTGCACCATTGGCCGCCAAGATACGCATGATGCGAGGTAAACGCAACCCCCTGGCCCGAGTACGTGACAACTGATGCACGTTTTGCGAGACTGAGTGCATGGAGACAGAGGCAAACGCAACAGACGAGACGCTTCTTCGGTCAGGACGGCACGATCGGATCTTGGGAATGCTGCGCGCCCAGGGTCAGGTGCAGGCGTCTGCGCTTGCCGAGACCTTCCGGGTGTCGGGCTACACGATCAGGCGGGACCTGGACGAGCTCGCCGAGGCCGGCCTCTTGGAGCGAGTCCACGGAGGTGCCGTGCTCACCTCACCGGTTCCCCGCTCGTACCGGGAGCGCCAAGAGCAGGCTGTCTCCGAGAAGGACCAGAGCGCTCAGGCCGCGATCGCGCTGCTGAAGCCGAGTCAGATCGTGATCGTTGACGGCGGAAGCACCGCGCTGAAGTTCGTCTCCCATCTTCCGCAGCACTACCCCGCCACCTTCATGACGAACACTCCGGCAATCGCCGCCGCGCTTGCCGAGCGCGAGCCCGCTGAGGTGATCTCCATCGGAGGTCGCGTGGACCCCTTCTCGCGCGCAGCCGTTGGTCCCACGGCGGTAGACGCCTTCCGAAATGTGACGGCTGATCTGTGCGTCCTCGGGATCTGGGGAATCACCGCCAGTGATGGGATTTCGTCGCCCTACTACGAGGAAGCGCTGGTCCGCGCGGCGATGGTCGGTGCCGCGGACAAGGTGGTCGGCCTGGCTGTCGGCGAGAAGCTCGGGACGGGAGGCGGCTTCAACATCGCGCCGGCCACAGCGCTGACGCATCTCGCCGTCGAGCACGGTGTCGCTGAAGAGCTCCTGAGGCCCTTCCGGGATATTGGCATCGTGATCCTCCAGGCCGAGGGCAGTCGTTCTGAGCATCGGCAAGAGTCGTAGGTCGGCGTCGGGGTTCTGCGACTGGCTGACGGCATGCCGCGCGAGCCGCGGTGCGTGAAGCATGACCGCTCGAGTTGGAGGCCACCCACGTCCGCTTGGCGCCGAGTCGAGGGCCTGATGCTGCCGGGATAGACGAACTGAGCGGTCAAGTGGCGATTGAGGATGGTCCTGCCTCATGCCTGAGCAGACCAGGTGGCCGTCATCACATCGCCGCCCTTCAGCGGTACGTCGGCGGCGCATGGACACGGAAAGGACCATTGAAGTGGCTGAGCGGAGCGCAGCAATGCAGAAGGTGAACCTGAGCAGGCAACATCCAGGCGTCTATGAGCGGCTCTCGAGCCTGAGCAGTGCGGCTGATGAGGCAGCGCGAGGATGCAACCTGGATGCACGACTGATCGACCTGGTGAAGATCCGGGTCTCGCAGATCAACGGCTGCGCGTTCTGCCTGCGGTTGCACACCCGCGACGCCAGCGCGCTGGGCGAGACCGCGGACCGGCTCGCTGTGCTCGCTGCGTGGTGGGAGTCGCAGTACTTCTCACCGGTGGAGCAAGCGGCGCTCGCGCTCGCCGAGGAGGCCACCCGCCTCGCCCCAGCCTTCCCTGGGGTCGATCGATCCGTACTCACCGATGGTCAGATCGCCGCAGTCACCTGGATCGCTGTTGTCACGAACGCCTGGAACCGGGTGGCGATCCACAGCGGCTACCCGGTCGCCCCGCGAGACCCGTCCACCTAGCCGTAGCTTGCGTCGCTCGCGCAGAGCTGGCCCCGAGCGTCGCGCAGCCGCGCCGCGTCGAGGCTCGGCGGCGCTCCGAACTGCCGGCGGTATTCGCGGCTGAACTGGGATGCGCTCTCGTAGCCGACTGCGAATGCGGCGGAGGCGACATCCCCCGGGTTCTGTAGCAGCCGAAGCCGCGCCTCCTGCAGGCGGATGCTCTTCTGGTACTGGATCGGGCTCATCGCCGTGACGGCGTGGAAGGCGCGGTGGAACGCGGACGGGCTCATCCGCGCCTGTTGGGCGAGCTGGTCGACGCGAACGGGCTCGGCGTAGCGCTCTCGCATCCACCGCACGACCTGCCGCACGCGGCTGAGGGCGCTGTCGGCGAGTCCGAGCTGGCGGACGGTCGCGCCCTGGTCGCCGGACATGATGAGCCACAGGATCTCGCGCTCGATCATCGGCGCGAGGACCGGGATGTCGCGGGGGTGGTCGAGGAGCCGCAGCATCCGCACGGTGGCGTCGAGCAGTCGGGAAGAGGAGGTACCGACGGCGATCGCGGGGGGCGACGACTGGCCGCGCGAGGGGCGGGAGAAGTCCGCGGCGGCGGGGTTCAGCATGAGCTCGGCGATGATCTCCGGCCGCAGCTCGAGCCCGAAGCCCAGGGCGGGCCGCTCCGGCGAGGCGTCCATGAACTGGCCCGTCACCGGCAGGTCGACTGACGCGACAAGGAACTGCCCGGGGCCATAGTCGTGCACCTGGCTCCCGATCGAGAGCCGTTTGGTCCCCTGCGCCACGACGGCCAAGACGGTGCCGGTGGTCGACTCGTCCTGCGGGCCGGCCGCGTCCATCCGGGCGACGACGACGCCGGGGATCGCGGTCGGGGTCACGCCGGAGGTCGCGTGCCGTTCCACCAGGGTGCACAACTCGTTCAAGAACACTCGTCGATTGAACCAGGGCGGGGTGCGTGGCGCCACCGGATCATGCCGAAAGTGAGAGGATCAGGCAAGGATGCAGGGGGATTCCCCTAACACTGCGGGCGCCTGCGAGGGTTGGCTGGAGAGGTGAACAACTCCTCCCAGACAGACACACCGTCCATCGCTCTCGTCACCGGCGCCAGCTCCGGGATCGGTCGGAGCGCTGCCATCGAGATCGCGCGCCGCGGCAGCGGGGTCATCCTCACCTACCGGTCACGTCCCGAGGAGGCCGACCGCACTGTCGAGGCCATCCGCGAACTCGGCGGGCGTGCTCGCGCGCTGCGGCTCGACCTCGCCGACACCACCACGATCCCCGCTTTCGTCGGGGAGGTCATCGAGGCCCTGCACAGTGAGTGGGGCGCCGACAGCCTCACCGCTCTCGTCAACAACGGCGGCTTCGGCGGCGGCCGCACCTTCGCCGACATGACCGAGGACGCCTTCGACGACTACTACCGGGCGCTGTTCCGCGGCCCCTACTTCCTCACGAAGGCCCTGCTGCCGCTGATCGCGGACGGCGGTGCGATCCTCAGCGTGTCCAGCAGCTCGCCGCGCCCCGGCGACACCCAGGAGGGGTACTCGGCGTACGCCGGGATGAAGGCCGGGCTCATCGTCGCCAGCCGCTACCTCGCGAAGGAGCTCGGCCCGCGCGGCATCCGCGTGAATACGATCGCACCGGGACCCACCCGCACACGCATCGGGGACGACGCGTTCGCGCGGTACCCCGAGATCGAGCAGGCGATGGCGGCGCGCACGGCACTCGGCCGACTCGGCGAACCCGAGGACATCGGACGGGTCATCGCGTTCCTCGTCTCTGACGACGCCGCGTGGATCACCGGCGAGGACGTCCTCGTGGCAGGCGGGTACGCGCTGTGAGCGACCGGGACGGTCGCTTCCGCACTGTCGTCCTCACCGGGGCGACGAGCGGGATCGGCGAGGCGACCGCACGACGACTGGTCGGCATGTCGGAAAAGCTGATCCTGCAGGGGCCCCAGGGTGCCGCGGACGTGCCCGGCCTTCTCGCCGACCTGCGCGGGGCGGGCCGCGCCGAGATCCACTACCTGAGCGCAGACTTCACGCGCCTGGACGCGGTCGTGGCCCTGGCAGTCGAGGTCCGTGCGCTCGCCCCGGCGGGGATCGACCTGCTCATCAACGACGCCGGAGTCCCCGGCGCGCCGACGCGACTCGTGACGCCGGACGGCTTCGAGCGCACGCTCCAGGTCAACGCGCTCGCCCCGGCGCTGCTCACCCGCCTGCTGGTGCCGAGCCTCGCACCAGACGCGCGCATCGTGAACGTCGGGTCCTCGGCGCACCACGTGGAGAGCTTCCACTTCGACGACATCGACCTTGCCCGCGAGTACAGCCCGGTGGCGGCGTACGCACGGGCCAAGCTCGCCATGGTGACCTGGTCGTCACTCCTCTCGGAGGAGGAGGCGGGAACCTCGACCACCGTCGTCGCGCTGTGCCCGGGCCTCAACGACACGCCGCTCAGCGCCGCCATGATGGGCCGGATCGGCGGCTCGCCGAGCGTCGGCGCCGCCCGAGTGCTCCACGCAGCGGTCGCCGACGTCCCGTCCGGTTCGTACCTGGAGGACGATGTGGTCGTCGCGCCGAGCTCCGAGGTGACCGACCGCTCCAACCGCGAGCGGCTCATCGAGTTGTCCTGGACGCGCCTGCGCCCGTTCGCGGCCAAGGCCAGGGCATGAGTACCGCGGGGTTCCTCCGCGGCGTCCTGCAGGATCGGGTCGCCGTCGTGGTGGGCGCGACGGGATGGATCGGGCGCGCGATCAGCCGCGACCTCGTGGCCGCGGGCGCGGAGGTCGTGCTCGTCGCGCGGGACGCTGAGCGCCTCGATGCGCTCGCCGGCGAACTCGCCCAGCCCGAGCGCGTCCTCGCCGCCGCCGCGGACGTCACTTCGCTGCTCGACGTCGACGACGTGTGTGCCGCCGCTCTGGAGCGCTTCGGCCGCATCGACCTCGTCGTCGTCGCCTCTGGGGTCATCACGGGATCCTCGTTCGAGGACGGCGTGCCCGCGGACTGGGCCGAGATGATCGACGTCAACCTGCGCGGGCTCCTGCACGCATCCCAGACGTTCGCCGACCCGCTGCTCGCATCGGTCGGGAGAGGCAAGGCTGCAGACCTCTTTCTGCTCGGCTCGGTGACCACCGACGCGCACATGCCCCGGTTCGCGGTCTTCAACGCGATCTCCGCGGCTGTGAAGCAACTCGCACAGACGCTGCGCCACGAGTACGGACGCAAGGGGCTGCGCGTGCACCTCGTCGAGCCGGGCTTCCCGCCCGCCTCGGTCGCCGACAGCCCCGTGCGCGACCCACGCGGCGAGCGGGCACACTCGGCACTCACGCCCGACGCGATCTCCGCCGTCGTGTGCGTGGCCGCGGCGCTGCCGCCGGCCGCCAACCTCGCCGAAATCCTCCTCCTGCCGACGGCGGAGTCGTGACGCTCGCGGTGGACGCCCTGCCGACGGCGCGCCTCGTGCGGGGCACCGGCCTGCACCGCGTCCCCGAGGCACTGCGGGGAGCGATGATCCTCATCGCCTCCACGATCGCCGCACTTGTGTGGGCCAACCTCCCCGGCGCAGGCTACGCGGAGTTCTGGCACCTGCCCCTCGGGTTTGTCCTCGGCGGGTTCGAGTTCGAGCTCGACCTGCGCGAGTGGGTCAACGACGCCATCATGGCGGTCTTCTTCGCCTACGTGACTCTCGAAGTCCGCCGCGAGCTGGAGCTCGGCGAGCTGCGGGACTGGCGCCGCGCCAGCGTCCCGGTCGTCGCGGCGGTCGCGGGCCTCGCCGTACCCGCGCTCGTGTTCGTCGCGGTGACCTGGGGAACGGATCTCGTCGGCGGCTGGGGCATCGTCGTGTCCACAGACACCGCTTTCGTCCTCGGGATGCTCGCCCTCGTCGGCCGTGGCCTGCCGCCCTCGCTGCGAGTGTTCCTCGTGACGCTCGCGGTCGCCGACGACGTCGGCGCCCTCGGGGTCATCGCCGTCGCCTATACCGACGACTTCACCCCGCTGCCTCTGCTGCTCGCGGCGGCGGGCCTCGCAGTCATCGCCGCGATGCGCTTCTTCCGTGTCTGGCGCGGCCCGCTGTACATCCTGCCCTCGATCGTGGTGTGGATCGGGCTCCTCCTCTCCGGCGTACACGCGACTCTCGCCGGCGTCGCGATCGCCCTGCTGCTGCCGATCTTCCCGATGAGCGCCGCAGACCTGCGCCGAGCACAGGCGCAGGTGCGCGCATTTCAGATCTGGCCGAACCCGCACAGCGCACGCACCGCCGAAGAGTCGGTCGCCCGCGCGGTGTCCGTCAACGAGCGCGCCCATCGCGCACTGACGCCGTACGTGACCTGGCTGATCCTGCCGCTGTTCGCCCTCGCCAACGCCGGGGTCCGGCTCACCGCCGAGTCCCTCGGCGACGCGTTCACCTCACGGCTGACGTGGGGCATCATCACAGGGCTCGTCCTCGGCAAGATCGTCGGGATCAGCTGCGCCACCTGGATCATGGTGCGGGCCCGGCCCGGCGCGCTCGGCCGGGGCGTCCGGATGTCGCACGTGGTCGCGCTGAGCGTGCTGGCCGGAATGGGCTTCACGATCTCCCTGTTCGTCACCGAACTGGCCTTCGACGACCCTCTCGACGTGAGCCGGGGGCAGATCGGCGTGCTGACCGCGACCGCACTCGCAGCCGTGCTTGGTGCACTCGTCCTGGGAGCCCTCGGGGCGCGTGAGCGTCGCCGCTCCCCAGACCGTGCCCGGCTCGTGCGGCCGATGGATCCGGCCCGCGACCCTGTCATCGGCGACGTCGACCGGGCCGTGATCACGGTCATCGAGTACGGCGACTACGCCTCTCCGCACTCGCCCGACTCCGCCGAGATGCGCTCCGAAATGGCCGGGAGGTTCGGCGGCGAGGCCGTCTACTCGTTCCGGCATCTGCCGCCGGACGGTCCGCTCGGTACCGCAGCGGCGCTCGCCAACGAGGCGGCCGCGGAGCAGGGACGGTTTTGGGAGATGCGCGACCAGCTTCTCCTGGAGGCTCCGATCGAGAGTGAACGCCAGATCCGGCGTGCCGCCGCGAATGCCGGGCTGAACCTGCGCCACTTCGAGCACGACCGGGCACACGGTGCCGGTGCCGAGCGCGTCGCCGAGGATGTCGCGGACGCGGCGGCCATGCACCTGGAGCAGGCGCCGGTCTTCTTCATCGACGACATCCGCTACGACGGCCCGCTCGACGCCGGATCCCTCAACGCGGCGGTCCAGGCCGCGGCAGCCGCGGCTACGGCCGCGCTGACAGGTGTGGCGCCGCGCGGGCGAGCGGCGCCGAGCTCGGCGATCAACCCGAGCACCGGTACGGATGCGCGACGGCCGGAGGGTGAGCCTCAAGCGCGCGGGGCGCTCGGGCAAGGCGTCCATGAGCGGCAAGTTGACCGGCCGCTCTTGGCCGTGACGAGGTACTGGTCCGGACTGCATGAGGGTCCGGCGTCCGCTGACCGAGAGCCGCGTCGCGTCCTGCGGGAGGTCGCCCTCGACGCGGGGCAGGACGACCCCCGATATGGCGGTGGTCGTCCTGCCCCCTCCGGCGTGCCGGATCACGAGAGAGCGAAGCCGCTCCGCGACACGCAACGGTGATCAGTCCGCGGTCGCGAGGGCAGCTACCGGGGCGAGGACCCGCCGCAGCCAGGCCGTGCGTGCCGTGCGGGCGGCGCGGGAGATCGCAGCGGTGGGGTTCATCGCGTCGAAGCCGTGCGAGCCGCCGGCCCGCAGATGCAGATGCCGTCGCTCCCCCGTCACAGGGTCAGGGCCCAGATCCACCCACGTGTGATAGACCCCATTCACATCCCTGACAGGTCGTGACCCACGACCGAGCGCCGCCCACGCGCGCCGCGCCCCGCTCGACTCAGCCATTCCTATCCTCTCAGCCACCACCTCGCGGATCGCAGGGAGACAACAAAAAGGTGTCGCGCCTGCGCACTCACCCTCGATCTATGCATCCGCCGTCAGACGACCGTGACCGCTCAGTAGGAATGTGTGAGTGCTTGCTGCGCTCTTCGACGAATTGAGGCTTCGGCCACGCGAATGTGAAGACTCCCTTCTTCAGTGAAACCTGGCCACGGGACTCTTCGGCCCAGATTCCGACCGCGTCGCCGGGCCCTAGTGAGGCCCAAGGGCCATTCGTGGCCTTGGGTCGATGAGCGCTTTGTCGTGCTGGTCGAGCGCGGGCTCAGGCTCGCAAGCACACAGTTCGGACGTCTGAGTGCCTCCGATTTCGCTCTGCGTCCGGTAGCCCTCGTCTTCGTCGCGACGCCACTGAAAGAACGGGATCAGCTCCACCCGACGAGCCTTGGGATTGTTGCGCCATTGGCCGAGGGTATCGACGACATAGTCGAGATAGGTGGTGCTGATGTCCCACCAGTAGTGCTCGTGGTGGGACAAGGGCAGTCCTTTGAGTCGCGGATCGAGCGCGTAACCGCTGGGACCTCCGAGGTAATGGGCGGCCGCAGCGCGTACCTCCCGCCTTATGCCGCCCATTCCCTTCGGGAGTGATCTCTGGTGGGCGCGACACGTCCGATCCAGGTCGTACGCCAACTTCGCGATGATGTCGGGATCTGGGCTCACCTCGGTCGATGCCCAAATGGCCTCCCTCATCGCCCCAACCGACTCGATGATTGAGGCTGCCGCGACACCAGCCGCTGACAGCCGTTGTGCAAGGAACGGCTGTCTTGCAGACACGTAAAGAGCCGCGGCAGAGATGAGAGCAGCGACTACAGAGACCGCAAGCGATAGATCCACGTCACTATGGTGCCAATCGGGACTGACACCCGCGGCCCCGACGACTTAGCGAGGACCCCTGTTCGGAACGGCGGGGCACCCCGCTGGCGGTTGAACCCCCATGCGCCGCGGCAGTTGCCCGTCTTTGGGGACTTCAGTGGACCGATGTGCCGTTTCGCGAATGCGTATGCAGTATCTGGGACCATCTGAATGTGGACTCACGGGGCCAACCCATTCGCAACCTGTACGGATGTGATCCGGTGATGGATTGCGAGTCAGTGGCCCTTCTGCCCTCTACTGGCGAAGCGGTGTTCCGGTTCGCTGACGGACGAGTTCAGAGGTTCAAGGGCCTGACGCTCTCCCCGTCGAGATGGATCGTCAGCGCAACCTTCTTGCCCTCCAGATCCGAGGCGGAACTGCTTCTATTTGACGGATCTACCCTGGCCTTCGAAGTTGGGAGCATCCTCAGCCGCGTCGACCGGCCAGTCGTCTACCTCGACCAGAACCACTGGATAGATCTTGCGCGTGTTCTCACCGGCTCGACCGCGCAGATGCCTCCGGCCCGCCGGGACGCATGTCAGGAGATGATCGATCTGACCCGGGCTGGAGACCTGATTCTCCCCCTTTCGAGCGGACACGCAGTCGAGACAGCAAAGGCATCTGGTCAGCGCCGGTCGGACCTCGCCCGGACCCAACTACAACTCTCCCGCGGGTGGCAGATGCGCAGCCCTTTGCTAGTCCGCCGCAGCGAGCTTCTGCAGTTACTGGAGAACCGCGGCGTGGTGCAAGCCACCGATGTGTTCACGCTCCAACCGAACTCACTCTGGAGCGACATCAGCCGCCATCGGCCACAACAAACCTTCACCACCGAGAGCCCAATGGATGACCTCAGCTCTCGACTGAGCTGGATCATGGCACTTGCCGAAGTGCTCCTGAACGAAGAACGAGATGTCTCCGACGAGGGAGCGGAGATCGCCACCCGATGGGCATCCTCATTCCAGGAGTTAGCCCAGTACATCCCCAGCAACCCAAAGGCAAAAGCGCGAACTCGCGACATCACCCGGATCAGATTCGTCACCGATATGGGGAACGATCTAGCCCAAGCCGCAAGGCTGGCCGGTCTCACGCCAGAGCAGTTTGATGAATGGCTGTCCAATCAATCCGAAACAGACTTCCACCACGCGCCGGCGCTCGCACGGACACGAGAAGTCATGCACCTCCGCGTGAGCAACGCCGACGACAAGTGGGAAGCCAACGACCTCAACGATCTTCTCTACCTCGCGACCGCAGCCGGGTACGCAGACGTCCTGATCTGCGAACGCAAGACAGCCAACTACCTGAACCAAGCAGCCCGGCACGTCCCCCCTGGAGCGGCAGTCTTTCGGCGGATGGAAGACGCGCTCGACGGCATCCGGTCGATCACCGGCCTGAAAGGCTAGCCGCAGCAGATCAACCCGTGGAGGTCCCTGGGATCGGAGCACTAGGTTGACCGACCCATCTGGCGGTCGTGAGTGGACAGCAGCAACTCGGCAACGTGGGTCGCCTCTCGGATGACGTACCGCCCGGTCTCTCGGCTGATGCCGGTGGGCAGGGTACGCCCGTGTCCTGTGCCCTGCAGGTTCCGCAACTCGTTGATGGTGGATGCAGTGGTCTTCGCGGACTGGTAAATCGCGCGAACCTGTTTCCCGCCCGGGACCGTTACATCCACGAGTTGCGGCTGAAGCTGAAGCCGGTCAAGAGCCAGCGCCAGCAGCTCGTCGAAGTCCGCCCGCCGATCCGGAAGCATGGACTGCTCTTCCAGCACGAACTTGCAGATCGACTCCAGTAGCTCCTTCGCCCCTCCGAGCAGGACACCCGGGTCCTCCACGTTATGCCGCAGCCGCGACAGCTGCTCGTCGAGAGCGGGACGCCCCCCCGGTGCCCAGGTCAATCGGGCTGCTCCGCAGAAGGCGTCCCTCACCGTCTAGCGTCGCCGACTGAGCTGCGAGAGCCCTGCGCAACGTCTGCACGCGTTCAGTGACCTGCGTCGACGTGTCGGTGAAGGTTCCGTGGATACGTAGGGCAGTGAGTAGCTGATCTAGCAGCCTGTCTCCCACGTCGCCAGGCCGCCCTCGCGCGGCACGGCACACTGTGAGGACTCGCTGCTCCTTGTTGGGCACTCCTTCCGCGGGGTTGTACGGGTCTACGTCGGACAGACCACAACTCGTAAAGCACCTCGTCAGTGTCACGTGGCGAGGGCCATCCCCGGCGAAGAAGAACCCGGCGAGGGCAGCCCCGACCTCATCAGTCAACAGAGTGGAACTCATGGTGCCATTCTGTCCAGCAGTAGCTGTCGCCGTGGCCGAAGTCATGACCTGCTCAACGGAAGGACGGCCAAGTCCACGCGCCGAGCCCTGCGAGCCTTGCATTAGGTCAGGTAGGCGCCGCCTCGTGACCCAGCTAGCTGCGTCCTCGTTGATCGCGGTCCGCTGGGCACAGCGATCCTCACCCGGTTCGAACCGGTTCCCAATCCGGGATCTACTGGCGCAAGGCTGCAACTCACCGCGACGGCCGCGGCAGATGCGGATTGTCTCCGGCATGTCACATGCGCCGGGGCCCGACCTTCTAGGGTCGCTGTCGTATGAGGTGATTGGCTTTCGATTTGGCAAGTGCAGCGGCGACGTCGACTCCTATCCGGTGGATCAGCCGCGCCGATCCGGATACGGGTTCTCCTTCACGTAGACCGGGCTGCGACGTCGCGCTGGTTCGGAACACTGAAACCCAGACAGAGAGGAAGGATGGCGTCATGGCTGACGAATGGGAGCCACGCATGGTGCGCAGGCCGGACGGTGCGAAACGTGCCAAGGCGAAAGACGGCCATGGCACCGATCGTGAACTGATGTACGGCAGTGATGGGAAACTGCTCGGCCCAGCTGAGTCCCGCGAACCCGACGAGGGCGAACTGGAAAGCCTCCTCGGGCTCGATCAGTACGCGCCGAACTGCAACAGCGACGAACTGACGCCGCGGCAGCAGGCCGCCGCCGACGCGCTCGGTGACGCTCTCGTTGAGATCCTTGCCACCATCGCCCAGGAAGTCGCGGTCCCAGTCATGTAGGACTACGTCATCCCGGCCTTGAGAGAGCGAGTGTCCGTGGCGATTGAAGCGGCACGGACGAAGGCCGCCGAAAGGCGGCAGCGCCGCGACGGCCGCAGAGTAGCCATTACGGCGGCGGCCACATCCGTCAACGGTGGCACTGTCGCCGAGGCCGAACCGACCATCACCATGACCGGCGAGCAATTCCGCGAACATGTCCGACTCAACGCCAGAGCACAGCAATGGCTGACCCAGCACAAGGACATGCTCAGCCGAGTGGTCGTCGACGACGGACAGCTCACCCCGAAACTGCAAGACGCGATCCGGTTCATCCTCGACGGACGCGGCCACGAACTCGACGACGATCTGCTCGCCCAGCTTACCGGCTACTTCGCCGCTACCGAACCCGACCAGACCGCGCTACCGGCAGCGAGACCGAAGAAGCGCCGGCGGCAACCGGAGCGCGGCAGCCAGCCCACTGGCTGAAGGGTCGCCCTCAGGCCGCCTCGTCTAGCGGGGCTTCCAGGTCTTGCCACCCGGCGCTTATCACCGAGGACCGATGTGGCTGGGATATCTCCGGCCAGGCTGGCTCCGCCCGAGGAGTCCACCTTGCAGCCGCATGTGTCAGGGGAGGCATGTCGAACTTCAGACACTCAGCTCTTCGCATCGGTAGACGTCCCACCCCGGAATGTGAACGCTTGCTGCAGCCAGCCGGCGATTGTCGCTTTGAATTCGGGAAGAGTGAGCGTCTTGATGTTCCAGTCGGCCGCCTTGCTCGTGAGCGGGCGGTCGTCCGTCACGATGAGCCATCGGTCCGGGAAGAGTTCCGCCTCCGGTAGTCGTGTGGCGTGCACGGCTGCCGCGATCAGGATCGGGTCGGCGTTGCCGTGATTGTGGTAGAGGTCGACGAGGTTGAAGTCCGTCGGATCGATTGTCGCCATGACCGCCCGTAGGTCCTGCAGGAGCTTCGCATCCGTCTTGTATTCGAGCCGTCTCAGCAACTCAAGATCGGGCAATGCCCGCGCTTCGTAGAGGACCTCGCTGGGGATACGGCAGTACCTCGCTACGAAGTCGCTCGTTCGCTCAGTGCGGTTGAGCCTTTTCAGTGCGTTCGTGTCGAGTAGGTACCGGTCCGTGTTCACAGCGCTTCCCTGAGCTGGGGGATCTGGTGCGGCCCGATCCGGTTCTGGCAGACAATGCGGCAGAATTCCCCGGGGCTTAGCGCGCCTCGGTCAAGTTGCGCCACCATTCGGCGTGCGAACTCGGGCCCGTTGTACTTGCGAAGAGCGTTGATCAGTTTGGGCGTCCGCGAGCGTGGCTTGGGCCGGTTCCGGTACTCCTCGGCGAGTTGGTCCAGGTAGTCGGTCGCAAGGGGTCGGTCGATCAAGCCGAGCCGTCTGGCTCGCATCACGAGTGCGCTTGGCGTGACCTTGAACTTGTCGGCGCTGGCAATCACGGCGTCGAGGGTTGACGCGTCAATGGACCCTGCGTCGGCGGCCGGGATCAGGATCTCCTCCGCGAGTTCGTACTCGCGGTTGATGATCGGATCTGGTGTGGTGTCGTCGTAGCTGACCGCGGCGAACTTCTTGGTGGCGACCAGGACAGTGAGAAGTGTGAGCGTGAAGATCTTGCGTCCAGTCGGTTCGGGGTTGTCACCAGCATCACCGCCGGTTAGGAAGATGTAGGGCACCTTCGCGTCGCGCACACATAGGCCGCTGAACTTCGTCTTCGGAAGCCTTTGGGGCATGAAGTTCTGCTGGCTTTGGGCGACGAAGACCTGCTTGGCCTCCAATAGTGAGACCAGCAGCTCGAACGCCTTCTCCTTGGTCCTGGCCGCACGGAGGCCCGCGAGGTCAAGACCCAGCGCAGCGCGTATGCGTGTCGCCGCATCTGGAATAGGCGCGTCTGGACGCCCCGTGCAGCCTACGAGGGTGTTCGCAGTGAGGCCCCGGTCGAGGCGTTTCAGGACTTGCTGCTTTCGTAGCAGGTCTTTCACGATCAGCTCGATGTCTGCGAGACGGACCTCGTGGCGGGCATTGATCGAGAATGATTCCTTGCTGATGCCCGCTAGCAGCAGTCTTGTCTTGCGCTCTATCTGGGAGAGAACTACCTCTTCGGGCGCAAAGAACAACGGGTAGGGTATGTCCGCCTTTCGCGCCAGCTCTACAAGGTCGCTCAGGCCAATCAGGCCACTCGTGAGTGCCCTCTGGTAGGGCTTGCGCTCGCGCACGACTGAGTTCTCGAAGAGGGCCGTAAACACCTTGCGCTCGATCACAGCTGCAGAAGGCCCACAATGAACCGAAATGGACACAACATCCTCGCTATCTCCGATCACATTGGAGCCCAGACGGCCAATAGTTCAGAAGCCACGCCGATCGATACTCGGACCCGTACACCTGGCGGGCACGCCCAGCCGCGATCGATGATCCGTCCGCAGCACGGAGGCTCGGCAGGACGCGCGGCGATGTCAGGCTGATTCGATCGCGCGCTTGGAGCGCCAGTAGCTACGCTCGCCTTATGACGCCGCTGGAAGTCGATGAGGTGGCCCGCGCCATCGGCATTCTCGGGTTGATCGTCGCGGTCGCCGGACTGGTGTGGCAGGTGGTTCAGTTCCGGCTAGCCCGAGATCGAATCAGGGTGTCCGCGCATTGGGGATTCGACTCCCTGGGAGTCGGCGGGATCCCTGGTTGGCGTACCCTCGTGGTTGATGTCCGGAACATCGGGCGGGCGCCGGTCGACATGACCGGCATAGACATCGAGACCCCTGGCCAGCCGTGGCCACAGGACTTCTCCGGGCCGCAGTTGCCGGTCACCATCGCGCCCGGCACCCACCAAGAGTTCAAGTTCAGGGAGTCGGACCTCACTTCGAGCCCACCGGTGAAGCGAGTCCGTCCGCTCGTCCAGCTTGTTACGGGAACTGTGTGTGGTCGGTGGATTGCCGGCCAGGACGCCTGCCCCTAGCTCCAGCATCGCGGCAATACCGGATGCCTCGCTGCTACCGACCAGAGGGGCGCCTTACTAGGGTGACGCTGTGACGCACCCGCTACTCGAACCTCTCACCGCTGACCAGCAATCGCTCATCCAGGTCATCGGCCGGCCGATCGTTTCGGGCCGTCCCATCGACTCGTTGGGTTGGCCTGTGTGGGACTTCGTCAAGCGCAAGTTCGAGCGGAACACTGGTGTCGACGTGGGTCCTGTCCTCGCATCGCTTCCTACGATTCCCCGCGAAGCAGGAACCCTCGACGGTCCTTACGGGCTTTGGTGGCGCACGGGGCATGCGAACGCATCCATAGCTTCAGGAGAACGAGTTGGCCTGACAATCGCGGGCTTGCATCATTTGGGGGTTGGCCTTGGAGGCCCGAGGAGCCCGCTCCCGGACCCCGTCACAGCGATACTGGGCATCCTCGCTGGTGCGGCTAGAGACGAAGTGGCGCTTGACTCAGAGGACTGGTGGCTCGTGACGCGGGGCTCCATAGACCTCCGCTCGGTGATGGGCGGCAGGGAGGACTCGCCGGTGGAGATCGTGGGCGCGACGCTCCAGCACGAGTACGAGCCGCTCGCCCAAGGTGTGAACCAGTTCAACTACGAACTGACGATCGGCGACGGACGGCTCGCCCGCTTCTTGGAAGTGACTGACGTCGCCGACTACCTTTCGAGACTGCGGCCGAGCTCCAACGCCGAGTTGGTGGGTCTCCCGGACTCGCCGCTACCGCTTCCAGGCGTCCTCGACTATCTGGGTCGCATCTTGCGTGATCAGCCCGGTTGGGGCGCGGAGCGGCACCTCGTGCGGCTACGCGACTTCACCTCTGCCGCGGTAGTCACTCAACCTCCTTCGACCGGAGCGGAGTTCGAGCAGCGACTTAGCGCCCTGTGGTCCATCGTGGGCCACTTCGATGTTCCGGCGGTTCTGCCAGCGCGGTACCCGAAGGATTGGGGAGATAGCCAGACCTCAATTAATCGGCTCCTCATCTGGCTGCAGGACCAGACTCCCGAGTTCGCTGGCACGGATCAGTGCAAGACCGCAATCGCGACGATCCGCAACATCGGCAGACTGCGGCAAGGTGCCCAGCACAGCAGTGCCTCGACGAGAGCGACCGCACTCAAGGCTCAGTACGAGATGGACCTGCCTGCGATCATCACTGATTACTCTGCCGCTTGGGCCACCGTGCTCAGCAAGGTCGCTGCAGCCTTCTACACGCTCTGCTTGGGTGTCGCCCTGCGGCCCGATTCGGCTAGCTAGCCGGCGAAGTTCCGGTAAGCCACAGCTGATTCCGGGCAAGGACGCTCAGACCGCGTCTTGGGGCCTTCCCAGATGGGGGCCGTCAAGATGATCACGGAACTCAGGACTACCCCACACGGCGCGCGAGAGAAGCGAATGTGAGCTGTGAAACGGTGCCGACACAGTCCGGTTGGGCCGTTCACAGCTTGAATGGCCGCAATCTGCGTGAACCACGTCTTCGGCAAGAGAACGGGTGGGTATCGACGCCTACCGTGCACCTGGAGGTCTCGACGACTTCCATCCTGGGGAGCCGAATGCGTGACACTCGCCTGGCTGCAGTCTCGACCGGGCCGGTCGCCCCAAGGTGAGGGAAGTCGTTGGCCTGCAACTGCTAGAACTCCGACGGGCGCCATCCGCCCGAGTAGCGTTCGGCGAGCTGGACCAGATCCGAGTCGCCGTCCGTCTCGCGGAGAATCGCCACCGCGCTCCGTAGGGCTGCCTCTGTGCCGAAGAGGTCAAGAAGCGCGTCCCAAGCGAGCACATACTCGATGTGCATGCGGGGTGAACCGGATGTTGTTGAGCGCCTGTCCGAGCGGGCGCTCTCTAGAAGTGCCCGGATGAGGTTAGGGTCCTGGACCTCAGTCAGGTCAAACTCATGTTGGCGCTCCTTCGCAAATCTGAACACCCACAGCAGATACCACTCACGCTCCAGCCGTGCAGGCGTCCAGACTGCTACTTCCCGGGCCAAGGCCTCCTCCAGCTCGGCGGCGGTTGCTTGACTGACCAGCTTGTGCCCAGAGTTCTCCGTGTAGCCGACGATTAGGAGCAGTTCGAGCTTCGCGGAGAGCGTCGTGAGTCCTGCAAGAATGGTGCAAACTGCCGCTTCGCGACCGGCTTCATCCTCTATCCGTCGAAGCAGCCGCAGGACGACGCGCGACACCACGAGATGTCGCCGGAGGTCGAAGAAGCCTTCTCCTTCGGGAACGTCGGCAATGTGGTCTAGCAGGGCGCTCGCCGCGGGCGCCACGGCATCGATCGGATAATCGCCCTCGTACACCTCGAGTGCGTCGATGGTGTCTCGAAGGTCGCTCGGGGCGAGCGATGTCAGGAACGCGTCAAGCTGGCCATGGTCGGTCAAGATCGAGAATGCGCGCTCCGCGTTCCGGAAGGAGCTGAGGCCCGATGGAGCGACCCGGTCGAGGTAGAGATCCAGGAAGTCGGAGTGTGCGAGCCGGTGCGCCTTCCGCCAGGTTGCCTTCTCGTCGTGCATGTATGTCATGCCGCCGATGTGCCGGCTAGCGGCGGGGAATACCTTGCTGATCAGCGCCCTCAGCACGGGGGCGTCCTCGCCGCTGTTCTCGAGCAGTTCCTCGAACCTGGCTTTGGAGGCTTGATCGCGGGCCGGGTCGATCTCGAACCCGGTGGACGTCGTGAGGTCGCTTCTGATTCGCCCGAGGGCCTCGAACATCTCCGGACGGAAGACCCTAATTGCCTCCAATGCGATGAGGTCCACGGTCTCAATGTCGCTGCCAAGATCGACGACGACGAGGCGGGCAGACAATGCGAGGCGCGTAACGTCTCGCAGGTTCTTCAGCAGCGGCTCGACGATCTCGAAGTACACTTCGGACCAGCGATCCCCGTCCAACCGCAAGTTCTCAAGGCCACTGACAAGGCGGTTGAGCTCAGCGAACACGCGGGACCGCAGCAGTTCGGGTGGCATGGAGGGAAGGTCGAAAGCCAGCTGGACGATCTTCTCCAGGTATGCGCGCCCCGGCAAGCGATCCTCGCTGAGCGCGTCCTCTACCCTCCCCCGGTCGAAGGCGAGGATGTAGACGAGATTCGGGAAACTGGCCGTGAGCCGCACCAGCCGGAAGATGTCCCTGATCTCGGTGGTCGTGAGCCGGTCGATGTCGTCGATCACTACGACGACCGGCCCATCGAGTTCGCGCATTGCGGCGGAAACGCGATCTCGCAGGGGACCGACGCTGCTCTCCTTGCGCGTCTTGTACCAGCCGGCCAAGGTTCGAACAGCCTTCAGGCTGCGATCGAACCACCCACCGACAACCGGCACAATGGCAATCGGGCTGAAGATTTCGCCATAGTCGCGGAGGCCGGTAGCGATGGTTCCGAATCGGTCGCTGTCCTTCAGTTGGAGTTGGGAGGCCATCTCGGCGAAGAAGTGGTCGGCGAGTTGCTCGGTTCCAGAGAAGAGCCATGGGTTGAAGTCGATGACAGCGAGCGGTGGATCGAGCGCGAATCCTTCACGCATGAAGTTGATAAACGTACTCTTGCCCGACCCCCATGGTCCGAGGACGGCGATGACCGCGCCCTCAGTTGTGTCGAGTTCGCGCACCTGGCGCGCGAAGCTGTGGGCTACCGGCGCGCGCCGCAGTGCATCTTCGGATGAGGTACTGAGGGGATTGTCGACGGGCGAACCCATCCGATCTTGGTCGCTCACTTAGCCCCGCCATCTTGAGGAACTCAACATCATCATAGGGTGCGGGACGCGGCTCCCAACTGATAGACAAGAGTCTTCCGAGCGATTCGGTTTCTCCTCGCATCAACGCCGAAAACCGCGGTTACCTCGTGTCGGCGGTCTTCGATGAGCGTGTTGGCCTGCCGTCGACTGAACCGGTAGCGTCGAACTATGGGCCATTAGGAGAAGTACGAGGCGTTGGGGAGCTCCAACGGGGAGCTTGCAGGTTTGTGGGCAGATCCTCCGTGCCCGCCTGGCTTCGCGACCACGCGACTCTCGGCAGATGCGGACGACCGAGTCTCTAGCGCCCGCGGTCCGCGTTGTTCGAGCCAGCCGCGCGCCAGCGATCTCTCGATTGGCTGCATGAGGGTTACCGCCACAACGCCAAGGGCCAGGCATGTGCACTGCGCCGCCACCGCCAGGCACATGGTGCCCTCAGGAGCGAGGGAAGGGCGCCACTCCCCTTGACCGGCCAACGCGCTGACGTGCCGGAAAAGGTGGCCTTCACTAGGGGCTTCACTCGAAGATAGCCCTCAGGGTGCCTAACCGGTGCCTAGATGGGTGCCTAACTCCTCGGAGAGCAGATTCCCGAAAGTGCCTCTCACAAGGCACTTTAGTCGGGCTGACAGGATTTGAACCTGCGACCCCTTGACCCCCAGTCAAGTGCGCTACCAAGCTGCGCTACAGCCCGCCTTCGGGGTGAACCCCGAGTGGTTACCCTACACGGTTCGCGAGGCCGTCCTCAAAGCGAACTCGCGGCGGGTCGCACCTCCCCGATTCGGCAGCGCGACAAGGCACGTCCTCCTAGGCTGTGAGGCAAGGAGAGGACGATCATGACCAAACTCGCCGACGCTGCCGCAGATTTCCTGAGCAGCAAGAGGATCGCCGTGACCGGAGTGTCCCGCAACCCGGCCGGTCACGGCAGCAACGTCGTCTACGACCGACTCGTCGAGCGAGGGTTCGAGGTGTTCCCGGTGAACCCGAACGCCGAGCTGATCGGCGATAAGCCCTGCTACCCCGATCTGGCCAGCATCCCCGGTGGAGTGGACGCGGTCGTCATCGGCACCAGCCCGGCGCATGCGCAGGCCACCATTGAGCAGGCGGTCGCCGCCGGCATCACCAAGGTATGGATGCATCGCTCCGTGGACGCCGGCAGCGTCGACCCGTCCGCGGTCGCCTACGGTCGCGAGCACGGCCTGACCGTGATCGACGGCGGCTGCCCGCTGATGTTCGATCCGGCCGCCGACGGCGGGCACAAGTTCATGTGCGGCCTGCTGAAGCTCATGGGACGAGTTCCGCGCACCGTCTAGTCCGAACCCCGGCGTTCGGTCCCCTGGCTGGCTAGGCTCGGGACGTGCTCGCTCCCACCCCGATGCTGCGTCCCAGCCCGATGGATCTTGCCGGCCTCTTCGCAGGCACGCTGAGCGCCTTCAGGCAACGCTTCGGCCTGCTGATTCTCATCGTCGTGCCACCGACCGTGCTCACGGTGGCGGTGATCATCCTGGGCGGCCTGGGCTCGTCCGCCGCGATCAGTGCGGCCGCTGTCGATCCCCAGTCCCTGCGCGGCTCGCTGATCGGCCTGCTGACCGCCGCGTTCGCGGCCACCATCGCGATTGTCGTGGCGACCGTCAAAGCGCAGGGAATGACTGCTGTGGCCGCGTACGAGATCGCCCAGGGCGAGCGTCCGACCTTCGCCGGGCTATGGAAGCACAGCAGCGGCTTCCTGGCCAGGATGGCCCCCGTGCTAGCGCTCGTCTTCGCTGCGCTGCTGATTCTGTGGGGACTGATCGCCGGGCTTGTCGTGGCGATTGTGGTGGCCCTCGCCGGACGCTCCATGTCGCGAGCTGTCGGCCTGCTGAGCCTCGCCATCGTGCTCATGAACCTCGCTGCGCCGCTGGTCTGGTGGCTCAGGGTGAAGCTGCTCTACACGGTGCCGGTGGTCGCCATCGAGGAGCGCGGTGGCATTGCCGCCATGAAGCGCTCGTGGACACTCACTCGTGGCGGGTTCTGGCGGACCCTGGGCTACTACGTGGCGGCCAGCTTCGCGATCGGCACGGTGGTTTCCCCACTGGTGATATTCGGACAGCTACCGCTGGTCGCCATCCGCTACCCCCACAACGTCGAGCACCCGGGTGATCTGTGGGCCCCGATGGTGGCTGCAATGCCGCTGCTGATGATCGCCGTGATCGTTCCGGTCCTGGCGCAGCTGGTCACCGAGCCTGCGATCCAGACCTACACCGCCTACATGTACATCGATCAGGTGCGTCGAAGCGAGCTCCCGCCGGCTCCGGTCGGGCCGCCGCCCGGTTACCGCGCACCCGGCCCATACTGGGGTGCCCCAGGACCGGCCTATTTCCCACAGCCAAGCCCCGGACCCGCGTACCCCGCTCAACCCAACCCCGGGCCGGTGGGCCCGGGACCCAGCTTCCCGCCTCCTCGGCAGTCTGGCGCCTGGCAGCCACCGGCCTGAATCTCAGCCGAGGGGCGACTCCGGCGGACGGAGCGCTCCATCCACACCGACGAGGCATCAATCTCCCCCACTGTGGGCGCGGCGCACTAGGCTCGCTCACGTGCTTGCACCTACCCCAATGCTTCGGCCCAGCCCGATGGACCTCGGCGGTATCTTTGCCGGGACCTTTGAAGCCCTCAAGCGACGTCTGGGCCTAATGGTCCTGATTTCGCTGATCCCGACCGCGGTCTCGATGGTGGTCGTCCTGGTCGGCGTCCTCGGTATCGGCGCGGTCGCCGTCGGCATCATCGCCAACCCGCGAGCCGTCGTCGGCTCGGTTGTGCTCACGATGGTGATCGTGCTCGCGATGGTCGTCGTCATCTCTCTCGCCACCTTCAAGGCACAAGGCATGTCCACGCTCGCCGCGTATCAGATCGCCGAAGGCCGGCAGCCGAGCCTCGGTAGCGTGTGGGCGGACAACCGCGGCTTCCTGCCTCGAATGGCCTCCCTCTTTGCGATGCTCATCGGAGTGTTCGTCGTCCTCTACGGCATCATCGCCGCGCTCATCATCGCGATGGTCCGTTCGGTGGACGGCCGCTCCGGCGCGGCAGCGGCAGGCGCAGTAGGAATGATCTTCCTGTTTGTGATCGTGTTGATTCCGCTGTCGCTGTACGTCCAGACCAAGCTGCTCTACACGATCCCTGCGCTCGCGATCGAAGAGCTCGGCGGTATCGCCAGCCTCAAGCGCTCCTGGACGCTCACTCGCGGTGCCTTCTGGCGCACGCTGGGCTACTACCTCGTAGCGGGGATCATGGTCGCCGTGGTCGGCTCGGTGGTGAGCGGCATCTCTCGCATCCCGCTTGCCAGTCTGCAATTCTCCAGCAACTCCGGTGACCCCGCCCAGGCTATGGCGGGGCTGTCGCTGGTGATGCCACTCATCGCGCTGACCTCAAGCCTCCAGCTGTTGATCCAGTTGATCACTCAGCCGTTCCTGTTCACCTACGTCACCTACATGTACGTCGATCAGGTGCGCCGCACGGAATTGCCACCAGCTGGCACCTGGGGCGGCTACGGCCAGCCCGGTCCGCAGGGCGGCTACTACGCTCCGCCCAACCAGTACTACGGCCAGCCAGGGCAGCCCTATCCCCCGCAGCCAGGTGCCGCAGGGCCCCAGCCCGGGCAGGGATATCCGCCCGCACAGCAGCCTGGGCAGGGGTACCAGCCACCTCAGCCGGGCAACTGGCAGCCACCGACTCCGCCTGCGTTTCCGCAGGGCTGAACGGACGGGTCAGCGCTCGCGGTTCTTGCGCTTCTCGCGGGCTCGCACCTGCACCTGCACCGGGGAGCCGACGAAGCCGAAGTCTTCGCGCAGTCGGCGCTCGACGAAGCGGACGTACTGAGGGTCGAACTGGCCTGAGGTGAACAGCGCAAAGGTCGGCGGGCAGTTCTGTGCCTGAGTTCCGAACAGGATCCGGGGCTGCTTGCCGCTGCGCACCGGGTGCGGGTGGGCCGCAGCCAGCCGGCCGAGGAACGCGTTGAGCTTGCCGGTGGAGATCCGGGTCTCCCAGCCCTCCAGAGCCTGCTCGATCGCAACCGACAGCCGGTCGACGTTGCGTCCGGTGAGTGCCGAGATATTCACACTCGGCGCCCAGGCGAAGGCTCGGATATCCTGTTCGATCTCGCGATTGAGGTAGTGGCGACGCTCTTCGTCGGTGAGATCCCACTTGTTGTAGGCGATCACCAGTGCCTTGCCGGCCTCCTCGACCATCGTCAGGATCCGCAGATCCTGATCGCTGATCGTCTCGGACGCGTCGAGCACCACGACGCAAACCTCGGCCCGCTCGATCGCACCCTGGGTGCGCAGCGAGGCGTAGTACTCATGCCCTGAGGCTTCCTTCACCCGGCGGCGCAGGCCGGCGGTGTCGATGAAGCGGTAGGTGATCTGGCCGACCTGGACGAGTTCGTCCACCGGGTCGACCGTGGTGCCGGCGACATTGTCGACGACGACGCGGTTGGCTTTGGCCACCCGGTTCAGCAGAGATGACTTGCCGACATTTGGACGACCGATGATGGCGACCCGGCGGGGACCGCCGATCTCCTGCTCGGCCGCGGCCGGCGCGTCGGGCAGCGCATCGAGCAGCGCATCGAGCAAATCGCCGGTGCCGCGTCCGTGCATGGCCGAAACCGGGTGCGGCTCCCCCAGTCCGAGGTTCCACATCGCGGCGGCGTCGGCTTCCTGGCGCTGGTCATCGACCTTGTTGGCAGCGAGCACCACAGGCTTCTTGCTGCGGCGCAGCACCTGCACGACGGCCTCGTCGACATCCTGGGTGCCGACATGGGCGTCCACGACGAACAGCACGACATCAGCCGACGCAATGGCCAGCTCCGCCTGCTCGGCGATCTGTGCAGCCATCCCCTTCGCGTCAGGGGCCCAGCCACCGGTGTCGACGATCACGAACTGGCGGCCGTTCCACTCTGCGTCGTAGCTCACCCGGTCACGGGTGACGCCGGGCAGATCCTGGACGACCGCCTCGCGGCGGCCGATGATCCGGTTCACCAACATCGACTTGCCGACATTGGGACGCCCGACGACGGCCACCACGGGCACGGTGGTCGATTCGGTTTCGTTGGTCATCGGTGGCTGATCCCTTCGGCTGCGACCAGCCAGAGTACCGCAGCCCGGCGCCCGGCCGGAAAGTCAGCCTTGCGCCGAGGCCGCCAGCTCCAGCACCGCGGCGATGGTCTCCTCAAGATTCAGGTAGGTGCAGTCCAAGTGAGTCACCCCGTCAGCCGCGGTGGTGAAGTTCACCAACTTCGAGTCGTCGGCATCCCTGCGCAGCACCTGATCGGCCAGCTGACCCGCGTCCACCTTGTCGCCCAGCTCGGCCTTGCGCCGCGCCATCCGAATCTCGGGGTCGGCGGTGAGCAACAGCCGGACGTCCGCGTCCGGGGCGACCACGGTGGTGATGTCGCGACCCTCGGCGACGATTCCGTTCGGTGCAGCCTCGATGATCGCCCGCTGCCGGGCCACCAGGTTCGCCCGGCACTCGGCCACGGTCGAGACCGCACTCACCTTCGCCGACACCTCGGGCTCACGGATCCGAGTGGTCACATCGGCACCATTGACCAGCACCTGCTCGAGGTCGGGGTCGGTGCTGATCTGCACATCGGCGGCCAGCGTCTCCCGAATCACTCCGGCCTCATCAGAGGGATCCACGCCGGCATCCAGGTAGGCGCAGGTCACCGCGCGGTACATCGCGCCGGTATCGAGATAGGCCAGACCCAAGGCCCGGGCCACCCCCTTCGAGGTGGACGACTTGCCGGAGCCGCTCGGCCCGTCGATGGCGATCACCAGATGTTGTGTGGACATGTTCCTCCTGGTCAGGCCTGCGGTTCACGGTCACGGACGACCCAGCCGGCTGCCGTCATGGCCGCCGCCAGCTCGTCCGCGCTCTGCGGGGTCACCTGGACGGCCAACCAGCCGACCTCGCGCTCCAGATCATGGTCGATGGACAGATCTTCGATGTTGACTCCGGCCGCCTGAATGTCGGCGAACAGGCGTGCCAGCGCGCCTGGCGTGTCCGGAATCTCCACCACGACCCGCGCGTAGTTGGTGGCACTGAGCCCGTGCTTGCCGGGCAGCGCCTGGGTGCCAGCGAGACCGCGCTGCAGGGCGGCGGCCAGGACGTCCGGGTTGTCGAAGTCATCAACCAGGGCGGACAACTCGTCGCGCAACAGTCGCAGTTCGTTCAACACCGCGGTGGAGTTCGCGGTGATGATCTGGCTCCACAGCTGCGGATCGGAGCCGGCGATCCGGGTCACATCGCGCAGCCCCTGGCCGGCCAGTCGTAGATGCTCTGCCGGCACTCTGGTCAGCGTTCCGGCCATCAGCACCGACACCAGATGCGGAAGGTGCGAGACCTGAGCCACGGCCTCGTCATGATGCGCCGCACCCATCGTCACCCGCCGCGCACCGCACAGGTTCGCCACCTCCTGCACGTCCAGCACCGCATGTGCAGCCGAGGTGTCGTGCGGGGTGATCACCCAAGTCCGGTCGATGAACAGTTCGGCGTTGGCGGTCAACGGGCCGACTCGCTGGGATCCGGCCATCGGATGCGAGCCGACGTAGCGGGACAGGTCGGCGACGCGGCCACGCAGCGTGCCCAGTACCGTCCCCTTCACCGAGCCGACATCGGTCACCGTCGCCTGCGGATAGGTGGCCAGGGCGTCCGCGATCACCGAGGCGAGCGCCTCCGGAGGGACAGCCACGACAACCAGCCGCACGGAGCCCGGATCAGCGGGTTCGACAGTTCCGGCGCCTCGAGAGGCGGCGACCTGCGCATGGCTGGGCGCCTGGTCGATCAGGTGCACCTCGACCCCGGCCCGGGTCAGGGCGTGGGCCACCGAGGCTCCGACCAGTCCGGTGCCGATCACTACTGCCGGCGACAACTCGCGCTCGCTCACTGCTGACCTCTCCGGGACGCGGCCCGCGACCCAGCCCCAGAGCCTACTGGCCCGGCTGTGTCGCCGGGCGCCCCACACTCTCGATGGGCTGTTACTCGGCGGTTTCGGCCGGATCGACTCCGGCCGGACGGGGTCCGGAATAGTCCGGGCCATAGGCACCCGGAGCCGGACGCCGCTTGCGGGCCGGTGCGACCACGCCGTCGGCGAGCCGGCGGGTGAAGATCAGGAAGCCGGTATGGCCACTGGTCGAATGACCCGGACGGATCGCCAAGCCTTCGGCGTGCCAGTCGCGCGCGGAGTATTCCCGGGCCATCGGCTCGGTGAAGCCGCCGTGGACCCGCAGCGTCTCGACCGTGCGTCCGAGCTGGGTGGTGGTGGCCACGTAGCAGCACAGCATGCCGCCGGGCACCAGTCGCGCACCGACGGCGTCGATGCATTCCCACGGGGCCAGCATGTCCAGCACCGCGCGATCGATCGGCTCCGGGCCGATGGTCTCGACCAGATCGCCGACGCGCAGCGTCCACGCCGGGTGTGGCCCGCCGAAGAAGGTCTCCACATTGCGCTGGGCGATTTTGGCGAAGTCGTCGCGGCGTTCGTAGGAGTACACCCGTCCGCTCGGTCCGACCGCCCGCAGCAGGAACATGGTCAGTGCGCCTGAGCCCGCCCCGGCCTCGAGAACTCGCGCGCCGGGGAAGATGTCGGTCTGCACCAGAATGTGCGCGGCGTCCTTCGGGTACACCACCGCTGCCCCGCGTGGCATGGTGACCGTGAACTCCTCCAGCAACTGCCGAAACACCAGGTAGGACGCTCCCCCGACCGAGTGGACGACGCAGCCCTCCGGCTGACCGATCACGTCATCGTGGGCCAGTCCGCCCTTGGTGGTGTGGAACATCGCCCCCGGGGTCAGTCGCACCGAATGGTGTCGGCCCTTGGCGTCGGTGAACGTCGCCCGCTCACCAGCCACGAAGACGCCGGTCCGGACGCCGCTGAGCGACGCTGTCTCCACAAGCTCGGAATCAGCCACGAAGCAGCCCCCACAATCCCAGCGCCTGATCGCCGCCGAAGGTTTCGCCGAAGGTCCTCACGCCTTTGCCGAGATACATGATCCCGTCGGACTGGCTGATCGGAATCACGGTGTTGTCGGTAGCGGCCTGCTGCTGCAGCTCGGCCAGCGCGGCCGTCCGGGCTGCCCCACTGGTGGAGCGAGCTCGTCGGCTGGCGTCGGTCAGCTTGGCGGCACTGGCCGGCAGCGGATGATCCAGGTAGGCCTGCAGCCAGCCCATGGCGTTGTTCACCCAGGCCGGCTGGTCGGTCAGCGTGAGGTCCGCCTGTCCGTCAGTGACCAGCCGGACGGTGACGCCGTCGAGTTGCTCGATCCGGTCACGGATCAGCCGAGCCAGATCGCCGTTGCCCGGCGCCGCCGCCGAGTAGGCGAGGGTCAGCTTGATCCGTCCCTTCTTCAGCGTAGGAGGCTTGCTCCGTCCGCCGACCGCGAAGGCGGACACGTGATCCGCGACGCCCATCGGGACGACCGAGTCTGCCGTGCGGTCGGCCTGCAGCACGGTGGCCACAGCCTTGCGCAGCACATCGTTCTTGCGCAGCTTCGAACTTGCCGACCAGATCAACCGATTCGTACGCCAGCCGCTCAGGCTGAGCCGGGTGAACCCCTTTGCCGTGGCGTGCGTCGGTCCAGCTGAGATCTCCAGATCGAGCCGCTGCTGCGCCGCCGGGTCGAGGCTGCGCCACACGGCGTCCACGCTGCCGTCACCGATCGCAGCCTCCGCGGCCGCCGAGTCGGGCAGGAGCAACAGCTTCACGTCCGGAAAAAGCCCACCGCGGGCACCCTGGTAGCTGACGAAGCGAGTGAAGGTGAGTTCATGCTGACCAATGGCCGTCAGCTGGTAGGGCCCCGATCCCATCGGCAACACCCCTGGTGCCAGCTCGGTGTCGGGGTCGTAGATGCTCTCGTCGACGATGGACGCCGCAGCCGTGGCCAGCGCATAGCCGAACTGGTTATCGGGCCACTCCAGGGTGAACCGGACGGTCAGAGGGTCCGGCGTGTCGATCCGGCGTAGTGCGCTCAGCAAGCTCGTTGATGTCCCTGGGGCACCGATCCGCAATGCACGCTGGATACTGAACTTCACATCGGAGGAGTCCAGGGCGTCGCCGTTCTGGAACTTCAGCCCGTCCACCAGGGTGCACTCGTAGACCAGCTTCGACGTGAACAGGCAATCAGCGGCGTCCGGCTTGAGCTCGCCGGTGGTCGGCAGCACCGTCATCAGCCGCTGGTACACCGACCCTACGACGGTCGCACCGGTGGGTCCGGTGACAAAGGCCGGGTCGAGAGAAGTGATCGGGTCGACGGTGGCCACCTTGAGGTAGTCCACCTGCGGCGTCGGAGTGGGCGTCGCGCTCGTGCTGGAAGCGACCGGCTTGGGCGCCGGCGCGGGCTGGGGGCTCGTGCAGGCCGCCACGGCCAGCGCAGCCACAAGCGTCACCGCTAGCCAGCGCATGGTTCTGGGGTCAGCCGGCATTGAAGTACTTGGCCTCCGGGTGGTGGACGATGATGGCGTCGGTGGACTGCTCAGGATGCAGCTGCCATTCCTCGGACAGGCTCACCGAAATCCGTTCCGGCTCAAGCAGTGCGACCAGCTTGGCCCGATCGGTGAGGTCGGGGCAAGCCGGGTAGCCGAAGGAGTAGCGGGAACCACGGTAGGCCTGCTTGGTCAGCATCTGACTCAGATCGCCGTCACCGACCAGTCCCAACTCAGAGCGCACCCGGGCATGCCAGTACTCTGCCAACGCCTCGGCGAGTTGCACACTCAGCCCGTGCAGCTCCAGGTAGTCGCGGTAGGCATCGGCGGCGAACAGCTCTGCGGTTGCCCGGGAGGCGGCCTCGCCCATCGTGACCAGCTGCAGGGCGATCACATCCGGTCCGAGCTCGTTGGCTTCCTGCTCGTCGCGGAAGAAGTCGGCCAGGCAAAGCCGACGATCGCGGGACTGGCGGGGCCAGCTGAACCGGACCAGTTCGCGGCTCGGGTCGTCCGGATGGCCCACAATCAGGTCGTTCCCGGCGGAGTGGCAGGGCCAGTAGCCATAGACCACGGCCGGCTCAACGAGGTTCTCGGTGTGGATCCGATCCAGCCACCGACGCAGCCGGGGCAGCGCCTCGGTCTGGACAAGCTCCTCGTAGGACGCACCGCCGGCAACCGGCTTCAAGCCCCACTGCCCCACGAAAGTAGCCCGGTGATCCAGCCAGCCGGAGATTTCAGCCAAGGACAAGCCCTTGACGACCCGGCTGCCCCAGAACGGCGGGGTGGGGACATCGACGCCACGGGCCACGTCCGAACGCTGGCTGGAGGTGGACGGCTGTTCGGATCGCGTCGTCGCCACCGGCCTCACTCGCCGCTGTCGCGGTTCGGGCAGCCGCGCTCCAGGCTCGCCGCGGCGGACCGCGACCACCTGCTCCATCAATGCCAGCCCCTCGAAGGCATCGCGGGCATAGCGGACCTCGCCCTGGTAGACCTGGTTCAGATCCTGCTCAACGAATGCCCTGGTCAGCGCGGCCCCGCCGAGTAGCACCGGCACATCGGCCAGACCTCGGCGATTCAGCTCTTCCAGGTTGTCGCGCATCACCAGCGTCGATTTCACCAGTAGCCCGGACATCCCGATCGCGTCGGCATTATGGGCCAGGGCAGCCTCAGCGATCGCACTCACCGGTTGCTTGATGCCCAGGTTCACCACCGTGTAGCCGTTATTGGTGAGGATGATGTCGACCAGGTTCTTGCCGATGTCATGGACGTCGCCCTTGACGGTGGCGATCACCAAAGTGCCCTTGCCCGCGGCGTCCGCCTTGTCCAGGTGCGGCTCAAGGTGCCGGACGGCAGCCTTCATCACTTCGGCGGAGGCAAGGACGAACGGCAGCTGCATCTTGCCGGCCCCGAACAGTTCGCCGACTTCCTTCATACCCGCCAGCAGATCATCGTTGATGATCGCCAGCCCTGCCTTGGTCGTCAGCGCCTCGTCCAGATCATCGGTGAGGCCCTTCGCCTCACCATCGATGACCCGGCGACGCAGCCGCTGATCCACCGGAAGGGCGGCGAGTTCGGCCGCACGCGCCTCACGCGTGCCGGCGGTGGTGGCCCCTTCGAACAGCTCCAGGAAGCGGGCCAGCGGATCGTAGTCGTCGCCACGCCGGTCGTAGATCAAGTCCTCGGCGACCTGCCGCTGCTCCTCGGGAATCCGGGCGATCGGCAGAATCCGGGCGGTGGGGACGATGCCCGAATCCAGCCCCGCGCGCTGGCATTCGTGCAGGAACACCGAGTTCAGCACCTGGCGGGCGGCCGGGTTGAGGCCGAAGGAGACGTTCGAAATGCCCAGCGTCGTGTGGATGCCCGGGTATTTCGCGGTGACGGCGGCGATCGCCTCGATGGTCTCCAACCCGTCCCGGCGCGTCTCTTCCTGTCCGGTGGCGATCGGGAAGGTGAGGCAGTCGACGATGATGTCGCCGATCGCCAGACCCCAGCGCCCGGTCAGGTCGGCGATCAGCCGATCAGCGACCCGCAGCTTCCATTCGGCGGTGCGGGCCTGGCCCTCCTCGTCGATGGTCAGCGCGACGACGGCGGCGCCGTGCTCGACAACCAGCGGCATCACCTTCGCGTAGCGGGAGTCCGGGCCGTCACCGTCCTCGAAGTTCACCGAGTTCACCACGCAGCGTCCGGCCAGCCGCTCCAGGCCGGCCTTCAGCACCGCGGGCTCGGTCGAGTCGAGCATCACCGGCAGCGGGACGGCCGTGGCCAGCCGGGAGGCGAGCTCAGACATGTCCGCGACGCCATCGCGTCCGACGTAATCGACGCAGACGTCCAGGAGGTGAGCACCGTCTCGGCTCTGCTGCTTGGCGATGTCGACGCAGTCGTCCCAGTTCTCGGCGAGCATCGCCTCCCGGAACGCCTTCGAGCCGTTGGCATTCGTCCGCTCGCCGATCGACAGGTACGCGGTGTCCTGATGCAGTGGCACATCGAAGTACAGCGAGGAGACCGACGACTGCTCGCTGACGGTCCGCGGCTGCGGCTGCAGTGCGGCGACCGCAGCAGCCAGCGCGGAGATGTGCGCCGGAGTCGTGCCGCAGCAGCCACCGACCAGCCCCAGCTGAAACTCGCGGGTGTAGCCGGCGACGTAGTCGACGAACTCGTCGGGCCCCATCGGGTAGCGGGCGCCGTCGGCGGTCAGCTCCGGCAGCCCAGCATTCGGCATGCAGACCAGCGGCAGGTCGGTATGCCGGGCCAGATGCCGCAGATGTTCACTCATCTCGGTCGGACCGGTGCCGCAGTTCAGCCCGATCGCCTCGATGCCGAGTGCTCCCAGGCTGGTCAGCGCCGCCCCGATCTCGCTGCCGAGCAGCATGGCGCCAGAGGTCTCGATGGTCACATTGGCGAAGATCGGCAGGTCGGCGCCCAGCCGCTCCAGCGCCCGGCGCGCACCGTTGATCGCCGCCTTGGTCTGCAGCAGGTCCTGGCAGGTCTCCACCTGGAATGCATCCACCCCGCCGGAGATCATCGCCTCGGCCTGCACCTGGTAGGCGTCGCGCAGCCGGGCGTAGCTCACGTGGAGCAGGCTCGGCAGCTTCGTCCCCGGCCCCATGCTGCCCAGCACGAACCGCGGACGATCCGCCGTGCCGGCCGCGTCGGCTTCGGCTCGGGCGATCCGGGCACCCGCTTCGGCCAGCTCGGCGATCCGATCGGCGGCGTCATACTCCCCCAACGCGGACAGGTTCGCGCCGAAGGTGTTGGTCTCCACGCAATCGGCACCGGCCGCCAGGTAGGCACGGTGGATGTCGGCGACGACGTCGGGCCTGGTCACGTTCAGAATCTCGTTGCAGCCTTCCAGCCCCTGGAAGTCGGCGAGAGTGAGATCGCGGCCCTGCAGCATCGTCCCCATTCCCCCGTCGGCCACGAGGACGCGGTCAGCCAAGGCCATACGGAGATTGCGGGTCATGGTGAGCAGAATAGGCGAGTCCGCCTACAGTGGTCGGCATGGCACAGGCTCGTGGGCTCCGAGGATTGCGCAACCCGGTGGTGGTGGCGGCCTTCGGAGGATGGAATGACGCATCCGAGGCAGCCACCGGCGTGGTGGATCACCTGGCCGAGAAATACGCAGCCGAACTGCATTTCGCTGTCGATCCCGAGGACTACTACGACTTCCAGGTGAACCGCCCGACGACGCGGCTGGTTGACGGGACGCGGATCCTCGAGTGGCCGACAACCGAGGTGCTGATCGCCTCACTACCCACCCGTGATCTGGTGCTGATCGGTGGACCTGAGCCGAATTACCACTGGCAGCAGTTCGTCGCGGCCATGGTGTCGATGGTCCGCAGTGTCCAGCCGGAGATCGTGGTGCTGCTCGGGTCGATGTTGACCGACGCACCGCACACCCGTCCGGTTCCGGTCAACAGCACCGCCGGCAACAAGGAACTTGCCGAGGAACTCGGTCTCGAGTTGTCCGACTACGAAGGCCCCACCGGCATCCTCGGAGTGCTGGCGGCCGAGTGCGAGACCATCGGCATTCCGGTAGTCTCACTGTGGGCGTCCGTGCCGCATTACGTGGCGGAACCGCCCAATCCGAAGGCGACCCTCGCCCTCCTCACCCAGCTCGAGGACGTCCTGAACCTGCCGATCGACTTCGGCGATCTGGCCGAACAGGCCGACGAGTGGGTCAACCAGGTCAATGAGCTGGTCTCGGAGGATCCCGACATCACCAGCTACATCACCGCTCTGGAAGAACGCAGGGACGAGGCCGCTCCCAACGGTGAAACGATCGCGGCCGAGTTCGAGCGCTACCTGCGCCGCCGCGATCGACGTCGGGGCTGAATCAGCGGCGCGCGGCGATCGCCTGTTCGCGCAGGGAGCGCACGATCGCGTCCGGATCGTCGGCCCGGTAGACCGCTGAACCGGCCACGAAGGTGTCGGCGCCGGCAACGACGCACCGATCGATGGTGTCCGCCGAGATTCCACCGTCCACCTGCAGCCACAACTGGCCGCCATGCTTGTCGATCAGCGCACGTGTCCGCTCGATCTTGGGCAGCACCGAATCCATGAACGACTGGCCACCGAAGCCCGGCTCGACGGTCATCAGCAGCACCATGTCGAGCTCGGGCAGCAGCTCCTCATAGGGCTCGATCGGCGTCCCCGGCTTCAACGCCATCGACGCCCTGGCACCGGCCGCGCGCAAGGTGCGGGCCAGGTGAACCGGGTCATCGGACGCCTCGATGTGGAAGGTCACCGACTCGGCACCGGCCTCGGCGTAGCCCGGCGCCCACCGATCGACGTCGGCGATCATCAGGTGAATGTCGAGGAAGCGGTCGGTGTTGGCGCGAACCGACTGCACCACCGGCAGCCCGAAAGTCAGATTGGGAACGAATCGGTTGTCCATCACGTCGAGGTGGATGCCGTCGGCGCTAGGTACCCGGGTGATCTCTGCACTGAGATTGGCCAGATCGGCATTGAGGACGCTCGGTGTGATGCGGATTTCCACGTGATTGACCCTACCGGGCTCGCTTGCGTAGCAGCGCCAAGAACATGGCGTCGGTACCGTGGCGGTGCGGCCAGAGCTGGAGGTAGCTGCCCACCGCGGCGTTCGTGACCTCCGGCAGGTAGTCCGCGGCCGTGAGCACCTCCACCCCCTCGGCGTCTGCCACCACTTCGGTGGTCTCGGCCGCGTGCGGTGAACAGGTGACATAGCCGATCACCCCGCCGGGCCTGGTCGAGGCGATAGCGCTGGCCAGCAGCGCCTTCTGCAGCGTGACAAGGCCGGGAAGATCGCTGGGCTGCCGCCGCCAGCGACTCTCCGGGCGCCGGCGCAGTGCACCAAGGCCGGTGCACGGCACGTCGGCCAGCACTTTGGCGAAGACGCCCTGCCCCCAGGCCGGACGAGTGCCGTCGGCCACCACGGTCACCGGCGCGTGGTCACCGCTGTAGCTGCGCAGGTTGGCTGCCACCAGCTCGGCCCGGTGCGGGGCCACCTCACTGGCGACCAGCCGGCTGCCCTGCTCCATGGCCAGCCCGGCCAGCAGCGCGGACTTGCCACCGGGACCGGCGCACAGGTCCAGCCAGGGGCCGTCCACGGCCTCGGCTCGGGCCAATGCCACGGCCACCAGCTGCGAGCCTTCATCCTGGACGCCTGCTCTGCCCTGCGCCACCGCGGGGACCGCGCCCGGATCTCCCTCGGCATAGGCGCCGAAGGGCGAATATCGGGCCGGTTCACCGCCGAGTTCGGAGCGCTCAGCCAGACCCGGACGCACGACCAGGTTCGGAACCGGCGGCCGATTGTCGGCAGCCAGCAGCGCCTCGAGTTCGCCCGCCGGGACGACCTCGGCAAAAGCCTCGACCACCCAACGCGGATGCTGATAGGCCAATGCGAGCCGTCCCACTTCGTCGCGATCGCTGCCCAGCTGGGCCAGCCACTCCTCCAAGCTGTGTGCCGAGACCCGTCGCAGGATGGCATTGACAACGCCGGACACTCGTTCACCGACGTGGAGTGCGGCCAGGTCCACGGTGGCCGCAATCGCCGCATGGGCGGGCACCCGCATCGCCAACAGTTGATGGGTACCCAACCGCAAGGCGTCCAGGACGGCCGGCTGCAGGCTGCGGGTTGGACGGCCCGAAGCCGCCGCAATGATCTCGTCGTAGCTGCCCATCGCACGGCAGGTTCCGGCGGTCAGTTCGGTGGCGAAGGCAGCGTCCGCGCCGCTCAGCCCGGAGCGCTGTTTGGCAAGCTCAAGATTGGCGTAGGCGCCGTCGGCAGTCACCGCTCGCAGCACCCGGAAGGCGGCGGTACGTGCCGGATCGGCGGTGCGTCGGCGGGCCATCAGCCGAGCCGGACGGCTTGGCGCAGGCCACGGGCCCAGTCGGCAGCCGGGAGCACCCGCTTGCCCGCCGGCTGCACCTCGATCAGCTCCAGGAGGCCGGAGCCCGTGCCGACTCGGACTGAGCTCTTGGTGACCTCGATGGCCCCGGGGGCGGCGATGCCGTCGACGGCACGGGCCCGCAGCACTCGGAACCGCTCCCCATTCAGGGTGGTCCAGGCGATCGGCGACGGATTGTTGGCGCGGACGACCCGGGCCATCTGTGCCGCAGGTTGCGACCAGTCCAGCTGCGCTTCTGCCGGGGTGAGCTTCGGGGCCACCGTGACCCCGTCCGAGAGCTGGGGCTCGGCCAGCGCTGTTCCTGCGGCCAGCCGGTCCAGCGTCGCCAACAGGTGCTGTCCGCCCAACGCAGCGAGCGCGTCGAGCGCTTCACCGGCCGTCTCGTCCGGCCCGAACCGGTACTCGGCCCGGTCGAGGACCGGTCCGGCATCCAGTTCGGTGACGATGTCGAAGATCGTCACCCCACTCACCTGGTCACCGGCCAGAATTGCCCGCTGCACGGGTGCGGCACCGCGCCAGCGCGGCAGTAGCGAGAAGTGCAGATTCACCCAGCCCTTCGGGATCGCCTCGAGCAGAGCGCGAGGAATCAGCCCGCCGTAGGCGACCACCGGCACGCAGTCGACCTGGAGTTCGGCCAGGCGCTGCGCGAGCCATGGCTCGTTCGGCCGAGCCGGCTTGAGGACCTCGATGCCGCGCGCCTGAGCCAGTTCGGCGACGGGGCTGGGCAGCAGCCTCGAACTGCGGCCCTTCGCCGCATCGGGCCTGGTCAACACGCCAACCACATCATGGCGTCCGGAGTCCAGCAGCAGTTGCAGGGTATCGGCGGCGATCTGAGGAGTTCCGGCAAAGATCAAGCGCATGGCCCTCAGCCTATCCAGCCACGGCCGGCCGCAGCCGACTCGGCAACAGGCAGCTGACGGCGGCGGGGTCGATCTCGGCATAGAGCACGCCGCGCTGGCCGTGCGGCTGCCAGGCAGCCACCGCGCGGCCAGCCGCCGAGTTCGGTAGTGGCTCTGGTCGTCGCGTCGACAGAGTCATCCACAGAGCTCGGAAAGGGCAGGTTGGCCAACGCCATCCTGGTCATGATCCGAACCGCACCTCACCCGACGACGATCGGATCGACCCGGACCCGCACCGGCTCCTGCTTCTTGGCGGCCCTGACTGAGAGCACCTCTCGCAGCCGAGAGAGCAGGGATGCCGCCTCGGCCAACTCACAGCGAAGCGTCACCCGGGCGTCGGCTGCCTCGGGGGCGCCGGGCACCGGGAACGGCCCAGCCACCCGCACATCCGCGCCCGGAGCAAGTGCGCTGAGGACGTCGTTGAGCGTTGCCGGCGAGGCCTCGATGGCGATCAGCTTCGCTGCGGGCGGGAACCCTGCGGCGCGGCGTTCGGAGAGCTCGGCAGACGCGAAGCCGGCCGGATCCAGCCGCAGCAGCGCCTGCACCTCGCGCAGGCCCGGTTCGGCGACGATCACCACGGTGCCACCGTCTTCGGCCGGACGGACCAATGAGGTCACCGCCAGCCACCGACGCAGCGACTCCTCTCCGGCCCGCAGATCGGGGCGGGACAGCATCTGCTCGGCGTCCAGCAGGATGGCGGCGGCGTAGCCGTCCCGGGCCGGCGGTGCGGCTCCTGGGGTGGCCATCACCAACACCGATGTGGTGCCGACCTCGGCAACCCGGTGGTCGGCGCTTGCCTGAATCACCGTCGTGCCCGGGAATGCCTTGCCGAACTCCTCCGCGGTCCGTCCGACGCCGGCCACCGGCCTGCGTAGCCGCTGGTCGCCGCACTCGGGGCAACGCCAGGCCTTCAGCAACGGACCACACCAGCGGCAACTGGGCGCTGCGCCGGCCTCCTGGATCAGTCCCTGGCCACAGTTCGGGCAGCGCGCCGGCGTCCGACAGCCCTGGCAGGCGAGATAAGGCAGGTAACCGGCCCGCGGCACCTGGACCAGCACCGGCCCGGCTGCCAGCCCCGTGCGGACGGCCTGGAACGCCTGCTGTGGCAGCCGCACCCACTCCGGTTCGCGGCTGGGCATCGCGCTGGCCGCCCGGACGGCCGGGGCCAACCGACGCAGCGCCGAAGGGGTCAACTCCAACGGAGCCAACCAGCCGCGTTCGAGAAGCTGGGCGACCTCCGCAGTCCGACTGTGCGCGGCCAGCAGCAGCCCACACGATGCCTGGTGAGCCCGCAGCGCAGCCACCTCCCTGGCGTGCCAGTACGGCGCGTGCGGCTCTGCATAGGCATCGCTGCCGTCGTCCCACAGCGCGATCAGCCCCAGTTGGGCGACAGGGGCGAAGACCGCGGCCCGGGTTCCGATCACCAGTCGCACCGCTCCTCGGCTCGCGGCCAGGAAGTTGCGGTAACGCAGAGCCGGACCGGCATCGGCAGCCAGCACCGCGAAGCTGCCCTTTCCGAAACGCTGCCGACAGGCCGCCTCCAGCCGTTCCAGGCTGCGCGCCTCGGGGACGATCAGCAGCGCGCCACGTCCACCGGCCAGCGTCGCCGCGGCGGCTTCGACGAAGCCCAGCGTCCAGTCACCTTCGGGCCGGGCGGCCGGCACCACCGTCCACGCTGCGCGCGGGCGGCCGGCAGACAACTCGGTCAGGAAGCGCTGGCCACCGGGATAGCTGGTCAGGCAGCGCGGCTCGAGTGGTTCACGCGCCGGTGCGGGATAGTCGGGCGGGTCTGCCTTCTCGGTGGCTGCGTGCCGCGGCGGAACCGCGGTCCGGACGACGTCGGCGAAGCTGCCGGCATAGTGGTCAGCAGTGGCCCGGATCACCTCAGCAACCGATGGACGCAGCACCTGCTCGGCGGAGACCACCTTGTGCAGCGGGGAGAGCTTGTCCCGCTCCCCCGGCTCGCTGCGCTCGAGGATGAAGCCGTCACGTAGCTGCCCGGCGAACCGCACCTTCACCCGCACGCCGGGTTGCGCGGGCTCGTCCAACTCAGGCGGGACCAGATAGTCGAAGGGACGATCCAGGTTGGCCAGCGGCAGGTCGACTGCCACCTTCGCTACCGGACGCTCCATGCCAGGCATCGTAGAGCGCCCTTCCGACAGTTGCGGCCGACTAGCTGTACTGACCGGACAGGTTGGTCGAGTCGTTGTGACGACATGGTTTGATCGATAGCGCGGGGAAGACCTCCCGGGGTTGAGTGGAACTGCTCAAGGTTCGCTCAACAAACAGGAGGTCTTCTGTGTCCCACGCTAACGCAGCACTCACGCCGAGGTCGCGGCTGAAGGTCGCCCGACTGGTCGTTGATGAGGGCTATCCGATCAGCGAGGTCGCCGCGAGGTTCCAGGTGTCGTGGCCGACGGTGAAGCGGTGGGCTGACCGGTACGCCGCCGGCGAGGCGATGATTGATAGGTCGAGCCGGCCGCACCATCAGCCGGGACGGACACCGGCTCCGGTGGTGCGCCGGGTGCTGGAGCTGCGCTGGCGTAAGCGCCTCGGCCCTCTGCAGCTGGCGGCCAGGACCGGTGTGGCCGCCTCCACGGTCCACAAGAACCTGGCCCGGAACCGGCTGAACCGGCTCGCATGTGTGGATCGGGCCACCGGCGAACCGGTCCGTCGGTACGAGCATGACCATCCCGGATCGCTGATCCATGTGGATGTGAAGAAGCTGGGCAACATTCCCGATGGTG